>Ga0265340_10000466_pt1 | contig 21972 bp, 16 predicted proteins | sample 4CB225metaG_FD_202082 | JGI IMG/M metagenome (GOLD analysis project Ga0265340, IMG submission 202082) | Rhizosphere microbial communities from Carex aquatilis grown in University of Washington, Seatle, WA, United States - 4-CB2-25 metaG | ecosystem: Host-associated > Plants > Roots >...
CGACCATACCTGAAGTAGGCCGCACAAGCACCTTCGGAAGAGACCATCGGTGCGCCAAGTGGGTGCTCGGGCGTGCAACCACGGCCAAAAGCGGGGCACTGTGTTGGTCGCAACACACCTCGAAGCACCTCTCCGGCGTGACACTCTGGTGACTCTTGCGCCACCAAGTGCCCCAGCTCGAAGCGTTGGTTAGCGTCGTAGAGCGCGTACTTGGGGCGGAGCGCATAACCGCTTTGCGGGATGACACCGAGACCACGCCAGGCGCGATCGCAGACCTCGAATACCTGTTGCAGCACCTGCTGCGCTGCGAGATTGCCCGTGCGAGTAACACTGCGCGCGTACTGATTCTCGACCCCGGCGCGCCCTTCTTCAAGTGCCGTAACGGCCAAGAAAATGCCCTGCAAGAGATCGAGCGGTTCAAAGCCCGTGACCACGATGGGGATTCGGTACTGTTCGGCAAGGGGCTCATACTCGGCCGTGCCCATGATCGTGCACACGTGGCCGGCAGCCAGAAACCCTTGCACCACATTGTCTGGCGCGCTCATTAGCGCACGGATTGCGGGCGGCACCAGCACGTGCGAAGAGAGCATCGAGAAGTTGTGCAGACCGAGCTGATGCGCGCGCACAACGGCCATTGCATTGGCGGGCGCAGTCGTTTCGAAACCCACAGCAAAGAACACCACGTGGTGCTCGGGGTTCTTCTGCGCAATGGTCACCGCATCGAGGGGCGAATAAACCATGCGCACGTCAGCACCAGCACTCTTGGCCCGAAGCAGATCTTGCTCGCTACCCGGTACGCGCAACATGTCTCCAAAGGAAGTTAGAATGACGCCTGGTTGCTGCGCGATGAAGATCGCCTGATCGATTAGCGCAATGGGCGTGACGCACACCGGGCACCCCGGACCATGCACGAGACGTACGGCTTGCGGGAGCAACTGGTCCACCCCGTAGCGCAAGATCGAGTGCGTTTGCCCACCGCAAATCTCCATCAGCGTCCAGGGTCTTGTCACGCGATGTTTGAGCGCAACCGCGACCGCCTGCGCCCGCTCCGGATCACGATACTCATCTACGAACTTCATGAGGTTTCCCTCGCAGTGGCCGCAGTCAGTTCCGCGTCTTGTTCGGCGTTGATGCGCGCAATTGCCTCGAAGTCCTCGAGGATGCGCTGGGCCTCGGCTTCATCCAGCACTGCGATGGCAAAGCCCACGTGCACGAGCACATAGTCACCAAGCTTGGCTTCTGATGCGAAGCCGAAGCACACCTCGCGCTCCACACCGCCAAAGCTCACCTTGCCCATGACGAGACCGTCGCTGGGTTGATCCAATGACACGACTTGACCAGGTACACCGAGACACATGGGTATTACTCGCAGGGAGGGTTTGATTCCGAGTTGACCAGAAAGTAGATCTTGCCACCAGAGCATGCCCCAAGCTCACGCCTCCGTCAGTCGGCGGCGACATTCGGTGTATCACTGCTCTTGGTGGCTGCCCGGCCGCGCTTGCAAAAGGCCCAAACAGAGGGCAGATAGCCCCTTATTCCTGTGTCCCATCTGGGAATGAAACCAGCCGTGTTTCATACTTCAGAGTGGCCGGAAACCGCCATTCCGGACTCCCTGTCGGACCAGAAGAAATGAAGCCGTCGAAGCAACCAGCGATCACAACTGCACGAACGATACTCCGCATCGGGCGGCCCGGGGACATTCCTGGGATCGCAGGCGGACTCGTCCGGAGGTGGACGCTTCAGGGCAGAGCTCGCCAAAATGCGGGCCTTCTACACAGCTTCTGCAGCATTGCTACGGAGAACGTCGCAATTGCATTGCTGACGCAAGACATCAATTCGTCGTCCCATGATGTCAACAACACTGCAGTCAAGGCCCGTATCGGTATCCACCAGTTACCACCCTAGGAAAATAGATGACGTCAATCTTGAAATACGTAAGATGGGCGCCGGCTGATGCAGCCAAGACCAAGTTCCAGGCGCGATATCCCGCGAGGTGTTTCACGATGATCAGCGGATTGCCGACGAGAATGGTTATGAGTGTGACGGTTGGCCTTGTCACTTTGCAAGCAGGTCCAGCTGCTGCTGAAGACTTGTCAACGGCGACGACCGATCACCGGTCCCCTGAGTACCCGGATGTGGTCAAGCTCAAGAACGGCGGGTTTGTACGTGGGACCATCGCAGAATTGATTCCCAACGGCTCGGTTACTATCGTGACCGTTGCTGGAGAGACCGAGCGTTTTGCAATGTCACAGGCAGCAGCAGTTCAACCTACGCGCCAGCAGTGTCCTATGCTGGGTCACCGCCACGCGAGGGCCCGCCCGTGTTAGGATGCGGGGGATTGCGCGGGTATCGACCATAGGCGACTGACTCATCTGCGCCAGGAATGATAGGATTGGTTTATGAGCAGCGGCTTGCCGACCGATACCCATCCCGCCATCGAGGCGTTCATTATCGATGGCTACCGCCGCATGACTCCCGCACAAAAACTGGAGCGCGTAGCTGCTCTCACGCGGACCGTGCAACAGTGCGCCCTCGCCGACATACGCCGTCGCCATCCCAATGCCACCGTGCAGGAGCAATCGTTGCGTCTCGCTTCCCGTTGGCTTGAACCCGACTTGATGCGCAAAGCCTTTGGTTGGGATGTGGACAAGGTAGGATTCTGATGCTTGGCGAGCCGATCCTCGTTGTCGCCAGGCTTGTTGCCTCACTCGATGAGCTTGCAATTCCGTATGTCGTCGGTGGGTCGTTGGCTAGCTCCGTTTACGGTATTCCTCGTGCTACTCAGGATGTCGACCTAGTCGCTGACCTTGAGCTTGATCAGGTGGATGCTTTCACCGCGTCCCTAGTGGCCGACTTCTACGTTGACGCGGGCATGATCATCGACGCCATCAAGCGCAGAGCTTCGTTCAATGTCGTGCACCTAGCCACCATGTACAAAGCGGACATTTTCGTGAAACAAGGCGACTCTTGGTCGCGAGGGCAATTCACCCGAGCCAGGTTGGAACAGTTCGAAGTTGACGAGAGAACGATTACAATTCGCTTTTCGAGTCCCGAAGACACGCTGCTACACAAGCTCATCTGGTACAAACTCGGCAACGAGATCTCCGACCGTCAGTGGGGGGATGTTCTCGGAGTCATCAAGGTTCAGGGACAATTGCTGGACAATGTCTATCTCGATACCTGGGCAGATGCGCTCGATGTAGTGGGACTGCTTGGGCGAGCAAGGCGAGAAGTCGGTGGCGCGTAACGCAGCTATTCGCCCCGGTTTCGGCCTGTGCTCAGATTCTGAGAACGCCAAGGTTGTAACTGCCGGTGCAAGGGAAGCGCACCTGCGGGGGTTGCACAGAACTGCCGCCGGTAGCAGTGCATAATGAGGTAACGGAGGGCAGCTCCACCGAGACGAGTTGCGCATGACTCGGGTGCGCAACCTGGCACTGCGTTGCACAAGTTGCGCAACGGAATAATGTGAGTTTACTGACGCTCGTGGAAAGTATCCGTCGATCGCAACGAGAGCTCTCGGCCTGCTTTCTTGGCTCGATGATTGCAACTCCGCAGACTCACTGCGATTTTCTTCTAGGAAAGGCTAATTTTATGGCACTTCGGATGCAGTCGTCGATTGTCGCCGTAACTCTTGTTTCTGCGCTGTTCTTGTCGTGTAGCGCTGTTGACGGCGCGAACCCTTCAAGCGAATCGGACATGAGTTCTACCCAACAAGCCGTCAGCCTGTCAATGTTGGGAGCGGACGTATCCACCGCCCAGCGCGCACTTGACCTTGGAGCGTCATACTACGACGCGAGCGGGGCCAAGAAGGACCCCCTCGACATTCTAAAAGGTGTTGGCGTCAATTACGTCCGCTTGCGAATCTGGAACAATCCTGCAAGTGGCTACAACAACAAAACCAAAGTGTTATCATACGCAAAGACGGTGAAAGGCAAAGGGCTTAAGCTTCTGGTCGATTTTCACTACTCTGATACGTGGGCAGACCCAACCCACCAGAGCAAGCCCGCAGCGTGGTCAGGTCACAACATCAGTCAGCTCCAGACCGACGTCTACAACTTTACGTACGATGTCTGCAATAGCCTCAAATCCCAGGGAACGACTCCCGATGCTGTTCAGATTGGCAACGAGATCAATACGGGCATGCTTTGGAGCGATGGCCAGGTCACGAACAGTAACTTCGCCAATCTCGCGTCACTTCTAAAGTCTGGCTACAATGCCATTAAAGCCTGCAATTCGGGTACGCAAGTATTCATTCACACCGCGGACGCGGACAGCGACTCCAATGCCCGGTGGTTCTACGACGGGATCAAAGCTCAGGGCGTCAGTTGGGACGTCACGGCTCTATCGTACTACTGCTTCTGGCACGGCACTCTTTCGAACATGACCTCCGTCGTGTCCGACATGAAGTCGCGTTATGGTAAGCCCGTTGTTATCGTTGAAACAGCGTACCCCTTTACGACCTCCAATGCGGACAGCACAACTAACGTCGTTAGCGGTGCACCGTGTTCGGGTTATGCTGCCACGTGGGCAGGCCAGGCCAGCAACTTCGCGGACGTGCAAAATGCGGCTCGTTCTGGTGGAGCTTCGGGCGTATTTTACTGGGAGCCGACTTGGTACGCGGTGGCTGGAAATGGCTGGGATCCGAATAATATTGGTAGCAGTGGCGACAATTGGGACAACATGGCACTTTTCGATTGGACCGGACATGTTAATCCAAACGTAAAGTGGACACCCTGAGGCGTAGTAACGCCCGAATGCCGCCGGTCGCCACAGTGCGGCCGGCGCACTCGAAGCCGAGACCGAAAACCGGCGCGCTTGGAGCGATCGAAAAATCCACGACTCTCGTGTGGCAGCCGGCCATCGATACTGCGGCAATTGCAGCACCGACACTCACGCCTTGCTGCGCCCTAGCAAAAAGTCTCTATATTCGCGAATGGCCTGACTCGCTGCGGGTCGATCCAAGTAGCCTGCGAGCTCCGCAAGATTCAGTCCTGGCAATACTTGGCTTTCGCCACTTTCCGTGTATGAGTCGCCGCGCAGATGATGTGCCGTTAGCTTTCCGCGGCGCCAGAACCACACCTCGCGAACTCCAAGCCTGCGGTAAATCTCTAGCTTGTTGACGCCCCCCGTGGTCCACACTACTTCAATGGCTAAATCTGGGCGCTCAGGACATGCGACAGTGCCGAATACGTAGCACTCGTCCGGCTCGATTCCGCAGTCATCGTCCTTCCTTTCAAGCGTCCAAGAACCATAGGCGGAAAACTCGATTCCGTTCTCTAGACACCATACTTCCACCAACTGACCAATGGCGGACTTGAGGGATTCATGGGGTCGGGATGGTGTCATGACTTGAAGTGCCCCCTGCGAGTATGCGAAGCGCGGCACTGAAACCTCACCCCGCATTTCGAGCAACCGTTGGTAGTCGGACCACGATGCACCGTGCAAGACGACCATCCCGTCATCCACGGGACTGTCGTCGTGTTCGTCGAGGCGCACTGCCAGCATCTCGCCCAATATACTTAACCCGAGCCCGCTGTACCACCTTTGACTGCCCGCACCGCGCCCAGCCTGAAACATGCGGCGCCGGCCGGGAAAAAAATATCTTGCTCCGGAAACCGCGACGCAGTACCAGATGCCTGCCTTGGGTGGCCCGAATGGGCCCCAAAAGGGAAGCCGGTGAGAGTCCGGCGCGGTCCCGCCGCTGTAACCGGGGACAACTCCCGCCAGACCACTGCCCGCAAGGGTGGGAAGGGGCGGGGAAGGATGATCCGGGAGCCAGAAGACCTGCCCAGGGCTAGTTGATACATCGTTTTCTGCGAGGACGGAGACCGGTGGCAAGGGCCCGGCTTGGTTCCGTGTCTGTTTCGCCATCGGGGAATTGGGCGAGATATGCACGAACCAGCCAGTAGAAGTCGCCTCAGTCGATTCAGTTGCAAACCCAGAAATGGCGACGCTCGGCCTCGTCGAGGGGACAGCTAGCGTGCATAGGTCGACCCCGCAGGTGCCTGCTATCCCGACGGTTCGTCATGGTGGCGCGAGGACGTTGCTTGCCGCCAATGGTGACCATCTGGTTGATGCCTCCGCGAGCATCAATCCCTTGGGTCCTCCTGCTTGGCTACGGCAGGAACTCAGTCGTTGGCTCTCTGCTGTGCGGCACTATCCGGATCCCAACTGTCAAGAGCTGGTTGCAGCTCTTGCCGAGGCCAATGGCTGCTCGTCGGACCAAGTCGTGGTGGGCAATGGTTCTTCTGAGCTACTGGCCTGGCTCCCCCATGTGGCAGAGCAGAATCACTGGCTCGTTCCCGTCCCAAGCTACGGCGAGTATCGTCGATCCCCGCTCCTTGCGGGCAAGCGACTCACCGAGGTTCCGCTTTGCGCTGCGCCCGGCTTTTCCGTGGATTGGAACCAGTTGGAAAACGCGTTGTCCGAACCCAGTGTCGTTGTGCTGGGACATCCCAATAACCCAACCGGAAAGCTGATTTCCTGTGACGAGTTTCAGGCTTTTAGCGTCCGACATCCGCGAAGTCTCTTCTTGGTTGACGAGGCATTCGGGGATTTCGTTGAAGGCTTCCGCAGCGTTTGGGTCCCCGCAGCAGACAACCTGATTGTTTTGCGTTCGCTCACCAAGATCTTCGCGATTCCCGGCCTTCGATTGGGCTGTGCAATGACTTCGCCGAGTCTCGCAGCGGCTTGGCGACATCAGCTCCCACCCTGGTCGGTGAATCTTCTGGCGCAGCGGGTCGGGCTCCGTGCACTTGCAGATGTCTCGCATGTTCGCTCTACGCGCCAGCAGCTCGAACCACTGAGACGCTCACTAGCGAATCAGTTGCGGTCGCTTCCGGCGTTGGAGGTTCATGAGGCCACTGCAAATTGGCTTCTCGTTCGCCTCCAAGAAGGGACACCCAACTCAACGGAGGTGGTCGAGCGCTGTCGACAATTGGGTGTGGCTCTGCGCTGCTGTGCTGATTTCGCGGGCCTTGGCGAGCGCTGGTTACGGATCTCGGTGCGCGACGATACCGGCAACGCGCGGATCGTCGAGGCGCTCAATCAAGTGGTTGGCAACATCTCGGAGCGACCAAAAGCGCGACCGCAAACGCTGCCACGACACGCTATCATGCTGCAAGGTTGCTCGAGCGATGCTGGCAAAAGCACGCTAGTCACTGCCCTCTGTCGTTGTCTGGTGCAAGACGGGTATCGCGTTGCACCCTTCAAGGCGCAGAACATGTCCAATAATTCGGGGGTGGCTTGCGATGGCGGTGAGATGGGGCGCGCGCAGGTGTTACAGGCGCAGGCTTGCGGCATTGAGCCCGACACGCGAATGAATCCCATCCTTCTCAAGCCGACCTCGGATAGAGGGGCGCAGGTCGTGGTCCGTGGCCACGCTATTGGCCACCGTGATGCGCTCGAGTACCACGCAACCAAACGTCATTGCCTTGCCGAAGCGCTCAGTGCCTTTGATGAACTTTCCGCCGAGTATGACGTGGTCGTGTGCGAGGGGGCCGGGAGTGCCGGTGAGGTGAACCTGCGCCACGCTGATATCGTCAACATGGGGTTCGTCTCGCAGCGCAACATGCCCGTGTTGCTGGTTGGCGATATCGACCGCGGGGGCGTCTATGCGTCGTTCGTTGGGCATTTGGAGGTAATGGACGAGGCTGACCGCAGCCGCGTGCACGGTTTTCTAGTGAATCGCTTTCGGGGAGAAATTCGACTGCTCGACGACGCGCATCGTTGGCTCGAGCGCCGGACAGGACGACCTGTTTTGGGTGTAGTCCCATATCTTCCGGACCTTGGACTACCGGACGAGGATCGACTGTCGCTCGCTACCGGTCCGCGAAGATGGGGTGATTCATCGGCTCCGTTGCAGATAGCAGCGATCGCAGGCCCTCACGTCTCCAACTTCACTGATCTAGACGCCCTGGTGTTCGAGCACGATCTCTGCGTGCGCCTGGTAGAGCGCGCTGAAGAACTTGGACACCCCGACGCTATCCTGCTGCTCGGTACCAAGAACACGCAAAGCGACTTGGCGCATTTTAGTCGAATCGGGCTCACTGATGCTCTGCTTCGGGCACACGAACAAGGTGCCGAAGTTGTCGGGATCTGCGGCGGTCTACAGATGCTTGGGCAATGGATTGAGGATAGTGAAGGGGTCGAGGGCGGCATGTCTCGGGCCCAGGGCCTCGGCCTTTTGCCGATGACAACGAGCTTTGCGCCGGACAAGACCGTGCGTCGAGTAAAAGGGCGCCACCTGCCGAGCGATCTTTCCGTGCATGGATACGAGATTCATCACGGTACGAGCGACATGGGCGCCTTGCAATCTCTGTTCGTCGATGAGGCAGGTGCTGTTCTTGGTGCAGGCCTACCGGAGCGTCGCGTCTGGGGGACGTATCTTCACGGGCTGTTCGACGCGGACGAGTTTCGTCGAAGGTTTCTCGACGATCTGCGTGAGCGCAAGGGGCTTGCTCGCCTCGGTAGAGCACGCCGTTCGTCGAGTCTTGAGCCAAGCCTCGACGCCCTGGCGAAAGTCTTCCGCGAGTGCGTAGACGTACCGGCCATTTACCGGCTGATGGGGCTCGACTCATGACCAACTGGCTCACCTTACCCATCGCACTTGCACTAGACTTAGCGCTTGGTGATCCTCGTTCTGCCTGGCATCCGGTACGTCTCATGGGCAGCCTAGCGACGAGGGTCGAGACCAGGATGCGGCGGAAGGGTTCGTCTCGTTTGCACGGTCTTACAGGATGGATTCTTGTCGTTGCTACGATCCTTGCGGCTGCGGCCGGCGCACTAGCAGTTGCTCGACGAATCCACCCTGTCCTCGAGCTGAGTTTCTCGGCGCTTCTGATCTATGTGGCCATTGCTCCCTGCGATCTGGCCCGCCATGCGCGGCGGGTTGAACGTGAGCTCCGCGTTGCAGATCTCGCAGCGGCGCGTCGTGCGGTTGGGTGCATTGTTGGGCGAGACACCGATGAGCTCGACGCAGACGAGATATCCCGTGCTGCTGTAGAAGCAGTCGCGGAAAGCACGGTGGACGGGATCACGGCGCCTCTGTTCTATGCGTGCCTCTTAGGACCGCTTGGAGCACTGGGGTACCGAGCGATCAACACCCTCGATTCGATGTGGGGTCACCATGACGAGCGATACGAGCACTTCGGCTGGACTGCGGCGCGCGCAGACGATATTGCCGGTTACCTCCCGGCTCGATTAACGGTCTTGTGGATTGCGATGGGGGCTGCGGTTTGCAGGCTCTGTCCTCTGAGCGCGTGGCGCATCGCGTGGCGCGACGGCAATAAGCACCAGAGCCCCAATAGCGGACTCTCTGAGGCGGCATTCGCCGGGGCGCTCGGGGTTGTTCTCGGCGGGCGCAATCGATACGACGGACAATGGGGTGACGAGCTGACTTTTGGCAACGGCAGTTGCCGCCCGAACCTCGACACGATCCCGAAGGCCGTCACTTTGATGTGGTGTGCAACCGCGCTTTGCGCAGCAACCCTCATTGTAGCGGCACTTATCGTGGATCCCTCACCGTGGTTGTGTGGTTGGCTGTGACCGCGCGAATTCTGGTTGTTGCCGGGACTGGTTCTGGGGTAGGCAAGACATCGATCACCATCGGACTCGCACGTGCCTTGTGTAGGCGGGGGCTCCGTGTGCGCGCAGCCAAAGTGGGACCGGACTTTCTCGACCCGATGCATCTTGCAGTAGCAACGGGGCGCCCATGTCTCAATCTTGACACGTACATGATGGGGGAAGCCTACGTCCGCGGACTGGTAGCGACAGAGGCGCAAGATGTAGACTTGGTATTGATTGCTTGTGTAGACGCGGGGCTCGACGGTGACACACTCAAGGCTGCTCAAGGCCGCTCTTGCCACTAGCGCTTGTCGCAGCCGTCGCCGCCGCAGGCAGCCATAGTAGCGTCCGCGTCAACTATGAGTGCACTACCCACTCGGCGGGACGGGTTTCGAGGACTTCCTGGACCAGGTCGAGCAACGTTCTGTTTGACGTTAGCTCAGGCCTAAAATTGATCGGACCACACTCAGTGAGGGCCTCCCATTTTGGCTAGCAGCCAGGGCAATGCTTGATGGAAGGCGGAGAATGCGTGCACTGGATACGGTGTCTTGCCCACGAGTGTTGCATGCAGATTAAACACCGCTCGTTGAAATGGGTTCTGTGTTACTACGGCGGTGCCGCGCACCCACTTACCTGACACACCACGTACGAACTCCGCATAAACTTGGCGAGCATCAGGATCTTGCGTTCGGACCTCGGACAGATCACTGATCAACCCAATCGGCTCATTGAGGCCGGTTGCGAACCGGCGCAGCGCAACTGTCAGGGCTCGCATTTCGTACACAGTTGCCGATGGCGCAAACGTGACGACGACAATCGGAAACCGACTCGTATCGACCCATGGATGAGGCACTACAACTGGCACCAGATTGTATACCATGCCTGCGCCGGAGTCACTGCTTGTTTCTAGCTGTTTCGTTGGTCCTGCGCCGCCGTTGACCGCAAAGTAAGCGAACCCGAGGTTCTTCCCAGCTTGAACGCATGCTCGCCACAATTGTGGCCACACGTTTCAGTAACAGCGACAAGTGGCTTTACGATCATCTACTAGGGTGACCCTGAATCAGATACTGCATGCGCAGTTCATGGCAGTTGGGAACCGCGTCTGGCCATAAGGCCCAATGGTTTGTGCCTGGCGCGGCACTCGCAAGGCTCGAAACTCACTCAATGCTGCTCAAGACAGCTCTTGCCACCAGCGCTTGCCCCAAGCAGAGACCGCCGTCATTGGGCGGTAACCTGCAGTGTGTCACGGCTTTTAGCTTTTTCTTTTGCAGTGCCGACACACAGGCCTCGGTTAGCACTCGATTCTGAAAGCAACCACCCGAGAGCGCGACACAATCTACGCCCGCTCGCTCGGCGACCTCTAGCACGGCCGCCACCAGCGCTGCGTGAAATCGCGTTGCAATCACACCGAGCGCTCGTTCTTCGTGACCCGCATCTACTAGGCACGCGGCTAGGTGCGCGTGATGGTGCTGCACGGCAAGTCGCGGCACGCCCGCAAGCCAGCCGTCGCCTGTGGTCAAGGACTCCGCGAGTTGACTCGATGCATAATCGGGGTGCAGATCGTGGGCGACGATATCGGGTTTGACTGAGTAGAGCTCGAGGAAATCGCAAACCACCCGCTCGCAGGCTTTGCGTGTCTCGAGACTGTCCAAGTCGCCGATGTGTTGACTAATGAAGACTCGATCCTGGACCGCGAGCGCAATGGTGTTCTTCTGATGTCCGCCGAGCGCCAGCACTACTCGATCGGAATGGGGCACTGCCACGGGCAGTGGCGCAAAACCCCGGGCGCGCCGGAGAAATTGCGGCGCGCCACAGATTTGATGCATCACGCTGTCGTCCATGTGCCGTTCGATGGGGCGGTCATGCACGAGCCAGCCATCGGCAATGTTGGCGAGTCGCTGCTCGGCCTCGTCGGGGTCGATGCAGATCGGCTCTTCACTGAGGTTGCCGCTGGTGGCTACGACCGGGCGTTGCAGTTGCTGCAGTAACAAGTGGTGCAGGGGGTTGCTCGCAATCATGACGCCAAGGTAGGGCGTGTCTGGTGCAATCGACGCTGCAATCGATGACTGTTTCTGCTTTCGGCACAGGACGATGGGTGCTTCAATGCTCGTGAGCAGCGCCTCGACGCTCGCAGACACCTCAACGTGCTCGCGCACCTGCTCGGTGTGTTGCAGCATGACGGCTAGCGGCTTTTCCCAGCGGTGCTTGCGCTGACGCAATCGGCGTACGGCAAGGTCATTGGTGGCGTCGACCACTAGATGAAAACCACCGAGACCCTGCACGGCAACGATGCTCCCAGCGGTAATTGCCGCGACTGCTAGCGCTAGGGCTTGCTCGGGTCGGCCCCACACTTTGCGCGTCGTATCGACATAAGAAAGCTGAGGGCCGCAAACGGGGCACGCATTAGGCTGCGCATGAAAGCGCCGATCATTCGGGTCATCGTATTCGCGCTGGCAATCGGTGCACAGCGTGAACTGGGCCATGGTCGTATTGGGGCGGTCATAGGGCAAGGACCGTATGATCGTGAAGCGCGGCCCGCAGTGCGTGCAATTCGTAAATGGGTAGCGATAGCGGCGGTTGCTTGGATCGTTGAGCTCGCGCAGGCATTGCGCGCAGGTTGCGAGATCGGGGAGGATAGTTGCCAGCTTGTGGCCCTGGCTCTGGCTTGCAATGATGACGAATCCGAGCTCTTGGCGTAGCGCGCAGTATTCTTGATTCCAATCATCGACGCTAGCTGGCGCGGGCGGCTCGTTCACTACCTTTTCTATGAATGTCTTGACGGCGCGCAAAGGTCCCTCTGCTTCGAGCAGCACGCCGAGCGCGTCATTGCGAACCCAGCCGCTCAGCTGGAGTGACTGCGCAGTGCGATACACGAACGGGCGAAACCCGACCCCTTGCACACGACCACGCAATCGAAGCCGCACGCGGGTGAGTGTTTCTGAGTCGGAATCGGTCGTCACGGGCGCTGCAAACTTATCGCGTCAGCCAGCCAAAAGCCCATGGCAAACGGTTTTACACGGGGCTGTGAGTGGACTGGGTCAGCGGCTGATGCTCAAGACTCCGCTACTAATCACCGTGGATCTCTTCGATGGCAGTACCGGCTTCACATCCATGCGCGGTTCAGTTATGTTGCTTCTTCTTGAGCAAACATTCAGCCTCGACTTGGCACGGCTCGTGCCACAGACGCCACCACTGAATAGCGGCCAGCGCGCGGATAACCAAACTACCGGGGAACTTATCATGGAAAATAGGGAATTCAGGCGAAGTCATGTGGCAGTAGGGGCCCTTTGGATCGCGGCCAGTATGACAGTGATGGCGTGTTCCAAAGGCGACACCGTGAACAACGGGAACACCCAGCCAGTCACACCAGTGACCAGTTGCGGAACACTGTTGGCAGCTGATGCAGCCCAGTTCTTTTCGACCCGGCTCGAGCATTTTGGCAGCGTCGGGCTCGCAACTCTGGCGGGGCTCGAGAATTCACGCGCCGCTGCCCGGGTGCTGTCGTTCGGCTACAATCATGTGATTGATCCGTTCGTGGCCGACGATCAAGCAAACCTGCATGATAGCCTCGGGGACTTCAGAGATGACTACCTCATTGCTGCCAATGTGGAGTCTGCAACGGACTCGAGCGTAACCTTCCTGCTCAACCCAGAGACGCAGTGCGAAGACTCCGGGCCCGTGGCTATGACCGGTACCGGAGGCGCACTGGGTGCTGGGGGAGCGTTTGGGACTGGGGGAACACTTGGGACGGGGGGCTCTTCCGTAATTACCGTTGACCCAAATTGCGTTGCCGAGAAGAAAGCCCACCCAACGCGCGTTCGCATTTCTAGAATCGACTGCAGCAATGGGGACAACGTGGCGATTGAGTTTCTGTACGGTCCGCAAAGTGCGCGGGTGGTGCTGGCTGAGCTCTACGCAGAGCGGGCCGAACTCGAACTAGACCTCGGGGCATTTCTCACCAATTCGTATTCCGTTACCATTTCGGGCCCGTCGATTTCCGGTAGCCCGTCTACCCAGACGCGGACCGAGAAGCCGATCGTCTCATCCGCAGTTGGCGTTTTACACGGCAGCATGACGTTGACGAGTAGCAACCAGGGCAATGGTCGCATTTCGGTGACTAATGCGATTGACTTTACTACTGCAGACGATGAACCGACCCAGTTTCAGTTCCCAGCCGGAACCGACATAGCGATCATCAATGCTGATGGCGCGACCAAGACGATTCAGGTGGACGCGAAGACCGGTGCATTCGATTCGACTGTGACCTTCTCGAACTTCCTTGCGACGTTCTTCAATCTCTCGACGACCACAGCTGCGTCAACGCAGCCAGCGGTTGCCCTTCATATGCCTCCTGCTAGCGGTAGCATCAAACTGGACGGCGTGGCTGATCGGGTTACGTTGGACGGCGTTGACCTTGCTGGCGCTTCTGCCACGGCAACCCAAGCCGGAAAGACGCTACTCGCATTCACTGCCGCTGGCGCGAGTCAGTCAGCGGTCTCGGCGGTTTTCACAGGTAATTCCGATGACAGTCTTGGCGTTGCCTGTGCGGACGGGCTTGCGGTCGAAATTCGCTATGGTCTTGAGCCGGTCATGTCACTCATTCAAGGGCCTGCCAATTATATTGCGAGCGATACCCTGAGTGTGCGCGCGCCCGCAGGCAGCAATGTGACGTTGTGGAAAGAGCTAGCATCGGACGATCTGGCAGTGAGCTCGAGTGGCACTGGCGAGCTGCTGCGTGTCGATGCGGGCAGTCTTAGCTTGCAAAGTGCGCTCTGGCCCAGCGATTCCGTTACCACCACGTCCAATCAGTGCTTGACCTGCAACGTCGTGACTCAGACGGGCCATAACGACCTTCTCGACGACTACACCGTCGGCGCTTGTACGCAGTAGCCCGGCCGCGCACTACCCGGTACAATGTGCGATGACCTCCACGTGCCTATCGTTGACTTCTGCGAACAATTCGAGCCGAGCCTCATGCGCGATTCGAGCCAGCCCTAACATGGCACGATTCGCCCCACCCATCGAGCGCTTGAGTTCCTCCAAAAAGACTGCCTCTGGATTTGCGCTGATTCGCTCCAACTGTTCCAGTAACTTCGCCACTCGCGCTGGAATGGCCTCATTGGTGACGCGAATTCCAGCCAAGGGCCTCAAGATCGTTGCGCGCGTAGTCAATCGAACGCTCAGCATGCCGTAAAAATGCCTGAGCCAAACGGTTCAGTGTAACAAGTCGGCAGGTTCCGTATCTCGAACCGAAAGCAATCGCAGTGCCGCGCGCAGGGTTGGGTCCCCGCGCACTTGCTCGCTAGCTCCGCGCGGCAATTCCGAAGGCTTTCAGTAACTCAGTGGCTGCCTGCGACGCGGTAACCTGCCCATTGGATACGGCGGCTTCAAGGGGTGAGATCAGCGCTCGAACCGTGGGGTCCTCCCGTAGCGCGGTCAAGAGCCGCTCGTGGATCATGCTCCACATCCAGCGCACCAACTGTTCTCTTCGATGAGCTGCGAAGTCACCGGCCGCTTCCAAGGCTTTGCGGTGAGCCATTACCAGTGTCCAGAGCTCATCGAGTCCAGCTCCCGTTCTCGCGCTACAGGTCGTGACCTGAGGCGACCAGCTCGGAAGCTTGGGGCGCATGAAATGGAGGCCGTTGGCATATTGTCGGCGCGCCAACTCGGCGCGTTCCACATTGTCGCCGTCAGCCTTATTGACCGCGACGATATCGGCAAGCTCCAGAATACCGCGTTTGATCCCTTGCAATTCGTCCCCGGCACCCGCCACCAGGAGCAACAGGAAGCAGTCAACCATGTCATTGACGAGCGTTTCCGACTGGCCTGTGCCCACGGTCTCGACGATCACCACGTCAAAGCCGCCCGCTTCGCAGACAATCATTGTCTCGCGGGTCTTGCGTGCCACGCCGCCGAGACTGCCTTCGCTCGGTGAAGGTCGAATGAACGCGCTCGGGTTAGCCGACAACTCCTGCATCCGGGTCTTGTCACCGAGAATGCTGCCACCCGTGAGCGCGCTAGACGGATCAATGGCCAGCACTGCGACTTTGTGGCTTTGTGCCATCAGTCTGATTCCCAGTGCTTCGATGAACGTGCTTTTGCCCGCACCCGGTATGCCCGTAATGCCCACGCGCAATGCATGGCCGGAGTGCGGCAGCAGCTGAAGAATCATCTGCTCCGCCATGGCTTCGTGTGCCGGCAGCGTGCTCTCGACCAATGTGATGGCGCGCCCGATTGTGACCCGGTCACCGGCAAGAACCCCGCTTACGTAGTCTGAGACGGACAGTTTGCGGCGGCGGGCAATTTGCGTCGAATGGATCTTTGGGTGGGGCATGGGAGATGCGGGCCGGACTCATAGCACTCCGGCGGCGATTGGCCGGCGAATGGCGTCCTCAATGCCTCAATGCCTCAATGCCTCAATGCTTGGGTAGTTTTGCGACCGCGGTCTTGATGGCGGCCTTCATGAGCGCAAGGTCTTTGGTGAGCTTGGCTTTGGCGGTCTTGAATCCTTCAAGGGCAGACTTGTCAAATGCGGCAATATCGGCAGTCACGTCCTTTTGGCGTGCCACGATGTCCTTGACGGCCTTGTCATAGGCGGCCTTGTCTTTGGCGGCCGTCTTCTTGGCTTGTGTCGCCAGATCCGTGAACTCCTTGTTGAGTACGCTCAATTGATGGCGGCCGTCCTCCTTGTAGGCCTCACGCGCCCGAGTGAGTGCAGTTTGAACGGCCTTGGCCGCTTCATCGGCACTCAATTGCGCCTTGTTGATGGCTGCATCGGCTTGGGCCTTGAGATCGGCAGATGCATCAGCAGCTTCGGCCTTGATTGCGTCCATCTGCTTTTGCAGCAGGGCAATCTTGTCCGCCGCCTCCTTTTCGGCTTTGGTAATGCGCTCGTCGGCGGCCTTCTGAATCTGCGAGATTTTCTTCTCTTCTTCGGCTTTGCCGCAGCCAACCAATGAGAGCGAAACCATCGAGGCCAAGACACTTGCCGTCAGTACGCGACGCCCTTGCTCGCCCTTGCCGGCCCCAAACCACCCGCGAAGTCGGTTCTTCATGGCGGTAGGATACGCGAGAGGCTCGACGTGCAGCAACTGTGAAGCAGCGCAGGCTCATTAGAAAAATACAATAATCCTATAGATTGTACCCCGTTGGGCCCGGCCCAGACAATCACGCCGGAATGCGTCCATAGTGAACATGCCGCTTGTCACGGGCCCCATCCGCGGCGGTGCGAGCTCAGAAGGCGCAATCTGGAAACGGCTCACAATATTGAGTGGGCGTCAATCTCTTACCGGTCCTCTCATTTCTCGCGGAGAATTCAGCAAGTTCCCATCGTCGGACACGGGGGGACATTTTAGCCCTCCGCATTAGTGCCGAACGTAACGGCTGTTTAGCGAACCGAGCATCGGCGCTGCGCATTGAATCACGGGATAACGATAAGGAATGGCAATGATCCACGCCGACACAGCGCGGTTCTGCATTAGGTTCGAGAGACTGCCATTATCTGCGATGATGGCCGTAATTTGCGAACATGTTTGGCGGCTACCAGCAGTCCGCTGGTCAACATGAGGGGGCGCCCCAAGGGCGACCGATTTGCGTGATCATTCATAGCGACGAGGGTCGTTCTGTGGGATCATCTATCGGCCTCCCAAAAAAGAAAGCATACGTGTCATGGTGTCGCGACATTCTTTCGGGCAAGTTCCCGCAGGCGCTTATCGAGCTACTTTCACTCGTGCACGTTTGTGCGCGCTCGGATCGCTCTTGGTTGGTGCGGTCGCCTGTGGTGTCTCGCCACCGAAAGGTCAAGAGGGAGAGTCCACTGGTGGCGTTGGCGGCGGTAATACTGGAGGCAATGCCAATGCTGGAGGTACTCAAGGCGGCTTTCATTTGGGGACTACGGGCGGCAATCAAGCAACCGGAGGTGCCGCAGTGGCCGCTACTGGCGGTGCGCCGGTGCCCGTGTGTGGTAACGGTACGCTCGATTCGGGCGAAGCTTGTGACGACGGAAACACGGCATCTGGCGACGGCTGCACTTCGGACTGCAGCGCGGTAGAGCCAAACTACGCCTGCCCCAATCCCGGGCAGGCTTGTGTTCTCACCGTCGTGTGTGGAGACAAGAAGATAACGGGCGCTGAGACTTGCGATGACGGTAACACCGTACCCGGTGATGGGTGCTCGGACACCTGCGACTTGGAACACGGTTGGGCGTGTCCGGTCGTAGGTGCGGCATGCCGCGCCGCTAAGTGCGGCGACGGGATCATTGCGGGTAACGAGATTTGCGACGACGGAAACACGGCATCTGGCGACGGCTGCTCGAGTACCTGCCAGGTGGAGATAGGCTGGCTTTGTACTACTGCGGGCCAGGCGTGTAGCAAGACCGTATGCGGTAACGGAGTGACTGAAGGTACCGAGGAATGCGACGACGGAAATCTCATTCCGTACGATGGTTGCTCACCGACCTGCACTATCGAACCCAGTTGCGCCAACGGGACTTGCACGGCAGTTTGCGGTGATGGCATCAGGTTCCCTCAAGAAGGCTGTGACGATGGCAACACACGCTCGGGCGACGGCTGCAGCTCCGATTGTCAGGTGGAATTAGGTTATAATTGCCCGGACACGGTTCAAACCCCGCCAACGTCACTCGTGATACCGATTCTCTGTCGTGATTTCCTGTATGACGGTACGCCTGCAGAGAGCGGTCACCCAGCGGGGCATCCGGATTTCGAGTCTGCCACGCTCGGACCCTGCACAGGCGCGGCGACTGGCCTAGTCGCTTCACAACTCGGGGCCGATGGAAAGCCGGTCTTTGCCTCAAGCCAGGGCACCGGTTGTCACAACCTAATTACGAGCGCTGATTCGTTTAACTCTTGGTACCACGATGACCCACTCAATGTCGTGGTTCCATCGAGCCTAACCCTGACCCAATCTAGTACCAATACCTACGGTTTCAACAGTTCCGCCTTCTTCCCGCTCAACGGCCTTGGGTGGCAGGATGCGAAATACTGCTCTGGCGCTTCTCCCACGGCCACGGACTGCCAGACCAACGTTCCGACCCCCAACACCAACAATACGCCCCCATGGTGTAGCCAGTGGTCCAATCAATGCTCGACCTATGGAACAGCATCGACCAGTACCAATGGCAACAACTTCTCTTTCACCAGCGAGTTGCGCTATCCGTTCACTTATCGAGGGGGAGAGGTGTTCACGTTCACGGGCGACGATGACGTTTGGGCTTTCGTCAATGGCGTATTGGCTGTTGATCTCGGAGGGATCCATCAGCAGGTCTCCAACAGCGTCACTCTGGATGCCGCTCACGCACAGACCTTTGGTCTCACCGTCGGTGGAATGTACGAAGTTGCACTATTTCAGGCAGAGCGACACGTCGTCCAGTCGAACTATAAACTGACGCTGGCGGGCTTTGACCATACTACCAGTGTCTGCAAGAGCATCTGCGGTGACGGCATCGTCACGCCCGACGAGGCCTGCGACTTGGGCAAGACTGGCAATACCGGGGCGTATGGCACCTGTAATCCCGATTGCACATTGGCTCCGTACTGCGGTGACGGCATCACGCAGGCACCCGAAGAACAGTGCGACGATACCGTCAACCAAACAACGTACGGGTATAACGGTAACGCCAAAGCGTGTGGCCCCAATTGCCAATACGCCCCCTACTGTGGCGATAACAAAGTCGACAGCCTATTCGGCGAGCAGTGTGACGATGGCAACCAGGTGCCGAATGACGGTTGCGAGCCAAATTGCATGATTGGCAACTTGTGCGGAAACGGAGTAGTCGACCCCGGCGAGCAGTGTGACGACAGCAACACCCGCTCGGGTGATGGGTGCTCGCAGTTCTGTATCATCGAGCCAACCGGTCCAGCATAGTGATGAGTTATCGCAACTTGTCGCGACGCCCGCCGATGACGCAGCGGAATGGTCGAAGGACCATCTCGTCTGCTGGCTGCGTTTGACCTGCGTGACGCCGAGGAATGGTCAACGGACCACTCCGGTGCTCAAATCCCCAAGGATATTCCGTGACGCCGAGGAATGGTCGAAGGACCGCTCCGGTGCTCGGTCAAACTTCGCCAGCAAACGAGCTTGACGGGCGGATTGTCTGAGAGGCTATGAATGAGCAGAGCACAGCGGGAGCTACAAAAACGAAACGGCTCCTTGGGGGGGAGCCGTCTGAGTGAAACAGCTCCTCCGGTGGGGAGGAGCTGCCGAGTTACGCGACCGTGATCCCGAGTGCTTGCTCGAGCTTTTGGAGCAGATCGACTGCTGCTTCCGCGATGACCGTGCCTGGTGGATAGATCGCAGCGGCGCCCGCCGCGACCAGGGCTTCGAAGTCTTGTGGCGGAATGACTCCCCCCACGACGATCAGGATGTCTTCGCGCTTGAGCTTCTTCAGCTCGCTTCGTAAAGCAGGCACCAGTGTTAGGTGGCCTGCCGCCAAGGAGCTCACCCCGACCACATGCACGTCGTTTTCAACGGCTTGCCGGGCGGTCTCTTCGGGTGTCTGAAATAGCGGGCCCACATCGACGTCGAACCCGAGATCGGCGTAAGCCGTGGCAACCACTTTCTGTCCGCGATCGTGGCCGTCTTGTCCCATCTTGGCGAGCAGAATGCGCGGTCGCCGACCCTCCTGTTTGACGAAAGAGTCGATCAAACTGCGCACCTTCTTGAGGGATTCGTTGTTGCTGTCCATCTCGCCACCGTACACACCGGACACTGTCTGAATCGTGGCCTGATGCCGACCAAACACCTTCTCGAGCGCCAGGCTCATCTCGCCCACGCTGGCGCGGGCGCGTGCTGCAGCAACGCACAGGTCGAGCATGTTGCCTTCCCGTGTCTCGGCACAGCGAGTGAGTGCGTCGAGACATTGTTGCGTCTTTGCGTTGTCGCGCTCAGCGCGCAGCTTGTGTAGCCGTTCGATCTGCGATTGACGAACTGCCGCATTGTCTACCTTGAGCACATCGAGGGGTGGCTCATTCTCGAGCACCCACTTGTTCACGCCAACGACGGTCTGCTTTCCTGTGTCAATGCGAGCCTGCGTGCGTGCCGACGCTTCTTCGATGCGCAACTTGGGAATACCCGCTTCGATGGCCTTGGCCATTCCGCCCAGTGTCTCGACCTCGCGGATGTGTTGTGTTGCTCGCTCGGCCAGTTCATTGGTGAGCCGCTCGACATAGTAGCTGCCACCCCACGGGTCGATGACGCGGCAGGTACCAGACTCTTGCTGCAAGAAGATCTGTGTATTGCGGGCAATCCGCGCCGAGAAATCGGTGGGTAAGGCTAGCGCTTCATCGAGAGCATTCGTGTGCAGCGATTGCGTATGCCCCTGAGTGGCGGCCATCGCTTCGACGCACGTGCGGGTCACGTTGTTGAATACATCCTGTGCCGTGAGGCTCCAACCTGATGTTTGACTGTGCGTGCGCAGGCTCATCGACTTGGTCTTCTTGGCGCCAAAGCCTTTGACGATCTTGGCCCACAGCAACCGAGCGGCGCGCAGCTTCGCGACCTCCATGAAGAAGTTCATGCCAATCGCCCAGAAGAACGATAGTCGTGGCGCAAACACATCCACGTCGAGGCCCGCCTTCATGCCGGCTCGGATGTATTCGGCACCGTCAGCAAGGGTGTATGCGAGCTCGAGATCGGCGGTCGCTCCCGCTTCTTGCATATGGTAGCCCGAGATGCTGATGCTATTGAATTTTGGCATCTTCTGCGATGCGTACGCGAAGATATCCGCAATGATGCGCATCGAAGGCTCGGGCGGGTAGATGTACGTATTGCGCACCATGAACTCCTTCAGAATGTCGTTCTGAATCGTTCCAGTGAGCTTCTCGGGCGACACCCCCTGTTCTTCTGCAGCCACGATGTAGAGCGCCATAATCGGCAATACCGCGCCGTTCATGGTCATCGAGACGCTCATCTGATCGAGCGGGATTCCGTCGAACAAGATGCGCATATCGAGGATCGAATCGATGGCGACGCCGGCCATGCCCACATCGCCGAGGACGCGTGGGTGGTCACTGTCGTACCCGCGGTGGGTTGCCAGATCGAACGCGATCGAGAGCCCCTTTTGCCCCGCCGCCAGGTTGCGACGATAGAAGGCATTGGACGCTTCTGCCGTGGAAAAGCCGGCGTACTGACGAATCGTCCACGGACGCTGCACGTACATGGTCGAGTAGGGGCCGCGCACGAACGGTGGCAGGCCGGGAACCGTGTCCACCTGAGGCAAAGACCCAATATCGGATTGCGTGTAGAGTGGCGCAATATCGATCTGTTCGGGGGTCCTGAAGTTGAGGCTCTTTGCCGGTGCACCGAGAACCTGAGTTGCAGCTTGTTCCCAATCCGATGCCGAGCCTTCGACGTTCATGGCAAAGGGAACTTGAGAGAAATTGACGATGCGGC
>Ga0265340_10000470_pt1 | contig 21864 bp, 22 predicted proteins | sample 4CB225metaG_FD_202082 | JGI IMG/M metagenome (GOLD analysis project Ga0265340, IMG submission 202082) | Rhizosphere microbial communities from Carex aquatilis grown in University of Washington, Seatle, WA, United States - 4-CB2-25 metaG | ecosystem: Host-associated > Plants > Roots >...
GGCCACTTCCTCGATCTCGACCCCGCCCTCGGCCGAGGCCATGACCACGATCCGCCGGCTGACCCGGTCGAGGATCGCGCCGAGGTAGTACTCGCGGACGATGTCGGCGGCCGGCCCCACGAGGAGCTTGCGGACCGGGATGCCCTTGATCTCGAGGGCCAGGATCGCCCGGGCCGCGGCTTCGGCCGCGTCGGCGTCCGCGGCCACCTTGACGCCGCCCGCCTTGCCCCGGCCGCCGACCAGGACCTGGGCCTTGACCACGACCAGGTCCGCCCCAGCGGCGAAGGCCCGCTCGGCCGCGGCCCGGGCGTCGTCAGCCGAGCGGACGACCTCCCAGGCGGGCACCGGCAGGCCCTGCTCGAGGAGCAGCGACTTGGCGTCGGCTTCCTGGATCTTCAAGGGGCTGGGACTCCTGCGGCGGCCCGCCTGCCGTGATCGGCTGCCGGGTTCGGCGGTTGGGAAGGGGATGGTACCGCGCCGCCGCGCGGGCCGGTCACCGCGCGCGGTCGGCCGGGGTCCGCGTTCGGTCTAGAATGGCCGCCCGAGGACCTGCCGCCGGGTCGTGCCGGCTGCCGTCCCTGGAGCGCTGCGTCGATTTCGTCCTGGAGGACCCGTGCTGATCCGCTATCGCGGCCGAGAAGGGATGCTGGCCTGGGCATTCCACCGGATCTCGGGCGTCGCGATCTGGGTGTTCGTGATCTTCCACGTGATCGACATCTTCCTGTCGGGGGCCAACCCGAGCGCCTACGACACCGTGCTCCAGATCTACGCCAGCCCGATCGGGCGGATGGGCGAGACGCTCCTCGGAGCCGCGCTCCTGTACCACGCCCTCAACGGCCTGCGGATCATCGTGATGGACTTCTGGCCCGTCTTCACCCGCTACCACCGCCAGCTGTGGTATCTGAACTGGGCCCTGTTCGCGATCGTGGGGCTGCCGGTGGCCTTCGTGATCCTCAAGCCGATCTTCGGCGGGTAGGCGAGATGACCCAGCGCTACTCGCGTTCCGGCAGCGTCCGGCCCACCCGGCAGGGCTCGGAGCGGACGATCTGGTACCTGATGCGGCTGACCGGCCTGGCCCTGTTCGTCCTGTCGCTCAGCCACTTCCTGATCCTGCACGTGCTGTACGACCCGAAGGACCAGACCGCCGCGTTCATCGCCAACGTCCGCTGGAGCAGCCTCTTCTGGCGGGCGAACGACTGGCTGTTCCTGACCGTGGTGATCATCCACGCCGTGCTGGGCATCCGGATCGTCGTCGGCGACTACCTCAAGGGCCGCTCGCGGACCGCCGTGATGGCCTTCTTCTACCTGCTCGGCTTGAGCCTGTTCGCTTTCGGCACGATCGTGGTTGCGACCCTGCCCCAGCCGCCGGCATAGGGGAGGCGATGGACCACGACTTCGATGCCCTGATCGTCGGCGCCGGCGGCGCCGGGTTGTGGGCCGCCCTGGAGCTGGCCCAGGCAGGCGTCCCGACCGCCGTCCTGAGCAAGCTCTACCCGACCCGCTCGCACACCGGCGCGGCCCAGGGCGGGGTGTGCGCCGCCCTCGGCAACCACGAGGAAGACCACTGGGAATGGCACATGTTCGACACGGTCAAGGGTGGTGACTACCTGACCGACCAGGATGCCGCCGAGGTCCTCGCCCGGGAGGCGATCGAGACGGTCATCGAGCTCGAGCACATGGGCCTGCCGTTCAACCGGACGCCGGATGGCAAGATCGACCAGCGCCGCTTCGGGGGGCACACCCGGAATTACGGCGAAGGGCCTGTTCGGCGCTCGTGCTTCGCCGCCGACCGGACCGGGCACATGATCCTGCAGACCCTCTACCAGCAGTGCATCAAGGCCGGCGTCCAGTTCTTCGACGAGTACCACGTCGTCGACCTGCTCTTCGACGGTGGCGACGCGGGGGCCGGCGGCCGGGCTGCGGGCGTCGTCGCCTACCGGATCGCCGACGGCGAGCTGCTCGCCCTGCGGGCCAAGGCGGTCCTCCTCGCGACCGGCGGCTTCGGCCGGATGTTCCGGATCACCTCCAATGCCTGGTCGCTGACCGGCGATGGGGCGGCCCTGGCCTACCGCCACGGCGTGCCCCTCCAGGACATGGAGTTCTACCAGTTCCATCCGACGGGGATCGTGGGCATCGGGATCCTGCTGTCCGAAGCGGCCCGGGGCGAGGGCGGCTACCTGCGCAACGATTCCGGCGAGCGGTTCATGGAGCGCTATGCCCCGACCCTGATGGAGCTTGCCCCGCGGGACATGGTCAGCCGGGCGATCTACATGGAGATCCGGGAAGGGCGGGGGATCGGCGGCAAGGACTACGTCCACCTCGACGTGACCCACCTCGGCCGGAAGGTGATCGAAGAGAAGCTGCCCGACATCACCGACTTCGCCCGGATCTACCAGGGCGTCGAGCCGATCAGCGAGCCGGTCCCGATCCAGCCCACCGCCCACTACGCGATGGGCGGCATCCCGACCGACCTCCATGCCCGGGTGATCCACGACGCCCAGCGCACGATCGTGCCCGGCCTGTATGCCGCCGGCGAGTGCGCCTGCGTCAGCGTCCACGGCGCCAACCGGCTGGGCACGAACTCGCTGGTCGACTTGCTCGTCTTCGGGCGGCGGGCCGGCCGCCAGATGGCCCGCGACGTGCGCGGCGTCGAGCTGCCCGACCTGGCCCCCGATGCGATCGAACCGGTCCGCGCCGAGCTGCGCGCGATCTCCGATCGGCCGACGGGGGAGAATGCCGCCCGGATCCGGACCGACCTGGCCGACGTGATGATGGACAACGTGGGCGTGTACCGGACCGAGGCCCTCCTGGCGGCCGCCCTGCCCCGGGTGCGCGAGCTGAAGGAGCGCTACGGCCGGGTCCACGTCGACGACAAGGGCTCGGTCTTCAACACCGACCTGCTCGAGGCGCGCGAGGTGGGCTACCTGCTCGACTGCGCCGAGACGACCGTCGTCTCGGCCCTCGCCCGCAAGGAGAGCCGCGGCGCCCATGCCCGCGAGGACTACCCCAACCGGGATGACGTCAACTTCCTGCAACACACCCTGGCCTACCGGGCCGAGGGCGGGCCGCGCCTGGCCTACAAGCCGGTCACGATCACCCGCTTCGAGCCGAAGCCCCGAACGTACTGATGACAATTCCACCGCCGCCGATCACGGTTCGAGCCAGCCATGCAGGTTGACCTCCGGGTCCTGCGCTACGACCCCGAGCGAGACGCCGGTCCCCACTGGGTCGCCTACTCGGTCGAGGCCGAGCCGATGGACCGCGTCCTGGACCTCCTCCACAAGGTCAAGTACGAGGTCGACGGCTCGCTCACGTTCCGCCGCTCGTGTGCCCACGGCGTGTGCGGGTCCGATGCGATGCTGATCAACGGCCGCAACCGGCTGGCCTGCAAGATCCGGGTGGAGCAGCTCGGCCGGCGGCGGATCAGCGTCGCGCCGCTGCCCGGCCTGCCGGTGGTCAAGGACCTGGTCGTCGACATGGACGGCTTCTTCGCCAAGTACCGCAGCGTCCAGCCATTCCTGATCACCGATGCCCCGCCGCCGACCCGCGAGCGGCGCCAGTCGCCCGAGGACCGTGCCCGCTACGACGACACCACCAAATGCATCCTGTGCGCGGCCTGCACCTCGTCATGCCCGTCGTTCTGGGCCCAGCCCGAATATGTCGGGCCGGCCGCGATCGTCCAGGCCCACCGCTTCATCTTCGACTCGCGCGACGAGGGTGCGGAAGAGCGCCTGGAGATCCTGGCCGACCAGGACGGGGTCTGGCGCTGCCGGACGATCTTCAACTGCACCGATGCCTGCCCGCGCGGGATCGAGGTCACTCGGGCGATCCTCGAGGTCTCGGCCGCGATCGTCGAGCGTCAAGCCTGAGCGGCCTGTTCGACGGGCTGCCGGACGACGTCCCGCCTGGCCTGCGCCTGATCATCCGGACCGACGGCGCGGCCAAGGGCAACCCCGGACCGGCCTCCTCGGGCGCGGTCCTGATCGACGCGACACAGCCCGGCGCGCGGGACCCGCTGGCCCGGCCGCTGGCGACGATCAGCGAATACCTGGGCATCCGGACCAACAACGTCGCCGAGTATGTGGGCGTGGTGCGGGCCCTGGCCCTGGCCCTCGAGCTGGGCGCGACCGAGGTCGACCTGCTCCTCGACTCGAAGCTGATCGTCGAGCAGGTCAACGGCCGCTGGCGGGTCAAGGACCTCAAGATCGCGCCGCTGTACACCGAGGTCCGGGCGTCGCTGGCCCGATTCAGGCGGTGGACCGCCAACCACGTCCCGCGGGCCCAGAATTCGGCCGCCGACGCCCTCGCCAACGAGGCCATCGACCGGGTCCGGGCGGGTGGTCCGCCGGTCGTGGTCCGGCGGCCCGACCGGGCCTGAGCGGGGCTGTGTCCGGCTGATGGGCCGTGGCCCTGGGCGGGGCGTAGGATACCCGGGCCAGCGAGGCGTCCGGATGGTCGCGCGGCGGGTCCTTCGGGGCTCGCCTCGAGGAAAGTCCGAGCTCCCCAGCGCAGGGTAGCGGGTAACGCCCGCCCGCCGCGAGGCGAGGACCAGTGCCACAGAGACGAGTCCGCCGGCTTCGGCCGGCGGGGTGAAACGCGGCAAACTCTACCCGGAGCAAGGCCAAATAGGAGGGCGCAACCCGTCGCCGGGCAACCGGTGCGGGGGAGAGGTGCGCTGCCCAGCCCTCGGGTCGGCCGCATGAGCCGGCGGGTAACCGCCGGTCGAGATGGATGACCGTCCCCGCGAGTGATCGCGGGACAGAACTCGGCTTACAGGGCGCCTCGCTGGCGCTCTACCGATACGTTGCCGGGGGGCCGGCCGTCAGTCCTCGTCGGGCCGGAAGATGTGGGGCGCCGTGCAGGCGTTGCAGACCGGCGTGGCCGATTCCAGGTCGCCCAAGGGGATCGGCACCTTGCGCTCCGGAAAGAGGCACTCGACCTCGTAGATCCGCTCGTCCCCGGCCGTGACCGCGATCAGGCGGCGGTAGGTGCAGCGCCGGATGCGCGCCTTGGCCAGGTGGGAGGGCTCAGCCTCGAGGACGGCCTCGGGCGGCGCCATGGGCAGCTGGATCGCCATCTGAGCTCGCCGTCCCTCCACCCTCTGCTCCGGCCGGCCATGCGACCCGCCTGGAGTTGACCCTAGCACCGGCTCGACACGGCCTTCAACGAGCGGAAAGTACTGGCCGCCGTGTCGCCCTTCGTGTCGAAACCTGCATTGACGGATGCCCGCCGGGCGCTATAGTACGCCGAAGTGGCACAAAGTGGTGTCAAGTGGGGAACAGTCCCATTCCTGGGGACACCCCTCGCGGCATCCGGCCCTTCGCAGCGCAGACGACAGGGAAACCCGAACGGTGTTCACCGGCGAGTACCGGCACTCGGTGGACGACAAGGGACGAATCGCGGTCCCCGCGAAGTTCCGCGTCCAGCTCGAGGGCGGCGCATACGTAGCCCGCTGGCTCGACGCCTGCCTGGCGATCTTCCCGCGCTCCGAGTGGGATCAGCTGGCCGACAAGGTCGGCAGCCTGCCGATCGGCGATGCCAACGCCCGCACCTTCAGCCGGACGCTCTTCGCCAGCGCCTACGAGGTCGAGCCCGACCGCCAGGGCCGGATCGTCGTGCCGGCCAGCCTGCGCGAGGCCGCCGGCCTGACCAGCGACGCAGTCGTCGTCGGCGCCCGTGATCACGCCGAGATCTGGTCGCCGGAGCGCTGGGATGGCTACCGCCAGGCGATGGACGCGCCCGAGGCGATGGCCGAACACCTGAGCGGGCTCGGGATTTGAAGCCCGCCGCCGGTTCCGCGCGCGTCCCGGATCCCTCGGGCTCCAGCCAGGCAGCCGGAGGCGAGCCGCCGGCTGGCCATCTGCCGGTCATGCTCGACGAGGTCCTGGCAATGCTGGCCCCCGCGCCCGGCAGCCTCCAGGTCGACGCGACCCTGGGCGGTGGCGGACATGCCCAGCGGATCCTCACGGCGTCGGCGCCCGACGGCCGGCTGCTCGGCCTCGACGCCGATCCGGCGGCGATTGCCCGGGTCGCCGCACGCCTCCAGCCCGCCTTCGGCGATCGCCTGGTCCTGCGCCAGGCCAACTTCCGGGAGCTGGCCGAGGTGGCCCCGGCGGCCGGCTTCGGGCTCGTCGACGGCTTCCTCTTCGACCTTGGCCTGTCGAGCTACCAGCTGGCCGACGCCGAGCGTGGCTTCGGGATCCGGACCGGCGGGCCCCTCGACATGCGCTTCGATCCGAGCCAGGGCGTATCGGCTGCCGAGCTGCTGGCCAGCCTCGACGCCGTCGAGCTGACGGCCCTCTTCCGGCGCTACGGCGAGGAGCCCCAGGCTCCCCGGATTGCCCGGGCCATCGTGGCCCAGCGGGCGTTGAGCCCGATCGACAGCGCCGAGGCCCTGTCCGAGCTGATCGTCCGGATCGCCCCCGGCGGGCCCCCCGGCCGGCGTCGGATCCACCCCGCGACGCGCGTCTTCCAGGCGCTCCGGATCGCGGTCAACGCCGAGCTCGACGCCCTCCAGGCGGCGCTTGCCGCGGCCGTCGACCTGCTCCGGCCGGGCGGCCGGCTGGTCGTCCTGAGCTACCACTCGCTCGAGGACCGGATCGTCAAGCGCCTCTTCCAGGCCGAGCGGCGGGGCTGCGTCTGCCCGCCCAGCCTGCCCGTCTGCGTGTGCGGACGGTCGCCCCGCCTGCGCCTCGTGACCCGCCCGTCGCTGACCCCCAGCGGGGCCGAGATCGCCGCCAATCCGCGCGCCCGGAGTGCCCGCTTGCGGGCCGCCGAGCGACTTGCGGCCTGATCGTCAGCCGGAAGGAGGAGTCCCGTGAGCAAGCATCACCAGTCACACCGGCGCCGCTCGTACGGCCGGCGCCAGCACGAGCTGCACGAACGTCCGGTCGAGCCGCGCACCCAGCACGAGATCGATCTCGACGCGACCGGTCAGGACGAGCGCGAGCCGTCCACGGGGCGCTATGAGCTGGAGCAGGTCAGCCAGCCGCTGAGCTTCGCGGTGGGCGACTGATGGCGGTCCAGGCCGGCCGCCTGGGTCGCTCAGGGTTGCGCAGCGCCGCTGTCGCCGTCGCCCTGCCCCGGACCGGCCCCGCGGTCCAGCCCCGGCCCCGGGTCGAGTCCGCGCCGGCGATCGCCCGGCGCCGGGCACGAACGGCGGTCCGCGCCGGCCGGCGCACGAACCGGGTGGGGATCCTGCTGGGGGCCATCGCCATCATCTTCGTGCTCGGCTTCTTCTCACTCGCCCAGACCGTCCAGGTCTCGACCACCGCGGTGGACATCGACCGGCTGACCAACGAGCAGGCCGCCCTCCAGGGCCAGCGCCAGCAGGTGATCAGTGACCTGAACCGCCTGGGCGGAGCCTCGGCGATCCGCAAGGAAGGGATCGACCTGGGCCTCGACCAGCTCGGCGTCCCGCTCATCGTCGCGGCCCGGTAGACCGGATCGATCGATGCTTGGACGGACCGACTCCCGGCGGCGACTGCTCGTCGTCCTGCTCGTCTTCGTCGTGACCGGCGCCGGGCTGACCGCCCGGCTGGCCTGGTGGCAAGTCGCCCAGCAGCCGATGCTCGCGGCCCGGGCCCAGGACCAGACCCTGACCCAGGTGTCCATCCCCAGCCGGCGGGGCACGATCTACGACCGGAGTGGGACCGTCGTCCTGGCGACCACGGTCGACCAGTTCATGCTCGAGGCCAATCCCAACCTGCTCAGCACGAATGCGGCACAGCGCACCCAGCTGGCGAACGACCTGATCGGGATCCTGGGCCTCGCCCCGGTCGACGCGGCGGCCTTCAGCCAGAAGATCAACTCGGACCGCCAGTACGTGATCCTGGCCCATGGCCTCGACCAGGCCACGGCCGATCGGCTCCAGGCCGCGATCAGCGCCGACGGCGCGACGGGTGGTGTCGACCTGGCGACCGAAGCCGCCCGGGTCGACCCCCAGGCCGGCGGCGCGCCCAAGACCTCGCTGGCGGCGCAGCTGCTGGGCTTCGTCAACCGCGACGGTGTCGGCCAGTACGGCGTCGAGCAGTTCTACCAGAACATCCTTGCCGGCCAGCCCAAGGTCGTCCTGGCCGCCCGCTCGATCAACGGCCGGCCGTTGATCGACACGGCCCAGGTCGTCGATCCGGGCACGCCCGGCCAGGACATCAGCCTGACCATCGACGAGAACCTCCAGCTGGCCCTCGAGCAGGAGGTGATGGCTGCGTCGGTCGCCGACCGGGCGATCTCCGTGTCGGCGATCGTGATCGACCCGAAGACGGGCCAGGTCTACGCCGAGGGCAGCTACCCCTCGTATGACGCCAACAGCTTCGCCCAGACCCCGTCCAGCCTGTTCGTGGACCCGGTGGTCAGCGTGCCGTACGAGCCAGGCTCGGTGTTCAAGATGCTGACCGCCCTGGCCGCCCTCCAGCAGGGCACGATCACCCCGACCAGCATCGTCGACGACAGCGGCTCGCTGTCGCTCGACCACGGCTCGGCCCGGATCTACGACTCGGACAAGCGGCCGATGGGCAAGATCACCTTCGAGAAGGTGCTCGCCTTCTCGCGCAATGTCGGCGCCGCCCGGGTCGCCCTGGGCCTGGCCACCACGACCAACGCGGCGGCCTCGATCCTCAAGGCCACCTGGGACAAGCTGGGCTTCGGCCAGCCGACCGGGATCGACGTGGCCGACGAGGCCCGGGGCACCGTCCATGATCCGGCGATCCAGCCCTGGCACCAGGTCGACCTGGCCAACGCGGCCTTCGGGCAGGGCGTGGCGGTCACCCTCGTCCAGCTCGCCAGCGCCTATTCGACGATGGTCAACGGCGGCACCCTGATCACGCCCCACGTCGTCGCGGCGATCGGCAACCAGCCGGTGCCGGCGACGCCCGGGGCGCAGGTCATCTCGCCCACGATCTCGGCCACCCTGACCAACCTGATGTCGTATGTCGTCCACACCGTGCCCTGGTATGCCGCCGGGACGCTGGTCAAGGGCTACACGATCGGGGGCAAGACGGGCACTGCCCAGATCTGGGACCCGACCGCCAACCACGGCCACGGCGGCTGGCTGGCAACCCGCTACAACAACACGTTCGTGGGCTACATCGGCAAGAACGCGCCACAGCTGGTGATCGCCGTCGAGATCCACGAGGGCAAGCCGCTCGTGATCCGCCAGGGCGACCTGCCCCTGGCGGTCGAGTCGTACGAGCTCTTCCGGCGGATCGCGACCGACTCGATGAAGATGCTCGACCTCAATCCGACCGGCGCGCCGCCGTCCACCGGACCCGCTCCGTCGGCCAACCCGTATCCGTGATCGCGGCGCATGCCACACTGGCCGCCGTGACCGACCCGTCCGGCCCGCCCGCTGGCACTGAGTCGTTCGACGCCGCCGAGATCGCCCGCCTGGCCGGCGGCCGCCTGGTCCACGATGCGGACCGGCCGATCCGGGGCGCTGCCGTCGACTCCCGGCGGATCGTCCCCGGCAACCTCTTCGTGGCCCTGCCCGGGGAGCGGACCGACGGCCACGAGCACCTGGCCGAGGCCGTCGCCAACGGCGCCGCCGCGGTCCTCGTCAGCCGGCCCGGCCTGCCCGCGGAGGGCCTCGGCTCGGTCAGCGTGATCCGCGTCGGGCGGCCGCTCGACGCGCTGGGTGCGATCGCCGCCGGCTGGCGCGCCCGCTTCGAGCCACTGACCGTGGGGATCACCGGCAGCATCGCCAAGACCTCGACCAAGGAGGCGGTCGCCGATGTCCTGGCCGTCCGCTTCCGGACGCTGCGCAGCGAGGGCAACGAGAACAACGAGATCGGCCTGCCGCTGACTGTCCTGCGCCTCGAGCGCGCCGACCAGGCCCTGGTCCTCGAGATGGGCATGTACGTCGGCGGCGAGATCGCCGACCTGGCCCGGATCGCCCGGCCCCAGGTGGGCGTGGTGACGGCCGTCCAGCCGGTCCACCTGTCGCGGATCGGGACGATCGAGGCGATCGAGCAGGCCAAGGGCGAGCTGGTCGAAGCGCTGCCCGCGAGCGGCACGGCGATCCTCAACGCCGACGACGAGCGAGTGGCCCGGATGGCCGCCCGGACGGCGGCCCGGGTCCTGACCTACGGCTTCGGGCCGGGCGCCGAGGTGACCGCCGATTCGATCCAGTCGGCCGGCGCCGACGGGATGCGCTTCACCTTGCGCACGGCCGCCGGGCGCCAGCCGGTCGCCCTGCCCGGCCTGGGCCGCCACGCCGTCCACAACGCCCTGGCCGCGGCCGCGGTCGGCAGCGTCGCCGGGCTCGAGCTCGACGAGATCGCCGAGGGCCTTGCCGTGCCGCCACCCGCGGCGCATCGGGGCGACCTGATTCGTCTGGGCGATGTGACGATCCTCGACGACAGCTACAACGCCGCGCCGGCTTCGGTGCGGGCGGCCCTGGCCGTGCTGGCGGGCCTGCCCGGCCGGCGGGTCGCGGTCCTGGGCGAGATGCTCGAGCTGGGCGACGGCCACGAGGCCGGTCACCTCGATGTCGGCCGCCGGGCGGCCCAGGTTGCCGAGCTGCTGGTCGTCGTCGGCGCCGGCGCGGAGCCGATCGGCCGAGGTGCCCGCGAGGCGGGCATGGCGACCGGCCGGGTGATCGAGGTCGCCGATCGCCAGGCGGCGCTCGAGGCCCTCCTGCCGCGCCTTGCGCCGGGCGACGTGATCCTGGTCAAGGCCTCCCGCGGGATCGCCCTGGACCGCCTGATCGACGAGCTGCGGATCGAGCTCGAGCCATGACGATCGGCACGATCGAGCTGATCCAGGGCCTCCTGATCGCGTTCCTGCTGGTCGTCGTCCTGATGCCGCCCTACATCCGCTTCGCCCGCCGGATCCGCTTCGGGAAGCACATCCGCGAAGAGGGCCCCACCAGCCACTACCTCAAGGAAGGCATCCCGACCGGCGCCGGGATCCTGATCGTGCTGGTCGTTGCGGCGGTGGCGGTCCTGCTGGGGGCCGTCGGCACGAACACGCCGGACACCTACTCGCCGCTCGCGGCGCTGCTCGGCGTCGCCGCCCTGGGCGCGTTCGACGACTACCTCAACGTGCGCACCGGCGACGGGATCCGGGCCCGGCACAAGCTGATCTGGCAGATCGTGGTCGCCGTCCTGGCCGCCCTGTACATCCAGCGCCACTTCAACATCGACGCGATCCGGGTCCCGTTCGAGGGCGACGTCGTGATCGGAGCGCCGCTCTGGATCGTGTTCGCGGCCTTTGCCATCGTGGCCACCAGCAACGGGGTCAACATCACCGACGGGCTCGACGGCCTGGCCGGGGGCACCACCGCCTTCGCCTTCGTGGCCTACATGATCATTGCCCTGCTCAACGTGCCCCACCAGCCGAACCTGGCCCTGCTCTGCGCGATCATCATCGGGGCGGCCGTCGGCTACCTGTGGTTCAACGTCCACCCGGCGCAGGTCCTGATGGGCGATTCGGGGTCGCTGTCATTGGGGGCGTGCCTGGCCGTGATTGCCCTGATCACGGGTCAGATTGTCGTGCTGCCCCTGATCGGGCTGGTCTTTGTCGTGGAGACCGGCTCGGTAATCATCCAGGTGGCCTACTTCAAGGCGACCGGCGGCAAGCGGATCTTCAAGATGAGCCCGATTCACCACCACTTCGAGCTGTCGGGCTGGGACGAGGAGAAGATCACTGTCCGCTTCTGGATCGTCGGGGCCCTGGCCGGCCTGATCGGGGTGACCCTCTTCCTGGCCTCGATCCACGCGCTGGCATGATCGCGATGACCGTCGACCTCGATCAGCTCAGCCTGGCGGGAATCCAGGCCGGCGCCCTCGCCGGCCAGCCGGTCGCTGTGCTCGGCCTGGCGCGCAGCGGGATCGCCCTGGCCCGCTTCCTGGCCGACGCCGGAGCCGTCGTCACGGCCTACGACCTGCGTCCCGCCGCGGAGCTTGGCGAGGCGATCGCCGCTCTCGGAGATCGGCCGGTCCGGCTGCTGGCCGGTCCGCAGGTGGACCCGTCCGAGGCGCTGGCCGGGATGGCCCTGGTGACCACGTCGCCGGTCATCTCGCCCGACTTCCCGACGACCGAGCCCCGCCTGCGGGCCGCGCTCCAGGCCCTCGTCGCCGCCCGGGCCGCGGGCGATCGGGCCGCGCCGGCGACCGTGTCCGAGGTCGACCTCTTCCTGCGCCTCTGCCCCGCACCCACGATCGGGGTCACGGGCACAAAGGGCAAGACGACGACCTCGGCCCTGATCGCCCACCTCCTGGCGGCCGATCCCAGCCACCGGGTGGTCCTCGGCGGCAACATCGGCCGGCCGCTCGTCGAACGGCTGCCCGAGCTGACCGGCGCCGATCGGGTGGTGGTCGAGCTGTCCGAGCTGCAGCTGCCGACCCTGTCGCGCGGGACGATGGTGGGCGTCTACACCAACGTCACCTCGGACCACCTCGATCGTCACGGCAGCCTGGCCGCCTACCGCCGGGTCAAGCGCCGGCTGGCCGAGCTGGTCGACCCCGACGGGGCCCTGGTCGTCAACGCCGACGATCCGACCGTCGCGGCGTACGCCGGCCTGGGCGGCGCACCGTCGGTCCTCTACCGGCTCGCGCGGCCGATGCCCGGCGGGGTGGGGATCGTCGACGACTGGATCGTGGCCGCCTCGGTCGAACGCCTTGATCTCGCCGGCGGCGGGTTCGCCGCGACCGGGCCGCGCGGGCGGATCCTGCCGGTAGCCGAGCTGCCCCTGCCCGGACGGCACAACGTCTCGAACGCGATGGCCGCGATCTCGACGGCGCTCCTCTTCGGCCTGGCGCCCGACGCGATCCGCACCGCGAGTGCGAGCTTCCGGGGTGTCGAGCACCGCCTCGAACCGGCCGGCGAGCTGGACGGCGTGCGCTACGTCAACGACTCGCAGGGCACCCAGCCCGACGCGGTGATCGCGGCCCTGCGCTCCTATCCCGCCCCGATCGTGCTCATCGCCGGCGGCCGGGACAAGGGCGTCGACCTGTCCGAGCTGGCCCCGGTCGTCGCCCAGCGCGCCGCGGCGGCCGTCCTGATCGGCGAGAGCGGGCCCGATCTCGAGCGCCTCTTCCAGGCCGCGGGCCTCGCCCGGACCGAGCGCGCCCCCAGCCTCGAGGCGGCGGTCGGCCGAGCCGACGCGCTCGCCCGCGAGATCCGGGCCGGCCTGGCCGCGGCGCGGCTTGAGGACCCCGAGGGCATCCCCCGGGCGACGGTCCTGCTCAGCCCGGCCGCCGCGAGCTTTGACATGTTCCCCGACTACGAGGCCCGGGGCCGGGCCTTCAAGGCCGCCGTGGCCGCCCTGACCAGCGCCCGGCAGTCCCGGCCCGACCCGACGGAGGAGCGATGAGCGTCGTCACCAGCCTGCTCAAGCCCACGGTCCGCAGCCGGCCCACGACCGGCCGGAGCACACCCAACGTGGTTCGTCGCGAGACCCATGCCCCCGACTACGTGGTCCTGGTGGCCGTCGTCGCCCTGACCGCGATCGGGGTCCTGGTCGTCTACTCGTCGTCGGCCATGGCGTCCTACGCGGACTCCGCGAACTCGTTCGCGGTGGTCGGCCCGCAGGTCGTGTGGGGCGCCCTGGGCCTGGTCGCGCTGATGGTCATGATGCGGGTCGACTATCGCCGCCTGCGCCTGTTCTCGATCCCGCTCTACCTGCTGGCGGTCGTCCTGCTGGTGCTGGTCTTCGTGCCCCAGTTCAACCGGGTCGTCGGTGGCTCGGCCCGCTTCCTGCAGATCGGCCCGCTGCCGGCCATCCACCCGGCCGAGGTGGCCAAGCTGGCCCTGGTCGTCTACCTCGCCCACTGGCTGACCCGGCGGGGGACCGACGTCCACAGCTTCTGGCGGGGCCTGCTGCCGTTCCTGGCCATCTACGTCCCGCTGGTCCTCCTGGTGGTGATCGAGCCTGACCTCGGGACGGCCTCGGTCCTGGCCCTGACGGGGCTGCTGATGGTGTTCATCGCCGGGGCCAACCTGATCCACCTGACCGCGCTGGCCGGCCTGGGCGTGAGCGGGGTGACCGTGTTCATGCTCCACGGCTACCAGCTCGAACGGGTCAAGTCCTGGCTCAACCTGTGGCAGGACACCTCGGGCGTCGGCTATCACGCCGTGCAGGGCCTCCTGGCGCTGGGCCTGGGCGGGCTGTTCGGGGCCGGCCTCGGCCAGAGCCAGGTGGCCGGCGGGATCGCCCTGCCGAATGCCAGCAACGACTTCATCTTTGCGGTGATCGGCGAGGAGTTCGGGCTGGTGGGCGCCACGATCGTGATCGCCCTGTTCGTGATCCTGGCCTACCAGGGGATCCGGATCTCGCTGGCCGCACCGGACACGTTCGGGGCGCTCCTGGCCGCCGGGATCACCGGCTGGCTGTGCGTCCAGGCGTTCATCAACATCGCGGTCGTGGTGGCGCTGATCCCGATCACCGGGATCACCCTGCCGTTCATCAGCGCCGGCGGCTCATCGCTGTCGATCAGCCTGGCTGCCGTCGGAATCCTGCTGTCGATCTCGCGTGAGACCGTGGAACGAGGCACCTTCAACGATGCGTCTGCTGATCGCGGGCGGCGGAACGGGCGGGCACATCTACCCCGCACTGGCCGTCGCCCGGTCGCTTCGCGCTAGCCCCGCCGATCCGGAGATCGCCTGGCTGGGCGGGCGGCGAGGCCTCGAGGCCTCGCTCGTCCCGGCTGCCGGCATTCCCTTCCGGCGGCTGGCCGTGCGCTCGCTGCGGAGCACCGATCGCTCGGTTCATCTCGTTCTCGATCCGGCCTGGCTGGCTGTGTCGGTGCCCCAGGCGACGGCGATCCTCGCCCGGCGCCGCCCGGCGGCCATCTTCACGACCGGCGGCTACGCGGCGATCCCGGTCATCCTGGCTGCCCGCGGGCTGCGGATCCCGGTGGTGATGTGGGACGGCAACGTGATCCCCGGCCGGAGCGTTCGGGCGACCGCCCGCCTGGTGGCGGCGGTGGCGGTCTCGAGCGCGGCGACCTGCGCTACGCTCGACCTGCCGGCCGGACGCTGCTTCGAGACGGGCACGCCGATCCGGGAGCTGGCCGGGATCGACCCGCTCGCCGCCCGGGAACGGTTCGGGGTGCCGGCCGGCGACCGGCTGCTGCTGATTTTCGGCGGCTCGCAGGCGGTCAAGCGCTTCAACGCGGCCGTGGCCGGGGCGCTCGCCCGGCTCGTCGAGCGGGTCCACGTCGTCCACGTGACCGGCGACGCGGGCTACGCCGCGGCCCTCGCCGGGCGCGAGGCGTTGCCGGCCGCGGTCCGCGACCGGTACCGGCCGTATCCGTTCCTGCGAGCCGAGATGACCGATGCCCTGGTGGCGGCCGACCTGATCGTGGGCCGGGCCGGCAGCTCGACCCTGGCCGAGGCGACGGCCCTCGGCCGGCCGCTCGTCGTCGTGCCCTATCCCCACGCGGCGGGCCACCAGCGGGCCAACGCCCGGCCGCTGGTCGAGGCCGGTGCGGCCCGCCTGATCGAGGACGCCGACTTCGACGCCGATGCCCTCGTGGCCGCGGCGGGGATCCTCGATGACCCGGCGGCCCACAACGCGATGGCCGCCGCGTCGCGCGCCCTGGGCCGTCCGGCGGCCGCCGCCGCGGTTGCCGAGCTGGTCCTCGCCGCCGCAGAGCGACGGCCGCTGCCGGAGGCCGCCGCGATCGTCCGGCTGGCCCGTGGCCACGCGGCGAGCGGATCGCGATGACCGCCGCAGCAGCCTTCGACGCGCTCTCGATCGGGACCGAGATCCAGCGCCGGATCGGGGTCAAGACGTCGCGGGACGAGCCGCTGGCGCGCTTCACGACGCTGCGCCTGGGCGGGCCGGCCGACCTGTTCGCGGTCGCCCACAACGCCTTCGAGCTGCGCAAGCTGGTCCAGTTCGCCCGCTCGCGGGGCCTGGCCCACACCGTCCTGGGGCGGGGCAGCAACGTGGTCATCGCCGATGCCGGCATCCGCGGCCTGGTGATCCAGGATCGGGCCGAGGGGCTGGAGATCAGCGAGGAGCGCCTGATCGCCGAAGCCGGCCTGCCGATGGCCCGCGCCGCGACCGTCAGCCAGACCGCCGGATTGTCCGGGCTGGAATTCGGGCTGGCCATCCCGGGCACGGTGGGGGGAGCGGTGTGGGCCAATGCCGGCGCGCACGAATCGACGACCGCGGCTGTCCTCGTCGAGGCCCGGGTGCTGACCGCGGACGGCAGCGAGCGGCAGCTGACGCCGGCCGAGCTCGAGCTGGGCTATCGCGACAGCCGCCTGAAGCGGGCCGAGCCGCCCGCCCCGGCCGAGATCGTGCTGGGCGCGACGTTCCGCCTCGAGCCAGCCTCGGCGGCCGAGATCAAGGAGCGCCTCGAGGAGATCAAGCGCTGGCGCCAGGCGCACCAGCCGCTAGGCACGCCCAGTGCCGGCTCGTGGTTCCGCAACCCGTTGCCCGAGTCGGCCGGTGCCCTGATCGACGCGGCCGGGCTGAAGGGCCTCCGGATCGGTGGCGCGTCGGTCAGCGAGAAGCACGCCAACTTCCTGGTCAACGACCAGAAGGGCAGTGCGACCGACCTGCGCCGGCTGGCCGACCGGGTCCGGGCCGAGGTTGCCCGCCGATCCGGGATCACGCTGGTCGAGGAGGTCGTCTACCTCGGGGCCTGGGATCACTGGCAGCCGGAGGAGCTTCGATGAGCAACCGGACGCCGGTCGTGGTCCTCCTCGGCGGACCGTCGGCCGAGCACGATGTCTCGCTCGTGTCGGGCTCCGCGGTGGCCGCGGCCTTGCGCGGGGCGGGCCATCCCGTCGAGCGGGTGCTGATCGATCTCGACGGCGACTGGTGGCTGCTCCCGGAGCCCGACAGCGAGGACGGGACGAGCCGCCTGGCGCCGGCCGACTTCGATCGCCCTGCGGCGCTCGGCGCCGAGGGCCCGCTGTCGAGCGGCACGGTCCTCGAGCGCCTGCGCGCCCGATCGCCGCGGCCGGTCGTCTTCATCGCGCTGCACGGCCCATTTGGCGAGGACGGCACCGTCCAGGCGCTGCTCGACGCGGCTGACCTGCCGTACACCGGCTCGGGCGTGGCCGCTTCGGCGCTGGGCATGGACAAGGCCCTCTTCAAGCGCCTCGTCCGGGGGCTCGGCCTGCCGGTCGTCGACTGGCGTGAGGTCAACCGCTCGCGCTGGAGCGCCGAGCCGGCCGGCGTCCTCGCCGAGCTCGAGGCGTTCGCCGCCGGGACAGGCGACCCGCGCCTGATCGTCAAGCCCGCCCGCCTGGGCAGCTCCGTCGGGATGACCCTGGCCCACCTGCCGGGCGAGCGCCCGGCGGCCCTCGACGCGGCGTTCGAGCACGACACGCTGGCCCTCGTCGAGCGCTACGTGGCCAACGCCCGGGAGCTGGAGGTGGCCGTCCTGGGCAACGACGCAGGCCCCATCGAGCAGTACGGCCCGGGCGAGGTCCTGTCCGGCCACGAGTTCTACGACTACGCCGCGAAGTACACCCCGGGCCTGTCCGAGACGTCGCCCACGGCCGAGATCGACCCGCGCCTGCGGGCCACGATCCTCAAGATCGCCCGCGACGCCTACCGGGCGATCGGGGCCGAGGGCTTCGCCCGGCTCGACTTCCTGATCGAGGGCGAGACGCCGTTCCTGTCCGAGATCAACACGATCCCGGGCTTCACCCCGATCAGCCTCTTCCCGGCGATGGCGGCGGCCGGCGGCTACGACTTCGCGGCCCTCGCCGGGCGGATCGTCGAGCTGGGACTGGAGCGCTGGAACAGCCGCGTCCGGCGCCGGCTGGTGCCCGGCGACCTGCCCCGGTGAGCCGGCTGCCCACCCGGCGGGTCGGTCTGCCCCGGGCCGGCCGGCCGATCCGGCGCTCGTCCGCGGGTCTCTCCCGGACTCGCGCCCTGGCCTCCCTGGTGCTGGTCCTGGCCGGCCTGGCGATCTACGGCGTGGGCGCCTCGCCGGTCTTCTCATTCCGCTCCCCGGTCGATCTCGAGGGCGCCACGTGGACGAGCCAGGCGACGGTCGAGAACCTTTTGGCGATCAGCGACGGGACCAACCTCGTCACCCTGCGCACCGATGACCTGGCCAGCCGGCTCGAGAGCCTGCCCGCCGTCCGCTCGGCGTCGGTCCGGGTGGTCCTGCCCAACACGGTCCGGGTCGAGCTGGTCGAGCGCCAGCCGATCCTGGTCTGGCAGACGTCAGGCGGCCGGTTCCTGGTCGACGCGACCGGCGTGGCATTCCTGGAGCTGGCCAGCGGCGCCGCGGCTCCGGGCGGCCTGCCCACCATCAGCGACAACCGGGCCGGGGGAGCGGTCAGCGTCGGCGCCGCGATCGACCCGGTGGCCTTCGACGCGGCGACGCGCCTCGGCTCGCTCAAGCCGGCCGACCTCGGCTCGGCGGCCAACGGCCTGATCGTCAGCCTGGCCGACGACCAGGGCTTCACCTTGACAGCGGTGCCCAACCTGTGGACCGCGACCTTCGGCTTCTACACGACCAGCCTCCGGCCGACGACGATGATCCCGGGCCAGGTCCGGGTCCTGCGCAGCCTCCTGGCCCAGGTCGGCGAGACGAAGGTCGAGTCCGTGATCGTGGCCGACGACCAGAACGGGACGTGGGTCCCCAAAGCCAAGCCATGACGCCGAAACCACGACCCGCGGAGGCACCGCCGGCCGGACCAGGCCTCGACCGCCGCGAGGGTCTGGTAGCCTTGCCGAAACGCACCGGCTGGAGGGCCCTCGCGCGTGCTCCTACCCCTGGCGGGCCTTGGCCTCGGCGTCCTGCTGGGACTCCTCCTCAAGGTCAACGTCAGCTTCGAGGTCGCCCGCTATTCGGGCGTGGCGATCGTGGCGGCCCTCGACTCTGTGCTCGGCGCAGTCCGAGCCGAGCTGGACGGCGTGTACGACAACCGGATCTTCATCAGTGGCTTCATCACCAACGCGGTGGTGGCGGTGTTGCTCACCTTCCTCGGCGATCGACTGGGCCTGGACCTGTACCTCGTGGCGCTCGTGACCTTCGGGCCGCGGATCTTCCAGAACCTGGCCCTGATTCGACGGCACTTCCTGTAAAGGGGACGACGTAAGCGTGGAACGAGAGGCGGTCCTGGTCGGGATCGATGTTGGGACGACCAAAGTCTGTGCGCTCATCGGCGAGGTCAGCGCCGACGGCGGGCTGACGATCATCGGCAAGGGCACGGTCCCCGCCACGGGCCTCAAGAAGGGCGTCGTGGTCAACATCGAGCAGACGATCAACTCGATCGCCCAGGCCGTCGAGCAGGCCGAGCGCCTGTCGGGCTGGAAGATCGATCGGGCATTCGTGGGCGTCGGTGGCCAGAACGTCGAGTCCCAGAACTCGCGCGGCGCGGTCGCGGTCAGCGGCCACGATCGGGAGGTCAGCCGCGAGGACGTCAACCGGGCGACCGAGGTCGCCCGGGCGGTCTCGATCCCGTCCAACCGGGAGGTCCTCCACGTCCTGCCCCGGGGCTTCATCGTTGACGGCCAGGAAGGGGTCAAAGACCCCCTCGGGATGAGCGCGATCCGGCTCGAGGTCGAGACCCACATCGTCACCGCCGCGGCAACCGCGGTCCAGAACCTCCAGAAGTGCGTGATGGCCGCCGACGTCAAGATCGACGAGCTGGTCGCCAGCTCGCTGGCGTCGGCCGAGGCGGTCCTGACCGAGACCGAGAAGGACCTCGGGGTCGGGGTGGCCGACATCGGCGCGGGCACGATCGACCTGGCCCTCTTCTCGGACGGCTCGCCGTTCCACACCAGCGTCCTGCCGGTCGGCGGCAACAACGTGACGATGGACATCGCCGCGGTCCTCAAGACCAGCCTGCAGGTAGCCGAGGAGCTCAAGGTCCGCCACGGGACCTGCGACCTGCGTTCGGTCGACGCCGACGAGATGATCAGCGTCAGCGTCCTGGGCGAGGAGGCCGGCCGCTCGGTGAGCCGGATGGAGCTGTGCCAGATCATCGAGGCCCGCTGCCGCGAGACGCTCGAGCTGGTCCGCAACGAGATGCGTGCCACCGGCCACGGGATGCTGCCTGCCGGCATCGTCCTGACCGGCGGGGCGGCCCAGCTGGCCGGCCTCTCCGAGCTCGGCCGGGAGGTCCTCGAGATGCCCGTCCGGGTCTCCGGCCCGACCGGCGTCGGCGGCCTCGTCGACAATCTGCTGACCCCCGCCTACAGCACCGCGATCGGCCTCCTGCGCTGGGGCGCCGCGGTGACGATGTCGGGCGAGCCGATCCGCTACGACTCGGCGCCCGCCGGCGGGCTCGTCGGCCGGATCAGGGACGCCCTCCGCAACCTCTTCCCGTAGGCGGCGAATCCGGCGTCCGTTTTCGGCCAGAGTTCGATGCGCCACCGTCTTGACGCGACGGTATACTCGCCGGACGTTTCCCTCGAATACCCAACCGACCGTGCGGGCCCCGCTCGACGGCGTACCAGTTGATCGAATCGGCCCCCGGGAGGGCCGCCGGAGGATACCGTCATGCCGCTTCGTTCCGATTCCGAGAACTTCGCGCTCATTCGCGTCGTCGGCGTCGGTGGAGGCGGGAGCAACGCGGTCAACCGGATGATCCGGGCCGAGATGATGGGCGTCGAGTTCATCGCCTGCAACACCGATGCCCAGGCGCTCCTCCAGAGCGACGCGCCGCACAAGATCCGGATCGGCGACAAGATGACCCGCGGCCTGGGCGCCGGCGGCGACTCGTCGATCGGCCAGCGGGCGGCCGAGGAGGACACCGAGAAGATCGCCGAAGCCCTGCGTGACTCGGACATGGTCTTCATCACCGCCGGCCTCGGTGGCGGCACCGGCTCGGGCGCCGCCCCGGTCGTGGCCGAGATCGCCAAGGAGCTCGGCGCGCTGACGATCGGCGTCGTGACCAAGCCGTTCTCGTTCGAGGGCAACCGGCGCAAGCTGGTCGCCGAGAAGGCCGCCGATGAGCTGCGGGCCAAGGTCGACACCCTGATCACGATCCCCAACGACCGGCTCAAGGACGTGGTCCAGAAGAACACCTCGATCGTCGACGCCTTCCGGGTTGTCGACGACGTCCTGCGCCAGGGCGTCCAGGGGATCAGCGACATCATCACGGTGCCCGGCCTGATCAACCTCGACTTCGCCGACGTGCGCACGATCATGAAGGACGCCGGCTCGGCCCTGATGGGCATCGGCCGTGCCTCGGGCGAGAACCGGGCCATCGAGGCTGCCCGCCAGGCGATCGCCAGCCCGCTCCTCGAGGTCAACATCAACGGCGCCCAGGGCATCCTGTTCAACATCACCGGCAGCTCCAACCTGAGCCTGCACGAGGTGACCGAGGCTGCCGAGGAGATCCGGGCCGCAGCCGACCCGGAGGCCAACATCATCTTCGGGACGAGCTTCAACGAGCGCCTCGGCGACGAGGTGATGATCACCGTGATCGCCACCGGCTTCGACTCCAACCGCAAGCGCGAGGCCGTCCGGCCCGTCGCCGCGGCCGGCTCGTTCGAGAACCAGGGCGGCGTCCGGCGCGACTACTACGCCGAGCTCGAGGAGCAGCGCCGGGCCGTGGCCGACGACCGGCCCGAGGAGCGAGGCCGCGAGGCCGCCGCGGTGCGGGTCGAGAGCCGGAGCGTCGGCGAACCGGCGATCCAGCCCGTCCGGCGCGCCGCGATCGACCCCGATGACCTGGACATCCCGAGCTTCCTCCGCCGTCCGAAGTAGACCCGGCCGGTGACTGCCGGCGGCGACCTGGAGCAACCTGACCCGTCTGACGTCGCGTCATTTCGCGCTCGTCGTGAGGATGTGCTGGGCCGGATCGCGGCGGCCGCCCAGCGCTCGGGCCGTGACCCGGCGGCCGTTCGCCTGGTCGCCGTCTCGAAGACCGTGCCGGCCGACCGCCTGCGTGCCGCGGTCGCCGCGGGCCTGACGGTCCTCGGCGAGAACCGGGTCC
>Ga0265340_10000471_pt1 | contig 21853 bp, 17 predicted proteins | sample 4CB225metaG_FD_202082 | JGI IMG/M metagenome (GOLD analysis project Ga0265340, IMG submission 202082) | Rhizosphere microbial communities from Carex aquatilis grown in University of Washington, Seatle, WA, United States - 4-CB2-25 metaG | ecosystem: Host-associated > Plants > Roots >...
GGTTCGGCCCGGACGGGGACGCAAACACAATCCCGGCTCTCGCGAGTCTCGTCGACGAGCTCGTCGGGCGCCACGATGTTCACGTCTTCGCGTTCGCGAGCCCCGGTTACCGCAGCCGCTACGCCCTCCGAGGTGCCCGGGTTCATCGAGTCGAATACCCCTGGCTTGCGAGCGGCGCCGGGCTGGCCCTTCGGGGCCTGGCCATCGGTCGGCTCAGTGCCCAGTTGGCGTACGAGATCGCGAGGGAGGAGTCGAATGCGCCGTTCCAATGCTTTCACGCGTTCTGGGCGAACGAGCCCGGCCTCTTCGCAGGACTGTTCGGCCATGCGATGGGTGTTCCGGTCGTCCTGAGCCTCGGCGGCGGAGAGGCCGTGCGAATGCCGGAGATTGGGTACGGCGGCGCTCGAACCAGACTGGGTCGCGCGGTCGGATCGCTGGCCTTCCGGATGGCCGACCGAGTCACCGCGGGGACGACGTTCGCGCGCTCGTTCCTCCCGGCGCCCGTCGCCGAGCGCACGCGGGTGGTGCCTTTGGGAATCGACTGGCGGCCCTTCGACGCGTCGCCGACGCGGCCTGTCGGTCCACCTTGGCGATTGCTTCACGTCGCCAGTCTCAACCTCGTCAAAGACCAGGACACGCTGCTCCGTGCGTTTGCACGAGTGGTCTCCGAGCTTGGGGAAGTCACCTTGGACTGCGTCGGCCAGGACGCGCTGGGGGGACGCGTGCAATCGCTCGCAGAGGCTCTCGGCTTGGGCGGGCGGGTGCGCTTTCACGGATTCCTGCCGCCGGAGCAGCTTGCGCCGCTCTACAGAAGCGCCCACGTTCATGTGCTCTCGTCTCGATATGAGAGCCAGGGCGTGGTCGTTCTGGAGGCGGCGGCAGCAGGTGTGCCTAGCGTCGGAACGGCCGTGGGGTTGCTACCGACCCTGGCCCCGGTGGCGGCCTCCATCGTGGCGCCTGGCGATGCCGCGGGACTTGCGCGAGCGATCGACGCCCTCCTGCTAGACGAAGGCGCCCGCCACGCGATGGGGACGGCAGCCCAGCAATTTGCAAGGGCCCACGATGTCGTCTGGACCGCGCGGGCCTTCGAGGCCATTTATGCGGAGCTTCTTGCCGCGCGGGCAGGCTCCCGGGCCGCGCGCTAGCGCGTAGCGTCGTGAAGGCGCCACTTCGCCCGGTGGTCGAGCGTCGTGGACGGTCGCTAGGGCATCCGGTACGGTTTCGCGTGGGCTCGACCCTCCTTCGCCGCGCGTCGGCCGCTCTGATGCGCCGCCTCTGGAGGGTACGGTGGCAGACGGACGAGATCGAAGAGAGGGCCTTGCGCCTGCTTAGGCCATCGCGCATGAGCATCCCGTACACATGGCCGCTGATCCCCGACGAGTGCCCGTGTGACATCCACTTCTGCGATTATCTCGAAACGAGAGCGATCCGACGTCGTTCGATCTTCCACTTCGGCACCGGGCTTCACCACGTGGTCGGTCTGCGAAACCGGGACGCCACATGGGAAAATGAAATCCTCGCGATCACGGCGTCCCCCCGCGAGCACGCCAGTTACGTCAGGAAGGCGGTTGGAGACGCGGCATTGGGCAGGCACTACAAGGTTCTGTTCGCCGATATTTACAATCTCGGTGCGACGTCGCTCGCCAGCTTCGACGTGGTTACCCTATTTCATCTGTGCGAGTTTACTCCACGAGGTACGCCAGAGACGCGGCTGGATGACGCGGGTGTTCTCGACCTGTTGTTATCGAAGTTGACGGAGAGCGGCTGCGTCATCTTCTACGAGGGCTCGTACGGTTTTGAGCGGACCGCGAGCTTGATTGAGAAGGCCGTGGCCCACGGTCGGATTTCGTTCGCCGAGCGATACGAGAGTTTGCTCGTGTATCGCGCGGGACCCGGACGCTAGTGCGTCCATATGGCTGGATGTTCATGCTTCGCGCCTTGCCCGCCTTTTCGACGGTGGCCGCCTCGATGCTTTTCGCGTCCAGCGCAATGGCAATCCTTTCTTTCCGTGGGCAAAAGTCACGATCTTCGTCGAAGCGGCAAGCGTCAGCGCGAATCGTCGGCGAAGGCGTCGGCCTCCGCGCGACCCGCGGCTCGTCCGCGATTGCCTTCTGCGCCTCGACATCCCAAGCAGCGCCACGACGGTGAGCAGAGCAGGCCCCGCGGAAACGGTCGCCGCTCGGTCCGACGCCCTGCACGTGCAGCCACCGGCGCTCGTGCCCAGGCCCCTCGACGCACCACTGTCCTCCAAGGGAGGGTTGCCGACCGCCGTCGCGTCGAGCATCGAGCCAAGGCTCGGGGCAGCCAGTTCTTCCTCCTCGCCATCCGCTCCAGCCCCGCCGGCGTCATCCGTTCCTTCGCCTGGTGGCCGGGCGGCCGCGCTGGCATCCCCTCCCGCATCCGGAGCCGCTGCGCCCACTGTCGTGGCGTCGGGCCGATCGCCGCCGGCCCCCGTCTCGTGGATGCCGCCGTCCGCCGAGCCGCCGACGGGAGCCCGCGCGTCATCGGCCGCCATCCCTGCGTCGCCGACCGCTCCTCCGCCGACCACTTCATCTCGAATCACCGTCCCGTGCCGGAGAAACCCCAACCCATTGGGCAGCACGGTGAGGGGCGTCCAAGTCGTCAGGTCGGCGCTGGTCGACGTGAGGTAGCGCGCCGTGAGCGGTCGGCTCTGGCCGTCGAGGAAGATCCGCCAGGTACCGTCGTCCAATTTCACGACCGTCGGACCCTCCATCCCCGGCCCGAAGCCGGACCAATTGGCCGTGCCGACGAACGTCCATGGGCCCGTCAGAGCGGGGGCGGTCGCGTGTTCGAGGTATCTCGTCGTCTCGTTCTTGGTGAAGGCGTGATACACGCCCCCTTCCTTGAGCACGAACGTATCGATGTAATTCGGCCCGAAGCCGAGGGCGACCGGGCCGCTCCATGCCGTGAGGGTGCTGTCTTTGGCAGTGAACACGTAGGGCTTGAAGTCCGAATCGGTGTTCAGCGTGTCGATGTTGGCGATGACGTTCACGGTGCCGTTGTCGACGAACCACTCGGGCGCCCACGTGTGCGCGACGCCGGGAACACCGGCCATCACCATGGTGACGTCGGTCCACTGCATCAGATCCGCGCTTGACGCGATGCTGAAGTGGTCCTCTTTGCCGCAGCAACCGACGCTGAGCGGATCCGTATAGGCGACGTAGTACTTGCCGTCGGTGTGCTTCATGATGCTCGGATCGCGAAGATATCCGCTCGGCCCGGTGAACCCCGTGTCCGACACGAGCGCAAAATTGAGCGCGTCCGCCGACCGGTAGGTCGACAACTTCTCGCCTGCGGGGGTGTCGCCGGTGAACGTCGAGAATACGTAGCCGGCGGCACTTGCGGAAGGAGCGAAAAGGAACACGGCACTGGCGGCAGCCACTCGAAGCACGCCCACGTATGTGGCCGATCGCGCGCGCTTTCGTGTCCGAAAACGGGGCCTGGGCGCGCCACGTCCAGCGCGTCCCCCAACGAGACGAGCACGCCCACGAGGTGAGCACGCCTGCAACCGCGCCTCACCCCTGGCGCGCAGTGTCCTCGTTCACACGCGTCCCCCTCACGCCGCCTGTACGTCCACCACGATCTTGATCGTGCTCGCCTCTTCTCGGTCCAGCTGATCGAACGCCGCTGTGATGTCCCGCAGCGGCATCCTGTGCGTGATGAGCGCATCCGGGTGCAAGAGGCCTTTGGCCAGGAGGCGAATTGCGCGCGGAAATTCTCCCAACGTGACCCGCGACGCGATGATCTCGCCCTCTTTGATCACCAGCGTCTTGAAATGCACGCTCGACGGCTGCTCGCCCAAACCGGCGGTCACGATCCGTCCGCCGTTGCGAATCATCTTCACGGCCTGCCCGAGCGGCGCCTCTTGTCCCTCGACCGGGTGATGATGGCCGACGCACTCGATCACGCAATCGACCCCCACGCCCTTGGTGATCTCGAGAACGCGCTCGACCGGATCCTCCTTCGTGGCGTCGATCGCGAAGTCCACCCCGAGCTTGCGCGCCGTGCCGAGGCGCAGCGCCTGCACGTCGACGATCATCGAGACCGCCGCGCCGGCGCTGTGGCACAGCACGTCCAGCACGCAGAGGCCCAGCTTGCCCGCGCCGAGGATCGCCACCGTCTCCCCCGGCTGCACGCGCCCGCGGCGCAAGATGTGGTGGCCCAGGCTGTACACTTCGACGAGAGGTACGTGATGGAGCGGCACGTTCTCGGGCAGCGCGAAGATGTGGCCGACCGGTACGTTCAGCAGCTGGCCGAAGCCACCGGCGAGATCGACGCCGAGCAGCTTGAGCGTGCGGCACGCGTTGATCTGTCCCGCGAGGCAGGGTGCGCAGCGATGGCAAGAGACGATGGGATCGACCGCCACGCGGTCCCCGACGTTCAGCCCGGTGACACCCTTTCCGAGACCGACGATCGTACCGCCGAACTCGTGGCCGAGGATGGCGGGGAACGTCACGCGACTCCGGAATTCGCCGCGGAAGATATGCAGATCCGTGCCGCACACGCCGGCGAATGCGGGCTGGATCAGGACTTCGCCCGTGCCCGGCGCGGGGTCGGGCGCCTCGCCCATCCGGATGCTTCGGTCGTCGTAGAGGATGGCTGCCTTCATCGTGGTTGCTCTCTCTCGCTCATAGGCGGTAGGCGCGGCGGGCCGTGCCCCCCAGAACTTCCGCGCGCTCCGACGCCGTGAGCCCGGCGGTGAACCCGCGCACCGCGTCGACCCACCGGTCGTAAGGCGAAGCCACGAGGCACACCGGCCAGTCGCTCCCGAACATCACGCGGCTCGGCCCGAACGCCTCGAGGACCGTGTCCGCGTAGGGGCGGAGATCCGCATCGGTCCACGCGTGGGTGTCGGCCTCCGTCACGAGGCCCGAAAGCTTACAGTAGACGTCGGGGCGGCGCGCGAGATCGCGCACGTGGGTGCGCCATGGCTCGACGGAGCGCTCCCGGATCCGCGGCTTCGCCGCGTGGTCCAATACGAACACCTGGCCCGGGTGGCGGTCGACGAAGGCCAGCGCCGCCGGGAGCTGGTGCTCGTAAATGAGCAGGTCGTACGCCAGCGAGAAGTCGCGGAGCGCGCCGATTCCGGCGTTGAAGTCGGGCCGCTCGAAGAACCGCGGATCGGCTTCCCCTTGAAGCACGTGCCGCACCCCTCGGAGCTTGGGGTGTGCGACCAGTTTCGCCAGGTCGGCGCGCACCGACGACGACGCCAGCGGAACCCACCCGACGACGCCGACGATGAAGTCGTGCGCCGAAGCCAACGCGAGGAGCCATTCGGTCTCGTCGAGCGTTTGCCGAGCCTGGACGCTGATGGCCCCGTGCACACCCCCGGCGGTGAGCGCCACGGCGAGATCAGGGGGCAGAAAGTCACGCCGCAAGGCGGACATCGAATCGTCGATCCATTCGTATTCGGCTGAGTCGTACCGCCAGAAGTGATGGTGGGCGTCGATGGTCGAGGCGGCGTCACCGGTCATGACGAACGACGCGACCATAGCGGCACCGCGCGACGCCGGCGACTTTCGTGCATTGAAGATGCAAATGTACACGGCCGTGGCTATTCGGCTGGGCCGGGATGAAAGCGTGCTCGAATGGCCCGTCCGGGAACACAGATCCCCGGGGGAGGGTAGGCGTCTGCCGAGCCACTCCTCGCAGCGCCGTCCCGACGAAGAGGCCCAATGATGAGTACGCGACGCAGTGGTCGTCTCTTGTTCCTGACCGTGGCTCTGGCGCCCTGCCTCTCGGCTGGCCCCGCACGCGCGGACTACCAGGCCAACATGTACACCGACCCCATGACCAACGAGGTCCTGCAGTACAACCTCTTCGTACCGAGCAACTACGACCCGGCCACGAAGTATCCGCTCCTCGTGTTTCTCCACGCCGCGGGAACCGCGGCTCAGCTCCCGAGAACGTTGGCGGCCGACGGCATGGGGTGGGTCGGGGTCGTGTTCGGCACTCCGGCCAACCAGGCCCTCTACCCTTCTTTCTTTCTCATCCCGATCTCCCAGACGAACGACAGCGGCTGGGGCGATCCCACCGCCCCGATCACGGACCCCGAGAAGTTCGAAGGCCGGCTGACCGTGGTCGTCCTCAAGCAAACGCTCGCCAAGTACAACATCGACACAACCCGCTTGTACATCACGGGGCCGTCGATGGGCGGGCGGGGAACCTGGGACATCATCCGGCGAAACCCCACCCTCTTCGCGGCCGCGGCGCCTTCCAACGCACCCGCGAGCACGGCCGACGCGGCGCTTTACGTCAATCAGAACATTTGGTCCATGTGCGGAGACATGGATCCGATCGCGCAGGGCAATACCGATATCATCAACGCCATTCGTGCCGCCGGGGGCAATCCGATTTACACCGAAAAGGCAAACGACGGCCACGACACGTGGCGAACGATCTACCCTGATCCGCAGTTCATGGCGTGGATGTACGCGCAGCGTCTGGGCGTGCCCTGGTGGACCGTCAGCAAGGCGCCGACGTTCACGGGGCTGGTCGGTCCCGACGTGGTGACTCCGGCGGGCCTCGGTACGACGTTCGACTTCGACGCGGGCGGTCTCCTGGCAGGCTATGACGCGGCCGCGGGCTCGTCTGGTGGCATGAAAGGTTCATCGGGCTCGGAGGCCGGAGCGGGAGGCTCGTCTGGCAGCAGCTCCGGCGCGACTGGCAGCTCCGGTGCGGCCAGCAGCTCGGGTGCAGCCAGCAGCTCGGGTGCAGCCAGCAGCTCGGGCACGGCCAGCAGCTCCGGCGCGGGCCCAGGCAGCGGCGCCCCCACCACGGGCGCTGGCAGCAGCTCGGGCGGAACGACGGGACCGAGCACCGGTGGCCAACCCGCGACGGCCGGCGGGTCGGGAAGCGCAACGCAGCCCCCCGGGAGCGCTCCCCACAACGTCGCGGGCGAAGGCGGCGGGTGCAGCCAGGCAAGTGGCAGTCGCGCGGCCCACCCAAAGCTCGCCGGAACGCTGGCGCTCTTGGGCCTCCTCGGGCTTCGACGCCGTCGCTCGTCGAGCGAGCGCACCAACTAACAGGCACCTCTCGCATGGCGGCCCTAGCGCGCTGGCGGTTCATCTGCCGTTTTTTTGAACGGCCTTCTAGACGTCGGTAGCCAGTCGAAACGGGGGCGGCGAAAAGCGCCGCCTTCTCAAGTGAGATTGGCGAGCGGCCCCGTCGTGTTCTTCGGGTCCGTTTGCGTTCCGAACGTGTTGATGTTCGCGCCAAATGCCTGCGCGATCGAAACGAGCAGGTGGTTGTTCGTCAACCCTGTCCACGTGCTGTCGGTCGGCTGGCACCAAGGATTGGCCGGAGGGGGACAGTCGAGCGGCATCTTCAGGCGGCGGCCCATCCGAAACTTTCCTCCCGCTCCGCCGGCGAGCACCGTGGGAGTGTTCTGCGTGCTGTGCAGCGCAGGATTTCCCATGTCGCTCGAGACGTAGATCAGCGTGTTGTCGAGCGCCCCGAGCGCGTCGAGCTTTTGCATCAGCCGGGCGACTTTCGAGTAGCTGTAGCGATTGAGCTCCGCCAGGGGCACCCATGTCGTGGGATCGCCCGGCGTGTTGGGGTGTTGGTTCTGGCCGACCGACGATCCGTTGTACGTGTGCGCGACGCCGCCGTGGTTGTCCGCCGGCAGCATCAAGGGATTGCCCGCGTAGCTGAGATCGGCCATGAAGAGCGTCGCGAAGCGCGTGATCCCGCACGCGATCGCCTGGGCCAGCAGATCGACGTGGGCGTTGGTGATCGCGTCGAAATACGGCTCGCCCCCGTTGTATTGTTTCAGCTTCGGAAACTGCGTCGCGTCGGGCGCGGAAGGGGCCATGCACGAGACCATCCCGCCGCCTTGAAGCTGCTTCTCGATGTCGCGCAGCGAAGTCAGGTGCTGGTCGAGCTTCTGCTGCTCGATGGACCCCAGCTTCGGGCGAAGGACGCCGATCTCGCCGGTCACGAAGTCGAGCACACTCTGTCCGACCTTCTGCTTGTGCGCGGCCGCCGCCTGCGCCGCGGGATTCGACTGCGTGGCGAAGTTTCCGAAGAGCGTCTGGAAGGCCGCGCTCGGATCGATGATCTTCGGCAAGCCGACGCCGCCGGGGCCGAAGGACAGCGTGGTACCCGAGGCGGTCGAGTCGTTCCCGACGCCCAGGGCGATGCTCGTCACCGGAGTCGACGCGCCCAGCATCTGGTCGACGGCGAGGAATTGATCCAGCGATTTGTTCTGCGGCTGCGTCGTTCCCCCGGGGACGATGGTGCTCCCCGTGAGGATCGTCCCCGCCGAGTCGTGCCCGTTGGCGTTGGAGAGGTGATTCAGCCCCTCGATGACGAGGATCTTGTTCTTGAATGACTTGCCGTACGTCACGGCGTCGTCGAACGGTTGAAGCGAGCAGTTCGCGTACGCGATGTCGAACACCGTCTCGGTGTCCGTCGCCTTCATAGCCCAGTACTCGGCGCTGACGCCGTGCGGGTGATAGATGCCGATGAAATTCATCGGCTGCGTGGTCGAGTCCGCGAGAACGGCTCTCTCGAGGATCTTGAGCAGGGGAATCCCGGCTCCGGCAAAGGCGGCCGTCTTGAGGAATGCACGACGATTCGGAGCAGAGCGCTTCATGGCATGAACCTCCGCTGCACGAACCCGTCGCTGGCGATCCAGGCCACGAGAATCTCACCAAAGCTGCCTTGCGCGGCCGGCGCGAGGGCTTGCCATTTCGGCATGAAACCTTGCTCGACCGTGGTCGCGTCGCTCCGGGCCACCGCGAATTTCAGCATATGACGTGCGAAGCAGGACGCGACCGACGAGCTCTGCGCCATCTTGGTCAGAAGCGACGCGCTGTCGGGATAGGCCCCGTCGAAATCGGCGCCGACGGCGACCGTCGTACTGCTGTCTATCGGCAAATTGTTCTCTTGCGACCGAATCATGCCCATGGCGTCGAAGTTCTCGAATGCAAAGCCGAACGAGTCGATGTTCTTGTGGCAGCCAGCGCACACCGGGTCGGTCTGGTGGATGTCGAAGCGCTGGCGCGTCGTTTTGGTCGGATCAGGGACGGGCGGAACGATGTTGATATTGAGCGTCGTGGGCGCCGCGACGTCGATGCACGCGATGCGGCGCATGACCGCGACTCCGCGCAGCACCGGTGCGGTCTCTTGCGCGCGCGAGTAGACGGACAAGAACGCGGCCTGGTTGAGGATTCCGCGACGGGGAAGGGCCGTCAGCGAAACACGAGTGGTTCCCGGACCGGGTGCCGCGGCCCCGTACGCAGCGGCGAGGTTCGGGTCGGCGGTGACGGTCCAGTCCGCGGAGAGCAGGTCTTTCAGCCCGCCCGCGGACCCCGCGAAGACCTGGGCAACGAAGTCGTCGGCCTCTTGCTTGATGGAGCCCAACAGGCCGGCAAACTTCGGGTAAAGAGTGGTGTCCTTGGCGGTGTCCGAGATGGTCTCGATGCCGAGCCACTGTTCGACGACGCTCGTCACCCGGGCGCTCGCGCTGGGCAGTGCGAGGAGGCGGCGGGCCTGCGCCGCGCGCTGGTCTCCGGTCGCCAGTTGGTTGGCGGCAGCCGCGGCCGTCAACGTGGCGTCGGGGGGGCCCCCAGTGATCAAGTAGGCCAACTCGCTGGCGGTCTCGTACGCAGTCAGCGTCGCGGAGGGGGCCCCCGACCCGTCGCCGATCTCCGTCACGTAAAGAAACCCAGGGGACTCGAGAACCGCTCGGATCAGCGCCTCGATGCCGTCCGCGTACGTGAATCCGTCCGCCCCGGCGTGGTACACGGCGATCAGCGCGCTGACCTCGCGCGCGTCGGCGGGCCGTCGGTAGGCTTTGGCGGCGAACGTTGCGAGGAACGTGCGCGCGCACGCTTCGCCGGCGGTCGGATCCGTGGTCGTGCACGGCGCGAGGGTCGCGACGTTCATCCGCGCCTGCGCCGCGAGCGCCTGGGCTGCGGTGTCGACCTGCTGGGCAAACACGGGATCGACGCGCTGGGCGTCGTTGTTCGTGAACCCGTCTTGCTGGGCGTCGGGGGTGAAGCTCGCGCCGTACGTGGAGGCGATCCCGAGCAGCGACATGACCGAGGAGTCGAACTCGGCGTCCGTGATGCGCCGAATGCGCGCGGGAAGGAGCGGGGACGAAGTGACCGCTGCGCCCGATCCCGACCCGGACGCGGCGCCGGACCCAGCTCCAAAGCCGGACCCGGACACGGCCCCGACGACGGACCCACCGGTGCCGGCGGTCGTCGAAACGCCGGGAGCGTCTCCGATGTTGCCTCGGCATGCCGCGGATGCGCCAATCCCGAGCGCAATCGTGGTAACGGCGCTGAACCCTCGAAAGCGTCGACGCATGGACGGTGCTGTTTCCGTGTCTCCGCCCCCGTTGCCCCTTCTATGTACAGCGTTTTGGGGCGACGCGCACGCCACGCAAGATTTTCTCGGGACCGCGCCGGCGAACGCGTGCTCGCGCGCGCCTAACACGTCGAATTTGTTCGGTGATTGTTTCCGCCTGCACGGTCGCATGACCACCGCGCGAGGGGCCGACTTGCGGTCCGTTGCGACATGGCCCGACACGGCCTCGACGCGCGGACCGCATTCGTGCCGCGCGCGCGATGCCGCGGGGGAGGAAATATTCGTTGTTGCCACAATTCAATGCGTTCTTCGATTGGCATGGTGGACCCGGCCACCGTCGGTCCCCAAGGGGTCCGCCATCCTGCGGTGCGGCATTTCGAAGGCCCCGAACAATCGAGCGCAGGGACTGCTCGCTGGGGCGGACGGCGGTTTCCCCGACCAGGCCCGAGGCGCTCGAAGCGAGCATCTCCGTCTCGATGGCGCCTTCCCGGGAACGGCCTTTCGGGCGCGGATGCGTCATGCACTGATCGGAACCGATGACGCCGGTTGCTCGAGATGCATGCGAAACGTTTCGCATTGGGTCATTTCGAACCGTCTTCCATTTCTTTGTTAGGCGCAACACTCCTGAAACAGGCGTCGCAGTACGAGCACCGACATCCCTCACCCAACCAGGGGAGACCCCATGTCGAATATAAGCAGCGCACCAAATTCGGGAGCGCCCTCGTCGAGGGCGACACTCGGCCTCACCGGGCTGACGATCAACGCTATGGCGCTCATTGCGCCCGGCGCTTTCTTGTGGCTCACGTTCCAGATCCAGGCACTCTACGGTGCGCCGATGGCGGGCAGCGCCATGTGGTTCGGCATCGTCGCGGCGCTTTTGCTCTGCTTCGCGACGGCGATCAGCTACGCGGAGCTCGCCAAGCTCTATCCGGGGGCGGGCTCGTCGTACTTTTTCGCCGAGCAAGCATTCCTGTCCAAGTCGAAGGCCTACAAGTTCGCTCGACTCGCCAAGTTCATCACCGGTTGGGCGAGTCACCTGTACTACTGGGTGTATCCGGGCTGCATGGTGGGCGTGACCGCGCTCATTAGCGGCTACCTGCTCAACCAGTTTTTCCCGGACACGTTCAGCGGCACGTTCAATAGCCCGCTGTTCATGTTCATCTTCTGCTTCGCGTTTGCGATCGGCGTCTCGTACATCGCGTTCCGCGGCGTCACGGGCACCACGAGCGTGAACGTGGTGATCAACATCGTTCAGATCTCGGCGCTGCTGGTGTTCTCGGTGATCGCCATCGCCTTCCGCCTGCAGCACCCCGAGGGCTCCAAGGGCTTTCAGCTGATCAACGGAACGCCCGTCGACTACGTGGTCGCGCAGGAGCAAGTCGTCGAAGACGGCAAGCCGAAGGTCGACGCCGACAACCAGCCGGTCATGCAGAACAAGATGGACGAAAAGACCGGCGACCCCGTCCCCGAGATGAAGGACGGCAAACCGGTCCCCTTCGTTCTGAGCTACGCGCCCGACCAGTCGGTGACGATGGAGCCGGTCGACGCCGACCACCCCAAAGACCTGACCGAGCACTTCAAGTTGCACTCGACGGCGGGCTCGGTGATCGCGCCCCACGGCTTCTCGTTCATGTTCATCCAGGCGTGCGTCGCGATTCTGATCCTCGTGGGATTCGAATCGGTCACGTCGATGGGTGAAGAAGCCAAAAACGCCAAACGCGATATTCCTCGCGCGGTGCTTCTGTCGCTCGCGATACAGGGGGCGTTCTGTTACCTGATCGAATACTTCGCCGCGAACTACATGCTCAACTCCGGATACACGCTCGCGAACGCGGGCGCCTCCGGAGCGCCGATCGGTGACATGATGGTCATCGCGGGCACGTGGCTCTTCGGCTCCTACTCGGCCGGCCGGGCCTTCATGCTCGTCCAGGCGTTCACCGTCTTTCTCGCGCTCATCGGCACGACGCTGTCCTGCCTGTCGACCGGCGCCCGCGTGACCTACGCGATGGGCAAAGACGAAGAAGTCCCCGAGCACTTCGGAATGCTCCACGGAAAGACCGCCACGCCGCACCGCGCGATCTGGACCCTCGGGATCCTCTCGGCGATCATCGGCATCATCACCGTGTCGGTGTACCTCGGCGGCACGACGCCGTCGGCGCTCGAGGCGAAGTACCACACCATCTGGTACAGCTTCGGCATCTTCGACCCCACTTTGCTCAGCAAGCTGCCCAACACGCTGGTCATCGTGACCCTCGTCAGCAACTTCGGCACCTTCATGCTCTACATGCTCACGTGCTTCATCTGCATCGTGGCGTTCCGCGAGCACCACATGTTCCACGGGTTCAAGCACATGGTCGTGCCGGTCTTCGGCCTCGTCGCCAACCTCGTCATGATGCTCTTCTATCTCGTCGGTCCGTTCACCGTCAGCGGGATGAGCGTCAAAGAGCCGTACATCGCCCTCGGCGTCTGCGCGATGTGGGGACTCTACGGCGGCATCTACTTCCTGCGCGCGAGCAAGGCGAAGTCCAAGTCCGTGCTCGTTACCGAGAAGCCCGTTACGCAGGCCTCCTGAGTCACGTCCGCAAGAAACTTGGATTAAGTCCGCCGAATCTTAGATTAAGATCAGACAGGCTCGATTGTGCGAACGGCTCGACGCAGTGTCGGGCCATTCGCCATTTGGGGACCCGATCGCCGCCGTGGCGCGCGGCGGATACGTGCTTACGCGGTGCGTCCCGTGCCGTTCCGGCGCCTACGCAGCCTTTCAGGCGACCGATGAATGGCACCGATGCTTCGTCGCCGCCCGGACGACGACACGATGCGCATTCTATTTTTTCGGTATCGGTCTCAAAAAGTATTTCTCGAAACATTTGTGAAATGGTCGCAGCGCTACCTACCTCGTCCAGGAGGACACACCTGCGACTGCCACCGTACCCTCCGGTACGGCCCCGAAATCGGCTCACCGTGTGAGCCAAGGCAAGCGCGAGTGGCTGTCCATCCGGAGGTCGAGTGATGAGAACGCACATCCTTTCAGCATTGCTAACGTTGAGTGCCGTAACAGGTGCGAGTGGCGCGATGGCGCAGACTCCGCCTCCGCCTCCACCGGCGGCACCTGGACCGGCTGCCCCCCCTCCCGCAGCCCCCCCAGCTGCGGCACCCGCGGCGCCAGAGGCGGCACCGCCCGCCGCAGCGCCCGCGCCCGCGGCGGCCGCACCTGCGGCTGCGCCTCCGGCAACTCCCGCAGCCGCCCCCGGGAATTGGTACGACAAGTTCGCGGTAGACGCGTTCGTCGATGCCTACGCCACGATCAACGGGAACGGCCCCAAGCCCCAGCAGCCGGTGCCCATTACGGGTGGGCCGGGCGGCAACAGCTTCCGGGCATTCGACGTGGCCGAGGGGTTCGCGCTCAACTGGATCGGCGTCAACGCGTCGTATACGGCGGACAAGATCGGCGGCACCATCGGACTTCGAGTCGGTCCCGGCGCAAGCATCTACAACAATCCCGCTGACAACGCCGTTGGGCTGAACATCGTCAAGCAGGCGTATGCCACGTGGAAACCGGTCGACAAGCTCACGCTCGATCTCGGCAAGTGGGATCAGCCGTTCGGCTCCGAAGTCGCCGACTCGCAGCTGAACATGAACTACTCGCGGACCTTCCTCTTCTGGTACATGCAGCCGCTCTTCTTCTCCGGACTGAGGGTCGACTACGCGGCCTCCGACGCGTTCGATATCAAGGTGTTCGCAGCCAACGGCTGGAACGAGACGCTCGATATCAACCGCGGCAAGACGTTCGGCGGTCAAATTTTCCTCAAGCCGGCCGATCAAGCGATGTTCTATATCGGTTACGTCGGAGGTCCGGAGAACGCGGACACCGCGATCACGGCGAACGGCCCCGTCGACGTGCCCGACGCGAACGACCACTGGAGGCACATGGTGGACTTCGTGGCCGACATCAGCCCGATCCCGGCCCTCCGCTTCTTGCTCAATCTGGATTATCGGACGGAGTCCAATCTTCCAGGGCACACCGAGTCCGTGTACGGCGGCAACCTGGTCATCCGGTACAACTTCACCGACGCGTTCAATGCCGCCCTGCGTGGTGAATGGTACCACGACGAGCACGCGGATACGCTCGGCATCGCCGGCGGACCTTCGACCGATCTCGAGGACGGCACGCTCACGCTCACCTACGGCATCGGCACGCACCTCGCGTTCATGCTCGACAACCGTCTCGACGTCGCCAACCAGTCCATCTTTCAGAAGGGCACGACCGAAACGTCCAAGACGCAGTGGACGACGGAGCTCGGTGTCATCGCCAGCACGAAATGAGGTGACTCTCGCGTGATGAGGCTTGCTCGTTCTTTGGCACTCTGCTCGGCGCTGCTCGGGTGTGAAAACCAGGGAACGGAGACGAGCATCCTCGGCTCGGCGCAGCGGGGTACGTCGGCGGTCTCCGTCGGTCGTGCTCCGCTGCGCGTTGCTTATAGTGATTCGCCCGGGTGGACCGCGTTCGAAATTGGAATCGAGCTGGGCTGGTTCAAGAAGGCGGGGCTCGACGTCACCTTTTCGTGGTCGGACTACACGTCTTCGCTGTACGCGTTCTCGTCGGGAACGGTCGATGCGGTCACGCTGACGCACGCCGACGCGCTCGTGCTGGGAGCCGACGGCGCGAAGAACAAGATGATCTTGCTCACCGACTTCAGCAACGGCAACGACGAAGTGGTGGCGCGTCCCGGGATCGAAACGTTCAAAGATCTGCGAGGAAAGAAGGTTGGCCTCGAGCTCACGCTGATCGATCACCTGCTCTTCCTAAAGGCTTGCGAAATAAACGGGATGAAGGCGACGGACGTCGAGCTCGTGAACGTCCCGACCGGTCAGACCGCTTCGGCGCTCGCCGGGGGAGAGGTGGCGGCCGTGGCGGCTTGGTATCCGACGTCGGCGCAGGCGCTCCGCTTCGTCCCTGGGGCGAAGCCGGTATTCTCGAGCGCGGACGTTCCGGGGCTGATCTACGACGCGGTTTCGGTGAGCCCGACGAGCCTTTCCGAGCGGCGCGACGACTGGATCAAGTTCGCCAAAGTCTGGTACCGGATTTCCGATTTCGTGCGCGACGCGAAGACCCGCGACCGAGCGCTGGCGATCATGGCGGCGAAGGTCGGCGTGAAGCCCGAGGAGTACGCGGCGGTCATCCAGGGCAGCCACTTTCTCTCCCTGGAAGAGGCGAAGACGCGGTACGTCGAGGGAGACGGGCTCGACTCCTTGTACGGGTCGACGACTGTGGCCGACGAATTCAACGTTTCGCACAAGGTCTACAAGGACCGTCAACGCGCCAGCGACTACATTGCCCCTGTTGTCCTGACCGCTCTGTAGCCCGGATTGGCCGCCGATCGGCCGCCTTCGACCCGGGCCCACCGGATGTCCGATTTGCGGCGGGCGGCGGGCGAGCGACATCATCGCGAAATATTCGCGTGGTACGGTCTCCCTGGGAGGCAGAAGTAAGCCATGCTGCAGGCACCGGAGAGCGTTTCTGGAGGCTCGATTCGCCCGCCATCGACCCGACCGGAAGCGGGCGTCCGTGTCGAGCTGGAGGGCCCGGTCCGCAAAGTGATTCTCGACCGGCCGAGCAGGAAGAACGCCATCACCCCTCAGATGTACGAAATGCTGACTAGCGCGTTCGCCGAAGCCGCTGCGAGCGATGCCGTCGACGTCCTGCTGATCGCCTCATCGGGAGGCGCCTTCAGCGCCGGAACCGACCTCAGTGATTTTTGGGACGGAACCCCGACCGCCACCGATCGAGAGGCATTCGCCCAGGCGGCGGCAGCCTTCATCGGCGTACTGGCATCGTTCCCCAAACCAATCGTGGCGGCGGTCGGCGGGCTCGCCCTGGGGATGGGCGCGACCATCGTGCTGCACTGCGACCTCGTCGTTGCGGCTCGCACCGCGGCATTCGAGTTCTCCTTCGCACGGGCGGCACCTGAGCCCGAAGCCGGCTCCAGTGTTCTTTTGGCAGCGTCGGTCGGTCTTCAGCGTGCTTCCGAGTGGCTTCTATTCGGAGAGCGCATCGACGCCGAGACGGCCTTCCGGGCCGGCCTCGTGAGCGCTGTCGTTCCTCGCGCAGAGTTGATGGGGTCGGCGCTCGCCCGCGCCCAAGCGATCGCGAACCTGCCCCAGGGGATGGTGCGTGAGACGAAGCGTCGACTCCGCCTTTCGGTGCCACCGGCTGCGGTGGCAGACGAGAGCAAGCGCGTCGGACTATGTGGCGAAGTCGGGGCCGGTGGCGGTCGCTGATCGACCCAGACCCCCCAGGGATCTTCGGATTTCGACCGATAGCCGGTGACGCGCCGCGAACACCTTGTCGAGAGAACGCCCAGCCGGTCGTCCCTCGCCACCTTCGGCGCAAGAAGTGCGCTTCCACGCATCGCCCCCACCCCGTCCGCATGGGCAATCTTCGCCCCAGAAAGCCCCGCTCTGCGCGTGACACGTTGCCCGCGCCCAACGGCACGCTCGATGCTTAGTCGATCCTCGACGAGCAGACGATGGAGAGCGAACGATGAAACAGATCCTGGTTGGTCTCGATGGTTCGCCGCGGGCCGCAGGGGTGCTCGACACCGCACTGAAGATGGCTCGGGCCCAGGGCGCGAAGGTCACGCTGCTTCGTTCGGTCGGTCTCCCGCCGGACGTTCCGCAAGACTTTTGGAAGACGACCGACGAGCCGCTTCCCGAGCTTTTGCGACGGCGAGCCCAGGCCTATCTGGACGAGTGCGCCGCGAAAGTACCGGCTGACTTGCTCGCGGGCTGTCAGGTGACCATCGGGGTGCCCTGGCAAACCGTCTGCGACACGGCGCAGCGCATCCATGCCGACGTGGTCGTCATTGGCTCTCACGGGTACGCGGGGCTGGACAAGCTCTTGGGCACGACGGCGGCGAAAGTCGTCAACCATGCCCCGTGCACGGTGGTCGTCGTCCGCGAGCCCGCTCACCGAGACTGAAGATCGTGACGGTGGCTCGCGCAACAAGTCGCAGATGACCCGTGTCCGAGGTCGACCCAGCGAGCTCCCCACTCAGCGGCCTGCAACACGCCGAGCGTGACCATCGCCATGCCCGCGGCGCCGCGTACCCGGCGGTGGCGTCCGAGGCGCGCGATGCCGGCGGCGGCGGACCCCATCGCCAGCAGCGTCGGCAGCGTTCCGAGGCCGAACGCGGCCATCGTGGCTAGGCCTCGCACCGTCGAGCCGCTGCTGACCGCAGCCGCAAGGGCCGCGTAAACGAGGCCACAAGGCATCCAGCCCCAGAGCAAGCCCAGGGCGAGGGCTTGCGGCAGACGCTGCACCGGGACCAAGCGTCGCGCGACCGGCGCAAGGCTCCTCCAGAGAGGCGCGCCCAAGTGCTCGATCCAGCGCAGGGCCGGCGCGAGCCCGGCCACGTAGAAGCCCACAGCGACCATCATCGCCGCAGCGGCGATCCGCATCGCGATCTGCACGGCTTGGACGGCTCCGAAGGAAGTGAGCGAGGCACCCAGAAGACCGGCCACCGCTCCGGCGGCGGCATACGAGGCGATGCGCCCGGCGTTGTACGCGACGAGATACGGCAGCTGGGCGACAAGGCGCGATCGCCGCGCCAGCGGCAGCGCCGAGCACGACATGGCGACGACGCCTCCGCACATCACGACGCAATGCGCGCTCCCCAGGAGACCCATGAGCAGAGCTGACGTGAAGAGCAGCTCGTTCATCGCGATGGGCCGAGGAACGTGCCAGTCACCGTCGCGGCGTCGCGGCGGCCGCCGTCATGGACGACTCGAATCCGAACCGGGAATTCACCCCGAAACTGGTCCCGCGGAACCGTCAAGAACACCGGCACGCGGACGTTGCCGAGCGGGGAAACGGTCACCGTCGTCATCGGTAGGAGGATGCTCATCCCGGCCGCGGGATCGACGTCGATGCGATAGCGCTCTTGCGCAGCATCCTTGTTGACCAGGTGAAGCTGCAGAGCGTTGCGCACCTCGCCGCCCTCGATGGTGTACGGCTCCCCCGGAAGACGCAGGAGCGCTGCCTCGAAGTCGTTGCGCGATCGCGTGGCCAGAAGGGCGACCAGGGCCCCGACGGCAATGAGGCCGCTGTAGACGACGATCCGCGGGCGGACGATCTTTCGCGGCCTTCCCGCGAGGCCCTCTTGCGAGTCGTAGCGCACGAGGCCGCGGGCCCGTCCGAGGTTCTCCATGATCTCGTCGCACGCGTCGATGCACGCCGTGCACCCCACGCATTCCATCTGCAGGCCGTTGCGGATGTCGATGCCCGTCGGGCACACGACGACGCACCGCTTGCAGTCGACGCAGTCGCCGGCGCCCTCCGTACCCTTCTTGCCGCGGGGCTCACCGCGCTTGGCGTCGTACCCGACGATCAGCGAGTGCTGGTCGAGCAAGGCGGACTGCAGCCGCCCGTACGGGCAGAGAACCACGCAGAGCTGCTCGCGAAACCACGCGAAGTTCAAGTAAAAGGCCGCCGTCATCGCGACGACCCATGCAAAGGCCTCCGGGTGCGCCTCGGGTCTCTCGCGGACCATCTCGAGCGTCTTCGGCAGCGACGCGAAGTAGCTGAGAAAGATATGCGCGATGAGCACCGAAGCGACTACGTAGAGCGCGTGGGTAGCCGCCTTACGGGCGATCCTCTCGAGGTTCCAGCGTCCCGCATCGCGCCGCAAGCGCTTCTCGCGCGGCCCTTCGGTCCAGCGCTCGATACGCCGGAATACGCCCTCGAGAAACACGGTGTGGGGGCACGCCCAGCCACACCACACCCGGCCGGCGAGTGCCGTCGCGTAGACGAGTCCGAAGCCGATCCCCGTCAGCAGAAAGAACAGGAGCCAGGTGTCTTGCGCGTTGAACGTAGCGCCGAAGAGGTAGAGCTCCCGAGCGTCGACTTCGATGAATATGGCGGGATGACCGCCGATCCGGATCCAGGGGAGCGCAGCCCAGAGGACGACCAGCGCCGCGAAGACAATGTTGCGAGCGCGGTGGAAACGACCTCGTACGTCGGCAGGATGAATGCCGTGGCGCCGACCGTCCTCGGGCAGCGCCGCCGACGCGAGCTCGGGAGGTTCGACGATCGGGAGCCGTACGATCGACACGGTTATCTCGCGGCGAGCTGACCCTGAGGCGCTTTGCCTCCGGGGACGTTCGTGTCTCGGAGCGAGAGCACGAAGGCAACCACCGACTCGATGCGATCCTGCCCTAGCTGGGGCCCCCAAGTCGGCATTCCTTTGGCGGGGACGCCTTCGGACACGATCTTGAACAAGTCGGTCGGCTTGCTGCCGTGAATCCAGTACGCGTCGGTCAGGTTCGGGCCGATGTTGCCCCCTGCGTCGGCGCGATGGCAGGGCGCACAGCTCGCTGCGAAAGTACTGCGGCCCTTCGAGAGGGTCGCCGGATCCCTGGAAAGGGTCACGAGCATGTCGTCGTCGATCGTGCCGCGCGCCCGAGCGCGATCCGCTTCCGCCGCGCGCTCGACCGCGACGTCATTCGCATACGCCTCGTTCACCGTTTCGATTGCGTTGAGCCGTCGGCCGTACCAGTAGACGAGCGCGAAGACGACGGCCCCGTAGAGCGTCAGCTGCCACCAGAAGGGTAGCTTGTTGTCGTGCTCGACGATCCCGTCGTAGACGTGGCTGTGATCCCCCGGCGGGCTGCGCGCATCGGGGTCGCTCACGACGCCCTCCCCACCGCGCTCGGACGAGGCCGCGCCACCCGCCCGACCTCTTCGTCGAGGGGCAGTCGGGCGGCCGCTGCCATCTCCGCGCGGGATTGCTTCATCGCTCGCACGGTCGCCAGGACCCACACCGAAATGAACAGGAACATCGCGACCAGCGGCAACGCGAGCAGCGGCGATTGGGCAAGAAGCTCGTTGTGCATGGCGACCTTTCTTCTTTCCTTTGCTCACTTCACGAAAGAGACGGTCGCTCCGCCCGGGTGATCGGCCTGCGGGCGTGCACCGAGTCGTTGAAGGAAGGCAATGAGCGCGACGATCTCCGACTGCGGGTTAACCCCGCCCGCCCCGTCGCCACCCAGGTTCATGGCGATCTCGCGGCCCTGCGCCTGCGCATCCGCCTGCGCGCTCGCGATTTGATCCGCGCCGTAGGGTACGCCCACTGCGCGCAGCGCTCGCATCTTGTCTCCCGTTCGAGAGAGCTCCACTTCGTCTTTCGCCAGAACCGGGAACGGGGGCATGTTCGACCCCGGCGAGACGGAGCGGGGGTCGAGCATGTGCCGGTAGTGCCAGAGGTTCGGGTACTTGCCGCCTTCTCGCGCGAGGTCTGGTCCCGTGCGCTTCGACCCCCACTGAAACGGGTGGTCGTACACGGAGTCGCTCAAGGTCGACGGATCGCCGTATCGCTTCGCCTCGAAGGCGAACGGCCGAATCATCTGCGAGTGGCACGTGTAACAGCCCTCCCGCACGTAGACGTCGCGTCCCTCGAGCTCCAGCGGACGATAGGGCCTGGTGTCCACCGACAGAAGGGTGGCTTCATTGGGGGTCACCAAGAGCGCCGGCACGAGCTCGGCGATCCCTCCGGCGAGCACCGCGATGATCGAGAAAGACGTGAAGTAGAGGGCGCGCCCCTCGAGGAGCCTGTGCCAGTGAGGCCCTGTTCGGTCGGCGGCGAGCCGCACTGCGACGGTGCCGAGCACCGCCGCCGAGACCGCGAGCGCCGCGAAGATGATGCTCGCCTCGTTGTTGACGACCGCCATCGTCGCCACGGCAACGGCCACGACCACGATGAGGATCACCGGCTTGCCGAAGAGGATCTCGTCCCACTTTGCCTCGGCCACCCGCGTGCGCTCGACGACGATCGTCGCCTCGCCGTCGACCGCTTTGCCGGCCAGCGCTGTGCGCCCGAGGTTGTAGGCCATCAGGATCATGCCGATGAGGTACATCGACCCGCCGACCAGTCGCATCCAGTACATCGGGCGGATGGCGATCACACTCTCTACGAAGTTGGGATATACGAGCGCGCCCTGGGCATCGGTCGCGCGCCACATCAAGCCCTGCGTCATCCCGCTCACCCACATCGCGGCGACGTAGAGGAGGATCCCGAACGTTCCTATCCAGAAGTGCGCATCAGCGAGCTTCTTCGACCAGATCTCGCGCCCGTAAAGACGCGGCACCATCCAATAGAACATGCCGGCGGCCATGAAACCGTTCCAACCGAGGGCACCGCTGTGCACGTGGGCGATGATCCAGTCCGTGTAGTGAGCGAGACCGTTGACGCTCTTGAGCGACAAGAGCGGCCCCTCGAACGTCGCCATCCCGTAGAACGTGACGCCTGCGGCGAAGAACTTGAGCACCGGGTCGGTGCGAACCTTCCCCCAAGCCCCTTTCAGCGTCAGCAGCCCGTTGAGCATTCCGCCCCAGCTCGGCGCCCAGAGCATCACGCTGAAGACCATTCCGAGGGTCTGAGCCCAGTCGGGCAGGGCCGTGTTGAGGAGATGGTGCGGGCCAGCCCAGATGTAGACGAAGATGAGCGACCAGAAGTGAATG
>Ga0265340_10000473_pt1 | contig 21783 bp, 18 predicted proteins | sample 4CB225metaG_FD_202082 | JGI IMG/M metagenome (GOLD analysis project Ga0265340, IMG submission 202082) | Rhizosphere microbial communities from Carex aquatilis grown in University of Washington, Seatle, WA, United States - 4-CB2-25 metaG | ecosystem: Host-associated > Plants > Roots >...
CCGAAGGCACGTCCTCGAACGCCTTGACCCTGGCCTGACCCGAACACCTGCCCCCGGGGATCCATCCACGGCCGGCCCGCCGCAATCTGCGGACAAACGCCGAATCGTCATCGCCCCGACACCCGGTGACCGTTCGGCCGTGGCAGTGCGATTACACGGGATCGGCCGGCGGTGTGGTGGTCGGCGCCTCGGCCTGCGTCGATTCCTGGTCGGCCGACGACGCGGACGACGTTGGTGTCGGATCGTCCGTGGGAGTGGCCTGGCTGTCGGTCGGGCCGGTCACCGGCGTTGTCGGCACCGTCACCGGCGTTGTCGGCACCGTCACCGGCGTAGTCGGCACCGTCACCGGCGTAGTCGGCACCGTCACCGGCGTAGTCGGCACCGTGGTCGGGGATGCGGTCGTCGGGGCAGCCGTCGGCGTGCTGACCGGCGGAGAGGACACAGGCGGCAGGGCCGGCGGCACACCGGGTGGGGTCGCGGCGGGCGCCTTGTCGTCGGATTTCGGGGTGCCGGACGGGCGGGACGGAAAGGTGGTGACATGCCCGGTGGCGTACGAGTCGGCCAGTGCCAGCACCAGGGATGCGTAACTGTCCGAGTGGTTGTACCGGTACACGGCGGCCCACCGGCCGGCCTGGGTATCCAGCGAGCCGTCGCCGGCACACAGATACCTTCCCGTCGCCAGCGACGCCGCATTCATGTTCTGCGGATCTGCCCCACCGCCATAGATCTTCCAGGTCGCCGGCAGGAACTGCATCGGCCCGACCGCCCGATCCGTCACCGGGTCGCCGTCGTACCGGCCATTGTCGGAATCATTGACTCGGGCTGTTCCGGGCCGCGAACCGTCTAGTTTGATCCCCAGTATCGGGGGTGACACCAGTCCGCTGGGCAGGATCGTCGACCCACCGAACCGACCGTGATTGCTCTCCACCCGCCCGATCCCGGCGATCAGTGTCCAGCTTATCTTGCAGGACGGATCGGTTCGGGCCAGCTCGGCCGCCGCCGCGACATACGCCCGATAGGCCGGTTCGGGGATGCCCGACGCCGTGAAAGCAGCTGAACTGGCATAGCCGTAGGGCGTGGAGCCGGGTGCGGCCGCAGCCGTCAGGGCCGAAACCGGGTCGGCCGGGGTAGCCGCCCAGGACGGGTCGAAATAGTAGCTCTGCCCTTCCAGCGGCTCGGGGTCGGCTCTTCTGAACGTCACGCTGACGGGTGCCATCGCCTGCGAACCGGAAACCGCGAAGATCGCCGCGATGCCGAGGGCGGCGACGGTCTTGCGACGGAGGGCCAGCAGCCCGGCCGGCCCTGGAATTGCTGTCCTGAGGCTCACAAGTGTTCTTCCTGCCGGAGAGTTTTCGGGTTTGGCGGCCACGACGCGGCGGCTCATCCGAAGCGGCCGTTGACATAGTCCGAGGTCCGTGGATCCTGGGGGGCGTCGAACATAGTCGGGGTCGGGCCGTGCTCGATGATGACACCGGGGGTGTTGGCCTCGGCCAGAAAGAACGCGCACCGGTCCGAAACCCTTTGCGCCTGCTGCATGTTGTGCGTCACGATGACGATCGTGACCTCGTCCGCCAGTTCACGGATCGTCTGCTCGATCCGCCGGGTGGAGGTCGGATCGAGAGCGGAACACGGCTCGTCCATGAGCAGCACCCGCGGCTGGATGGCCAGAGAGCGGGCGATGCACAACCGCTGTTGCTGTCCTCCGGAGAGCGCCCCGCCGGCCGATCGCAGCCGATCCCGGACTTCCCTCCACAGACCGGCTTTGGCCAGGCAGCTTTCGACCAGGCCGTCCTTGGTCTCGCGGTCTGCCCGGACTCCGGTGAGCTTCAGCCCGGCGATCACGTTGTCGTAGATCGACATGGTCGGAAACGGGTTGGGCTTCTGGAAGACCATGCCGACCTGACGACGAGCATCGGTCAGCCTCCGCTCGCGGTCGTACAGGTCCTCGCCGTCCAGCAGAACCTCACCCGCCAGCGAGGCCGAGGGAATCAGCTCATGCATCCGGTTCAGAATTCGCAAGAACGTCGACTTGCCACACCCGGATGGCCCGATCAACGCGGTTACCTCACCGGCCCGCATCGTCAGGGAGACCCGGTCGAGCACCAGATGGTCGCCGAACCAGGCGGAGATCTCCCGCGCCTCCAACCCGGCCAGCCGGCGTTCCTCGGGCCACGGGCGTTCCTCGGGTGGCACCATAGGCAAGAGCATCGTTTCGTCGTCCCCGATGTTCTGTTCCTCCGACACCGGCGTCAGCGCGAAAGTGTCAGCCTCCCAGGTAATCAGGTCGCGCCCATTCGGCCCGGGCCCGGCCAGTTCGTCCTCCGGCCGCGACTCGAACAGATCCTCTGGGTCGGTCATCACCCCGTCCTTTCGTCTTGGCAGTCAACAACCCGGCGACGGGTCACAGCAGGTTGGGCAGCAGACAGGCGACCTGATCGGAAAGCGCCACGCCCAGGGCGAGCAGGACCGGCATGCCGGCCAGCCACACCTGGGGCCTGCCCCAGCGGGTCCGGGCCCAGGCCACCGCCACCGAAACCAGGAACAACGCCTGGGCAAGCAACAGGATGAGGACCCAGACCGAGGAGTCACCGCTCATGGCCGTCTCCGCGGCCGGGAGATTCGCGGCAGTCATCGGCCGGGTGCCCGACGGCTGCACGGAGCTGACCAGATCCGCATCGACGCGCAGCACACCCTCCGGAATGAATCGCTGACCAGCCCCGGTGATCAGCGTCAGCCGGCCTTTGCCGGCCGCGAGTACCGGGGCCTGCGGGTCGCCCGCACGCCGCACGCCGGTGACCCGGTACAGGCTCTTACCCTGCCCGGTCGTCACCGAGAACACCTGTCCCCGGACGAGCTGATCAAGATGCCGGAACGGGCCCCCGAAGCCGGCCTGACGCCCGAAGATGACGCTGTTCCCGGCCTGACCGGGCAACGGAGTGTCCCGACGGTGCCCCGGGCCGGACCGAAGCACCCCGGAAGTGGTGCCCTCGAACGTCACCTCCCGCAGACCGATCTGCGGCACGTCGAGCACGGCCATCGGGGTTCCGAGCGGCTGGAGCTTGCCGTTGTCACCGATCTGGTTCACCATCGCCGTCGCATTCGCGAGTTGCGAACGGAAGGTCGCATAGGCCGTGTTCTGGTCTCGGGCGTGCCGCAGCGGCCCGAGTAGCACGATCGAAGCCAGGAAGGTGAAGATCAGGGACGCCAGGATGATCAATGCCGTGCTGGAGACGAACATCGGGTCGAGTTCTCTCGGAGCGCGGGCGGGCGCATCGATGTTCCCGGGCGGAGCGAGCATGGACGGCTCATGCGGGGCCCGCTCGGCCAGACCGGCCGTCATTCGGCGACCTTGGCGGCCGCGCTGGCCCGGCTGACGGTGCCGCCGGTGTTCGTCGCCAGGGCCTGACAGCGAATCTTGTGCCCGACGTCCGCACTGACCAGAACATAGCTCTGGGTCTGACCGACCTCGGTCTGCCGGTCCCGGAACCAGGAGTAGGCATACGATTTCGCATTGCTGAAATGCGCCACGCAGCTTACTGTCTGGCCGAGGCTGAGTATGCCGTAGATCGTGGTTTCGGCCACCGGGATCGGGGGTACCGGCAGAGCCACCACGTACACCATGTCCGGCGAGGCGGAGGACGTCAGCTTCGACTTGTCGGCCGGGGTGAACAGAGCCGAGAACTCGTACAGTGAGAATCCAAGAGAGCTGCTGCTCATCGTGGCCTGCCCGTTGACAACCTTGACCGCCTTGCCAACCTTGCTGTACGAGCCGCCTTGATAGTTCCGGAATTGCACGGTACCCGTAGCGGAGGCCGGCGTGACGGTGGCCGTGAGGGTGACCAGACTCCCGAGATCGACCCGGTCCTCGGGGCTGGCCCCGATCACCGTATGGGTGGGCGATTGTGTGGTGGCCGGGTCGGTGCTCTGATATTCGGTGGCACTGGTGAACCAGATCGCACCGGTGAATTCCCCGTAGCTGACCGTGCCCAATTCATCCTGGCAGTAGGCCGTGAGCGTGTATTTACCGGGCTCGATGGTCAACTGGTTCTCCCCGGCGACGGTGTCGAATACCGGGACGAACTCCAGTTCGGAGGAATTCGAGATCCCGGACAATCCCGTCGCCCGGACCCCCGAAGCCCACTGGCCCGGCCCGGAGACCCACAAGGACGCACTCACCGACGGCGCCGGGCAGCCCAAATTCGGACCGGTCGACACGGTGCGCACGAACAGCCCGGTGGAGGAGAATCCACTGGCCGGAGTCACCGTCAGCGACCCCAGCAGATCCGGCCCGGCCAAGAGCCTGGACCTCGAGGTCGAGGTGGGCGACGGAACCGGAGTCGCCACGGGTGGGGTCAGCGACGGCGACGGCGACGGATCCGAGGCCGTTGGCGACGGGGTGGACGTCGTCGGGTCGCTGCTCTGATAGTGGGTGCCGTCGATGAACCAGATCGCGGTCGTGAACTCCCCGTAGCTCACCGCGCCCGAATCGCTCCAGCACTGGAGCACCAGCTCGTATTTGCCGGCCGGGATCGTCAATCCGTTCCGGGTCGCCAGCCCACCGAACGTGTCGGCCAGGGGAAGGGAGAAATCCGTGGCCGTGGAGATCCCGGTACCGGCACTCCTCGCCGCGACAATCCCGGCCGACCAGCCGGCGGGTCCGGTGATCACGACGTCCGCGTTCGGGCCTGACTGCGGGCATCCTTTGCTGGTACCGCTCGACACCGTGGCGAGAGTGATCGCGGTACTGTCCAACCCGGTCGGCGGGTCCAGGCTCAGCGACCCCAGCGCGGTGGCCGCCTGCGCCAGAACCGGGACGGCAAGGTCGCTCAGCCCGGCGACCAGCACAACCATCACCGCGACGCGGGCCACCATCCGCCGGAACCACGGCCGCGCCCCCGCCATCAGTGCGACTCCGTGATCCGGGCCGGCGCGGCGGCGACCGAAACATCTCCAGCCGAAACGTTTTCGGCCGGCTCGTCTTCGGCCGGCTCGTCTCCGACCGGGATGCCATCGACCCGATCGGTCTCGGCCGGCTCGGCCTCGGTCGACCGCGGTGGGCCGGCGTCATCTTCCTCATCATCCGGCCATTCGACGGCGCTGGACGAATCGGCCCGTCCGGATTCCGGCCGGCGGCGGCGGAAATCGGTGGCCAGATAGCCTGCTCCGCCGAGAAAGACAGCACCCAGAATGACGATCAGGAAGGGCTTCATCGAAGTCCCGCTCGAGGCGATCGGCTTCTGATTCACGGCGGCCGGGCTCGGAGTCGGCTGGGTGCTCGGGCCGGCGGAGGTCGAAGGGACAACCGCTGAGGCCCGGGCCGACGCTGACGCCGGCGGATCAGCACCGGCCCGATATTCGGGGAAAACCTGAGCCAAGAATCCGTCCGGAACACCTTCAGCCGGGGCATTTTTCGGTGCCGGCGCAGTGAAATGGGTAGGAGTGGCGAAGCTGGCGTAGCCCGAGAACTCGGCGAAGACTTTCGTTGCCAGTTCGTTCACGCATTGCACGGTGATCCGGTACTTTCCGCGCAAGGTCACTCCGGCCTCGGAGGCATAGGCCTCGAGCGTGTCCTGCAGCGGAACTCCGAACGCCGCGTCATGTTCCACGGCGGAGGCGGTGTTCGGGATCACCACGGTGCCATCAGCCGGGAAGCCCTTGCCGTACAGCCGCCCGATCAGGTTGGTGGCCGCGGCCGGGCAGGGTCCGGAGGTGACCACGTACAGCGGCGAGATGTCCATCCCCTTGGCCGGAATGAAGGTCAACCCACCGGAACCACCGGCCGCCTGAGCCGGAGACCCGATCAGGATCAGCATTCCCGCCGCAACCACCCCGACCATCATGGTCAGCGCCCCGTGGGCCGGACCGGCCGGCCGAATGAGCCGGACGGCGTAGCGGTACAGCCACCCCCGGTACAGACCGGTACCGGCGCCGAGGGCCAGCAGAGCCAGGATCGGCCAGTAGATGGCCCAGAACCGAGCACTGGTGCCGGTCTGTTCCAGGGCGGGATCGACGTTGCCGGCGACCGAGCGTGGATCAACCGTCACGTGCGCGGTCAGCATCATCGCCGGCAGCACCTTGTGCACTCGGGTAGTGAATGAAAATGATCCGCCGGGAAGCAGTTCCGGCATGTCGGGAACTTTGATCGCCCGGGTAGAGGAGCCCAGCAGATCGCTCACCCGAATCGTTTTCGTTCCGACCAGACGAACGTTTCCGATGTTGCGGATCGTGTAGGTGACATTGGCGTCGCCGCGACCGAACGGGTTACCCGGCGAAAGGTACCGGGCGCTCTGATCAACAACGCTGATCTTCGGCGTCAGTTTCCCGGCCACCCGGAGGTACATCCGGGTTCCGACCCGCTGATCGAGGGTGACGGTGTTGTCCTTGCTGTCCTTGGTGACGCTCTTCAGCGAGGCGACGATTCCCCCGGAGTGGTCTCCCGGCTCGGCATTGCCCGGAACCTTGATCACCACCGGGGTGATCACCGCGGATCGGGCGGGAACGACGACCTTCTTTCGCCGCATCGACACCCAGCGGCCCAGATCGTGAGAGGCGCTCTGCTCCGGGAGCAGGTCGAAGGCCCCGGCGCTGGTGTTGTAGGCATCGGCGGCATACACGGTGAGCGTCACGGGCGTGTCACCGACATTCACGAAGGCGACATGATCGTGCAGTTCCTGCCCCGCCTTCACATTCTGGTAGGTGAAGTTCGGCCGGGGATCGGGTTTCTTGGGCCCGGCCGGCTGGACTCCGAAACTGTGCGTCCCGTCACTGGCCACGGTCCGAACCGCATCGGTCCGGACCACCCCGGGCCCGGTCCGCGCGGCGGCCCAGGTCGAGTCGGCGGTCAGCACATTCACCCCGGCCAGACCCGCACCGATGCCGACCAGCGCAGCGATGCCGAGGCCAAGCTTGATGAGCAGGCGGCCCCGGGGGCCGGCGGATTCAGGCGTCATGACGGGTTTCCGATCGGTGCGAGTGTGACGAGTGCGGATGATCTCGGGCGGACGCAAATGGCGAGGCGGTGAATCGCGACCGGCGCGGGAGCGAGGAGAACTGACTCTCCCCACCCCCGCTCTCGGATCCTGATCAGATGGCGGTCAGGGTGAGGGTGGTGTTGTACGTGCCGGGCTTGGTGGAGGTCGGCGCCTGCATCACGAGGGTGGCCCCGAGTTGCGCCGTCCCCAGGCTGCTTCCGTTGGGGGCCGAACCGAGCAGGTGAGGCGTGGTGAGCCCGGTTCCAGGAACGGCGACGCCGCCCGCAGTCACGTTCTGGACCGACGCCTGAGAGATCACCTTCGGCGTCCAGCCGAGGTACTGGCCACCGATGGTGTCACCGGCCGCATTGGTGAAGTCCCCGACCGAGCCGTTGACGTTCCAGCCCAGGTTTCCGGCCCGGGTGTCCGTCACTGTCACTGGATTGATGTCCTTGATGCTCGACACCAGCAGGTTGTTGCTGGAGTTGAGGGCCAGCGAACCCAGATCGACGCTCGAACCGCTGGTCGTGATGACGAGCGTCCCGGCGGGCACGTTCGTGGTGATGGTCTCCTTGGTCGAGGCACCGGTGAAGGTGGTCACGGTCACGGTGATCGCGTCGGCGGTCGAGGCCAGGAAATCGGCCGCGGCGGCCGGGCTGAAGGTCGCCGTGTAGGTGTGGACGCCGGCGGTCAGGCCGGTCAGCGACACGGAGGACGAGCCACCGCTGACGGTGCCGGTTCCTACGGTGGTACCGCCTTCCTTGAAGGTCATCGTGCCGGTGGCATTGGCCGGGGCAACGGTGGCGGTCAGGGATACGACGTCCGCCGTGGTCGGCGCGGACGGGCTGGACGACAGGGTCGTCGTCGTCGCCACCGGGTCGGCCGTCGCCGTGTTGATGACGAACGGCACTGCCGCCGAGGTCGAGCCGGCGATGCTGGTCGCGCTGGTCGGGATGAACTGCGCGGTCAGCGAGTGGTTGCCGGTGCTGAGCGAACTAGTGGTCAGGCTGGCGGATCCACCCGCCACCGTGACCGGCGAGCCCAAGTCGGTGCCGCCGTCCTTGAACTGGACCGTCCCGGCCACCGCGGCGGTGGAGGTGACGCTCGCCTTCAGGGTGATCGCGGTGCCGGCCGATTGCGGGCTGGATGGCGTGGCCACCAGCGTGGTGGTCGAGGCCGGAGCGGCGACGGAGTTGAATGTGTAGGTGTCCCCCGCAACCGTGAGCGACCCCTCGAAGCTTCCCAGAACGGTCGGGAAGAGGATGCCGTCCAGGCAGTCCACCCGGATGGTGTAGATGCCGTTCGGCACGGTCAGCGCCGGGCTCTGATCGTTGGCGATGGACAGCAGGGTGTTCTGCGCCGGCATTCCCGAGGTGTTGAGGTTACGCAACTCGGTGTCACTGGTGGTGAACAGGGTGACGTCGTTCCAGCCGGCGGCGGCGTTGTTCACCACCCCCGAGATATCGGCGGTGTCGGCCGGGCACAGATCCGAGGTGACGACGGAGAACGCGGTGTAGGTGACGCTGCCGGTGGCCGGGGCCCCGGTAAGCGTTCCGGTGCTGGCGGCGCTGGCCGCGCCGGCCCCGACGATCACCAGACCCGTAACGACCGTCGCGGCGAGACCTACGGCCCCGACGCGCCGAAAGTTATGTCTCATGATTGATTAATGCCTTTCTGCCGAAGTGCTTTTCGAAGAACTTGACGGACTCGGTTGTTGTTCGCCCCGGTGCTGCGGTGCCCCGTTGACGGGACACCGCAGCATTTTCCGGACGACGTCCTGGATCAGGCCGCCGCACCCAGGGGCTCGAACGTGTAGGTGTCACCGGCGACGGTGAACGACCCGTCGAAGGTGCCCACCACTTCCGCGCCGATGATTCCCACCTGGCAGTGCAGCGAGACGCTGTACGTGCCGTCCGGCACGCTCAGTGCCGGAGTCTGGTCGGTGGCGATCGAGCCGATGGTGTTCGTGGCCGGGATTCCGGAGGTGTTCAGGTTGGCCAACTCGAGATCCGTGGTGCCGACCATGAGGACGTCGTTCCAGCCGGCCGCTGGGTTGTTCACCCAGGCGTTGACGTATTCAGTGCCGGCCGGGCACAGATCCGAGGTGACCAGCGAGAACGGGGTGTAGGTCACACTTCCGGTCGCCGCCACCGCGGTGAGCGTTCCCAGACTGTCGGAAGTGGCGCCCGAGGCACCGGCAGCCGACATTGCGATCACGGCGCTGACGGCGAAACCAGCGGCACCGGCACGGCCAATATTCTTCCGCCGGGCAGAATTTGCCTTTCTCATCACGGGTTCGATTCCCTTTCCGAGGAAGCTGCTCTGATCTGGACGCTGGGGTGTCGATCTTCGGCGAGGCCGGCCACTCTCAGTTGGTATTGGTCTTCGCGGTGCTGCCGCAGGTGCTGTTGGGCGCAAGACCGTACTGCTGAATCGTGCTGGTGGCGGCGCAGATCTGCGACGAGGAACCAACCAGCGCGTCGACCAGTCTCTGGCTGTAGCTCGACGTGCCGGTGGTGATGGCGTCGGTCGAGACAACGTTGTACAGCGGGCGGGTTCCGGTGCCGAAAGTGGTCTGCAGAGTGACCGGCGAGATGGCGTTGGCCGTTCCGGAGGCCCCGAAGTCGATCGAGCCGAGCGAGGCGCGGCCGCGGATGTCGGTGATGGTGGACGACTGCTGAGCCAGGAACTGGGCCGTGGAGAACGGAATTACCTGCTTGTTGTTGGTCAGGAAGCGCCCGTCGTGCTCCTGGATGGAGGTACCGGAGGCGTCGGTGTCGCTGACACAGGTGCCCCAGGAGCCGCTGGTGCCGAAGGTCGCCGTATCGGTGAGGCCGAGCAGAGTGGCGAAGAACGAGCGGGTGCCCGAACCGGAGGCCGGCAGCAGCGGCGAGAAGCCGGAGCAGGCCGAGCTGCCGGGGGTTCCGTTGGCGGAATACAGAGCCTTGAGGGTGTTGACGTTGAGCTTGTGCGGCAGCGAACTCCCGGTCAGGGTGGCGTAGGTGACCGAGTCGGTGGCGAACGGAATGTAGGTCATTTTTCCGACACCGGGGCTGGTGGTCGGGTTGCCACCGCTGGAGGAACGGGCGATGTTGACGCAGCCGGTCATATCGGGTGACGTGACCGGGGTGGTGGTGCCTGAGCCGGCGTAGGACGCGCCCCGCAACGCGGCGCTGAGCGCGTCCCGACCCTCACCGGAGTTACGCGGCACCGTGAAGGTGCAGTCGGCGTCGGCGGAGCGGGTGGTGATGGTCCGCCCGACCGCAGTCGCCTTGTAGTTGGAGATCAACGGGTTACCGTTGGAATCCTTGAGTATCGCAGAAAGACCCTCCATCACGTCCTGGGACGTGTCCGAACCGACGGCCGCGAACGTGGTGTTGTTGCCCACGTTGGTGTCTGCGTGAGCAATGCTCTGGGAGAACAGCACGGTGAGAATTCCGGAGACGGCCGCCGCCGACGCCAGGGTCTTCTTTCTGTTCACTGCGAGATCCCTTCAGAAAATCCACGCCTCCGGCGGTCGCCGGTGGCGGTGTGGCGCGACGCCTCATTCGCCGCGGCGCCGCGTCAGCCTCGGCAGCAGCAACCCGGAGATCAAGGCACAGATGCCGAGCGTGAGAGCAATCATGAAGGCGTACCGGGTAGCGACTTTGGAGTCCCCGGGCGTGAAGAACGCCTTGGCGATCGCGGCTATCGGGTTGGTCTGATGAGCCACCGGCGAGGTTGGCGAAGGGGTGGAGCCCGGTGACGACGATCCGCCCGAAGAGCCGTCGGAAGCTGTTCCGGAGTCGCTCGAGTCGCTGCTCTTCCCGTTTGAATTCGACCCGGAACCATTTGAATTGCCTGATTTGGCTGGACCTTTGCGATTCTGCACGTCGCTCGCCACGGACAGGGCCTGATTTCGTAACGCTTTGGTGAGCGGCAGATAGCCATCGGGAAGGTCCCCCAGTTCGGTGCCGGGTTCCTGTCCTTTCCCGACGGCGTACCGGATGAATCCGGCGTAGGCCACCGCCTGGGCTTTGGTCAGGATGCTCGGCGCGGTCACGGCGTAGGTCACGGTCGTCAGTGGATAGGCCGACGCGCTGGTCGACTCGGGGTCCGAGGTGACCACCCCAGGTACCGAGGTCGCCTGCATGGCCGCCAGACCAGCGGCCAGACCAGACTGGGACGGGGCGACGAACTTCCCTGCGGCGTTGCGCAGTTTGGCCGTGACCAGCCCGTAGCGGGCTGCGGTCGCGGAGTCGGTGACGGCCAGGATCTGCCGCCGCCCGTTCAGTTGCGGCGTGATCTTCTTGTAGGTGGGCACCGGCACGGCGTTGACATCCCAGTTCGTTCTGGCCAGCGTGTCGCCCCGGGCCGCCGACCGGGCCGCGTCATGGAAGTCCTGGGTATAGGGATGCATGTCCAGGACGCACACCTGAGTCGCTCCGGCGGCACTGGTCGGGACGTAGCAGAAGGGATCGATCTTGGCGAAGTCGTCCCGCGGGATCTCCTGCCCCTGGTAGAACGGATTGATCCGCATCCCCCAGGGGTCCGGCAGCCCGGCGACGAAATCCCGGGCGTCCTGATCGGACACCACCCAGCGCCAGAGGGTGGCGTAGGCATCGCTCAGCCCGATCGGAATCAGGGTCTCGACGTCCATCGCCGAATCGAGGCTTCTGAAGTCCGGATTGATCGCCAGAAAATCGGGATCCCGGAGAATGTTGTCCGGGTTCGTCTTCAGATACAGGGCTGTGCGGGCGACTCCGGTCTGATACGACTGGGTCAGCAGCTTGGCCACCAGCCGGGGAGTCAGGTTGATCCCGGTGAACCGGGCGCCGTCCTGCGCCTTCTCCTGCGCGGTCGCGGTGCTGGACGATTGGCGTTCGATCATCATTCCGATGCTGATCCCGGAGACCGCCACCGGAGCGTAGGTCAGGATCCGGTCGGACGGTACCGCCCCCGAAACCGGGGCGGTCAGCATCGCGAGTTCGGGATTCTTACCGGTCAGTCCACGCTCGGCGACCGAGTCCGAGATCTGGGTGTAGCTGTAGACCGGCCCGTTGTTGCGGCAGAGAGCCGGCTGCCAGCGGGAGATCGCCTCCGCTACCGGCTCGGAACCGATGACCGGGCGCTGCTTGGCGCTGATCGAGCAGACCTGACGGGCCGGGGCGAAGTGCAGCGGCACGACGATCCGCTTGGCCCAGTTGGTGGCACTCAGCGGCGAGGAGATGAGCCGGCCGCCGTTGCCGGGAACGGTCCCGTCCACCTCGGTGGGACCTCGCGGCACGATCACCAGCCAGCAGGGCGATATCTTGCCCTGGTAGGTGGCCGAACCGCAGCCGAGTCCGGGTGACTCCCGGAAGGTTTGGGTCTCGAAGCTCTCAAATCCGGTGCCGTCGCCCCGGGTCATCGCATACGGGATCTCGTTACTGGTGTATTGGTCGTAGTAGGGATTCTTCTGGACCGCGATGCCGGTGATCTTCTTGCCACTCACCGGCTGGAACGGGGCATAGTCGTGGACGGTTCCCTCGGGGATGTCCGTCATTGCCGCTTCCGCCGGATCGGTGTAGCCGGCCTGGACGAGCTGACGGGAGGCCGTATTTCCATCGCCACCCCGAGTGTCCGAGATGACCTTTCCGCCGAACTCGCACTGGGACCGGACCGGGCCCGTGTGCCCCCAGCACTGCATGATCTGAAGGTAGTTCGACCGATAGGCCCCGGAATCACCGTTGGTCGGTGTCCCCCCGCTCCAGGAGATGCCGATCGTCTGGTTGACCAGGTCAGTGGTCTGGGTGACCGAGATTCTCAGCTTGGCACTGGCCCCAACTGCACCGGATACCGTCACGGCACTGTCCGATCGCTGGAAAGCGCTGCTCAGCACTGCGGCCGAGATCGAGGTTCCGGAGGGATCGGCAGGACGCACCGGTGCGGACCCGAAGGTCAGCAGGCCGACCAGCCCAAGCACCAGGAGCACGATCAGCCGGCGCCGGTGCCACCGCGGAAGCCTGGTCATCGCGGCCGCCGCCGGGCAATCGTTCGGGCGACCAGGGGCGGGCCCACGGCGACCGCCAGCAGCAACAGGGCCGCCAGCGCCATCAGAGCTCTTCGGGTGCCGTCCGACACGTATCCAGAGGTGAGCGATATCGGCAGCGCGGTGACGTCGCCCCCACCGGAGTCCGCTGGTGAACTCCCGACCGGCTGACCGGTGTCCGGATCGATGCCGCCGCTGGTGTCTCCTGCCGATGCTCCCGGCGCGGTTCCACCGGTTCCGGTTCCACTCCCGGTTCCGGCTCCAGCTCCGGATCCGGAGCCGGAGCCCGTTCCGGAACCGGAGCCGGACCCGCTACCCGAGCCGCCGCTGCCACCGCCGGATCCGCCCGAGCCGCCGCTGCTACTCACCCCGCACTGGGTGGTGCCCTGCTTGTCGCAGGCGGACGGGTAGGGAGCGTTCTTGGCCAGGGTGTTGGTGCCGTCGCTGGAGAAGGTCGGGTTGTTGCAAGACTTGATCTGGATGCTCTTCACATTCGCGCCCGGAATCTTCTTGACCTGCTGAAACCCGGCCTTGACCAGATTGATCGGCAAGGGTGAGTACCCAAGGGTCTCGGCGGTCTGCTGCCCCTCGCAGAGGAAGAAGTAGTTGAATGCGGCCAGCGTCTTGCCTTTCGCCGTCGAGAACGACCCCTCCACCTTGGTTGGGATGATCATGTAGCTGTAGCTGGACAGTGGGTAGGTGCGCCGGTCGGGATTGGCGTAGACGCCGTCCAGGTTCTGAGTCAGGTAGTTCGGCGAGGACGGGTTGTTGTCGATCCTCACCTTTCCCAGGGCGACCGCGACGTTGCTGGCCGTCGGGGCTGTGTAGTACCCAGAGCTGTTGAGCACCTTCGCGACCGGAAACCGGAGGTTCAGAGGGTAGGAGTACTCGACGTAGGTGATCGCCCCTTCACTGCTGTTCTGGGACACGTAACCGGAGACCCCGAGCGAACCGGACTGCCCGGTGAAGCCGGAACCCGTCACGGTCGGGAAATTTGAGGTCATCCCGCACGGATTGGATTTCCGACCGGCCTTCTTGCAGTAGGCGTTCCACAACGCCGGGTACTTCTTGCTCATCCAGAGGCTGAACTGGGCGGTAGTGCCCGACCCGTCCGACCGGACGACGGGAATGATCTTGCGGGCCGGTAGCGCGAGGGCGGGATTGTCGGCCTTGATCGCCGGATCGTTCCAGATCTTGATCGTCCCGGTGAAGATCCCGGCGATGGTCTTGCCGGACAATCGCAGACTGGTCACCCGCTTGCTGCCGATCTTGAGGTTGTACATGAACGAGGTGCCACCGGCCACGATCGGCATGTAGGCGTACTTCCGCTTCGGCGGCGTGTCGTACACGCCGTTGTCGGTGAGCCCGTACGGAATCTCCGACACCCCGAAGTCGACAGTGTTGTTGGTGAACTGGTTACGCCCGTCCGTTGATCCGTTCTGCGCGTAGTTCACGACCATCCCGAACTGCTTGACGTTCGCAGCCCAGGAGACGATGGCATTGGCCGACCAGGTCGAGCCGGCCCCGCTGATCGGCACGTAGGTCGCGGCCTGGGCCGGCATCGCGGAGAGCATCAAGGCCAGGATCAGGATGAGCGCGATCACGAGAGCATGTCGGGCTCGCTTGAAGATCGGGCGGATCATTGGGAAACTCCGCTCTGGGTTTCGTATCTGAGCTCGGCATCGGGCCCGACGACATCGGCGGCCCGGGCCCGGAGCCGACGGTCGGCGATCCGGCCGGCGATCCGGCCGGCGATCCGGCCGGCATCCAGGGTGGACTGATGGTCGCGACGGCGTTGCTGCTTGGGGGTCAGCACTCCCGGCCCCTGGCCTCCCAGCCGGCGAGCCACCACGAAGAGCAGCAGAACGAGGACCATCAGCAGGGAGGCGGCACCGAACGCTCGGGCTACCATGACGTGCTGCGGCGAGTTCCGGAGGGTGAAGGCCAGCAGTGGCAGGGAAACCATTGGCCCGGATCGCGGATCGAGGTTGAGGCCACCGCCGTACCCCGCGGTCAGCAGAACCGGCGAGGTCTCACCGATCCCCCGGGCGGTACCCAGGATCACGGCGGTCGCCAGTCCGGAGCGGGCACTCGGCAGGGTGACATGCCAGACCGTTCGCCATCGGCTGGCCCCCAGCGCCAGCGATGCCTCGGTGAGCGAGCCCGGGACCAGCCGGAGCACGACGTCGGCCGCCCGGATAATGATCGGAAACATCATCACGCTCATCGCCAGCGAAGCCGCGAAACCGGACTTCTGCAGGCCGAAAGTCAGGATGTAGGTGCTGTAGATGAACAAGCCGGCCACGATCGAGGGCAACGCGGTCATCGCCTCGACGAAGGTGCGCACCAGACGGGCGAACGAGCCGGGGAACTCGCTGAGGAACACCGAACAGGTCAGACCGAGCGGGACCGTGATCAGCAGAGCGATGGTGATCTCGATCAGCGTGCCGACGACGCCGTGCAGCACGCCCCCGCGGGTCAGGGGGTCAAGAGGGCTGGTGGCACTGAGATCCTGGGTGTAGAAGTTTGAGTGGATCATGGCCGTGACCCCCTGGACGAGGATGTACCCGATCACGAACACGAGAATCAGCAGCAGCACCCCGGCCAGGCTCTGAATTACCGCCGCAGCCAACCGGTCACGGACGGTCAGCGCATTCTCGTCCAGCGACACCAGCAAGGCGTAGACCCCGAGGAAGGTCAGATAGCCGACGGCAAGCCAGCCCAGCGCCCCGGAGAAAGGAGCGATCTGGGTGAACAGCAGCCAGGTCAGTGACGCGGCCGCGGCCACGGCCCCGACCAGGGCGAGGACGTCGGTCTCCCGCCGCTGCGACACCTGCCGGCGGATCTGGATCCGGGCGGGCACGCCCTGCTCGCCGGACGGACGGGAAGTGGGCCCGGTGATCGTCGTTCTGGTGGATGGAACACTGATGGTGATGACTCAGCCCTCGCTCGCCGAACCGGAGCGGCTGCGCGACACGATTATCGACGCGATGAAGTTGACCGCCATTGTCATCAGAAACAGGGCCAGGCCGGCGGCGAACAAGGCGGAGAGCCCGAAGTCGCTGGCTTCGCCGTACCGCAACGCGATCAGCGAGGAGACCGAGATCGCGCCCTTCTCCAGAACGTGGGGCTGGATCACGAATACCGGAGAAATGATCATCGTCACGGTGATGGTTTCGCCCAGCGCGCGCCCGAGCCCGAGCATGGTGCCACCGATGATGGCGCCCCGCCCGTACGGCAGGACGACCGCCCGGATCATTCCCCAGCGGGTCGCGCCGAGAGCATAGGCACTCTCTCGTTCACCGGCGGGTGCTTGCGAGAAGGCCTCACGCATGACCGAGCTGGCGATCGGCGTGACCATCATCGCGACGACCATTGCCGCCAGAAAGGTCGATGACTTGAGGTCGGTCGGGCTGGCCAGCGGGTCGCGTGAATCGTGTCCGGGAACTGAGAGGAACGGAATCCAGCCGAGGTACGTCGCCACCCAGTTGAGCGCCCCCACGGCGTGCTCCTGCAGGAAGAACGCCCCCCACAGGCCGTATACGACGCTCGGTACCGCCGCCATCAGATCGACCAGGCTGACGAAACTGCGCTTCAGTTTTGTCGGTGCATACTCGGAGATGTACAGCGCGGTGGCGATCGCGAACGGCGTCGCCATCATGATCGCGAACACACCGATCAGAATCGTGCCGGTCAGGATGCCGGCAATCCCGAAATCCCCGGAGTCCGGTTCCCAGGCCTGAGTGGTGAAGAACGCGAAACCAGCCTTGGACAGGGCCTGTCCGGCTCGGGCGGCAAGGAACAATCCGACCAGACCCATAATCAGCAGAACCGTAACCCCGCTGCCGTGAGCCACCAGGGCGAAGACCCGATCCGCCATTGACAGCCTGGCCTTCGGCCGGCTTCCGATCGACGTCGTGGCAGCGGTCCCGGCCGAGGGCCTTTCGGTCAGCTCCGGAAACTCGATCATCTCGCCGCCCGGCCCCGGCGCCGCAGCTCGGGTAGCGCGACCATCCGGAACGACGGATCGACACGAGGATGCCGCAACTCGATCACCCGGGTGACGTCGTGGTCCAGCCGGCTGGGAAGGGCCAGTTCCGGGCGATGAGCCTCCGGCAGAATGCTCAGGAACTGCCCCAAGTTATAACGGCACTCGCGTTGACGGTGGTACACACGCCAGGAGACGGCCACCGTCTCTCCGTCCAGCCGGAGCTGCCAGCACCATTGCCCGCTGGGCCGGACGATCACGGAGGGCACGCAGGCCGTGACCCAGGTCTGCACTCGGGAGATCACCCCGAGGCACCCGGTCTCAGTCGCGTAGACGGCTGCGCCCCGGCCGAGTTCGCGGTTATTCGCGCCCAGCAGACGCCAGCTGACCCACTCTCCGTCCGCGCAATTCAGCACCACGAACGGATCCTCTGCGGTGGGCCACTCCGGAGTGGAGTTGCCCTGCTCCGTACGACCGCGCACGAGCAGGAACCGAGGCTCTGACACCTTCAATACCTCTTCCAGAGGATGCGACGCCGACTCACGCGGTTGCCGTCGGTATGACCGATCGAGGAGCCATCTCGACGGGAAGGCCGCCGAGCAGGTCGATCCTCTGGGATTAGGCGAGGCTTAGGATGGAATTAGCATGGAACGACAGACATAGACCACATGAATGGCAATGGTCGACCCCGGGGAAACGGCACAAATCACACGCAAGTTCACCGGCGCCCGTTGGTCGCTCGGTGGGCGCGCCTTCCCCACACAGACTCGACCGGGACCGTGGAAGTTCGGCTACGACCAGCTCGACGTAGTCGAGGTCTGGAACGGTCCATGGACGAACGACGACGAGGTTGCGCCGGTCGCCCAACCAGATATCAGCCACGCACCCGGTCGAGCCGATCCGGTGCCGACGATCTCAGATCGTGTCTTGGAACTCCCCGCCCTAGCGAGGACGTGCCCGGTGGAGTGCTCAGACGCCACCCCGCAGGCGCACGGCACCGGTGATCGCGGCCAGGATCGTCTCGTAGCTTGCGGTCGCCGCGTCGAACGAGCCGTTGTTGCGCCCGTGGCGCATCACCTCGACGCGGTCGGCGACGGCCCGAACGTCGTTCATATTGTGGCTGATGAGGATGACCGCGAGCCCGAGGTCGCGCAACCGTTCGATGTGTGACAACACTTCCGCCGTCTGCACGACCGACAGCGCGGCCGTGGCTCGTCGAGCACGATGGCCCGCGGATTGCTGATCAGCGCGCGGGCGATGGCGACGGACTGCCTCTGCCCGGCCGACAAGGCCCGCACCGGCACCCGCACCGAGGGGATGTCGCTGTTGAGCGAGGCCAGCGTCTGGCGGGCCGTCCGCTCCATCGCAACCTCGTCCAGCAGGCCCTTCCGGCGCAGCGCCCGGCCGAGGAAGATGTTGGCGGTCACGTCGAGGTTGTCGCAGAGCGCGAGGTCCTGGAAGACGGCGGCAATGCCCAGGGACAGCGCGGCCGACGGCGAGGTGATCTGTACCGGGGCGCCGTCGAGCTCGAGCGTCCCCGCGTCCGGCTGGAGCACGCCGGAGACGATCTTGGCCGCGGTCGACTTGCCAGCGCCGTTGTCGCCGACCAGGGCCACCACCTCGTGGCCATGCACCCGCAAGTCGAAGCGCCTCAAGGCCTCCACGGCCCCGTAGGTCTTGGTCACCTGAGAGAGCCGGATCAGCGGGATTCGACCATGCCCCGAACGAGGCCCCCGCGGCGAGAAGGTTCATGGCCGCCGCGGTAAGCGGGATGACGACGCTGCGGAAGGCGATCATAAGGAACAGGAACGACAACCCATCACCGGAGCCCGCTGGGGACTGTCCGGCGCGCTACCTCAACGAGCCCATCCCAGGGCCGCGTGATCACTCCACGAAAGCCACACCCCTTTAAACGGCACCGCCTCCACGTTGCCACATTTCATAGTTTCCACATTCTGCCGTGATCTCGGCCGTTGCCTGAGCCGCGGCGAAGAAGTCGTCGACCACCGGTGAGGTGCGCGACGCCGCCACCGCGAGGCACACCTGGTCGGGTGCGAGTTCCGGGATGGGTACGTAGCTGATGTCCGGATGCGAGTAGAACACGGTCGCCGAGCGGGCCAGGAACGAGATGCCCCGGCCGGCCGCGACATGCTCAAGCGTCTCGTCCACCCCACGCACCAGGTATCCAGCGTTAGGGTGCGGACGCCTGGTGGGCTGCGTGCTCGTGTCGCCCGGCCAGACCAGCGGCTCGCCGGCCAGGTCGGCCTCGGTGATCTTCTCCTTGCCGGCCAATCGGTGGCCGGCGGGCAGCACCGCCACCCGCGGCTCGGTATACAGCGAAGTGACGCGCAGGCCGGCCTCGTCGATGGGCAGCCGCACATAGCCGACGTCGATGCGGCCGTCGAGCAGCATCATGGCCTGGTCGTCCCCGTCGATCCGCTGCACGTCGACCGGAACGTCCGGGTGCCGGGCGGCGAACCGCTCTATCGCCGGGGCGACCGCGATGCCCGCCCGGAAGCCGACCATGAGCCGCAGGCCACCGCGCGCGGCCGCGGTCACCCGGCGGCGGACCGCCTGCGCGGAGGCCAGCAGCGGGCCGGCATCGGTCAGCAACTGCTTGCCGGCGTCGGTCAGCATCACGCCGTGGCTGTCCCTGATCAGCAGCGGGGTGCCGAGCTCCTGTTCCAGCGCCCGGATCTGCCGGCTGAGCACCGGCTGCGCAATGTGCAGCTCATCGGCGGCGCGGCCGAAGTGCAGCGTGCCGGCGACGGCGACGAAGTAGCGCAACTTGCGCAGGTCCAGATCCATGAAGCCTCCCGATCCGGCGATACCCCCAAGGTATCACCACGGCCGAAAGAGGTCTTGGACACCCGCTCAGGCCAATGGCACTCTGAATAAGTACCCGATGGGGCCGGAGCGAATTCGCCAGCCCATCGCGTCATTCGACGACATCGACGACATCGACGACACCACTGTTAACAACAACGGGATCGGCGTGGCGTTTTGTCCAGCTTTCCCAGCTCCAGAAAGCAGGCACTCATGAGCAGCATCAGCATTATCGGACTGGGGAACATGGCCGGCGTCCTCGCCGGCCGGGCGCTCGCCGGCGGCAACACGGTCGAAATCATCGGTCGTGACCCGGCCAAAGCCAAGGACCTGGCCGCCGCGCTCGGCGGCGGCGCCACGGCCGGGACATTCGGCACCGCCCCGGCCGGCGACATCGTCATCCTCGCCGTGCCGAACGCCAGCGCCGTGCCGGTCGTCGCCCAGTACGGGAACGCGCTGGCCGGCAAAGTCATCATCGACATCACCAACCCGGTCAACGCCGAGGCCACCGGGCTGGTCACCCCGGACGGCACTTCCGCCGCGCAGGAGATCGTCAAGGCCGCCCCGGCGAGCGCTCACGTCGTGAAGGCGTTCAACACCGTCTTCGGCCACGTCCTGGCTCCGGGCCGCTCACTGGACGTGTTCTTCGCCGGCGACGACGCGCCGGCCAAGGCGAGCGTATCGGCGTTCATCGAGAGCCTCGGGCTGCGTCCCCTGGATGCCGGAGGCCTGGAGATGGCGCACTGGCTGGAAGGGGCGGGCCTGCTGATGATCAGTCTGGCCCGCCACGGCGTGGGGGACTTCAACTTCTCCCTCGGCGTCACCCCTTTCAGCTGAGCGCACCGGCACCACAATTCTTTTCGCCTACTCACAAGGACATTGGCATGCGCGTTTTCGTCACTGGCGGGACCGGCCATTCCGGTTCGTACATCATCCCCGAGCTCATCGCCGCCGGGCACGAGGTCACCGGCCTGGCCCGGTCGGACACTTCCGCGGCGGCGCTGTCCGAGCTCGGCGCGAAGGTGCGCCGCGGCGACCTCCAGGATCTCGACGGACTCAAGGAGGCAGCCGCGGACTCCGACGGCGTCATCCACGTCGCGCACCGGCAAGACCTGCTCCCGACCGGCGGGATCCACGCCGTGGCCACCGCGGAGATCCCGATCATGCTCGCGTACGGCGAGGCCCTCGCGGGAACCGGAAAGCCGCTGGTCACGGCCGGGAGCATCGGCTCGCCCGGAAAGCTGGGCCGGCCGGCCACCGAGGAGGACCCGGCCCTTCCCAGCGACGATGAGCACAAGGGCACCCTGCGGGCTCGCAATGTCGTGGAAACCACCGTCATCGGCCTCGCCGAGCAGGGAGTGCGGTCCTCGGTCGTGCGGATTGCCAACATCGCCCACGGCACGACCGACAATGCCGGCTTCCTCCCCACACTGATCGCGCTCGCGAAAGAAAAGGGCGTCGCCGGCTACCCCGGAGACGGCGCGAACCTGTGGAACGCCGTGCACATCCGCGATGCCGCCTCCCTGTTCCGTCTGGCGCTGGAGAAGGGCCCAGCCGGCAAGTATTGGCATGCGGTCGAGGACGGGGGCCTCCCGCTCCGCGAGATCGCCGAGGCCATCGGCAGCCGTCTGGGCCTGCCCGCCGTGAGCATTCCCGAGGACGAACTGATGCTGCCGGGATACTTCGGGTTCCTCGCAAATATAGTCACGCAAAGCTACCCGGCGTCCAACCTCATCACCCGGCGGACCCTCGGCTGGGAACCCGCCCAGCCCAGGCTGCTCGCCGACCTGGACAACGGCCATTACTTCCCCGCCGGCTGACGGCAAGGACCCGAATCGCACCACATCCGGCAGATAACCAGGGTATGGCTCTTCTGGAGGCGCCTGAGAATATGACGACGACAGTGGGATTCATCGGAAGCGGCAACATCGGCGGTACCCTCGCTCGGCTCGCCATCGAGGCCGGGTACCAAAGGCACGACCATGAGC
>Ga0265340_10000475_pt1 | contig 21774 bp, 13 predicted proteins | sample 4CB225metaG_FD_202082 | JGI IMG/M metagenome (GOLD analysis project Ga0265340, IMG submission 202082) | Rhizosphere microbial communities from Carex aquatilis grown in University of Washington, Seatle, WA, United States - 4-CB2-25 metaG | ecosystem: Host-associated > Plants > Roots >...
GGCGGAGGCGGAGCTGCTGCGGGCGGTGGGGGCGGGGGTGGCGGCGGAGCCGGCGGTGGGATTTCGACCAGATCGACCTTCTGCTCATCCTTGACTGCCGCATTGGCGACCACCGTGATCTCTCTTGGCTCGAAACCTGGGGCCGTCACCACGAGCTTGTGTTCACCCGGCAACAACTTGAGAGGCATGGGCGTCTGGCCTGGTTGTGCTTGGCCATCGACCATGATCGACGCGTGTTCGGGCTTCGTAATGAGATTGATCTCACCGGGTACAGTTGTTTTCAGCTGTGCAACGCGCGATTCAGCGGCGGTCCGTTTCTCTGCCAGCGACTTGTCCTGGGTTAGGTCGGCAAGAAAACGGTTGTAAGCTGGCAATGCCTCGTCGAGGCGACCGAGCTTGTCGAGGCATTCGGCGATCGAGTATTCGGCTGCCGCTGATGGTACGAGCGCTTCGGACTCTTCGAAATGGGTGAGTGCAGTGGCAAATTCAGCCTTTTTGTAGTCCTTCTCACCTTCGGTGAGCGCATGCTTGGCGGCTTTTTGCGTCTTAGGGTCGACCTTGGCAGCGGCCGAGGCCTTCTCGGGAACTGCCGTAGCCTTGGTCGGCCCGCCTGCAGTTGTACTGGAGGGTTTCTGCGCCTCCGTGTCACCGGGTGCGGGCGCCGTCTTTGGAGCTGCTGCATGCGCCGGTGCCACCGCCGCCTTGTTGTCCGGAGGCGTCGGGGTGGCAGTCTTGCTTGCCGGCGTTTGGCTATTTGCGGCGGAAGCCGGAGCCGGGGTTGCGGTTTGGGCTAGTGCAGGACTCATCCAGCACACGCTGTAAAGAAGCCCGGCGGCCAATGCCGGCACGGACAAGTTCATCATCGACATCGAAGTGTGACGGGATCGCATCAGAAGCCTCCAACGCCCGCCTCAGCGGACGGCTGCGCACAGGCTAGTACGAAGATGTTCAAAATCGTAGCGGAAACGGCAGGTGGCCGCATCAATTTCTGCGAGCGTGGCTCCAATGAGGCCCAAGCCCTGGCGTCTGGCCCGAGGTTCACTGCGATATTGTAGCGTTGGAGGCCGCCACCCCTTTTTCCCAGCTATTCGGCCCAAGTGACACGCGTTTTCGGATATGTTCCTGTACTCGTACGTTCCGTGTCTGGTGTAGCCGTCCAAGCAAGTCCGTTTCACGCGCAAGCGATCACCAATATCCCATTGGTATCGTGGTGGGGATGCTCCATCGGCGCTGCGGTACACTTGCACTCAGGCAGGAGTGACGCGCAACTCGGTCAGTCCTTGGACTCCTGCGCGGAGTTTGCTGCGCTCAGAGCTCGCGCCCTGGCGCACGAGGCTCAAGCGGAAGAGGACCGAGCCGCTCTTTGTTGGACGGAACTAGCGCACAACTTCTCCTTTAAAAAATCGCGCCATGATGCTGCAATTGTCCACGCGCGGCGTGCACTCGACTTGAAGGAGTCTCCGTCGTTACGCGAGGAACTCGCGCAATGGTTGGAGGGGATCGGGTCTTGGTCGGAAGCGGCCGAACTACTTGCTGACATGAGCGAGCCCAAGGGTGGTCTTGAGCGAGCCCGCTGGTACCGACGACTCGCGAGCCTTCGGTGGCGAGCGGGCGAACTCGAGCAAGCGGCGCACGCACTTGCCGAAGTTGCGCGTATCGATGCGGAATGTACTGAGCCTTTGGAGTTGTTGGCAGGTCTACACTCCAACGCGCCTCTGGTCGTCAGTCGTGAACGGGCGGTACTAGCGCAATTAGAAGCCGCGCGGCGCCATCAGCAACGCGGGGCGCGCCTGGCAGCATTCGAAGCCGAGCTCCGTGCGGTTGAAATTGACCCGAGTTCGATTCTGGCTACTGAGCAGCTTGCGAACTCGCTGACTAAGCTTGGGCGTCGCGAAGCGGCGGATGACATTTGGCGAATCTGCGCCAAGCTAAACGCAGACAGGAGTCTGCACCACCTGCAGATCGATAAAGCTCTCGGTCGTGACGAATTCGACCGAGCTTTGGGAGCCGGACTTGATGCGCTGAGCGACAGGGCGCTTTCTGTTGGCTCCGCTGTTCAAGCGGCAGAATTTTCCATTCAACCCTATGGTGCAACGCCCAAGACGTTCGATGGGCTTTTGGCACGTACGCGCCTTTTTGGCTGGCTTGCGGCTCGACTGGAGATGGCAGTCATTGAATCGCGCTCACGTGACCAATCGAAAGCCTGGACGCTTCTGACCCGCTTGTTTGCCAGTGCCATGGGAAGGCCAGAGCTCGCGGTTCAATCGTTGACCCGCGCGCTCGTGGTTGAGCCGACTTCACCTGAGCTGCGCCGGATGTTGGATGCCTTTGCTGATGATGCGAAGTCGAACATCTCGCGTACCACAATGGTTGACGCCTTGCGAGTTGGTGTCTCGTCGGAGGTTCGCACGCGCCTCGCTGGAGAGTTCATCGAACACGTCACCGAAGAGGCTGCCCCGATGGGTCTGGTTGCGTGGGCTTTCGAGGTGCTCGGGCAGGCCTCCGTTCCGTCGATTCTACAGTCGTCGATGACCGACTGGCAAGCTCGCAAAGTGGCGCAGCAAGAGGAGTGGTCCAGCATGCTCAACTCGGTCGACTCGTTGGTGAGTGCCGAGGAGAAGGTGCGAGTACTGCAATGGGTTGGCAGTGCGATGGCCTTGGATCCAGGCGCGCTGATAGCCGAGCGCGACGTCCTGTTGGGGTGGCTACGACTCGAGCCGGAGTCGCCCCGTGCCCTGGATCGATTAGCCCAGCTCACGGAAGTATTCAGCTGGAGACAATCCGATGACTCACTTGACCAGAGCTGGGACCACGCGCTGGGTTTATTGTGCAACAGCCCCGGTGACACAGGGGTTATCACTGTCACGAGCCATTGGCTTCGTCAGGGTCGCGCAGAACAGGCGCTGCATATCTTACGTCAAGCTCTGGCTCGTCCTGAACCGAGTCAGCGATTCCTTGGTTGGGTCGTCACCTTGGCAAGACGCATGGCTGACACTCGACTCTATGCTGAGGGGCTCTGCCTCATGGCGAAGGGCATCGAGCCTTCGATCGCTGCAATGCTGTTCGCGCACGCGGCCGAGTCGTATCTCGAGCTTGGTGACGCAGACGGTGCACGCAGAGCCGTCGACGGCGGCCTCGCGTTAGCGCCAACCTTGGCTCGATTGGTCGGCGCGGATGTTCGTTTGCAGGAAGGGAAAGAGCCTCGCGCGCTCGCCGAGACTCTCGAGCGCGCCCTCGGAGTCATACCCCCGCGGGCGCAATTTGCGTCGCAACTCGCTGATGCTCACCAGAAGCTCGGCAACTCGGAGTTAGCTCTCTCCTGGGCGCAGCGCGCAAGTACACTGCAACCCGCTGAAGTACCATTGCGCAATCGTGTGGCAGTGTTGGCGATTGCTGCTGGCGACTCAGCGCGCATGGCAGAGTGGTTGTTGCGCTCGATTGATGTTCCCGCACAGATCGGGATCTGGCTGCCTCAAGCAATCGAGGTACTCGAAGCGCTCATTCGCGTGGAGGCCCCGCGCGCGGCCGAGGTCGTTCGGCGCCTGATAGCCTCAACGGGTAGCGCTGACGCGAAATGGCGTACCGCATTGCTGGCTGCTGCCGATGCCGTTTCCGACACTCGCCTGGCGCTAGACATATTGGAGCGAGGCGTTGCCTCGGGTAGTGACGTGGCGTTGGCGCTGCACGAGATCGTTCGGCGCCGGCTGCAACTCGGTGATTTCGAGTCGGCCTACGAAGCGGCCTTGCGAGCGATCCAGCTCGGCGTGCCTCGTGAACAGGTCCGCGACTGGGTCGCGGCACTTTTCGAAACCGAATCCTACCCAGTTGCTGACACGGAATTGGCTGCCGCCGAACTGGCGTGGGAGCTGACGCGCCATAGCACTGACACTGACACGATCACGCGTGCCATGCGTCGATTAGCCAAAGACCGTCTGTTACTTAGCCGCGACGAGCCAGCGGCTTTCGAAATGTGGTCTGCTCTCCTCGGTCTGCAACACACCGACATTCTGAGCACTGTAGCCAACGACTTGGTTCCAAACTTGGGACATGCGGCTTTGATCCGATGGCTGCTCGAGTGGGGTGTGGCGGCGACTGACCGAAAGCGTCAAGCTGCGTTCTGTGTCGCCACTGCCTATCTTTACGCGCAGAGTGGTGACGTGACGCAATCTCGTGTGTTCGTTGAACGGGCGCTGGCCTATGACGCGACGAACGTCGATGCGCTACTGATTGCCGAATCCCAAACCCAGCAAGAATCGGACTGCGATTGGCTGGATGAGATCTACGGCATTGCCGACAATGCCCTATTCGGTCAACACGGAAGCCGTGCGCTGCACTACCGGGCAGCGAAAGTCTTTGAGTCAAAAGGAAGACCTTCGCGTGCGCTTCGGCATGCTTGCGATGCTTTTGTTGCGGTGCCCAGTGCGGGTGTCGTGTTCCGCCTGTTGGCGTCCTTGACACGAGCTGTGGGTGACGCGCAATCATTCGTTGACTCCATTTGGACAATCGCGTCGAGTTGCTCCAGTTCGCAAGGAGCGCGTTGGATTAGTCAAGCCATTGAAGAGCTGGAGCAGACGGAGAGTTTCTTATCGGCGCGGTTTGAACTATTGCTGCGTGCATTGACCTTGGATTCCAGCGTTTTCGTCGTCCAAAAGGCCGCAGAGGTCACCCAGCTGTTGCTCGAGTCTTCTCCAGGTGATGGTGAGATGGCTAGCCTGCGTCTTACCAAGGCTCTGCGCTCCAAACTGGATGCCGCCAATGGCCCGCAAGGCGCTCGGCTGTCCTTGGTGATGGCAAACACGGCCATTTCACTACTCGATTTCGAGCTTTGCGCACAAAGCCTGCGGTGCGCGTTCCGATGTGATGCGGATGTCGACGAATATTCGGAAGTCGAGCCCGCGGTGCAGCGACTGGGTACCAATCCCAGCGTCGCGAACCGATTGCTCTCTGAGGTTCTGGAGGACTTGGATCAACCTTACATCAATGTCGGGTTCGGGGCGCTCCGAGTATTGGGCTTGCTGCAACTAGCCGGGGGTGACGCAGCGACTCTACATCGACTCAATGCACTGGTGATGCGGTTGGGTCAACGTGAACCATTCCTTGCCTGGCTGGGGGGCGTCCTAGAGCATTCAGCACAGGAGACATCGGGCTCCGGTGCCGTCCTGCACGAGCTGGTTCAGATCCGTTTGCAAGAAGATCGGCTAGGGGATGCCCTTCAGCTACTTTCCTCCATCATCAAGGGCAATCCAAGAACCGTGCTCGCGCAAGAAAGTGCACGGCAGGGAGTTTCTTTGCTAACCAAGCAGCGCGATCTTGCAGCGGCGGGTCACTGGGTTCAGTCGATACGAGAGAGTCTGTCCCCGGTAGATATTGCGACACTTGAGCTAGAGCTAGCTCGCCAACTCGGAGAGGGGTTGCCGCTGGTGCACGCGTTGGCACACCGAGCCTACAGCGACCCGAACTCGCCTGTTGAGGGAATGGCCTACCTGCAGGAAGCTACGGCATTGGCTGACCGCCTTGGATACATAGAAGAGGCCTGTGAGGTTGCCAAGTCTGCGGTAGCTTGGGACCCGAACCACGTCGGGGCGCAATTGCAATTGGCGACCCTATTGTACAAGCTAAGAGACCACGAGGGAGACGACCACGCCGAGGAGATCGTCTCGGCGCTACGCAAATTGCCTCCGCAGAGTCGGGCTGAGGACGAGGAGATGCGCGCGTTTTTGCTCGCAGAAGCATTGGACTCGACCTACGGAACCGGAACGGGAACCGACGAGCTCGTGCGAGCTCATGGGCGCGTTGGTGACCGGCCTCTAATAGCGCTCGGAATCGCGGAAAGGCTAGTGCTGGCAGGTGACAACACTGCCGCTCTGCCCCTCTTCGATCACGCCATCGCAGGCGACCTCCGTGGACTTCGACAGCTGGCGTTGGTCTGTCTCGAAGCGGCACGCTTGGCTCGCAGTGAGGGTCAACTTTCGCTTGCTTTACGTTGGTTGCAACGAGCTGCGACTGAAACCAATTGTCCTGTGGCGGCAAAGGAACTTGTCAGCGAACTCACGCAGGAACTCCAATCGAGGCCAATTGAGCGAACGGCTACTACCGCGTCCGCCCATAATCTTGCGGTTCATAACCTTGCAGGCGAGAGCCATACGGCAAGCGGCGCAATGCGGAGCGCGCCCAATGCGGACGATTCGGAGGAAGATTCTCTGGAAATACCTTTGGTGAGGCGACGAACGGACAAGCCCCCCTCTACGCCTCGTCCAGTCGGGCATCCCCCCACAACAGCGTCTGCCGTCATCGAGTCCGACAACGAGCCACAAACACTCGATCAGGCGTTGGCTCAAGCCCGATTCATGATCGAGCGCGCCTCACCTTCGTACCAGACATTGACGGTGTTGCGTCGCTGGTTGCGCCGGTGGCCAGGGTCTGCGCGGTTGATGGAATATGTTCGCGATGCAGCATTCGTGGAGCGAGATATCCCTCTCTCGCGTGCAGTGGAACACGCCCGAGGTGTGCTCCTAGGTCTAACCGAACGCATTGAACCGCCGGAACTTTGCGCACAGCCCATTGTTCCAGAGGCGGTAAAGCTTCTGCTTGCGAGGGAATTGGCGACACCGGTCGGCGATGCGATCGCGATGCTTTTGGAAGGAGCGGAGCACCTGGTTCAACGGGACTTGTTAGAGTATGGTGTCACGGGACTCGATCGGGTGGTCCCCAATGCCGCCAACGTTTTGTGGCAAGTGGCTTGCGACCTCACGCCGCGGCTGGATTTACTCAAAGTCCCGCTATTTCACCAAAAGAGCGCCGAACCTATTGTGGCTCGCGTGGCGCTTGCGAACCCGACTTCGGTTGTGTTTCAAGGTGAGTTACCACGCAATGTGCGGGCTCTGGCGGGTCTCCTTGGCGCAAGTCTCTGGATCACCCAGCCCGAGTATTCTCTGCTGATGGGCGCGCCAGCCGAGCAAGTCAAAGCCGTGCTTTTGGCTCTCCAATTGGCGTTCGGGCCTCCGCAAAAGCACGCATTGACCAATATGAGTGAAGCGCTCCGGCTAGCCGAGAAGTTGTGGGAATGCATCCCCAGCTCAGCGCAACGGCATTTGCGCGAACTGTGTCTTGACAATCTTGACTACGGGGTCGCGTATGAGCACGCCAAATGCGCGCAACGTCGTGCCGGACTCTACGCTACGGGCGATTTGCATTGGGCGCTTGCTGGTTTATCACGCGAAGAGGGTCACGATGTGCTTGCCAAACTTGCCGATCCGCAACTGAGTGATAGATTTCCTCGCGTGGCGGACCTGTTGAGGCTTGCCACGAGTGCTGAGTATGCCGCGGTGCGCTGGCAACCATCCAGGGGCTCAGAGCTTCGCGCTGATGTGACTCAAAGGTAGTGGGATGAGCGCCAAGGTCCGGTCGTTAGAGCAGAAAGCCCTGACATTAATGTCAGGGTGCGAGCCAGCTCGTGCCTGCTTCGCCTCGCCGATTACGTACTTGGTACAATCCTCGCATACTTGCTTGAGCATCGTAGTGGCGGCAATGGCGACAGCGGGCTGCATTTATCAGGAACCGCCGGATTGGGAGGCGCCCAAGAAGACTCGCCCTCAGCTGAGCGACCCCGTGCCGTCTCCCCTGCAGATCACTCCGGTCACCAACCCATTGGTGGATCCGAGCAAGGGCATATCTAGTCTTGCCATCCATGTCATTGAGCATTCTGAAGACAATGGTGACGGCATTCGCGCCATTACGTTCATTAACTACACCGGCAATACAAAAGATCCCGGCAGCGATGGTGTGTTTCAGAACATACTTGAAGTGGACCCGTCAACTTATGATGTAGAAAAGGACCTCAATCTTGACTGGCGAGTCCCCACCGGAACCGCCGAGTGTATTCCTCTGACACTCATCGTGACTCATGCCAGCAATGTCGATAGATCCGAGACTTTGAACCACTTCCCCATAGACAACAGCGACGTGGCCTCGATTACTTGGTGGTTGAGTGTCAACAATCCTGGGCAAACAGAGATCACCTGTCCGGTAACCACGAGCTCCGCAGCGAGTACCGGAGGGTCATCGTGACAAGATGGATCGCTCCGTGGCTCAGCCTAATGCTTAGCGCCTGCACTGTAGGTGTCGAGAATCAGCAAGCAGGGACGACAATCGGCGTCGCTTGCCCCGACGATGCCGGTTGCGGTTCGGAAATGACTTGCCAGAGTGGGATATGTCAGGCCACGCCCGCAATCTCCCGAGTCCTTGTGGGCGTGGAGTTTCCAGAGTCAGAAAACCTGGCTAACTACTCGGCAACGAGCTTCGTTTTGCCGCTCGATATTCCATCGACCGGGCAAGCGAATATCACCTTGCCTGCACTGCAGAGTCTCACGATCAATACTAGCTTTGAACAGGTGGGGGACAGAGGCATGAACTGTGACTATGCCCGCGACGGTGACACGTCGCGCACGGTGCAGACAGTGGTGTCCCATCGGTGGCCCGTCGAGGGGCTTGAGCAGAATCTGCCTAGCTTGGCAACCGACTTGCCTGCCACGTTTACCTCCCTGCCCGTTGAGTCCGACTACGAAGTCTATCTGGCCTTGTCGAGCACTTTTCAGGACAGCGTCAGCGCGCAGAATACGGGTTGCTCATTACCACCGGTGCTCTTCCGGGACGTCGCCGTGGGTGACGTTTCTTCGCTCACCCTCAATTGGCCTAGTCCAAAGACCATTGCCGTCGATGTTCAAGTGTCGCCAATATCGGCGACCGCCGTCAGCGATCTGCAGGGCTGGCAGCTAGACATCGTCGACCCGATTGAGGGGCGTGAACTGGCTGTGCCTGTAACGTTGGGCTCGGCTGTCGTTGACGCGGTCGACTCCAAAATCAATCACTATCACGCTACAGTTGTCTACAATCCCATTGCATCCCGACTGAGTCCGCCCGTCGGTACCGAGATTCTGCGACTGCAACCGGCGGCGGGTACCATTGCGCCCACGTTCTACGCTGCGATTTCGAATCTTACTTTGTTCAATGAATCAACGGGGGAAACGGCGTTCAAGTTAGAGGGTGTGCCCGGGCTTGCGGTCTTGACCGGGTGGGTGCAGAGCGCAGATACGTCCCAACCCATCGCGGCAGAGATTGCATTCACGGGCACCAGTTTCTCCACTGCCGATGATGTTGTAGCCAATGATGGTATTGAGTCCCAGTTCTCGACCTTCGTGAATAGTGATGACGAGGGTCAGTTCCAGGTCACCTTGCCTTCGGGCACGTATCAGGTGGTGGCCGTGCCACCCAACGACCAAGTTCACGCTTCACTTGAAACGACTTGGACGGTCCAGGCTATGGCGTCAACGCAAGGTGGTCGATTGCTATTGATCCCGTTATTGTCGCACGTAGTGGGTGGTGTTGACAGCTCAGTTCGGTGGGGTTCGTCGTCATCGGCGACCATTCAAGCGACCCCCTCGTACCGACTTAAGTACGACGCGACCACGAACACGGCCGCGCTCCGAACGGACAATTCTGGTGCGCGCACGGCATCCGCTCTGTTCCAGCCGGCGCAGACTCAGCAATTCGACTTGCCCACTGATTCAGGTACCTTCGATGTCAGTCTGCGACCACCGGATGGTCTACCGTGGATCGTGACCCCCGGTGTTGCGATAGGCGCCAAGCCAACCCCCGGTGTTGCGATAAGCGCCAAGCCAACGGCCATTCACCGTTGGACCATGCCCCTACCCGTGTCGTGGTCCGGTCGACTCCGCGTGCCCCAGGCTAGCTCAGCGGATGCCTCGAACCTTTCTGATCTACCTCGAGCTGTGCTGCGGGTTTTCGTTCTGCTGGACAAGACGGACCCGGGCCACGCCACGCAAGCCACGAGTGACGCGTCTTCGATCGTTCAAATCGCCGAGACTCGGGCGGGTTCTGATGGGAGTTTCGACCTAGTCCTGCCAGACCAACTGCAGCAGCAATGACTTGCCCATTTGTTCTGCGTACTGGTAGCCTAAATTGCGCCTGTTAGTGCTTCCACCTGGACTGCACGAGCCCGTCCCGCGGTCGAGTTTGCCCAAACGAACGAACGAAATGTTGGCTACGGAGAAGCATACCGGCTGACGATGTGTCATAACACTGTCGATGTTCGTGGCTATTCAAGGCGTAGCCGCTAGTAACGCGTGCAATCGTGAAGATCAGTGAAAACGAAGAGTATCGGGGTTCGGTCCCTCCGTCGGCGAGCACCGAAATACGGTTGAGTGCGCAAGAACTGGCGGGAGCTCTGCACGAAGTGTCGAACGCACTGACAGTCGTGCTCGGGTGGCTCGAAGTTGCGCAACAGCACAGCAAAGATGATCGTGCGGGGCAAGCCGTGAGTATCGCTTTACGACAGGCTCGGTTTGGGCATCGCGTTGCAAGGCGGGCCATTGGAGCAAGCGTGTCTGGAGACAAGAGCATTCAGTTGTTGAATGAGCTCGTGTCTGAGTCCTTGTTGGCAGTGCGCCCAATGGCAGATCGCCGCGGACTGAACCTGGTCTCGTCGGGTCTACCGCAACCGGATGTTTACTTGCCGAGTTGTGATGCTGCGGAGCAAATACTCATCAACCTGCTGTTGAACGCTGTTGCATTCAGCCCAGAAGGCAAGACGGTTACGCTCGAGTGCAAGGTTTCGGGCCGACGTGCCTGCCTTGAGGTGCGGGACGAGGGCGCAGGGATTGACCCTGTTCGCGCCAAGACATTTTGGGACGCCCCGCTTTCTACCCGCCGAGGCGGAGCAGGCATCGGTCTTCCCTACTGCCGCTCCCTTGCCTCAGAGCACGGCGCTGAGCTGCGCTTGGTGAATAATCCATCTGGCGGCGCCTTCGAACTCGACTGGCCCTGTTGCGCTGCACCAGAGTCTGCCCCGTCGTCGGAAATGCCGGTTACAGGCAGTTTAGACGGACTTCAGATCCTGCTCGTTGAGGACGACAATGCCATCTGTTCACTCGTTGAACTTGCTTTCGAGTGTCACGGCTCACGGGTTGTCAGTGCTAACAGCCTTTCGGATTTGCGACGCGCCAAGCTCCAGAGGCGATTCGACCTGGCTCTCGTTGACCTCAGTCCCTTCGGAGAGGACATCAGAGGCGGTCTCGACGTACTTCGGCAAGGCGCGCCTGAACTCCCAATGATTCTGATCACGGGATCAGCTGCAGCATTGCCTGATGGTGAAGAATCTTCCTTTGCGGCTTGGGTGCGAAAACCTTTCGAGCCGGGCGAGCTGATTGCGACGGTGCGTCGAATCGTAGGTCGAGCAGCAGACTAAGGCGTGAAAGCCATCCTGTCCCTGAGCGTTCGCTCATTGAGTGGCTCATTTTACGCCGTCGTGTTCTCGAATTCTGCGTCCCCTTTGTTGGCTCCTTCCATGCCGCATTGGGTCTGCATCATTCCGACATCGCTGCATTCCACACCGCTCGTGTTCGAACGGAGAAGGTGAGCTCCAACCCATGTCGCCTTGTGACCCCAGGTGGATAGAGCTATATAACCACTGTCGGCTAACTGAGGTTCTCGTTCAAGTGACCCTAGCGCCAGCATCGGCTGTTTTGGGATCCGTTTCTGAGCGGGAGAAAAGGTTTAGTCTGAGCCGCTTTCCACAGAGAGCAGGAAGTTCAGCCTGTACCGGAAGTGGCAAGCCCTGAATACTATTGAGGAGTCTCGCATGCGCACAAATTTTGTTGCCGGTGTTAGCTTAGTTCTATTTGTCGGTTGCGGGTCAGAAGGTGTTGCTCCGTCAAGCAACGGTGGTGGCCAAACAAACGCCAATGCGACAGGCGGCCGCTCCACCAGCAGCGGAGGCAGTGCAAGTACCTCGGGTGGCACCAATGCGACCGGCGGAGCAACAGTTGGCGAGACCGGCGGAAAATCAAACGCTATCGGCGGTACCACGGCTACGACAAGCAGTGCTGCTGGCGGCACCCAAGCAGCGGGTGGTTCAGTTACGACCGGCGGTACCAAGACGGCGGGCAGTTCAGTCGCGTCCGGCGGTACCAAGGCAGCGGGCGGCGCTTCAGCGGCAACCGGTGGCACCGCAGCGGCAGCGGGCGGTTCAGTTGCGACCGGCGGCACCAACGCAGCGGGCGGTGCCTCAGCGGCAACCGGTGGCACTGCAGCGGCAGCGGGCGGTACTTCAGCGGCAACCGGCGGAACCAAAGCAGCGGGTGGCACCAAAGCTACTGGCGGCACGAGCGCAGCGGGCGGTGCTGCTACCGGCGGTGCAACGACTGCCGCGGGCGGGGCAGCTACTTTCAAGTGCGCTAACCTCTCCTTTGCCCCGAGTGCGACTGGGAAGGTACAGCCAACGGGCGCCGCAGGCGGAATGAAAGTACTCGACTGGGCGGGCTTCTCAAGCGCTATTTCCTACACCTTTGACGACGCCAACTCTTCGCAGATCAGTAATTATGCGGCGATGAAGAGCGCCGGCGGCCATTACACTTTCTACTTGATAACTAGTAAGACGGAAGCGAGTAGTTCCACCTATAAGACCGCTCTGGCAGACGGCAATGAGATTGGCAATCATACCGTTTCCCATGATGACTGCACCGACTCTTCGAATGCGGATGTCACTGGCGCGCAGACTTTCATCAAGAATACGTTTGGCGTTACGGCATATGCATTTGCTGCGCCGGACGGCTCTTCGAATTGTGACGTTGCGAGAGTTCAAAACGTGTTTCTCACTGATCGGAGCGTCGCCGGCGGCAGCTCGATCAGTGTTGGCGATACTTCGAAGTTTACATGGTTGCCCGCGGATATACCCGCGACCGATGGCAGTGGAATGGGTCCCACTGCTGGCAAATGGAGAGTCTTGTGCATCCATGGATTCCAGGGCGGTAGCGACGGCGCGTACCAGGCGATACCGCTTAGTGCATTCACCTCAGCCGTTCAATCGGCGCTGTCGGGCGGTTCGTGGGTTGAGACCGTAAGCAGTATCGCCGCCTACAATTGGGGTCAGAAGGCAATTGGGACCAATACCACCAGCGCCACGTGGACCCTGCCGTCGGTTTTCCCGCCGAACATGTGCGTTCGCATCACGACAACTGGCGGCACGGTGACACAGAAAGGCGCCGAGGTTCCGTGGGATTCACACGGCTACTATCAGATTTCGCTAGATGCCGGAGAAGTAACGATCAAATAACCTATAAGGTGCTTGCCAACCTCGCCTGTAAGCAATCAGCCGCAGGCGAGGGGCGGTGCTCGTACACTTCGAAAAGCACTCCTGCTAGCGCACGAAGATGGCAAGGCCTCTTTCAATCGACCAGAAAGCTGCGGTCGCGCCCATCGCATAAACGAGTCCGCTCCACAACCAGGGGGGCCGTCTACGCAAGCGGGTCACGAGCCAACCCAGCACCATGAACAGCGCGATGGCCCCCAGCTGTCCCATCTCCACGCCGACGTTGAAGAAGAGTAGTGCCGAAGGCACGTGCTTTTCGGGCAGGCCTATTGCAAGCAGTGCGGATGCAAAACCGAGCCCGTGCAATAGCCCAAAGGCGAACGTTACCAGCCACGGGGCACGATGAGTGAGCGAGTCTTTAGGGCGCACGCACTCGGCACATACCAAGACAATCGATAGCGCAATTGTGGTTTCGACTGGTGCTGAGGGGAACCACAGCCATCCGAGCACCGTTGCCGCTAACGTCAAACTATGCGCAACGGTGAAGGCGGTGATCGCAGCAATGAGGCGCTTCCCGCTTCGAACCAGCATTGTAATCGCCAAGACGAACAGGAGGTGATCAAAACCAGTGAGTATGTGTTCGATGCCGAGCCGGGTATAATCAATGGCAATTGGCTTGAGGAAACGAAATCCGCTGGAAGCGGGTATTCCGTACACCGCCAGACTCGGGGAGCGGCCGTCAACTACACGCAGGAGGCGCGACCCAGTACGCCAGTCGATTTGGACCATGACGCGGCTCTGACTTCCCTTGAGCCACGGCAATTCGATTGAACCCGCAAGGCCTGTAGGACCGCAATCAAGGTCAGAACCCTGAAGCCGACAAGGGGTTGGAAACACAGCAGGTTGAGCGAGCCCACGCCTGAGCGTTGCTGAGGTCGTTTGCCAGCGTACTAGGAACCTGCCGTCAGCCACTTCGGTCAACGTCAATGACGACGAATCAATAGGATGACCCTGCGCGTGTCCGGTCGTTAGCGACAGCTCCAGGGCCAACAGCAGTGAGACAATGCGGAATGCCTGACCACTCGTCACTTGGAACGCTCCTCGAATCGGTAGCGAGCCGTGATCGATTGAGCCGCACGTTCCGCGGCTTTCTGCTGCAAAGCCAACCTGCGATCAACTACCAACCGATCGCGCAGCGCGTCACGGCTGGGCATACCCCCCTCGATTCGAATCATGCGTACCAAGAGCAAGCTCTTGTCATTCTCGAGTGGCTGCCATTCTCCAATCGGAAGTGCGCAAATGCGCCTTGCAACTTCAGGTCCGAAATCTTGCTCAATCCGTTCGCGCCGCACGTTGGCCGCAACCGTTCGCAGGCCCAAAGATGGCGGGGTTGCTCCGGCCTTGAGCGCGCGTTCGTACTTTTCGCGTTGCTGCTCGGCACCGGGTCCGGTCTTTGGGAACACGACGTATTCATGCTCGTAGACAAGGGGCACCTCATAGAGGGTTCGATGTTGTTCAAGCCATTGATCGAGATCTGCTTCCGATGGCTCAGGTACTGGGAATTGTAGCGCGGCTCGTTCCCGCAGTTTATCAATCAAAAAGGTTCGAACCATCGGTTCTTCGCGATCGAGTCCTTGGCTAAGCGCTTCACGGTAGAGTGCTTCATCGCACTTCCAACCCTGCAGATCCTTGTTAAGCTCGGCATCGCTTGGAGATCTTCCCCACTGGTCCTGAAACCGCCGCTCCAGGTCAGCTCGTAGCGCGGGCGTAATGACGATTGTTCGCGAATCACCCGCAACAAGTCGATGAACGAGAAAGATGAGTGCCCCGAGGATGAAGAAGTGAATCGTGGGGTCACGCAACAAGCGCACCGCATTACGTGCCCAGGCGCTATGATTGCTTTTCATTGTCGTCATTTTTGCACACAACTTCCGCAGAAGTGATGACGAGCCGACCAAAAACGAGCAGTCACCCACGAGTCGCGTGGCGTGACCCGCGGAGCTGCTTGCCCCGTCGGCATTGCAGTTCGGCCGCTGATTTTGCGCTCCCTGGGCAGTGGACGTCATCTGGGGAGGACCTGAGCCACGGGGAAGCAATCAGGTTCCGATCCGTGCCTTTCACGCAAGGCGAATCGAGTGAGATTTGCTGCCAAGAGACTGGACAGCCGAGGCGAGCTCAGCTAGACATGGCGCCGTGAGTTCGGTTACGACCAACCCTCAGGCCAATTGAAGGGCGGACCCAAGGGCGCTTCATTTGGCGACGGTTTCTAACCGAATTCTTGAGCTGATAGTGTTTGTAAGTGTGCGTAATTACTAATGCGAAGATGGCGGAACTGGCAGACGCGCTAGCTTGAGGTGCTAGTGGGGTAACTCCCGTGGAGGTTCAAGTCCTCTTCTTCGCACTGACAACTGACCGACATTGATACGTCGAACCAACTCGAAGATCTGAGTCGATTCAATGAGTGGACATTCAAAGTGGGCAACGATTAAGCGCAAAAAAGGCGCAACGGACGCAGCCCGCGGCAAAGTCTTTACCAGGCTAACGCGTGAGATTCTGACGGCAGCAAAACTCGGCGGCGGTGATCCAGCAGGCAATGCGCGACTGCGCAAGGCCATTAGTGACGCCAAATCCCAGCAGATGCCGAATGACAGCATCAAGCGAGCCGTTCAACGTGGAACCGGTGAGATCGAAGGGGCTTCGTACGACGACGTAGTGTACGAAGGCACTGGTCCTGGCGGCACGCTTTTCGTCGTTGAGGCTATGACGGACAATCGCAACCGTACGGCGGCGGAAATCCGAAAGGTCTTCGAGAAGCACAACGGTGCCCTTGGTAGCCCTGGCTCGGCACAATGGGCCTTCGATCGGTTGGGCCTCATCGTGCTCGACAAGTCAGCGGTGACTGAAGATCAACTCATGGAAGTTGCTCTCGGTTCTGGCGCCGACGACTATCGCGATGAAGGCGATACCTGGGCTGTGTACACTCCGGTCAGCGAACTCGATGCGGTAACCACCGCCTTCGAATCTGCGAAAATTCCGACTCAGCAAAGTCGGCCTGCCTATGTGCCGAAGAACAAGAAGACGGTCACTGGCCGCGATGCAGAGGTTTGTCTGAACTTGGCGGACGCGCTCGACGAGCATGATGATTCGCAGAATGTCTTTAGCGACTTTGACATCAGCGAAGAAGAACTCGCCCAGATGGCGGGTTCCTGATCTGAACGTGACTGTGCTTGCGCTTACAGTGCTGGGCGGAACTGCAGCAGAATGAAGTACGAAAACGCCGCGTGAGCGATCAGTGCGGGCGCGGCTCGTTGCGTGACGTGAGTCAGAAACCCAAACAGCAGGCCTGCCACAAGTGCCAGTGCAACTAGCAAGGGATTGGGACCAGCCAACGGATCTTTCAGCGCAATGATGGTTGGGATCGCCTGCAGTCCGTAGAGCAGAGCTGTCAGAAGCCAGCCGCGAGTGGCCCCCATGGACTTGGACAGCTGATCCTGGAGCCACCCGCGCCAGACAATCTCGTCGAGCATGGGCGCCAACACCACGAGCCAAGGGACCCAGAGTCGTTCCTCCAGTTCGCCAGTGTCACCGATGAACCAGTACACCTGCGCGAGCCACGCTTGGCGCGGAAAGCCGCGGGGCGCAAGGAGCGTGCGCCCCGCCCAGGTGATAATGATGAGCGCAACGGCACCGAGCACTCCAATGGTGAGATCTCCCCATTTTGGTGTCAGTCGTTCTCGAATACGGCCCTGTTTGTAGAGCACGAGTACCGCCACGACCCCAAGCAGCGCCGAGAGCATGGCTGCGGCGGCAATTCGCGCAGGTGCGGTTCGCCAATCGGCGTGGCCGATCTTGGCATTGACTAACACCGAAATTATCGTGACTAGCAGTGCCGGGCCCATCAGCAGAGCGCTCCCAGGGTTTTGGCGGTCCAATCCAGTACGCGCGCTGCAACTTCTCGCTTCGGCAACGCAAGCAGCTGCTCGCAATTCGCTGCTGTGACGATTGTTACTTGATTGCTGTCGAGACCAAGCGATTCATGCGCGAGGTTGGCAACCACTGCGTCCACGTGTTTGGTGCTGAGCTTGTGCCGGGCCAGTGCAACCAGGTGTTCGGCGTCGGTTTCGAGCGCAAACCCAACCAGCAGGGGCAGCGCGCCGCGGCGTGCCGCGCCAACCTCAGCGACGATGTCGGGATTTTGTGCGAGGGGTGGCAACGTGACGGTTGCAGCGCGCTTGAGCTTGTCGGCGTGGATGACAGAGAAGCGAAAGTCACCGACTGCGGCCGCCATCACCAGGACATCTGCCTGATCGAGCGCCTCGCCCAAGCTTTGCCAAACAGCACGCTTCATCTCAAGCGCGCTGCGCACGCTGATGCGGGTTACGTTCTGGGGGCAGGGAAGGTCCACGGGGCCTGAGATCAGTGTGACTCTGGCACCCCGCAGTCTCGCCTCGCGGGCGATGGCATAGCCCATCTTTCCCGAGGATCGGTTGCTCAAGAAGCGGACCGGGTCGAGGTCCTCGATCGTGGGACCTGCCGTGACCACCACGTGTTTGCCAGCGAGATCCTGCGGGGAGAGTGTCGCCACGACAGCATCGAAAATGCAGTCGGGGGCCGCAAAGCGACCGAAGCCAACGTCGCCGGAAGCAACCTCACCCTCAACCGGACCGATGAACCGCGCGCGACCGTCGGCGAGCAATTGCTGGACATTGCGTTGCGTTGCGGGATGTGACCACATTGCTGGGTGCATTGCCGGCGCGATGAGCAACGGGCAGCGCGAGCAGAGCGCGGTTGCCGTCACGAGATCATCGGCACGGCCCTGCGCTAAGCGCGCCAACAGGTCTGCCGTCGCTGGCGCCATGACAACGAGATCCGCGGCGGCACTCAAGGTTACGTGCGACTCGCCGACTGCGGTGTTGCCGAACATCTCTATCAAGACGGGCTGCTGCGTGATGGCGCTAAAGGTTGCTGTCCCCACGAATTGCGTGGCGGAATGGGTCATGACCACGCGCACCGATGCGCCTTGTTTGACGAGCAGTCGCGTCAGTTCACAGGCCTTGTATGCGGCGATGCTTCCCGTGACACAGAGCACGACACGACGATTGGCAAGTGCGCGAGAGTCAGGCACAGGGGGCATCGGGGCTTGGTTGTCGTCCGTGGAGCACGAGCGGTCTTGCAGCATGGCGCGGTAGGTTATCGCCACTAGTGCGCAAAATCCATGCCTCAGGGATCAAATGGGTCGAGCAAATGCTTCATAATTGAACACATTTTCAGAAAGGCCCGCCCGTCAAGCGCGCTTGTTTGTTACGAGAAGCCCAAGAGCTTTCCACCTTGATATATGGCGAAGCTCGTTAGCCAGGCCAACACGCCGGTGTAGGCAAACAAGAACAAGGGCCAACGCCAACTACGAGTTTCTCGGCGGATGACCGCTAGCGTGGAGCTGCACTGGCATGCGAGGGCGAAGAAAGCCAGCAGCGAGGCGCCGACCAGGGGTGTGTACGGACGCGAACCATCGGCACGGCGCTCGGTGCGCATGCGCTCACGCAGTGGCACTTCCGCCTCATCATTGTCGGCAATGCCGTACACCAACGCCATGGTCGAGACAAAGACTTCCCGGGCCGCGAATGACCCCACGAGTCCAACCCCAATACGCCAGTCGAAGCCGAGTGGCTTGATGATTGGCTCCAGAGCGCGCCCAAGCCTCGCTCCCGGTGAGCGCTCGATGTGCGAGGACGGCTCGTGCGTCAGCGGTGCGTTGGCGAGCGTGCGCGTTGCTGGGGGGTGGCTTACCTGCTCGAGTGAGGAGGAGCGCCCTTGCGTGCTCGCCAGGTTGCTCGCTGTTGGACCTGGGGAGTAGTCACGCGGAAAGGCTAGCAATGCCCAGAGCGCTACGGTACAAAGCAAAATGATCGTTCCAGCCTCGCGCAGAAAGGCGTTGGATCGACTTACGACCATGCGCAAAATCGAGCGCAGGTGCGGCATGCGGTACGGTGGCAACTCGAGGATCAAAGGTACGCGGCGGGCTTTGACGACAGTGCGACCCAGAACCCACGCGGCGAGCAACGTCGCGACAATGGAGAAGCCGTACATGCCGACCATCAGCGTGCCTTGAATCGGTAGCCAACCACCGATGCGTGTGGGCGGAAATAGGGCACCAATGATCAGGGTGTAGACGGGCAATCGCGCCGAACAGGTCATGAGCGGCACAACGAGCATGGTGAGTAGTCGATCGCGCTGGCGCTCGAGTGTGCGCGTGGCCATGATCGCCGGTACAGCGCAGGCGAAGCCGGAGATCATCGGTACGAATGCGCGACCGTGCAGTCCGAGCAATCTCATCACTCGATCGATCAAGAATGCCACTCGAGACATGTAGCCGGAGTCTTCGAGCAGTCCGATCAGTGCGAACAACAACGCAATCTGCGGCAAAAAAACCACTACGTTGCCAACGCCACCAATGATGCCCTTGACCACGAGATCCCGGGGCCAACCGGGCGGAGCGTGGTGCACGATCAGCGACTGCAGCCACGAGACGGCAGCCTCGACCGCATGAATCAGCGGGTCGGCGCCTACGAACAGCAGTTGAAACAGCGTCACCGTGACTAGTGCGAACACCAGAAACCCGAGCACCGGGTGGAGCATGATGCGGTCGATGCGCTCGGAGATCGGGGGCTTCGGTGGATGGGGTGGCCTACTGCGGCTCTGCCCGAGCCGCTCTTCGATCCACTGATAGCGGGTCCGGACAATCTCCATATCCAGATCCTGCTCGGCCTCTTCTGTGCGCAGACGCAGGCAAGTGGCACGCAAGCTATTCGGGATGTCGCGCAGTTCGTCATCCCCCAAACTCATGAGGGCCCAAAGCGCAACCGGACGCTTCTGCTCGTCACGCAGGTGCCATTCATTAGGCAGAGTTCGCACAATGGCATCGACTTTAGCCAGCAAGGTACTCGGATATGCTGGTTCGACCACAGAGGGACGTTGTCGTTGTAGTGCCAGATCGATCGCTGCTCTAAGTTCAGTAATTCCCTGCAGTTTCCTGGCTGCAGTGGCAATGCAAGGCACCCCCAGCCGCTGCGATAGCGCAGCCACGTCCGGCGGGGGTTTTACTTCATCAATCATGTTGATGGCCACGATCGTCGGCACGCCCAGCTCCATGATCTGGAGTAACAAGTAGAAGTTGCGCGCCAATTGGCCTGCGTCGACCACCACCACCACCAATTGCGGCTCAACGTGGCCCCCAATCCCCAGCATTGCCTCGAGTGTGATGCGCTCTTCCGGTGAGCGAGCGCTCAGCGAGTACGCGCCGGGCAAATCGACCAGTTCCGCCTTGCTCTTCGGTGCGGACCCGAGGTGCACGGGGATCAGCGCTGCCCGTCGTTCCACGGTAATTCCCGGATAGTTGCCGACGCGCGCCGATTCGCCGCTCAGCGCATTGAACAACGTGGTCTTGCCCGTATTCGGATTGCCCGCCAGCAAAACCACGGGCAAGGCCGATGGCTGCGTGCGCGGCACTGTCGCGACACTCGGCCCATCAACGATCATCTTGCTCTAGCTCCGGTTCAGTTTGGCGAGGTTGACGGTGACGTTGACAGTGGCAGCCTCTTCTTTGCGAATCGAAAGGCTAGCGCCTCGTACTAGCAACTCAATCGGGTCACCCAGCGGCGCAACGCTCTTCACCGTAACGGGGGTGCCCGGCAACAGACCCATCTCGAGCAGGCGGCGACGAAACGCGCCGCGTCCGCCAATACCTTCGATGGTCAATAATTCACCCAGTCGTGCTTCAGCCAATGTCATGAAGGGTAGTTAGACCGATATATGGTTCACTAGATAAAGAAAGTCAATTTCAACAAGAAAGAATTGTTGGGTTTCGTCGCCCCACTAGGCAGGCCATGTACTCTAACCGATGCCTTACGAGGATCTCGGTCACGAGCAGACACTGAACGGCCCGCTTGGGCGTTATCTTGATGTATGCGCGGCACTGAATCGCAATCCGGGGCGGGGTCACGTTCGAATTGGGGGTAACGGCCTTCAAACGGGTAGTTGCGTACCCTGAGTTGCGCGGTGCTCAAGCAGGTACTCACGAGGTGCCTGTCCGAAGCGCGCGCGGAACACACGATGAAACTGCGCGTAGCTGCCAAAGCCGGCCTCCAGCGCAGCTTCCAGCAAGTTACCCGCCTTGGTGTCAACATGGCCCAGAAAGCGAGCCAGTCGAATCTCGTTACGGTGATCGACAATCGAGACCTGTGCGTAGTGCTTGAAAGCTCGCGCGAGCTGTCCGCTACTCATCTGCAGGCCTTTGGCGAGCGCGTCACAACTCAGGGAAGGATCGCGTACCAGCAGTTGAGTGACTTCACGCACCAAACGGTGCTGATGCTTGGTGATGTCATCACCGATCTTTCCAAGTGCGGTACGGCTGGTTTCGATCGCACGCGCGAGCAGCGAACTGAGCACAGCTAACCGCGCTTGCTTGGATTCGTCCACTGCTCCGTGAGTGATGCCGGTGTCGTTGTATAGAACCCCGAGAGGTCCAGACAGGCCGATGATAGCAGTGCTGGCGACCCAACCTTTGCCGATGATGTGAGTCTGTTCGTTAGCTTGCGACATCAGCGGAACATCCTCAAAAACCGTCCACGGAAAGCCTCTCTCCGCGCGAGCAAAAACCTCACGGTCGAGGT
>Ga0265340_10000476_pt1 | contig 21761 bp, 26 predicted proteins | sample 4CB225metaG_FD_202082 | JGI IMG/M metagenome (GOLD analysis project Ga0265340, IMG submission 202082) | Rhizosphere microbial communities from Carex aquatilis grown in University of Washington, Seatle, WA, United States - 4-CB2-25 metaG | ecosystem: Host-associated > Plants > Roots >...
CCCGCAGCCACGCCCGCAACGAGAAAGCGCACGATGTAACCGGCGGTGTGTGCAGCGGTGACGGCGGGATCGATCTTGATCCACATGCCGTTCGTGATCGTCGTGACCAGCGGCCCGGCCGCTGCCGCAAGCGCCGCCACGATCAGCGCACCTTTCATACTGGCGACGCCGGTGTAGATGCAGAGAAAAATCACCGCCGCTGAAGTTATGAAACCCAGCACTGTCGACCACAGAATTGCGCCGCGCTCGGCGTCCGGCCCGGATCGCGGCCACCAGGTATCGGGATATTTGTTGTAACGACCGTGAAACAGCACGCCCATGAACAGCCAGTCGGTGAAGCTTGAGACCAAACCCGCCGCAACAATGGCGCCTAGAATCCACCAGTTCATGTTGCCCTCCAACTATATATTCAACGCCCGCTTCACTTCCTTCTGGAACCAGCGCACGCCCATTTCGTGTTTGGGCGACAGGCGGCCGGTCGAATAGATGCCGGCGTTGAGATTGCGCTGGACGCTTTCGCAGATGCGCTTGTCTTCGTCCGTCGTGATTTCGCTCGCGGAGATGTTGCGCTCCATCACCGCGCGCTCGATGCCATCCGGAAAGAAATAGAGATAGTCGAGCCGCGTATGCGTCGCCGACAGCGGCCACATGCGCTCCATCAAGACGCCATCGGCATAGACGTTGAGGCCAAGGCACGGCCACGCCCATGCCCACAAGCCACCGACGGGCGATCCATCGCGCGGTGGCGCGTGGTGGAAAACGATCGGCGCGGAAAGATCGACTTCGTATTTCGAAGCATACACCGCCGAATTCAGGAACGGATGGACCAGGGGGATGTGATAGCCTTCGAGATAATTCTCGACATAGGTTTTCCAGTTGCAGGCGATGTCGTGTGTTGTCTGCCGCTCGAAGCGCAATGCTTCGAAATTGATGTGCGCGGTCTTTGCAATCAGCGGCGCGATGGTGCGCGCAAGCGGTTCAGCGCTCTCATTCATGTTGACGAAGATGAATCCGCGCCAGCTTTCGCATTTGAGCGGCAGCAGCGAGAAATCGCGCGGATCGAATCCCGCGGCGGGACCGAAGTCGCGCGCGGAGGCGAGCCGTCCATCGAGCGCATAGCGCCAGCCATGATAGCGGCAAACGAGTTGCCCTTCGCATTTGCCCATGCCGTCATCGGCGAGCGGGCCTGCGCGATGGCGGCAGACATTGTGGAACGCGCGGATTGCGCCGTTCTCGCCGCGCACCGCGATGATCGGATAACCGGCGGCGGCAGTGGCGACATACGCGCCCTGTTTCGCCATCTGGCTTTCATGCGCGACAAGCAACCACGACTTGCCGAAGATATTTCGCCGTTCCGCTTCGTAAACCTCGGGCGTGCTGTAAAGCCGCGCGGGAAGCGTTTCGGGCGAGAGCATCTGGTTCATGGACGGCATTTCTAGCCCATTCGCCGCGCCCTTGCGAACCGTAGGCCCGCCCCCTACCGTGGCTGAAATCGCTATTTCCAGAACAGAGACGGGTAATGAGCAAACGCTTCGAAGGAACGGATAAATACGTCGCGACCGAAGATCTGCGCGTCGCGGTCAACGCGGCCATCGCGCTCGAGCGGCCACTCCTGATCAAAGGCGAACCGGGCACCGGCAAAACCGAACTGGCGTTCCAGGTGTCGGACGCACTGAAAGCGCCGCTCATCACCTGGCACGTCAAATCCACGACGAAAGCGCAGCAGGGTTTGTACGAATACGACGCCGTGACACGTCTGCGCGACAGCCAGCTCGGCGATGTGCGCGTGAAGGACGTGAAGAACTACATCAAGAAGGGCAAATTGTGGGAAGCCTTCGAAGACGGTCCGCGCCCGGTTCTTCTGATCGACGAAATCGACAAGGCCGACATCGAATTCCCGAACGATCTTCTGCTCGAACTCGATCGCATGGAATTCTTCGTCTATGAGACGGGGGAGACGATCAAGGCAAAGAACCGCCCGGTCGTGATGATCACCTCGAACAACGAAAAGGAATTGCCGGACGCATTCCTGCGCCGCTGCTTCTTTCACTACATCAAATTTCCCGAGCGCGAGACGATGCAGAAGATCGTCGATGTGCACTACCCAAACATCAAGCAGAAGCTGGTGTCGGAAGCGCTCAATGTCTTCTATCAGATTCGCGATGTGCCGGGTTTGAAGAAGAAGCCTTCAACCTCCGAACTTCTCGACTGGCTGAAGCTGCTTCTCAACGAAGACATCTCGCCGGAGATGCTGAAAGAGAAAGATCCAACAAAGCTCATCCCCCCGCTGCATGGCGCGCTGCTCAAGAACGAGCAGGATGTGCATCTCTTCGAGCGCCTCGCATTCTTGGCGCGGAGAGAGACACGGAATTGATGCGCTGCGCTGTCGTTTGTCTGGCGACGGCGCTCATCGCGCATCCGGCGTCGGCCCAAACCGCCGATCCGTTCACCGACGGCAAGAACGGCGACAAGGTGCACAGCGCGTCGGGCTTTGTGTGCCCGGCAAAGATCGGCGCGTTCGAGCGCGACACGGCGAGCGAGAGCGATGTCGAGACAGGCGCGGACGCATGCGATTACGCGGCGCTCGATGGTATCTACGGCACGATCAAACTGATCCCGCTGTCCGGCCCATATAGTCCAAGCAATTCCTTGGCACAGGACTTCATCGAGCAGGAAGGCACGGGCGGCAAACGCATAAGCGAGTCTGTTCTCATGCTAGGACCGAAGAACAGCGCGCTACCCATCTATGCGCGCACCTACCGCACGGCGCGGGCGGAAGCCTTGGAGTACCGCATCCTGTTCGCGGGCGCGCAGATCGGAAACTGGGCGGTGGAAGTGACGGTGGAATATGCCGACCCTCGCGACACCCCGGCCGAGAAAGAGTTTCTTTCCGCCGTTTATGACAGCGCGCGCAAACAGATCGTTGCAGCGCGGTAAGGCAGTTATAGCTTCTTAACCGCGATTTTTCGGCGGCTGGCCGGAACAGTTCCGTCGCGCTAGACTTATCAAGCTGATGGAAGGGGATGTCGTCATGCGTTTGCGCCTCGCCGCTGGAATTTTGTTCGTGTCTGCCCTGGTGCCGTTTTCGGCGTCACTGGCGGATGACACGCCCCCTAATCCTCTTTCGCCAGTAGGTTCTGTTTTGTCGGCGGTTACAGGCTCGCCCGATGGCTGGACGAAAAACCTCGATGGCTCCTACCGTCAAGCGGCGAGCAATATTCTTTGCCCCAATAGCTTTAAAGGATTCTCCCTTCGCGACGTGGGCGGCTCTAGCGATCCGAACTCCAGCGTGGTCGGCATTTGCCACTACAGCGATGACGCCGGACACTTTGGCTCGATCCGGATTCGCTCCTATCCGGATAGCGGCGATATCGATGCCGCCACGGTGACGAATGACAAGATGCTGATGGCCGCGGATGCGCCGCCGATGCTCATGCGAGCTTCGAACGATCGGAAGACGGGAAATGCGCGTCTTACGGTTACCATCGCACGGGGCAAATACCTGGTGGACTGCAGCGTGTCGCAAATCGGGCACGACCGCCCGCGCAGCGATTTTCCGCTCTATTGCACGACCATCCCTAACGGAAGCTAGCCGGGCTTTGACGGACGGCGCGACGGGGTGGAAGATGGCGCAATCGCCATTTTCCGGATGACTGCCCATGTTCTTCCAGTTTTTCGATGAGCTTCGCGCCGCGCGCGTTCCGGTGACGCTGAAGGAATATCTGGCGCTCATGGCGGCGCTGGACAAAGACGTCATCGATCTGAAGATCGACCAGTTCTATTACCTCTCGCGCACCGCGCTGGTGAAGGACGAGCGCAATCTCGACAAGTTCGATCAGGTCTTCGGCCATGTGTTCAAGGGGCTGGAGAATATCGACGGCACGTTGCTCGCGCAGATTCCGGAAGAATGGCTGCGCGCGCTGACCGAAAAATTTCTCTCCGAAGAGGAGAAGAAACAGATCGAAGCCATGGGCGGCTGGGACAAGCTCATGGAAACGCTTAAGGCACGCCTCGAAGAACAGAAGAAGCGCCACGAAGGCGGCAACAAGATGATCGGCACCGGCGGCACCTCACCTTACGGCGCCAACGGTTACAATCCCGAAGGTGTGCGCATCGGGCAGGACAAATCGCGCCACGGCAAAGCCGTGAAGGTTTGGGACAAGCGCGAATATAAAAACCTCGATGACTCGGTCGAGCTTGGCACGCGCAACATCAAGGTTGCGCTGCGCCGTTTGCGCAAATGGGCGCGGCAAGGCGCGGAAGTCGAACTTGATCTGCCCGGCACCATTCAGGGCACCGCGAACAAGGGTTATCTCGATGTCCAGATGATCCCCGAACGCCACAACACGGTGAAGGTCCTGATATTCTTCGATATCGGCGGCTCGATGGATGCGTATATCAAGCTTTGCGAAGAGCTGTTCAGCGCGGCCAAGACCGAATTCAAGCACATGGAATTTTTCTACTTCCACAATTGCCTCTATGAGAGCGTGTGGAAGGACAATCGCCGCCGTCACAACGAGAAATCGAACACCTGGGATGTGCTGCACAAATTCCCGCACGACTACAAAGTCATCTTCGTCGGCGACGCCACGATGTCACCTTATGAAGTGACCTATCCCGGCGGTTCGGTGGAGCACTGGAACGAAGAGGCCAGTGCGCTATGGCTGGATCGCGTCACGCAGATCTATGAGCATGTCGTGTGGCTCAATCCGGTGGCGATGAAACACTGGGATTACACGCCCTCCATCGGCCTCATCCAGCAGATCATGGGCGACCGCATGTTCCCGCTCACGATCCAGGGGTTGGATAACGCGATGAAGGAATTGAATAGATGATGCTTCGTGGCGCTGCCAAGGCAGCGCACCTCAGCATGACGATAATCCGGGGTCGTCGTCCTGAGGTTCGGCCCCGGACAACGATCCGGGGGAGCCTCAAGGATGATAGCGACCGTTCGCCAAGCCGCGCGCGCCGATGCCAAGCCATTGGCGGAATCTTTAGCGCGCGCGTTCTACACCGATCCGGTGTTTTCGTTTTTTCTGCCCGACGACTCCACGCGGCTAAAGAAGCTCGAGAGCGTGATGGGCATTCTGTTCAAGCTTGGCGAGCCGCATCATGCGTGTTTCACGACGGGCAATTACGAGTCGATCACGCTGTGGCGTCCGCCGAACGAGTGGGACGTGCCGTTCTGGGCGTACATCACCAACGGCCCTGCGCTCTTGTCGGCATTCGGCGGCGGCATCATGCGCGTGCTGGGCACCATGGACATGATGGAGAAATCGCATCCGCACGTGCCGCACTGGTATCTGCAGACCATCGGCACCGATCCGAAATTCCAGGGCAAGGGCTATGGCGGCGTCATCATGCGCCACACGCTCGCCACCGCCGATACCGCGCACATGCCGTGCTATCTGGAATCCAGCAAGGACACGAACATCCCGATCTATCAAAACTTCGGCTTCAAAGTGACGGGCGAGATGCAGGTGCCCGGCGGCCCCAAAATCTGGCCGATGTGGCGGGATGCGCGCTGAAAATATGTGGCGAGACGCGCGTCAGGGTTTGATGAAATTCGCCGTGTAGGCGATGCGCGGCCCGAAACGCTGATCGAATTTGAGGCCCGCGCTTTCGGCCATGCGCCGCAAATCGTCGAAGCGCACATAGTCCGGATCGCCGGCCAACTCGCTGACCGAGAGGCGGCCGCCGGGCTTGAGCACGCGTGAAGCTTCCGCGAGCGCGAGGGCGTGATCACTCACTTCGCCCAGCACGGTCACCAGAAAAGCGGCATCGAAGCGCGCATCGGCGAAGGGAAGATTTTTCGCATCGCCCTGATGGCGCTCGTAGTTTGAAAGGTTGCGCGTCTTCAGCCGCCGCTCGGCGATATCGAGCATGGCGTTCTGGTAATCGAACAGCACCAGCCTGCCTTGGTTCAGATGGGCCGCGACCGTTGGACTGAAATAGCCGGGGCCGCAGCCGATTTCGAGCACCGTGTCCGTAGATTTCAGATCCATGCGGCGCAAAAGCCGTTTGGGTGACAACTGCAACCCCCGGAACGGCAGCAACAGAAAGCCCGCGTATTTCGCCGGATAGATACCCTTGCCGCCGAGACTTTGCTTTGGGGCGTTCGCGCTCATACCGGCTTCTCCGTTGCGTCAGCATTTCACAACCGCGGACCGGAATGAAGCGTCTTGCGCGGTGCAAGCGGTCCTGTTCCGATAAGGCGATGATCGATCACATTTCCATTGCCGTGTCCGATCTTTCCGCCAGTGCCGCATTCTATGAATCGGTGTTCGCGCCGCTCGGTCTTGCGAAGCTCGTCGATCGTTCGCCCGCCATCGTCGGCTTCGGCAAGAAATATCCCGAGTTCTGGCTGAACGCGCGCGACGGTCTCGTGCCGCAACCAGAGACCACCGGTATCCATATTTGCCTGCGCGCGCCAAGCGACGATGCGGTGCGTGAATTCTTCGCCGCGGCACTCGCGCAAGGTGGGAAAAGCGCTGGCGATCCAGGCCCGCGCCAGGCTGCCTTCACAATCTATTTCGGCGCTTTCATTTTCGATCCGGATGGCAACAAGATCGAAGCCGTGTGCTTTCCGAAGGTTTGACTCACGCGGAGGCGCGGAGTTCTTATTCGTCTTTGAAAGCCAGCACGCTGTGAAAGACTTTTGACCGGGCGAAGCCCGGGCGATGCGTTTCCAAGCCCTGCTTTCTCCTGCAAGAAACAAAGCCTCCGCGTCTCCGCGTGAGAACTTCACTTGCTCCGGCCTAAAACACCTGCTCCGATACACAAAAGGCATTTGGGAGAGACGCCATGCTCAAAGTTCATCACCTCAACAATTCGCGTTCGCAACGTATTCTTTGGCTGTTGGAAGAACTCGGCGTGCCGTTTGAGGTCGTGAAGTATCAGCGCATGTCGCCGGTGCCGTTCGCGCCGCCGGAACTGAAGGCGGTGCATCCACTCGGCAAATCGCCCGTGCTGGAAGATGGCAAGCGCGTGATCGCGGAGTCGGGCGCGGAAGTCGAATACATCATCGACACGTATGGCAAAGGGAAGATGAAGCCGAAGGCGAGTAGCGACGATTATTGGCGCTATGTTGAATGGATGCATTACGCGGAAGGCTCCGCGATGTTGCCGCTGTTGATGGCACTTTACACCGGCATGTTGGGCGACGCGGCCGCGGCGTTGAAGCCGCGTGTCGATAGCGAGATCGCGAACAATCTCTCTTACATGGACGAGTATATGAAAGGCCGCGAATATTTCGTCGGCAACGAACTGACCGGCGCGGACATCCAGTTGCTGTTCGTGCTGGAGGCGGCCGGCGCGCGGCTTGAGCCGTATCCCAATCTCGTGAAATACCGCACCGCCATGCAGGCGCGTCCGGCCTACAAACGCGGCATCGAAAAAGGCGGTGAATACGCACTGATGGCGCGGTAAAGTCGCTCATACATGTCAAAGCTCACGTCGCCGCCAAAAATCACGCAAGCCGAGCGCAAAGAGCGTGTCGCAAAGCTTTGCGAAGGCATGGACAAAGCTGGCGTGGGTGCCACGCTGATCGGTCCTACGACATCGCTCAAATATTTTGCCGGTTTCGCGTGGCATCCATCGGAGCGGTTCACCGGTGCACTGATTCACAAATCCGGCCGCATCGACATCATCACACCGGGTTTCGAGAAGGATAAGGTCGCGCAGGTTTTGGGCGTGCCCGGCGAAATCCATGTCTGGCAAGAAGAGGAAAGTCCTTACAAGCTGATCGCCAATCGGCTCGGTGCGAATGGCAAGCTTGCGGTGGACGATCAGATCGCGCTGTTCACCTTCCTCGGTTTGCGTGGCGCGCTTGGCGATGAGCGGCTGACCAGTGGCGGCCCGCTCATCAATGCATTGCGTCGCCAGAAAACGAAGTCCGAACTCGCGCTGATGCAGCACGCAAAGACCATCACCCTGGAAGGGCAACGCCGCGCATGGACATCCTTGCAAGATGGCGTGCGTGCCAGCGAGGTCGAAGCCTTCATCGATCGCGAGCACAAAAAACTTGGCGGCAGCGGCAACATCTTTTGCATCGTGTCCTTCGGTGAAGATACATCGCTGCCGCATGGTGGCGATACCGACCGGGTGTTGAAACACGGCGATGCCGTGCTCATCGACACCGGTACCAGTTTCGATGGCTATAATTCCGACATCACGCGCTCTTATGTGTTTGGCGAACCCTCCGCAGATTATGTGCGCGTGTGGGATGCGGAGAAGCGCGCGCAAGCAGCCGCGTTTGAAGCCGCAAAGATCGGCGCGCCTTGCGAAGGCGTGGACGCCGCCGCGCGCGCCTCGATGGGTGGCGAAGGCTTCGGGCCGGATTACAAACTTCCCGGCTTGCCGCATCGCACAGGCCATGGCATCGGCATGGATGTGCATGAAGCGCCGAACCTTGTGCGCGGAGACAAGACGCCGCTCGCGACGGGCATGTGTTTCTCGAACGAGCCGATGATCGTGGTGCCGGGCAAATTCGGTATCCGTCTCGAAGATCATTTCTACATGGACGAAAGCGGCGCCCGCTGGTTCACCGAGCCCTCGTTCAGTGCGCATGAGCCGTTCAGGGGCGTATCGGCCCTCGATTAACGTTAGGGCTGCACCCCTTTTTGATGTTGACGATCCCATTTGTTCCTATTATGTTCCAGTAGAACGAAGAAGGATCATAAATTATGCAAGTCCTTGAATCCAATACGGAAAGTTCTCGTGCGCCCGCGATTCTCATCGAGTCGCCGAGCGCTGGCCGTGAGGCCGTCCGCATGCGCGCGCTTCGCCGCAAGGCGCGCCGGATCAGTGCCTATGCACGCTTCCATGTGGAAGCGCTGAATACGCTCGCTGTCGAGGTTGAGGCAGATCTCGCTGCGCTTCGCCACTAGGGGGAGGGGTCTGAAAACCGACAAACGAATGGCGCCGGACACCGCGGACTACAAGATGTGGTCATAGTCAGCCGCCAAGGCGGTCTTTCGCGGCAGCGAGGCGGCCCGTGGCGGGGACATGGTTCGTCGCGGCGGCAAGTCCGAACAAGGGCATGTTGCCGTAGATACATTCGAATTTACCGGGCTCGATCAGATAAGTCTCGTGCCAGATGCCGACCGACCCGTCATTGCCGATCAGCCGGTTGAATTTCGCCCATGCAGGAAAATGGACACCGTCCCTGTCATGAGCGTAGCGAAGGAGATCGTCGAACGATCGCCAATATTGCTGCGATGTGAGTTGCCGCCACGAGAGATGCGTGCGCTCCCACAACAGTCCGGCGTTCGGTTTGCTTTTGAGTTCGGCCAGCATTTTCGGCATCGCAGTGGCGACATGAAACCAGCGCCGGAACGCAAACAGATTGTTGAAGCGCATGCCGATGAGAAACAGCACAACAGGTTTATCGGTTTGCGCGGTGTAACGTCCGTCGAAATATCTGGTCATGGCGAGCCCCGAAATTGAGCCTGATGCGAACGACTATGATTTTGTAGCGCTGCCCCAATAATTGAAACCGGCAAACCTTGGCGTTCCGGGCAGATACATCGTCTCTATGTGATCCACGCGCCAGCCGCCATCGCGGATCATCTGCGGGATCGGACGGCCTAGATGGCATCCGCCGCAGAGCGATTTCCAGATAGGCGTCAGGCGATCCTGCCAGCGCTTCACGTCGGCATCCGGCGCTTCGCCATGTTCGCAGAAGATCAGGGCGCCATTCGGTTTCAACACGCGGCGCATTTCGCCCAGCGCCTTCATCGCATCGGGAATGGTGCAGAGCGTGTAGGTGATAAGAACCGTATCGGCGCTTTCATTGTCGAGCGAGATTTGTTCGCCGGGAAGATCGATGAATTCAAGATCAATTGGCGATTGCGAAACGCGCTCGGCCGCGCGCTCGCGCATTTCCTGCGAAGGCTCAAGCGCCCAAAGATGTGTGACCTTGGACGCGTCGTAAAATGGAAGATTGTGACCTGCGCCAAATCCGATTTCTAACACGCGCCCGCTCGCCTTCGGCACGACTTTCTTTCGCTGATAGCGAATGGGCTTTGTGCCCATCGCTGCATTCAGAACAAGCGGCAAAATATGTCGGTCGTAAAAACCCATGTCATCGCCCCTAATGCTGATCCGGTACTTCGTTCAATATGGAATGACTATTGGAGAAATCCGTGCAAGGCACATTATGCAGCGATGCGTTGATCGATGCCGGATCGCACTGCTGAAAAGGAGACTGAGCAGGCGTATTGCGCTCCTGGATCACCTGATCGAAGGGAGATGGCTTGACCTGGCCCAACAGCGGCGCTTTCTCGCGGTGCTCTCCGTTCCAAAGATTGCCGACGCAGTGTTCGCGCTCGCGGGCGGTCAGCTGTTCGTAGTACATGCCGCCGCAATTGTTGAGATAGCGCCCCAGGGCGCGGATGTCGCCCTCCGCCGGTTCTTCTTCCTTCGGGACGGGCAACACCGTGATCGAACGGCTTTCGCCTTCCGGATGCGCGAAGCTGGGAATGGGGATCGGCAGCTCGACGCCGGGTTTCTTTTCTTTTTTCTCGCCGGGTAGCGCGAGCGTGAGAACAATCTCACGCACTTCCTTCACCCTTTCGATAATCGGTTCGCGAGTCGCGATCAGCAGCGCAAAAATGAGAAGGATGTGGAGAAGGACGACGATGCTGCCGGCGGTAACCCTTCGCCAGTCAACTTGGAATGCCATGCCGTCTCCGTTACGCGGCTTCCCCAAGCCAAAGCGGCGCTATAAAATAGGAAGGCTCGCGGACGGGCAACAAAGCCTTTCCGGCTTACCTTTCCGGAAGTTTAGGGAAGCAAAAGCCGCTTATTCCGGCGCAATCGTAACCTTGATGCCGTCAAGTTCGGGCCCGGCCGTAATCTGGCAGGACAGGCGCGAATTGGGCTCAACGGCGAGCGCCATGTCCAGCATGTCGGTTTCTGCGTCGGATCGCGGCGGCAATTTGTCGAGCCAACTATCTTCGACATAAACGTGACATGTCGCGCAGGCGCAAGCTCCGCCGCATTCCGCCGCGATCGGAAGTCCGGCATCGCGCAGCAATTCCATCAGCGTCCAGCCGTCGCGGCCTTCCACGATGTGTTCGGCCCCATTGCGGTCGATTGCGATGATCTTCATGCCACGCCCAGTTTCTTCTGAAGACTGGAAGACGATGTCGTGTACTGGAAGCGGAGCTTCTCGTTCGGCTTGCAGACGTGGAACGCTTCCTGCGCCATTAGAGCGGCTTCGTGGAAGCCGGAGAGGATGAGCTTCAACTTGCCGGGATAAGTATTGATATCGCCAATGGCGAAGATCCCTCTCGTGGAGCTTTCGAATTTCTCCGTATCTACCGGGACAAGATTTTCGTGCAGGTTCAGGCCGAAATCGGCTATAGGACCGAGCTTCATAGTAAGACCGAAAAACGGAATGAACGTGTCGCAGGCGTGCTCCCATTCTCGCTTATCCGCGCCTGATAGCGTTACGGCGCGCAGCGCGCTGCCTTCGCCATGTAGCGCCTTTACGCTCGCGATTTCGAAATTGATCTTTCCGTGCGCGGCCAGCTCGCGCATTTGATTAACGCTGTGTTGTGCCGCACGGAACCCGTCACGATGATGCACCAGCGTGAGCTTGTTCGCGATGGGCGCGAGATTGATCGTCCAGTCGAGCGCGCTATCGCCCCCGCCCGCGATCAGGATGTTCTTGCCGCGAAAGGCGTCCATTTTGCGCACTGCGTAGTGCACGCTCTCACCTTCGTAAGCGTCGATTCCAGCGATGGGCGGGCGCTTGGGCACAAAGCTTCCCCCGCCCGCGGCAACAACGATGACGGGTGCTACAATTTCAGTGTCAGCATCGGTCGTTAGTTTCCAACGTCCATCCGGAAGTTTCGCCAGTGAACTGGCCATCTGGGAAAGATGAAACGTCGGCGCAAACGGTTTGATCTGCTCCATCAGCCGGCCAGCCAGTTCCTGGCCGGTCACGATCGGCAAGCCGGGAATGTCGTAGATCGGCTTCTCCGGATAAAGCTCAGTGAGCTGGCCACCTGGCCGATCCAAGATGTCCACGAGATGCGCCTTCAGATCTAGAAGGCCCAACTCGAACACGGCGAAAAGCCCAATAGGCCCTGCGCCGATAATGGCGACATCTGTCTCGATCCGCTGAGTCATGGCTATTACACAATCTTCGTATGTGCATCTGGAAGAACTACATTCTCTTACGGAGAAATAGGCGCTCCCGCAATCACGGCCAAGCCGCGCCGTCAAAATTGTCGCGCCCAACGCCCATGCGAATTTCGCGAGCCGGGCCTAGATATTAAGCGCAATGCAAGGCGAATTCGCCATGATCGAAGACCGGATTTTGCCTGCCGCGGCGTGTGCCGACATGGCGGATGTGCGCCAGCAGATCGATCGCGTAGATCGCGCGCTCGTGAAACTCATCGCAGAACGAGTAACCTATATCGAGCGGGCCGGTGTCATCAAACAACAGCGCAACGCTGTGCGCGATGAATGGCGCATCCAAGATGTGTTGAACAAGGTTCTGACGGAATCGAAACGCGCCGGTTTACCGGCAAGCGTCGCCGAGCCTGTATGGCGTACACTCATGGAAAACTGCATCGAGCATGAGTTAGATACATTCGACGCTCGTGCCGAAAATCAGTTGGCGAGATAGCCGCCGATAAAGCGCTGAACGATTTCCGTTTGCGTCTTCAACTCCTGCAACGCGTCTGCCGCGCGGAGATTGTCCGCGGACGGCGATATCGGTTCGGCATGCGCGGCGGCATCCGCCAGCGCGAATGCACCGATACCACGTGCTGCACCTTTGAGAGAATGCGTAATGAGCTTCCATGCTTTCAGATCGCGCGTTTGCAGAACTGTGTGAAGTTGCGTTATCAAATCGGTGGATTGATCGGCAAACATCTGCAAGATCTCTGCATTGATTGAGGTGTCGCCGCCCGTGTAGCGGGCGAGATGGTCGAGATCGACAGGGCGTTGCTGTGTTTGCATGCTCATCGCTGTGCGATGCTACAAAGTCAGCATCAACGCGCCGTTAAGACCGCGCCAAGAACACGGTTTCCGAATTCTTAACTACTAAACGCTCGCCTTCATAAGGTGGCCACGGCCAAGGAGCTTGAGACCGTCCGAACGGTTCGCGAAGTAGCGTGTGTTGAGTTTCATGGCATCGAAATCGTCGACCGATGTGAAGCCGCACTGTTTCGAAAGCGCGATCATCTCTTCCGCCGTGAAGAAACTCTTGAATGGCTCGCCGAGCGCAGCCACGCGTTCGGCCATTGCCTTCAGCTCGCGCGAATTCTCATCGCCACGCACGCCTTCAGAATAGTCAAAGACGACGCCACTACCGCTTTTGAGCGACGCGATGAACGAGAGCGTCGCGGTGATGGCCTCATGCGAGAGATAGGGGGTTACACCTAACCATGCGAACCACGCTGGTTTATTGAAATCGAAACCGGCGCGCGCAAGCCCATCGCGGGCCGTTTCCGTCTCGAAATTCACCGGAGCGTAGATGAGCGAGGATGGTGGCTCCATACCGGCGTCGCGCAGCATCGTCTTCTTCCAACCCTGGGTGGCCGGATGATCGATCTCGAAAATCGATAGACCCTGAAAAACTTTTGCGCGCTCGTATGCGAACGTATCGAGTCCGGCGCCCAGGATCGCGTATTGGCGAACACCGTTCGAATATGCTTCCCCAAGGCAGTCTTCAGTGAAGCGACTGCGCACCGCGATGAACGCGCGTAGCGGCGCAAATTCGACCATCACGTGGCGGCCAGACCCATCCTTTAGAGTCTGCGCCGCTTCCTGGCCCACGATCTTGATTGCTAGCGGGTCTGCGAAAACGGGCGGATGATCCAACAATTGATGCGCTGCGCGATGCATGGCGGCGCCATGGGCGGTCCGGCTGGGTTGGTTGGCTTGCATTTACGTATTGTCGCGCGTTAACGATTGTGGCGCCAGCCTCTTATATTTGTTCCGTAGACGGAGGTCTCGCGATTCCCGAGCAATGATGGTTAAAGTGCGCCCGTCGATCAATTTTTTGAGGGGCGATCCCGTGGCGTCATTTGGATCGGAGCGCAACCAGCCGGTGCTGGTGCAAGCCGCTGAAAATTTCGGTGAAGAGCAGGCCGCTGCGGCGGAACGGGTGCGTCCCCGCGCACAGGCCAACACGAGCACGATGCTTTTTGCCGTGACCTTTGCGGCGTTCTGGGTCGGTGTCGCGATTGCTTATCTCTTCGGATATTTCGGTCCGGCCGGACTCATCGCACTCAGCATTCCGCAAATGGCGCTGGCCGCATTCGGCACGTTCGCGCCACCACTCCTCATAGTTTCTATTGCATGGGCGTTGATGCGCGGTCGGGCGATGAGCAGTGCAGCGATCATTCTAGCTGAAGCAACAGATCGGTTGTTCGCCGCGGATGAAACCGCAGCACGAACCGCGGCGCGTTTGGGACGCGCAGTTCGCCGCGAACTCGACGCATTGAACGCGGGTCTCGATGGCGCATTCGCACGTTTGCGCGCTCTCGAAACAGTTCTCGAAAATCAGATCGCCGCATTGGATGAAGCCGGCGCGCGCGCCGATGTGCGTGCGGAATCGGTTGCGGCCCGCTTGGGTCAGGAACGTGAGCGTATCGAAGGCGTTGCAAGCGCGTTGACTGATACTGCGGCGCGGGCAAGCGAAGTTGTTGCGGGACGGGCTGCGCAACTGAAAGCCACGCTCGAAACAGCCGAAGGCACGTTGCGCACGGCAGGTCAGTCGCTGGAAACGCAGGCATCCAGCTTCCGCATTGCAGCCGAAGCTGCCGCGCAGGCGCCTCATGCTGCGGCCGTGGAGATCGATCGTCAGGCAAAGCAGATCGAATCCGTGTCCGATGCTGCAATGGCACGCTCGGAGTTTGTTCTGGGCCGTCACGAGAAGCATCGCGCCTCGATGAACGATCTCCTGGCGCGGCTGAAGGAAGAAGGGTCCTCCTTCGAAAGCGGGCTGGCCGGACAGCGCGAATCGATCGAGCTCGCAATCCAGATGCTCACATCTCAGGCAAACAAATTTTCGGGGATGGCATCCGAGACAGAGCGCCAACTCGAAGTGATCATGGCGAACGGCAACGCTCGCGCGATGCAGCTTGCCGCTAGCTTCGGTCGCGAAGCGGAGCGGATGAAGGAGATCGGCGATAACGCCACCGCAACGCTTGCGAAGCTCGTGAACGCCTTGCAAGACGCTGGCGCTGGCGCGCAGACGCTCATCGGTGAGACAGCACTGGAAGCGAAGTCACACGCGAAGTCGCTCGTTGGCGATGCTATGGCGGAATGCGAGCGGCTGCTTCGCGCTGCCGGCCAACTTGCTACCGAAGCGCACGACATCAAGGATTCTCTGGCAAAGGCGTCTGCCGAAGTCGAAAGCCATCTGCTCACGCTTCCTGGCATCGCCAAGCAGGAAGCGCAGCGTGTGCGTGACATGGTACGCAGCGAGACCGAGGAGATTCTCGATATTTCCGCGCGCGCCATTTCGATCGTGCACGCGCGGGCTGCATCGCGCGCTCCATCGCGGCCAGAAATTGAGCCGGTTGTCGAACAACCGCACGAGGGCCTGCGGGGAATGGCGCGTCGCCTTACCCAGCGGCCGAACAAACGCAAAGAACAGCCGCTCAATCCGTCCGATCCCAAGGGCTGGAACATGAGCACCTTGCTCGCGAACGCCGACACGAACGATAACCGCTCGCGCGATCTGAAGCCTGGTGCCGCCGCGGCGCTCGGCGCATTGCAGGCAGCGCTCGCCGACATGGCGATCGATCTTGAAGCGATTTGCCCTGACGGCGCTCCGGGCAATGAAGAATGGCGTCGCTATCTCGCCGGCGATCGCACCATCTTCGCGCGGCGCCTTGCCGACACGATCGACGAGAACACCGTCAATCGCATCGCTACGCTGAATCGCGAAAATGCACAGTTCCGCGATTCAGCAACGATCTATATGGATGAGTTCGAAGGCCTGCTGTCTCGCGCGCGCGAAGGCGATGGGGGCGGCTTGCTGGAATCGTCTTTGCTCAGCGCGGATACGGGAAAGATTTATCTCGCGCTCGCTTATGCGCTCGGACGTCTAGCGTAAGCGCACGAGGCGCGCGGCGTAGAAGCCATCCATTCCGCCTTTGTCGGCGAAATGGCATGGCAATGTACGTAGGTCGCCATCTTCCGTCAGAAGTTCTTGCAGACCGAAGATTTCTTCGGCACGGATGGCTTTGCGCTGGAACGCATCGTTGCGTGCCAGAAACGCGACGACCTGCTCCGGGCCTTCCTCCGGCTCCAGCGAGCAGACCGCAAAGACCAGCGTTCCATCTACCGCGAGCATGTCCGCCGCAGCATCCAGATATTCGCCAGCGGCTTGTGCGCTTAAAACAATGTCGGATGCGCTCTTGATCCACGGCAATTCGGGATGGCGTCGAATTGTGCCTGTGGCGCTGCAAGGCGCATCGAGAAGAATGAAGTGGGCCGGCGAAGCTGGTGTGTAATCGCGCAGATCCGATTCCGCGAGAGTTGCATCCAGTTTCACGCGAGCTAAGTTCGCGCGCATGCGGTCAAGCCGCGTGCCTTCACGTTCGACAGCGATGACGTTAGCACCCATGGCCGCAAGCTGCATTGTCTTACCGCCGGGTGCGGCACAGAGATCGATGACGGTTTTACCTTTCATGTGACCGAGCAATTGCGCGGGCAGCGTGGCGGCGAAATCTTGCACCCACCAGTGGCCGTCAGCATATCCGGGTAACGCATCGATCCGTCCGGCATCACCAAGACGCTGCATGTTGCCGGGAAGCGCAACCATTTCCGGCAGCAAGGACGCACTCGGTGTTTTGAACGAAAAATCCGTCGGCGGCTTGACGAGATGCGCGCTCGCGATGGCGTGTGCGGCCTCTTCACCATATGTGTCGCACCACCGCTGCCAAAGCCAATCCGGTGTATTGAGGCGCGCTGCGTCCTGTTTTGCGATTGCTTCGTGGCCTTCCTTTGTTACGCGCCGCAGAACCGCATTGATCAGCGGCTTGAAATGCACGGCCTTGTTATCGGCGGCAGCGAGCCGGTTCGCGGCATTGACGGCAGCGTGCGGCACAACACCCAAAAACAGCAATTCGCAGACGCCGTTCATGAGTATTTGCGGCGCCAGGCCTGCGCGATGCGACGCAGGAGGCTTGGGCACAAACTGGCGGATTAGCGCATCGATCTGGCCGAAGCGGCGCAAAGTTTCGTTGGCGATGCTGCGCGCGAACCCGGCATCGCGCGGCTCCAACGAATTCTGCTTGATCGCGTCTTCCAGCGCAGTGTCCAAGGGACGCCGGCGGCGCAATACATCGCTCAACGCAGAGAGCGCTGCTGCACGCGCGGAAAGTCCGGCTGGAAGTGTGGTCATCGCCAAGGACATACCGCATCGCGCGTGGGCACTGTATAGTACCTGTATGGCGAAGCCATCTGAAGCTGAAATAGCCCAGCGTATCCGCGAAGCCGGCGAACGTGCACGAGTGGAAGCCGAAGTCCGCGCTGCCGATGCGGTTAAAGCCAGGCCTTTGCCACATGAGAATAACGGCCCGAAAGGCCCGGAACCCACGCGTTACGGCGATTGGGAACGCAAAGGGATTGCATCGGACTTCTAAACCTTGATCCTTCTCGGCGCTGGGTCCACATAAAGCGCGAGCAGAAAGAGCCGCCCATGTTTATCCAGACCGAATCCACACCGAACCCGTCCACCCTCAAATTCCTGCCGGGCCGGGATGTTATGAGTGATGGTGCTGTCGCCGATTTCCCGACGCGTGAATCCGGCGAGCGGTCGCCGCTCGCGCATGCTCTGTTTACGATCGATGACGTTTCGCGTGTTTTCTTTGGCAGCGATTTCATTTCCGTGACGAAATCGGATGCAAGCGATTGGAGGCATCTCAAGCCAGCGATCCTCGGCGCAATCATGGAGCATTTCACGCGCGGCTTGCCTCTGCTGGAGGGTGCGAGCGAAGAGAAAAACGAAGTCGAGAATTATTCCGAAGGCGATGCGGAAATTGTTTCGCAGATCAAAGAATTTCTCGAAACGCGCGTGCGCCCTGCCGTGGCGAGCGATGGTGGCGACATCATCTTCAAAGCTTACGATGGCACATCTGGCGTGGTTTCGTTGCACATGCGTGGCTCCTGCGCAGGCTGTCCATCCTCGACGGCGACGCTCAAAAACGGCATCGAGAACATGCTGCGGCACTACATTCCCGAAGTGAACGCCGTCGAAGCGGTGTGAGCCGCTTTTCGCAACGATGAAGATTCTCGCCGTCGATACCGCGTTGGGCGCCTGTTCGGTAGCCGTGCTGGACGGCGAGAGTATCCTCGCGCACAAATTTGTCCTCATGGATCGCGGTCACGCCGAAGCACTCGCGCCGATGGTGGAAGATGCGATGTGCGAAGCCGGAATCGCTTTTACGCAGCTTGATCGTCTCGCCGTAACAACGGGGCCAGGCACATTCACCGGCCAACGCGTTGGGCTGGCGTTCATGCGGGGTTTGCGCATTGCCCTGAAGAAGCCTTTGATTGGCGTGACGACACTTGAAACGATGTGTGTAGCGGCGCGTGCGGAAAGCCGATTGTCAAACGCAGCCGCGATCTACGACGCGAAACTCGGCGAGGCCTATCTTGCGATTGTGGCTCGCGATGAAGTTGTTACCGAGCCGGCACTGGTTCTTTTGGACGAAGTAGCCTCCATTATCGCGAATAATACCAGCGGCAAAGTGGCGCTCGCCGGCACGGCGGCAGCACGTGTGGCGCAAGATTTCGCGGCAATCGACCGCGAGAGGACTTTGACCACTGTTCGTCAGCCTGATGCGCTATGGGTCGCGCGCTTGGGGCAAAAAGCTCCCGCAACCGTCAAAGCGCCATCGCCACTTTATCTTCGCGCGCCTGACGCGAAGCTTCCGGCGATAGGCGCGTGAGTGCCGATATTCGCGAAGCCGGCGTGAGCGATATTGATCGTCTTGCGGCCATTCACGCGCAGTGTTTCACCGAAGCTTGGTCGCGAGACGCGATTGCGGCGCTGCTCGAGACACCTGGCACCTTCGCGCTTCTAGTGGATGACATCGGCATGATCATTGTGCGCGCCGCAGCGGACGAAGCGGAAATCCTGACCCTCGGTGTTGTTCTGTCTGAGCGAAAAGCGGGATTGGGAACCGCGCTGGTTCGGGCGGCCGCTGAACGGGCCTCTCGTGCGGGTGCGCGAACCATGTTTCTGGAGGTCGATGCCCGGAACGAAGTCGCGCGGGCGCTTTATGACGGGCTCGGTTTCCGCCGCGTTGGCGAACGCAAGGCCTATTACGGCCGGCACAGCGATGCGCTCGTGCTGAAAGCGCCCCTTCCGCTCACCTTTCGCTTGGGAAATAGCCCGGAAACCGAATAGACTTAGGGCATGGTTTCATTGGGGTTCGCGTGACGCGCATCGAACAAATTTGCCAGGACAAGGGTTTGCGGATGACCGAGCAGCGCCGCGTGATCGCGCGCGTGCTGTCGGAAGCCACCGATCACCCCGATGCCGAGGAATTGTATCGCCGCGCGTCAACACTCGATCCGCACATTTCCATCGCCACAGTCTATCGTACCGTAAAGCTATTCGAGGATGCGGGAATTCTGGAGCGCCACGATTTCCGCGATGGCCGTTCGCGTTACGAAGAGGCGCCGGACGCGCATCACGATCATCTCATAGATGTGCAGACCGGTCGCGTGATCGAATTCCGCAACGAGGATATCGAGAAGCTTCAGCGCCGTGTGGCGGAAGAACTGGGTTTCGAACTCGTCGATCACCGCCTTGAGCTTTATGGCGTTCCCAAGGGATCGCCGAAGACAAACGGCCGCTAGGCGCTTCCATGCGATCGCTGCGCGCCTTCTTCATTCTTGCGACGTTCCTGCTGTCTGCGGCTGTTGTCATCCCCTATCAATCGATCATGCTGCGTTTCAAAATTCGCGGCTATAAGCAAACGCCGCTTTCCTATCAGAAATTTCTTTCGCGCATTTTCGGCATCCGCGTGAAGATCATCGGCACGCCGATTCATGATTGTGGCGGCCTGATGGTGTCGAACCATAGTTCGTATCTCGACATCTTGGCGCTGGGCGGCGTGGCACGCGTGTCGTTCGTCGCGAAGAGCGAAGTTGCCAGCTGGCCATTGTTTGGCACCTTCGCGCGTCTTCAGCGCTCCGTCTTTGTCGAGCGTGAGCGCCGCTCGAAGACGGCCGAGTCACGCGATCTCATGCGCGATCGTCTGCTCGAAGGCGATGTGCTCGTGCTGTTCCCGGAAGGCACGTCGGATGACGGTCATCGCGTGTTGCCCTTCAAGAGCGCTCTTATGGGTGCAGCTGATAGCGAGATCGGCAAGGATGCAAACGGCAGGCCGATTTATGTTCCAGTACAGCCGGTGTCGATCACCTATGTAGCCGTTCACGGCATTCCGATGGGGCGCGAGAACCGTCCACTCTTCTCCTGGTATGGCGACATGGAGCTTGTCGATCATTTGTGGGAAGGGCTGAAGACCGGGCCGGTCGATCTGGTGATTGAATTCCATCCACCCATGACCGTGGATCAGGTTGGCGGGCGCAAGAAGCTGGCAGCGATTGCGGAAGACCTTGTGCGCCGTGGTCAGGCGCGCGCCCTTGCGGGCACGTCCGGCCCCACGCCGAAGGCACAAGCTCCAGCGTCGCCGGTGGAATCTGCCAAGACTGCGGCCTGAAAGGCCAGACGCTTGCCCACCAAAACCGTTCGGACGATAACCCGCGCCAGACCATGAAAAAGCTTTTCATCAAGACCTATGGCTGCCAGATGAACGTCTATGATTCCGCCCGCATGGCGGATCTGCTGGCGCCGCTGGGTTATGCCCCCGTCGATGCGCCGGCCGATGCGGACATGGTGATCCTCAACACCTGTCACATCCGCGAGAAGGCCTCGGAAAAAGTGTTCTCCGAACTCGGCAAACTGAAAGAACTAAGAGACGAGAAGGTCGCGAACGGTGGCGCGATGGTGATCGCGGTGGCCGGCTGTGTCGCGCAGGCTGAAGGCGAGGAGATCGTGCGGCGCCAGAAGGCCGTGGATATCGTGGTTGGCCCACAGGCTTATCATCGCCTGCCCGAATTGATTGCCCGCATCAGTCGGGAGAAAGGCCATGCACTTGAAACGGATTTTCCTGCGCAGAACAAATTCGATTTGCTTCCGGAAATGTCCGCGCCCGGTGTCACCGCACTCCTTACAGTGCAGGAAGGCTGCGACAAGTTTTGCACCTTCTGCGTAGTTCCTTACACACGCGGCGCGGAATATTCGCGGCCTGTGGCGCAAATCTTGAGTGAGGCCCGGCATCTCGTGGATCATGGTGTGCGCGAGATCACGCTGCTGGGCCAGAACGTGAATGCGTTTAACGGCGAAGGGCTGGACGGCGAACGCTGGAGCCTGGCACGTCTTATTCGCGCGCTTGCCGAGATCAATGATCTCGCTCGTATCCGCTATATGACTAGCCACCCCCGCGATATGGGCGATGATCTCATCGCCGCACATCGAGAAATTGATCGGCTGATGCCATATCTGCATCTGCCGTTGCAGTCGGGCTCGGATTCCATTCTGCGCGCAATGAACCGCGGACATGCGGCTGATGATTATCTGCGCCTCATCGATCGCATTCGCGCGGCGCGGCCAGAGTTGGCGCTGTCGTCCGATTTCATCGTCGGCTTTCCGGGCGAGAGCGACAAGGATTTCGAAGCGACACTGGAGTTGGTGCGCGAGGTTGAGTTCGCAT
>Ga0265340_10000479_pt1 | contig 21756 bp, 19 predicted proteins | sample 4CB225metaG_FD_202082 | JGI IMG/M metagenome (GOLD analysis project Ga0265340, IMG submission 202082) | Rhizosphere microbial communities from Carex aquatilis grown in University of Washington, Seatle, WA, United States - 4-CB2-25 metaG | ecosystem: Host-associated > Plants > Roots >...
GAGCCTGGAGGATCCGCACCAGGTCGAGTCCGCGATGGACAAGCAGCTTGAAAAACATCATCACGAAGCTCTGGGGCCATCGAGCGCATTACAAGGCATGGCGGATGCGCTGCCGGCGCTCGGCATCGTGGCTGCAGTGTTGGGCGTCATCAAAACCATGGGCGCGATCAGCGAGCCGCCGGAAGTTCTCGGCAAGATGATCGGCTCGGCGCTAGTCGGCACCTTTCTTGGCGTGTTTCTCGCTTACGGAATTGTCGGCCCTATCGCAACGCGCCTCAAAGCCATCGTGGACGATGAAGCACAATTCTACTGCGTGATCCGCGACATCCTCGTCGCACATCTGCACGGCAACGCGGCGCAGGTGTCGGTGGAAATCGGCCGCGGCAGTGTGCCCAGCGAAGTACAGCCGTCCTTCGCGCAACTCGAAGAAGCGCTCAACACGATCCCGCCGGATCACGGCTAGTAGCTATTTCCGCGCCAGAACTCGTGCTTGATCGTAGTAATCGGCGAAGGTCATGAAAAACGTCGCCAGCGCACCGGCGAAAACACCGAGCGGCATGGCATAAACGACATCCATATCACAGCCGAGAACCACGATCGCGGTGACCGCGAGGCCCGTCCATTGCGCCAATGTCTTGGGCATATCCGTGTCCCCAACCCAACGCGGTAAGCCTATGCCCGCCCGCGCCGGAATGAAGCGGATGTTTAACGAAAGGTTAATTCTAAACCGTGAACTCGATGCCTTGCGCCAATGGCAGCGCGTCGGAGTAATTGATGGTCGCGGTTTGGCGGCGCATATAGGCTTTCCAGCTGTCGGAACCGCTTTCGCGGCCGCCGCCGGTTTCCTTTTCACCACCGAACGCGCCGCCGATTTCCGCGCCGCTCGGTCCGATGTTCACGTTGGCGATTCCGCAATCCGATCCCGATGCCGCGATGAAGCGCTCGGCTTCCTGCATGTCGGTGGTGAAGATGCAGGACGAAAGACCTTGCGGCACTGCATTGTGGTTGGCGAGCGCGTCTTCGAACCTGGAATATTTCATAACATAGAGGATCGGCGCGAAAGTCTCGTGGCAGACCGTCTTGGATTGCTTCGGCATTTCGGCGATGGCGGGATGAACATAAAAGCCGTTCGCGAATTTGTCCGCGAGAACGCGATCGCCGCCCGTAACTTTGCCGCCTTCGGATTTTGCAGCATCCAGCGCGCGCTGCATGCCATCGAATGCCGCCTTGTCGATCAGCGGACCGACGAGCGTGCCGTGCTCCAGCGGGCTGCCGATGGGAAGTCCCGCATAGATTTTCTTCAGCGCCGGAACGAGTTTGTCGTAAACGCTTTCATGCACGAAGAGGCGGCGCAGCGATGTGCAGCGCTGGCCCGCGGTGCCGACAGCGGAGAACGTGATCGCGCGCTGCGCCAGGTCGAGCTTGGCGCTCGGTGTGACGATCATCGCGTTGTTGCCGCCAAGCTCGAGAATGGATTTGCCGAAGCGTGCCGCGACGACCGGCGCCAGCTCGCGGCCCATGCGCGTCGAGCCCGTGGCGCTCACCACCGGAATGCGCGCCTCCTTCGCCAGCATCGCGCCAACATCGCGCAATCCCAGAACAACCTGTGAAAGATTGTCCGGCGCAGAGCCGAACTTCTTCAACGCGCGCTCGAACAAGGCTTGCGTCGCAAGCGCCGTCAGCGGCGTTTTCTCGCTCGGCTTCCAGATCACGCTATCGCCGCAGATGAGCGCGAGCGCGGCATTCCACGCCCACACCGCGACAGGAAAGTTGAACGCAGAGACGACCGCGACCGGACCGGCCGGATGCCATGTCTCCATCATGCGATGGCCGGTGCGTTCGCTTGCGATGGTCAGGCCGTAAAGCTGGCGCGATAGGCCGACTGCGAAATCGCAGATGTCGATCATCTCCTGAACTTCGCCGAGGCCTTCCTGCAAGATCTTGCCAGCTTCCAGCGTAACCAGCTTGCCCAGCGATTCCTTGTTCGCGCGGAGTTCTTCGCCGAAGAGGCGCACGAGTTCGCCACGCCTCGGCGCCGGAACATCGCGCCACGCTTTGAACGCTTGCACGCCGGCGACGACTCTCTTTTCGACGCTCGCCGCATTGTCATATGCGACGCGGCCGATCTCCGCGCCGTCGATCGGCGAACGCGCGACGACATCGCCTGCTGACTTGATCCCGAATTGAGAGAGAACGTCGTTCATCGCCAGACTCCTTCGAGTTACGCATAGTACTTTCCAAAGCGGTTGGCGAGAAAGTCGGACAATTTCGCCTGTTCCTGCTTGACGAAGCCGGTGTGCGGCAGCTTCTTTTCGACAAGGAGATCGACCATCGCGCAAATGCCGGTCGCGGTGGTGATCTGGATAGCACTCATCAGGCGATCCGTGACGGTTTGCGCGTAAATTTTCTTGGCGTAGCTCTCCTGCGTGAGGCGGCCTTCGACCCAGCCGCTCACCGTCACAAACACAAGCACGACATCCTGATAAGTGATTGGAATAGCGGCTTCGAGAACGTCCTTGAAGATATCGCGGCGGGTGCCGAGATGCAGATCGCGCACCAGAAGCTTGATAATGTCGCGGTGGCCGGGATAGCGCGCGGTCTTGTAGTTGAGATTTTCGACCTTGCCTTCCAGCGTGTCACACAATGTGCCCAGGCCGCCGGAGGTGTTGAACGCTTCGTATTCCACGCCGTCCAGCGTGAACTGTTCGAGTTCTTCGAGCGCTGGTACTTCGCAACGCACGCCATCGCGCACCGCTTCGCAGGCATTGCAATATTCGTTGATGAGTCCGTCCGTGGACCAGGTGAGATTGTATTTCAACGCATTGTGCGGAAACACCGGCAGCGCGCCCACACGCATCTGAACGTCGCGCAGCTTCTCGAATTTCTGTGTGAGATCGTGTGCGACGATGGAGATGAAGCCCGGCGCCAGACCGCATTGCGGAATGAACGCGGTGGATGCGCCGTCCGCGAGTTTCTTGATCGTGCGGGTGGATTCCACGTCCTCGGTGAGATCGAGATAGTGCGCGCCGGCGCGCTTGGCGCCTTCCGCGATGATCGGCGTCAGGTGGTAGGGCGTCGCCATCAGGACGATGTCGTGGCCCTGTACTTCTCTGGAGAAAGCCACGGGGTTTTCGATGACGATCTTGCGAAGCTCGACGTTGTCCTTGCGCGGCATGCGCTCGAGGCTTGCAGCGTCGCGGTCGGCGACCGTGACCGTGTAATCCTTCGTCGCCGAGAGAAATTCCGTGATGGCGATGCCGATTTTGCCGCCGCCCACGAGCATGACCTTCTTCATCGCCAATCGCCTTTGAAATCAAGTGCTTGGATAACACCGGAACCGGCCGGTCACGAGGCGGCATTGCGCCGGAAATTGCGCTATGGTCCGGCGATTCGCAGGGAGAACCGGCGAAATGCCAAAAAAACGCGACAGCGACACGAAACTCATCGCGCTGCTTAAGGCCAATGCGCGCGAACCGGCGGCATCGCTCGCGCGCAAACTCGGGCTGGCGCGATCCACCGTGCAGGAACGCATCGCGCGGCTGGAACGAGAGCGGATCATTAAGGGCTATACGGTCAAGCTCGGTGAAGAAGCGCAGAGCGCAAAATTGCGCGCGGTCGTGATGATCAGCGCCGACGCCAAGCAGGCCGATCGCATCACGACGGAACTAAAGCGCATGATCGAAGTGCATTCACTGCTGGCCGTCTCTGGCACGTTCGACATGATGGCCACGGTCGAAGCCGACACGCCCGCGCGCATGGACAGCGCGCTCGACCGCATCGGCAAAGCCCATGGCGTGGCGCGGACGGTGAGCTCGATTGTGTTGAGCGAGAAGTTTACGCGCTAGGAATGCATCTCGCGGACGGTTTGCGCGTGACTGCGAATGATGAAGCCGGCATTCTCCAACGTCTGGCGTATTTCTGCCGCGTGCGCCGCGTCGCGCGCCTCGATGGTGAGGCCGAGATCGGCGCTTTTCACCGGCATGTCCGTCATCATGCGATTGTGCGACACGTCGAGAATATTTCCCCCCGCTTCGCCCACAACCGTTGCAATCTTGGCGAGCCAGCCGGGGCGATCTTCTATCTCCACGACGAGCTGCATGATGCGGCCTTCTCGCATCATCTCGCGCAACATCACGTTCGATAGCAGCCGCATGTCGATATTGCCGCCGGAGAGAACGATGCCGACTTTCTTTTCGGCGAAAATCTCCGGATTCGCCGCAACCGCCGCATAGGCAGCCGCGCCGGCGCCTTCAACGACCGTTTTCTCGATCTCCAGAAGGGCAGCAATCGCTTTCTCGATCTCGTCTTCGCGCACGAGAAGAACGTCGTTCACCAGTTCGCCGACGATCTTGCGCGTAATCTCGCCCGGCTCCTTCACGGCGATGCCTTCGGCGATCGTTTGCCCGGCGCAAGGCAGATCCTTCTGCTTCAACGCGTCATACATTGACGGATAAAGCCGGGTCTCTACGCCATAAATCTGTATGTTGGGATTCATCGCTTTGGCCGCAATCGCCATGCCGGAGATCAATCCGCCGCCGCCAATGGGAACAACCAGCGTGTCTACATCCGGTACGTCTTCCAATAGTTCGATGGCGACCGTGCCCTGACCCGCGATGATCAGCGGATCGTCATAGGGATGAATGAATGTCAGACCGTCTCCGGTCTCGATCTCCCGCGCGCGCGTGTAAGCCTCGCTCAGCGTCGCGCCTTCGATGACAACTGTCGCACCAAAATTGCGCGTGTGTTTCACTTTATTGAACGGCGTTCCTTCGGGCATCACGATCGTCGCTGGAATGCCGAGACGGCCGGCGTGATAGGCTACGCCTTGCGCGTGATTGCCAGCGCTCATCGCTACCACGCCGCGCTTGCGCTGCTTGGCGTTCAGCGACGCGAGTTTGTTGAGCGCGCCACGCTCCTTGAAAGAGGAGGTGAACTGAAGGTTCTCGAATTTCAGCCAGATATCGCACCCCGCGATATTCGAGAGAGTGCGCGAATAATGGGTCGGGGTGCGCTCAACGGTTCCACGGATCACGTCAGCGGCAGCGCGCACGTCGTCAATCGTAATATTTGGAATTGCCGTCTTTGAAGATTGTTTTGCCGTCTGGGCCACGCAACCATGCTCCCATCTTGCGATTGGCTGGTAGCAGCGGAGGGATTTGAACCCCCGACCAAGGGATTATGATTCCCCTGCTCTACCACTGAGCTACGCTGCCAGATCGCCAGCCAAGGCGCGCGGTTTAGGGGCGAGGGGAAAGCCTGTCAAGGCAACGCTTGGTCCGCCCATTCCATGACATAGTGTGAGCCGCGATGATCCGCACGAAGAAGCCACCGAAATACGCTTTCCTAAAAAAGGTCGCGCTCGCATTGCCGGGCGCCGTCGAGATCTGGGACAGGTTCGGCCTGTGGTTCAACATCGGAAAGAAAAGCTTCGCTCTTTATAATGAGAAGTCCGGCCGATGGGTTTTGCGCCTCCCCAAGGAACAGGTGACGATGCTTTGCGAAGCCGATCCTGACGTGTTCGCGCCGATGCGCGCCGGTGCGTTGCTCTGGGCGTATGTCGATGTGACAAAGCTCGATGCTGCCGCGCTGCGCGGATATTTCACGGCAGCATGGCGCTACACCGCGCCGAAGACACTCATCAAGCAATATGGAGAGACGGCAAAGTAGTTTACTCGGCCGCGAGCGCCACGGGTTCCTTGCGCGCGATCCAGCCGCCGCCGAGAACGCGCGTGCCGTTCAGATCATAGAACACGCAGGCCTGACCGGGCGCCACGGCATCTTCGGCGTTGAGAAGTTCGACCATCGCGCCTTCGCCCATTGGCGTGATGCGTGCAGGCACGGGAGGCCGCAGCGAACGCACCTTCACACGCGCTTCTATCTCGCGCGGCGCGATGAGCCAATTCACCTCGCGGACGGAAACCATCTTCGTCGCCAGCGCCGAGCGTGGGCCGACGATGATACGCGCATTCGCGGCGTCGATCTTAACGACGAACAGCGGCTCATCATTGCCGGAAAGACCAAGACCTTTGCGCTGTCCGACCGTGAAATAAATGACACCATCATGTTTCGCCAGCATCCGGCCCGACAGATCGACGATCTCGCCCGGCCGCGCGGCATCGGCGCGCAACTTCTGCACCACCGTCGCGTAGTCGCCATTCGGAACGAAGCATATGTCCTGGCTATCCGGCTTATCGGCGACGAGAAGGCCAAGCTCGCGCGCGACGTCGCGCACCGCGCTCTTTTCCATGCCGCCCAGCGGGAAGCGCACGAAGTCGAGTTGCGCGCGCGTCGTGCGGAACAGGAAATAGCTCTGGTCGCGCGACGGGTCGGCGCCCATATGCAGTTCCGTACCTTCGGCACCGTCCACTCGCTTTACATAATGTCCGGTGGCGAGCGCGTCCGCTCCCAGCTCCTTCGCCGTCACCAGCAGATCGGCGAACTTCACTTTTTCATTGCAGGCGACGCAGGGGATCGGCGTCTCGCCCCGCGCATAGGTGGCGGCGAAATCGTCCATCACGGCTTTCCTGAAGCGTTCTTCGTAGTCCAGAACGTAATGCGCGACGCCGAGTGTTTCCGCCACGCGCCGCGCATCGTGAATGTCCTGACCGGCACAGCACGCGCCCTTCTTCTTCGCCGTCGCGCCTGCATCGTAAAGCCGCAGCGTCATTCCGATGACATCATAGCCCTCGCGCTTCAGAAGCGCGGCCGTCACAGACGAATCCACGCCACCGGACATGGCGACAACCACGCGCGTATCACGCGGCGCCTTTGTAATGCCAAGACTGTTGACGGGTGCACTCATCGGACCTGCCTATAAGCCGCAGGCCTGAAGGCATCAAGCCTTAGGCGACGGTTCCCGTGGCCGGCAGATAGTTCAGCAGCGAAATCTGGCCGAGTTGCGACGTCACTTCCATCGCCGCCTGCAATGCCACCTGGTCCTGGTTCAGATTGGTGATCGCCGTCGCCATATCAACGTTCTCCAGGTCGGACACGAAGCCCTGATAGGTGGTCGACATGGATGTCTGGTTTGTCAGCGCGTTTTGCAGCGACTGGTAGTTGTTGCCGTTCGTCGCCGCGACCGCATTGATCTGTGTGCCGGCATCCGTCGCGGACTGAATTTCGCCGGACAGGAAGTTCGATTGCGCGGAGGTCATGTCCGTCGTCAGACTTCCATTTGTGTTCACATAGTCGGCGATATCTTTGAGCGTCTGCATCATCTGCGTGCCGATGTCGGAAGCCAAAACGCCAACCTGCACGCTCTGACCGTCCGCAACCATCACCGAATTCGTCTTGGCGCCGTTCTGGAACGCCTGCGAGACGTTCGACAACGAGGTCAAATCGGAGAGGCTTGTCGCGGTGACGGGCGGCACGTTGTTGTTGTCGCCGCCGTAAATGTAGTTGCCGTTCGCGTCTTTGGTATTCAAAACCTGAGTCAGCTGGTCCATCACGCTCTGCGCGTCAGTCATCAAAGACGAGCCGTCATTGTTCGCAACAGCCGTGGTAATGTCATCGCGCAACGTGTTGGCGAGATCGGACAGGCTCGAAAGCTGGGTGTTCTGCAGATCGACCTGGTTGGACGCCGTGGTCGTCGCCGACTGATAGGCGGTTGTGCGCTCGGAGAGCGAACGCGTCGCTTCCAGCACCGCGGTCTTGTCGCCGATGCCGGCATAGTCGGTTGCGACTTTGCCGCTGGTGACTTGCGCCTGCGTTTTGTTGAGCTGCGACTCGCTCTGCATAATCTGCGAGAGCATCAGCTGGCTTTGCGAGTTCGTCGCTACCCGTTCAATGGTCATGGCCTATCTATCTCCCGCCAATCATGTCGGCATCTGTAGCAGCGTATCGTATAACTGCTGGCCAACCTGCAGCATGCGTGCGCCCGCGGAGTAAGCCTGCTGGTAGATCACCATGTTCGAAAGCTCTTCATCGAGATTGACGCCGGAGGTGCTAGCCTGCTGTGACTGCGCTTCCGTCAGGCGATCGCTCTGTGTCGTATTATTGGAATCCACTTGGTCGCTGCGCGTCGCCACGTCTTGATAGAAATTGGCAGCGTAGTCCGACAGCGAGGAGGTCTGCGCGGCCAATCCGCCCGATGCGGGGATGGACAGCGCCTTGTTCGCGAGATTCTGAAAAGCAACGAGGCCGCTGGCATCGCCCGAGCCAACGATCTGATCGCCTGCAACAGTGGTGGATGTGATATTCGGCTGGGCGAATGGCAGACCGTTGGCGCCGGATGAAATAGCAGACGTGACGCTGAAGCCTTGCGCTTGCGCGGCCTGTTGATTGATGCCCAGGCCGAACAGCTCGGTGAAACTCACGCCCGTCGCGCCGCGAGACGTCGTGTCGCTGGCGACATTCAGACTATCGCCGGCATTCGCCGCCGATGGCGTCATTGCAAGTTGCCCGCTGGATTTCAGGTTGAATGTGGCCGCGCCGTTGAACGAGGTATTGAGGGCATTGATCACGTCGCCGATGCTCATGCCTGCGGTGATCGTGACCGTTGCCGTCTTGTCCACGCCACCATCGGCGTTTTTGAGTGCGAAGCTCATCGCGCTTCCGGCGGCAAGCCCGCTCGCATCCGATGCAGAGAGCCCGGTCGTGAGAATAGAGGGCGCAGCCGACTGAAATACATCGTTCAACCCGAAGAACTGCGAGAAACCGGCGCCACCGCGGCTGGACGGCGTGGTCGCGTCGTCCTGAATCGCGACGCCATCGCTGCCGCTGGCCGAAATCGTGAGCTGACCGTTGGCAAAACTCGCCGTGCCGTTAGAGCTCAAGGCTGAGTTTAGCGCGCTTGTGAAGCTTCCAATCGTCGAGTCGATGCTCACCGAACCGCCGCCATCAACCGACAATGTTCCGTTCGTGAAATCCACATCGATGCGCGAGGTGAGGTTGCCGCTCGAGTCCGTCACCGCAATGGTCGTTTTGCCACTGAAATTAAGAGAATCCGTATCGAGCAGGCCCGTGTCGCGGCCTTCGAGCGACGACGCCGGCGGATAAGCGCTATTCGCATTGCTCACGCTGTTAAATGCAAGCGCCGTTTGCTGCGCGAACGTGCCGAGTTCCGACATCAGCTGCGGCAGTTGATTGTCGCGCATATCGAGCAGGCCCTTTAGCGAGCCAGAATCGATATGGGAGTCAAGATCCTGGGCCGGACCAATCGGTTGACCGCTGGCACCATTGATGTTCGTCAGTTGAATCGATCCGTAAGTGCCGTTTGTGCCGCCTGGCGAATAAGAAATTTGCGCGTAGGAATCGCCCACGAGCGACGTGCCGTCATCGGTCATGACCGTCACACCGCCATTCGGCTGCTGCACAGTTTTCACACCGATATATTGCGATAGATTCTGGATCGCTTCGTCGCGCTGATCGAGCAGGCCCGAAGAGTCGTCACCAGACAGATTGGAGTTCTGGATCTGCTGATTCAGCTGGTAGATCGACTGGATAGTCGAATTGACCGTGCTGATAGACGATCCGATCTGGCTGTCGGTCTGCTGCTGCAGATTGGAAAGATTGCTCGCGGTCGTCGAGATGGTGGATGCCAGGCCTTGCATGGAGTTCAGCACCGCCTGCTGGCTGGCGCTCGAATTGGGCGAAAGCGACGCGCTCGACAGCGCTGAGAACACATCATCCAACTGCGAACCGAGCGACGTGCCGTCGCCAGGCTGCCCAAGCAAACTGTTTAACTGCATAAATAAGGTGTTTTGAGCACCATATTGCGATGAACCGGCGCCGGCCGAAAGCACCTGTTGCGTCTGATACTGATCGACGACGCGTTGAATATCGGAAAGCTCGACACCGGTAAGCTGTCCGCCCGCGCTCTGCGTCGCCTCGTTAGCCACACGGCGCGCATAGCCGGGCGTGTTGAGGTTGGAGACGTTGTTGGAAACGACGCGAAGCGCCGCTGTGTTCGTCTGCAACGCCGATAGAGCGCTCGATAGGATTCCGTTGATGGACACGGGGCTTCCGCTCCAAGTGCTTTTTCGCCGAAGCCAAGCTCGCAAGTGACATGCCAGATGAAATCGAGGCTTTGTGCTGCAAATCGCTTGCAAAGGCGCGCGCGTCGTTGGGCAGAGTTTGCCGGTTGCGGCACTTCATGCCCGCGCATTTTGGTTTGCAGAATGTTAGCGGCCAGAGACAAACGCAGGAAATACGCGGCGAAAAGTTGGTCCGGTGCTTGCTTTGATGTTCGCCGGATCATTGCGGATAGAATTTCGTGGCGCTCAGTGTTGCCAGTGCGAACGCGCAAACATCGACAGCCGATCAGGCGATTGCCGGTTTGCATGCGCGCGGCACGTCAAATACGGCGGATAAGGACTCTTCGGATTCTCCATTCGCAGCATTGCTTGCGCTGCTCGGCAATTCGCAAGACGACAGCGCGAGCACTGACTCCACACTTGCGACATTACGGCAGTTGCTGAAGACAAAGTCTGCGAAGATCAAAGACGATGCGGCGAGTGACGCGGCGAGCCAACTCAATACTGCGCAGCAGTTGCCCGTACAAAACACCGCCATCATTGCCGGCAGCGGCGATCATCTGCAAGACATTTTGAACGGCCGTCTCGCAACCCTGCGCCAGCGTCACATCGACAACGCCTCGGCATTGAGCACCGATACTGCTGTGCCAGATTCAGCTACGCAGAACATGGCGACCACGGCCAGCGATCCAACGAGCCAGACCGACGCAAAGAGCACGGCGGCGCTTGCTGCTGTCTCTCAGTCCAAGCTCAATGCGGCACTCGCGGCGGCCGCCAATGCGTCCCAGTCGAACGGCGCAGCAAACGATGCGCAAAACAGCACACAAGCCAACGATCCTTCGGCGCAAACCAATATCCCGTCGACCGATCTGACCAAGCTCGAATCCGCTGCCCTTGCGCATGCCTCCAAGCATGCCGAGCAAGCGCAAACGCCGGCGCCGAAAACCGAAGCGCAGGCACTGCCGATCCATTTCGACTCGTCGAATGCCAAGACGAATGTGCAGAGCGATTCCGATCTCGGCAGTAACGCCAACGGTCAGAACGGCAATTCTCATTCGGCGAAAGATCAGGCGACGGATTCCGCACGCTCGCTCGATACCGCCAGCACGCAGCCGATGGATGCGAGCGCAAACGCCGTGCCCAATTCGAATCCAGCGCCGGCAACAAACCTGGCCGACGCCGCGAGTGGGGTCGCCGGCGCGACGGCAACAGGCCCGTCTTCGCATATCGCGGCTGAACTAAGGGTCTCGGCACAGACCTCGAACGACCCCTCAATCACGCAGCCCAATCTTGGTGCGCTCGCGGTTTCTATCGCCGCCAAATCGAAAGACGGCGAGAAGCAGTTCAACATTTCGATGGACCCGCCAGAGCTTGGCCGTGTGGACGTTCGTCTCTCGGTCGATTCCTCCGGCAAGGCCCAGGCGCATCTTACCGCTGATCAGCCGCAGACACTTCAGCTGCTGCAGAAAGACCGCGCGACGCTTGAAAATTCGCTGAGGGACGCGGGTCTGGATCTAGCGAACAACGGCCTGAACTTCTCTCTCAAGGGACAGGACCAGCAGAACAATCCGAACGCTTCAGCGTTCGCGCAGCGCAGCCGCGCGCTCACCGTGAATGCGATTCAAAGCACCGATACATCCAATTCCATTTCCAGCGCCAGCCTCGCACCCGGCGACTCGCGCCTTGATATCCGGGTCTAGGAACACACGATGACGACCGTGGCACCCACTACTTCGACGACCTCGACAACTTCGTCTTCTTCCACACAGGACGCGGCGACGGCACAGCTCTCGGGAAACTTTAATACGTTCCTCACGTTGCTCACGACGCAGTTGCAGAACCAGGACCCGATGAATCCGATGGATTCCGATCAGTTCACGCAGGAATTGGTGGAGTTCTCTGGCGTCGAACAGCAGATCAACACCAACGACAACCTGCAGACGCTTATTAGTCTGCAGCAGAGCAACGCCGGCCCGAACGCCATGAATTATCTGGGCAAGACGGTCACCGTCACCAACGGCAGCGCCAATCTTTCCGACAGCGAGGCCGATTGGAGCTATGCGCTCGGTTCAAACGCCGCAAGCACGACACTCACAGTCACCAATTCCGCTGGCAACACCGTTTATTCCACGACCGGTGAAACCGCGTCGGGCCAGCACGATTTCAGCTGGAACGGCGAAGACTCGAGCGGCAATCAGCTCCCCGACGGTGTCTATCAGCTTGCCGTTACGTCGAAAGACTCGAGCGGCAACGCTGTTACAACCGCCGTCGCTAGCAAGGGTGTCGTCAGCGAAGTGAATCTCACGGGTACCACACCGATGCTAATGGTCGGCAACATGGCCGTTCCGGTTAGCTCGGTATCGGCGATCGACAACTAAAGAGAGTGAATCCAGGCGGCCGAGAAGCGGCGCCATCAAATCAAAATTGGGCAGGCCACGCGAAGCAGCGCCAGACCCAAGGTTTGAAAAGGAACGAAAACAATGAGCATCTATGGCGCACTGAATATCGGTGTTGCCGGCCTCGACGCCAACAGCGCAGCGCTGAGCGTCGCGTCCTCCAACATCGCCAACGTCAACACTGTCGGCTACAAGGCAAGCAACGCAAATTTCTCCACACTGCTCGCCTCTGCGATGACAGGCGGCTCGGACAACGAGCAGTCGGTTGTTGAGTCCTCTACGCAGAACGTCTCCACGCAGGGCAATATCACCAGCGCCGCTTCGGCGACGGATCTGGCGATCTCCGGCAATGGATTCTTCGTCGTAAGCCAATCCCCGGCCACCTCGGGGGCGACGCAGGGTCAATTCTATACGCGCGCCGGCGACTTCGAACCGGATTCGCAGGGCAATCTCGTCAACTCCGCCGGTTACTACCTGATGGGTTGGCCACTCGACTCCACGGGCGCTTTGCCGACCGATCGTAACGACATGACAGCTGTCAACGTCTCGAACCTTTCCGGCAAAGCCGAACCGTCGACCACGGTTTCGTTGCAAGCAAATCTGCAGTCGAGCACGACCGCAGTGACAACTTATAATCCGGGCGACATGACGGCCGGCAACGTAACGCCGGATTTCCAGCGCACGATCAATGTCTATGACAGTCAGGGCGGTACACAGCCGCTTCAGGTGTCTTACGTGAAGACAGGTGCGAATACCTGGTCTTATGAAGTGGGCTATCAGGGGACAGCCTCCAACATCACCGGTTCGAATCCTATCGCCGAAGGCACGATGTCCTTCAATTCGGACGGAACGCTCGCCAACGCCGATACCTCGCAGGCGACGCCCACGGGTTCCATCAACGTCACGATCCCCTGGAGCGGCACGTCCGGTCTTTCGAGCCAGACGATCTCGCTCAACATGGGGACAGTCGGAAGCTCCAATGGCGTCACGCAGTTCGATAGCGCTTCTACGATGACGAACACGACCGTCGATGGCGCACTGTTCGGCAGCCTTACCGGCGTTTCAATCGACAAGGACGGGTTCGTGACCGCGAACTTCTCCAACGGCCTTTCGCAGAAAATCTACCAGCTGCCACTGGCGACGTTCACCAATCCCGACGGACTGCAGGCAGTTTCGGGCAACGCTTACCAAGCGTCGGCGAACTCCGGCGTGGCAACTGTCAGCGAAGCCAACACCGGTGGTGCCGGTTCGTTGTCATCCGACGCGCTCGAAGCTTCGACGGTCGATCTGGCGACGGAATTCACCAACCTGATCACAACGCAGCGCGCTTATGAGGCGTCGTCCAAGATCATAACAACCGCTGCGCAGATGCTCGATCAGCTGATGCAGATGCAAAGTTAAGGTTTGAAGCCGGTGTTCGGATGAAAAGCCGAGCACCGACTTTTTCAAAAGCACGAAATCGCATGTTGAAAGTAGAGAGTCTTTTAACCCTGTGTTTTGGCCGTTTGTTAAAGGTGGAACGGTTACTTTGCGCGTGGGTGATGGAGTTCAAAACGATATGACGATGGGCGATGACCGCAAAGGACGTGTGAGTTACGTCATTGGACCGGATGGCAGCCCGTTGACGCTCGCCGATCTTCCGCCGCCCGGCACAAAGCGCTGGGTGATCCGCCGCAAGGCCGAGGTTGTTGCTGCCGTTCGCGGCGGCCTTCTGAGCCTTGACGATGCATGCCGCCGCTACACGCTGACCGTGGAAGAGTTTCTCGCATGGCAGCGCGCGATCGATCGTTTCGGTCTTGCAGGCCTCCGTGCGACACGTGTGCAGCAGTATCGTAATTAGTTATTGAAACATGAATTTCGCGAATGACGAAAGTGTGCGCTTTCGTCAGTCGCATTCTATTCTGCGTTAAGCCCAACTTTACCAAACACGCGGCAATGTTTGCCTAGCAGGACACGACAGTCACTCGTGTCTCGAGCGGAGGGCGTAACTTGCCGGAATTTCTCAAAGGGAACGGACCCGCGCGGTTCGGCGTGATGGCTGGTGTCGCCGCCGTTCTCACGGCCTTCTTTCTCTACATCGCGGGTGTTATCTCCGAACCGCCCAAGACAATTCTATATGCGGGCTTGGAACCGCGCGACGCCGCGCAAGTCACCGCCAAGCTCGACGCCATGCAGGTGAAATACGACACAAAGGGCGATGGCGGCACCATTCTCGTTCCCTCCGACGAAGTAACGAAGCTGCGCATGGAACTGGCAAGCGAGAACTTGCCGTCAGCCGGTGTTGGCTACGAAATCTTCGACAAGTCCGACTCTTTCGGCACAACCGCATTCGTTCAGAACATCAATCAGTTGCGCGCGCTCGAAGGCGAGCTAGGACGTTCGATTCAGACCATCGACGGCATCGATAGCGTTCGCGTGCATCTTGTTGTTCCTGAACGTCAGATTTTCAGCCGCGAGGATCAGACGCCGAGCGCCTCGGTCGTGCTTCGCACGCAAGGCACGCTTGGTCATGGTCAGGTGGCTGCCATTCAGCATCTCGTCGCCGCAGCAGTCGCGGGCCTTCTGCCCGCGCGCGTGGCAATCGTGGACGACAAAGGCGATCTGCTCGCCGGCGGCGATGCGAAGAACGGTCCGGACGCCGATGCTGCCGATCAGGAGCAGCAAACAGCGGATGACGAAGACAAGTTGCGCCAGCGTATCGAATCAATGGTCGCGAGCGTTGTCGGCCCTGGACATGTGCGGGTGCAGGTCGCCGCGGACATGGACTACAAGCACCAGACGACAACCAGCGAGACCTACGATCCTGATTCCAAGGTCATCCGCTCAACCTCGACGACGACACAGAATTCCTCCGACACCAACGGCAGCACCAATGGTGCGGTTTCGGTGTCCACAGCGCTACCGGGAGCCGCGGCGCAGAATCCGGCAACGGATTCGGCGAAATCCACCAGCGGCCGCGAAGAAGAGACGACCAACTACGAAATTTCCAAGACGGTTACGAACAGCGTGATTGACGGCGGTACCGTGAAGCGTGTCTCCGTCGCCGTTGTTGTCGATGGCGATACGAAGTCCGATCCGTCGGGCAAGGAGACCTACACGCCGCGCAGCGCGCAGGACTTGGCGCAGATCACATCGCTCGTGAAGTCGGCGATGGGCTTCAACAAGGATCGCGGCGACGAAGTGCAGGTCGTGAACATGCCATTCGCGCATCTGGACGTTGCGGACGCGACGCCAGCGACCAAACCTCTGCTCGGCCTGGATAGCGGCTATTGGTTCAAGATTATCGAAGCAGCCATCCTGTCGATCACGGCGCTGCTGATGGGTCTGTTCGTCGTGCGCCCGCTGGTCAATCGCATGTTCTCGCCCGCCCAAGGCGGCGGGGTGAACGCGCTATTCGCCGCGCAACAGGTCTCCGGCCAACTTCCAGCTCCGGCCGGCGCTACAGCAGACGGCGCGCCCGCTTCCACGCCCATCTCCCTGCCCGCGCCGCGCGAAAGCATGATCGACGTATCGCGCATCGAAGGTCAGGTCCGCGAGTCCTCCATCAAGAAGGTCGGCGAAGTCGTCTCAGCGCATCCGGAAGAAGCGCTCGCGATCATTCGCACCTGGCTACACGAACCGGTGTAATCGATGTCCCGCGCCAAATCCGCCGTCAAAGAAGATGTCCGTCAGCTCACGGGCGCGGAGCGTTCCGCGATCGTAATGCTGTCGCTGGGTGAAGAGCATTCCGCCAAGATATGGCAAATGATGGACGAGGAGGAGATCAAGGAAGTCTCCCAGATCATGTCCACTCTGGGCACTGTCTCTTCCACATTGGTCGAAAAACTACTCGTGGACTTCGTCTCGCAAATGTCCGGTACCGGCTCACTCATGGGCTCCTACGAGTCCACCGAGCGCCTGATCGCCAAATTCATGCCGGAGGACAAAGTCTCGCAGATCATGGAAGAAATCCGCGGTCCCGCCGGCCGTACCATGTGGGACAAGCTCGCGAACGTGAACGAGACGGTTCTCGCCAACTATTTGAAGAACGAATATCCGCAGACTGTCGCGGTCGTACTATCGAAGATCAAACCGGAGCACGCCGCACGGGTACTGGGCGCTCTGCCCGAGGAATTCGCGCTTGAAGTCGTGCAGCGCATGCTGCGCATGGAGAGTGTGCAGAAGGATATTCTCGACAAAGTCGAGAAGACGCTGCGCGTCGAGTTCATGTCCAACCTCGCCCGCACCGCAAAACGCGACAGCCATGAGCATATGGCGGAAATCTTCAACAATTTCGATCGCCAGACCGAAGGCCGCTTCATCGTGGCCTTGGAAGAACGCAGCCGCGACAGCGCCGAACGCATCAAGGCGCTTATGTTCACCTTCGAGGATCTGGGCAAGCTCGATCCCGGCTCGATCCAGACGCTGCTGCGTCACGTCGAGAAGGACAAACTTGGCTTGGCGCTCAAGGGTTCCACGGACACGCTGCGCGATGTCTTCTTCTCCAACATGAGCGAACGCGCCGGAAAGATCCTGCGCGAAGACATGGAAGCAATGGGTCCGGTGCGTCTCAAGGACGTCGATGAGGCGCAAATGCGCATGGTCAATGTCGCCAAGGACCTCGCCAACAAAGGCGAGATCATGATCGCCAACAAGCAGGGCGAAGACGAGTTGATCTACTGATGAGCGCCAAATTCACATTCGACACGGAATTTCGGACGGAGGGCGACTTGCTCTCCAATGCTGCGCGCGCGCGCCAGAAGAAGAGCTATTCGCGCGAGGAAATCGATGTGATGTGCGCCCGCGCTCGCGCAGAAGGCATTAAAGCCGGCCAAGTGCGTGCGCAGGAAGCGATCGCAGCCGGAACGCTGGATGTTGTCGCTGTGCTGCGCAGTGTGCTGGAAAATGCACATAAGGATATCGAGACCGTGCGTGCCGAAGCCGCCGAGGTTGCACTGGTCGCGGCGAAGAAGCTGGCCCGCGCCGCGTTGGCTACGATGCCGCAGGCCGAAGTGGAATCCGCCCTACGCGAAGCGATGCATCAGGCGATTGGCGAGCCGCGGATTCTTCTGCGCACAGCTCCTGGAATCGCCGATGCGATCAATGCGCGCCTTTCGGAAATCGCGCACGAAGAAGGCTATGACGGCCGCGTCCAGATTTCCACCGATTCCGCACTTAAAGGCACGGATTGCCGCATCGAATGGCGCGGCGGCGGCGCAGAACGCAACGAAATCGCAATCGAGGCGGCGCTCAAAGAAATCATTACGCGGCGCTTCGAAGGCGCCGAACAGAATTGACGGAGGACTTTCATGTCTAACGATGAAGTCGAACTGCCCGATCTAGCGCACGAAAGCGCGTCCGGCGACCCTGCGGCGCTTCTGCGCAGCGAGAACACGTCAGATCAGGAGATCAAGCGCACGGCGACTGACCTTGAAGCGGTGTTCGACGTGCCTGTCACGGTGTCTGCCGTGCTGGGCAAGTCCGGCATGGAAGTGAGTCAACTCTTGAAGCTCGGCAAGGGCACGATCGTGGAGCTGGATCGCAAGGTCGGCGAAGCCATCGACATCTATGTGAACAACCGCCTCGTCGCGCGCGGCGAAGTGGTGCTCGTGGAAGATCGCCTGGGCGTGACCATGACGGAAATCATCAAGGCCGGTCAGTCGTAACCGGATCGGCTAAGGAAGGAACACTCCCATGCGTCTTCTTATCATCGGATCGCTGCAAGGACAGATCGGCGCCGCCACCAAAATCGCGATGGATCGCGGTGCGAAAGTCACGCACGCCACCGATATCGATCAGGCGATGGCAAGCTTGCGCAGCGGCAACGGCGCGGACCTCGTGTTCTGCGATGTGACATTCGACATCGGATTGCTGGTGCGGTCTCTCGCCAATGAACGCATTTGCACACCGGTCGTCGCTTGCGGAATCGGCACCGATGCCCGCCGCGCGGTTGATGCCATCCGTGCCGGTGCGAAGGAATATCTGCCGTTGCCACCTGATCCGGAATTGATCGCGGCCGTTTTGGCAGCCGTCGCCGATGAATCGCACCAGCTCGTCTATGAGGACGAAGCGATGGGCGCGGTACTCGCGCTCGCCGATCAGGTCGCCGGCAGCGAAGCCTCTATCCTCATCACCGGCGAAAGCGGCACGGGTAAGGAAGTTCTCGCCCGTTATGTTCATCGCAAATCGTTGCGCGCCGACAAGCCGTTCATCTCCGTCAACTGCGCGGCGATTCCAGAAAACCTACTCGAAAGCGAGTTGTTCGGCCATGAGAAGGGCGCGTTCACCGGCGCCATCGCTCGCCGCGTCGGCAAATTCGAGGAAGCGAATGGCGGCACGCTGTTGCTAGACGAAATCAGTGAAATGGATGTGCGCCTGCAGGCCAAACTCCTGCGTGCCATTCAGGAGCGCGAGATTGATCGTGTCGGCGGCACCAAGCCGGTGAAGGTCGATATTCGTATCATCGCGACATCGAACCGCGATCTCGCCGAAACGGTGAAGCACGGCACATTTCGCGAAGACTTGCTCTATCGCCTGAACGTCGTGAACTTGCGCATCCCGGCCCTGCGCGAGCGGCCGAAGGATATTCTCGCCCTCGCCCGTCACTTCGCGCACAAATATGCCGAAGCGAACGGCGTGCCATTCCGCCCGATCGCGAGCGTGACCGAGCGTTTGCTCATCTCGCATCCGTGGAAAGGCAACGTCCGCGAACTCGAAAACACCATTCATCGCTCGGTGCTGCTGGCGAATGGCAACGAGATTTCGCCCGAAGCGATTCGCGTTCCCGACGGCTCGCAAGTCGGCATGTCCAACAATCTCCCGGGACCGGTTTCCGCCGCGGTGCAGACTGCTGCCACCATCGCAACGCGCGGTCTCGTCGGCCGCACCGTCGCTGATGTCGAACGCGACCTGATCCTCGACACGCTAGATCATTGCCTCGGCAACCGCACGCATGCTGCGAACATTCTCGGCATCTCGATCCGCACGCTGCGCAACAAACTGCGCGAATATTCCTCATCCGGCCTTGCGATCCCTCAGCACGGCGAAGCTCGGATGGCCGGCTAGATCAGCGAAGCGATAACAAATGGCTGACGCCACCCAAGCAATTGCCCTCCCCGCACCGGCGACCAGTTTCGCGGCCAGTCTCGGCTCGGTTGGGCAATATCTGAAGCGCAGCGATCTGGGCCTCGCCATCGGCATCATGGCGATCCTGATCGTCCTGATCCTGCCGCTGCCGACATGGCTGCTCGACATCTGCCTGGCGTTTTCGCTGTCGTTCTCGATTTTGATTTTGATGACGGCAGTGTTCATTCGCAAACCGCTGGAGTTCAGTTCGTTCCCCGCGATTCTGCTCATCACGACCATGATGCGCCTTGCGCTCAACCTCGCCTCCACGCGCCTGATCCTCGGCCACGGCAGCGAGGGCACGGCGGCTTCCGGTTACGTCATTCAGGCGTTCGGCCGGTTGATCATGCAAGGCAATTTCGTGATCGGCCTGATCGTGTTCGCGATCCTGGTGATCGTGAACTTTGTGGTCATCACAAAAGGCTCGGGCCGTATCGCGGAAGTCGCGGCGCGGTTCACATTGGACGCGATGCCGGGCAAGCAGATGGCGGTGGATGCCGATCTCTCTGCGGGCCTCATCGACGAGAAAGAAGCCCGGCGGCGTCGCAAGGAGTTGGAAAGCGAATCCAACTTCTTCGGTGCGATGGACGGTGCCTCGAAATTCGTGCGCGGCGATGCCATCGCCGGTCTTCTCATCGTCGGCATCAACGTCGTCGGCGGCATCATCATCGCCGTCGCGCAGAAGGGCATGAGCTTCGGCGACGCAACGCAGACTTTCACACTGCTCACCGTCGGCGACGGTTTGGTCTCACAGATGCCGGCGCTGATCGTCTCAACTGCCGCGGGCCTCATGGTCTCAAAGGCCGGCGTGGAAGGTTCGACCGACCGCGCGCTGATGAACCAGCTTTCTTTCTATCCGCAGGCGCTCGGCATGGCGGCCGCCGTGATGGCGATTGTGGGCGTCTTGCCGGGAATGCCGACGATGGTGTTCACGCTGCTCTCTGCAGGTATCGGTGCAACCGCCTGGTTCGCCTACAAGCGCAAGGATGCCGTCCGCCTGGAAGAGGCAAAACAGGAAGAAAAATCGAAAGCCGAATCCACGCTCAAAGAAGAACCCATCGCGACCGCGCTGGCGCTCGATCTTCTGCGCGTCGAACTTGGCTATGGCCTGCTCCCGCTTATCAACGATGTCCAGGGCCACCGCATCACCGACCAGATCAAGGCGCTGCGCCGTCAGTTGGCGAGCGACATGGGCTTCGTCATGCCGAGTGTGCGCATTCTCGACAACATGCAGCTCGGTGCGAACGAATATCGCATCAGCGTCAAAGAAGTGGATTCCGGCCGCGGCGAACTCTTCCCCGGATCGCTGCTTGTCATGGATCCCAAAGGCGCACCGATCGATCTGCCCGGTACCCACACGACCGAGCCTGCATTCGGCCTGCCGGCCACATGGGTCACAGCGAGCCTGCGCGAAGAAGCAAGCTTCCGCGGCTTCACGGTTGTCGATCCGGGCACGGTTCTCACGACGCATCTGACCGAAGTTCTGAAATCGCACATGTCGGAGCTTCTCTCCTATTCCGAGACGAAGAAGCTGCTCGACGACCTGCCCGCCGAACAGAAGAAGCTGGTGGAGGAACTCATGCCGTCTCAGATTTCCGTTACCGGTGTGCAGCGCGTGCTGCAGACCCTGCTGGGTGAACGCGTTTCGATCCGCGATCTGCCGGCAATCCTCGAAGGCATCGCCGAAGCCGTCGGCCACACCAAGAACGCGCTTTATATTGCGGAGCATGTGCGCGCGCGTCTGGCGCGCCAGCTTTGCCATTCCAATCTGTCCGCCGGCGGATATCTGCCGCTGATCGCGCTGTCGCCCGCGTGGGAGCAGGCGTTTGCGGAATCCATCATTGGCCAGGGCGAGGACAAGCAACTCGCGATGGCACCGAGCCAGTTGCAGCAATTCATCCAAAGTGTTCGCGGCCGTTTCGACGAAGCCGGGCAGAATGGCGATGTGCCTGTGCTTCTCACCAGTCCGCAGGTGCGTCCCTTCGTGCGCTCCATCATCGAGCGCTTCCGCCCGCAGACTGTCGTGATGTCACAAAACGAAATCCACGCAAGCGTCCGTCTGCGTACCCTGGGTCAGGTATAAAAGATGCAGTTGCGAACCTTCCTCGCCAAAGATATGCGCGATGCACTCAGCCAAGTGCGCATCGAGATGGGCGACGACGCCGTCATCATCGCCAGCGAAAAGGCGAAGGGCGGCGGCGTGATGGTACGCGCGGCGGTCGATCGCCCCGAACAGATCGAAGAAGAGAAGAGTCTCGTCGCCACGGATAATGTAGATGACG
>Ga0265340_10000485_pt1 | contig 21718 bp, 20 predicted proteins | sample 4CB225metaG_FD_202082 | JGI IMG/M metagenome (GOLD analysis project Ga0265340, IMG submission 202082) | Rhizosphere microbial communities from Carex aquatilis grown in University of Washington, Seatle, WA, United States - 4-CB2-25 metaG | ecosystem: Host-associated > Plants > Roots >...
CATGCTGTGACCGAAGAAGGCGAACGGACCGGTGAGCGCCGGTCGGAGCCCGGCCAGAATCCGGTCGGCCAGATCGTGCGCGTCCTCGATCACCGGTTCCGTGTAACGGTCGAGACGACCGGGGTACTGCACGGCCAGCACTTCCAGGGCCGACCCGAACTGCCGCGACAGCGGAGCATAGGCGCTGGCCGAGCCGCCGGCGTGGGGAAAACACACCAGTCGCATTGCCGGAGCGCTGAACTCACCGTTGCCGGGCCGGAACCGCCGGAACCAGAGACTGTCCACGCCGTCCGAGGCAGACATCACTTACCTCACCCTCTCCGAGTGCCGAGTTGCCGAGTGCGATTTGCTGCGCTGAAGGGGTGCCTTCTTTCCGCCGTAGCCTACGTGGTGCCCGGTTTGACCTCGCTGTCGAGGGCGACGAGGGCGCCGGTCAGCAGGGCCGGGCCGCCGGTCGACCGGCTCGGCGAGGGGTGTTCTGGGATGATCGGACCATGACTGATGACAACCAGCGCTGGGTGACCCTCGAGCGTCTCGAGGAGGGCGTCTACCTGGCCCGCAACCGCAACGGGAACGAGTTGCGCTTCGGCAGCAAGGCGGCCGACGCCTTCTCGCCGGTCGAACTGCTGCTGGCCGCGATCGCCGGCTGCTCGGCGGTGGATGTCGACGTCGTCACCGGCCGCCGGGCGGCCGCCGAGACCTTCTCCGCCCGGGTGGAAGCCACCGCGGTCCGTGACAACGGCAACATCCTGCGGGACATCCGGCTCACGTTCGACCTCACCTTTCCGGAAGGAGAGGCCGGTGATGCCGCCCGGGAGATCCTGCCTCAGGCGGTCAGGACCTCCCACGAACGCACCTGCACCGTCTCCCGAACCATCGAGGCCGGTACCCCGGTCGAGGTCACGATCGCCCCGCCCCACCGGTGATTCCCCGGCCTTCGGCCGTGATTCCCCCCGGCCTACGGCCGGGAGGCGGAGGTGACTGGACGCTGAAGGCGGTCAGCCGGCGCCGGACCTCGAAGCCGAGGCCCTGGTAGAGCCGGATCGCGGCCGTGTTGGTCACGGCGGCGTGCAGGAACGGGCGTTCGCCGCGGGCCTGGATGCCGTCCGCGACCGCCAGGGTCAGCCGGGCGGCCAGCCCCCGTCCCCGATACTCGGGGGCGGTGCAGATCGCGCTGATCTCGGTCCAGCCGGGCGGGTGCAGGCGCTCGCCGGCCATCGCCACCAGGGCACCCTCGTGCCGGACACCGAGGTAGGTGCCGAGCCGGTAGGTCTGCGGCTGGAACGGTCCGGGCCGGGTCCGGGCGACCAGATCGAGCATCTCCTCGGCATCGGCTGCTCCCAGCCTCACCGCTTCCGGATCCGGGCGGCCGAGCAGGGCCGGGGTGCCGACGAGCTGCACGCATTCGGTCCCGCCGAGGAACTGCCAGCCGGGCGGAAGGCTCGCGATCGTGGCGGTCGTGCCGAACTGGGCGATGTCGGCATCGGGGCCGATGAGCTCGGCGAGCTCGGCCCAGGCGTCGTCGGTGGGGACCGAGGCCGGGTGATCGAGGGCCAGGGCACCGAACACCGAGATCTCGGGTGGGTAGCTCAGGGCCCGGGCCGCTCCCGGCGCGGCGGTGGTGCCCAGGGCAAGGTGCCCGTGCGGCCCGGTCAGCGAGGCCCACACGGCGCGGTCCAGATCAGTCACAGCGGCAACGGTCCCTCAGAGTTGGGCTCAGGCGCCACTATTTTTCACCACCGTCAGCCGGGACGGTTCGCGGGCGTCGGGGCGGGAGTTACCGTGGGTCATGGCGGTGGGCGGCCGGAGTGCCGCGAGGCCTTGGCGTCCTGTGGATGTGGCATGATCGAAATACGGCGGGACTTTGGGCCCTGCCTGCTTCGTCCGGACGGGGGGTGGAATCAACCATGAGCGCTATCGGGAGCGAGAGTGCGGGTCCTCAGTCGCCTGTGCCCGGGGGGCTTCTCCCGGCCGACGAGCGGCTTGCGGACAACGAGTGCTGGGAACTGCTCGCTGAGATGCGGTTCGGCCGGCTCGCCGTGTCGGCGGTCGGCGACGTCGACATCTTCCCGATCAACTTCGTTGTGGACGGCCGCGACATCGTCTTCCGTACCTCCGAGGGCACCAAGCTGATGGAGTCGGTGATCTGCGACGTGGTCGCGATCGAAACCGACGACCGCAACTTCGAGACCGGGGTCGCCTGGAGCGTGGTGGCCAAGGGGCAGGCGGAGATGATCGAGCGGTTCGACGACATCTACGCCGCCGAGCGGCTGAACATCAAGCCGTGGGTCGACACACCCAAGGAACGCTTCGTCCGGGTGCGGGTGCGCAACATCAGCGGGCGCCGGTTCTACGCCGCTCCCACCTCGGCCGCGGCGTCCTAAACTCGTTCCGGGGGGCTTCGGCCCGACTGGACGTGGAGTTCGCCGGCGGCTCGGGGTAACCCCTATGTGCCGGTATCTGTGGGCGAATCGGCGTATGGTACGGATCTGTCCAGGGGTGAATTTCGGGAGGGATCAGATGGCCGGTTACGGTACCGAGCAGCAAGCGATGGCCCGTGGGGCCCAGGCGGTCGAGACAGCGGCGACAGCCATCACGCAACAGTTGCGCACCCTGGACTCCAGCGTGGAAACGATGTTCAGCGGATGGAACAGTGCCGCCCAGCGCTCGTTCGCCGGCCTGCACGCAGCCTGGGCCGAGCAGCAGCTCAAGCTGAACACCGCACTGGAGCAGATGCACGCCGCGCTGGTGCAGACCAGCCAGGCCTACGCCACCCAGGAGGACCAGCAGTCCGCCGCCTTCGGCAAGATCACCAACGAGCTCTAGATCACCGCCGACCTGGAGGAGAACGATGGACGACATCAACGTCAACTTTGATGCGCTCGGCCAGGGCGCCAGCAGCATCCAGACCACGTTCCAGGCCCTGCAGGCGACGCTGGAGGATCTGGAGCAGCAGCTTCAGCCGATGCTGGGGAGCTGGTCCGGTGCGGCCCGCGAGGCCTACGCCGTGCAGAAGCAGAACTGGGAGCAGGCCGCCACTGGAATGGCGAGCGTGCTGCAGCGCATGGGCCTGGCCGTCGGCGATGCCCAGGAGAATTACACCCTGACCGAGAACACCAATCGCAATCGATTTCAGTAATTCGCGGATTTCGGGACGGCCGGTTCAGACCGGGCGAGCTGGACCAGCGTCGGCCGGCTGCCCTTGATCAGGTAACCGCGGCCCGGTGGCCCGGCGAAAAGCTGGTCCGGCTCCAGCTCGAGGCCGTACTCGCGGCTCAGCGACCGACTGGCCGGGCAGAGTACGAGCCGCCATCCAGAAGCCGCGATCTCAGCCACGATCCGGCTCAGCGAAGGTCGTCTCCGGGACAGGATCGGCAGGATGTCACCGCACAGCACCAGGGCGTACCGGCCCCGGGCACCAGGTCCGGCCAGTTGGCTGAGCAAGGTCGGCTCCTCGGCCCCGAATTTGCCCAGCGTCGGCTCGACCGTGATCTGATCGCAGTCGTCCAGCACCACCGCGAACCGGCCCTCACCGAAACCGGCCGCGGCTTCGCGCAGGTCGGCGTCCTTGATCGTGGTCGCGTTCACGATCCGGACTCCGGCGTCCTCCGGTAACAGAGTGGGTAACGGCGACCGGGGTGGGGCCACCGCCAGCACGCCGATCCCGGCTGCCCGCAGCCGGTGAATGATCGCCACCGCGGCGGTTGTCCGCCCCGAGCCGGGAGCCCCGGAGACCAGCATCAGATTCGTGTCGTCCTCGAAGAGGTCGACCCCGACCGGGTCCACCGAGGAACCCCCGACCCCCAGCGGGATCCAGGCCGCCGGCGCGGCCGGGTCGGCGGCCGGCAGGTCGGCGAAGCCGAGCCGGGCCGGCATCGGGCGAAAGCGGACCGGGCCGCCGGGGCCGGGCCGGCCGGGAAGAGGTGAATCGGCCCCGGCCTCCGCCGGATCCGGGCCGGTCCAGCAGACCTGCAGGTGAAGCCCCGTACCCGCCTCCACCGCCCGGCCCGGCAGGGAGGGCGGGCTGGTCACCCCCGAGGGCAGATAGGAGCGCCGGGTGTCCTCCTTCGGGAAGGCCAGCACCACCCGCTGGGCGAACATCCCCGACAGTTTGCCGGCGATCAGATCCTGACCACCCAGCGGAATCACGTGCACCCCCAGCGGTGGGCCGGTCGCGATCACCCGGCGCAGCGACTGCACCAGCGACGTCTCGATGAAGGTCGGGTCCGAGCGGTTCTCGAAGTGCTCCCAGCCGTCGATCACCACCACGATCCACGGCCGCACCCGGGCCGTGCTCAGGGAGAAGCGCTGATCGGCGCGCCGATCCACCTCAGCCTCGAGCCAGTCGATGAAACGGCGGATCCGGTCCGGTTCGGTCGGCGCGAACACCCCACCGCAATGGGGACGGGACGCGAAGGCGGACAGCCCTCCGGGCTCGCGTTCGATCGCGTACAGGTGCACCTGCTCGGCCGAGAACCGGGTGACCAGCCCGGTGAGCAAAGTGGTGGCCACGGTGGTGCGGCCGGACTGCGGGCCGCCGGCGACCAGCAGCCGGTCGCTGCCGGCCAGGTCCAGGACCGCGGCCGGTTGCCGTTGCGCCTCCGGGGCATCGAGCAGGCCGTACGGCACCGCGGTGGCCGGGATCGTGGCCGTCGCCGCCGCGGCCAGATCGGTCAGGTTCAGGACGGCCGGCAGCGGTGGCAGCAGCGGCCGGAACGGGCTGGGGACGGCCAGCCGGGCCGCGGCCTGTTCCACCGCGGCGATCGCGATCTCCTGGTCGGTGGCCCGGCCATCGGTAGTGCGCTGTTCCTGAGGACGGGGTGAGCCGGTCTGGGCCCAGTCCACCGTCCGCACCCGGGCGGCGGCGGCCCGTCCGTCCGGGGGCGGGTCACCGAGATAGCCGGACTGGAACAGGGTCGGGGTCCGGGCCTCGTCCTTGGTGCAGAGAATCATTCCGCGCCCGCGTAACCGGCCGGGGATGGCGGCCGCATCGGGGACACCCAGAACCTCGACGCTGTCGGCGACCTCGTTCTGTCGCAGGGTGATCCGCAGATCGATGTTGTTCTTCAGCTCGGGGGACAGCTTGCCCTGCAACGACTGGGTGGCCAGGACCAGATGCATGCCCAGCGACCGGCCCTTGGCCGCGACGTTGACCAGTTCCTTGAGGAATCCTGGTGAGGACTCCAGCACCCGGGCGAACTCGTCGAAGATCATCACCAGCCGGGGGAGGGTGGCCGGAGGGTGATTGGCCGAGCGCCAGAGTTCGTCGATCTCGCCGCCGTACCGGGCCAGCAACGACTCCCGGCGGCGAACCTCGGCCCGGACCGAGGCCAGGACCCGCTGCGCGGCCGCCTCGTCGAAGACGTCGGCCGCGGACTCGCCGGTGGAGCGGATGAAGCCGACCACGTGCGGGCACCCGATGAAGGGCAGGAAGGCGCTACCACCCTTGAAATCGACCAGCACCAGGTTCAGCTCGTCCGGCCGGTTGGCCATCAGCAGCGACGTGACCAGGGTCTGCAGCAGGATGCTCTTGCCCGCGCCGGTGGCCCCGCCGAGCATCGTGTGCGGTCCCTGCTGGGCCAGGTCGACGGACACCGTTCCGGAGCCGTCGGCGCCGAGCGGGACCGAGGTGGTCGGCCCGGGCCGGGCCGCCCACCGGCTGAGCACGTCGGCCGGGGTGGGGACGGTGAGGTCGAGCAGGTTGAGAAAACGAACCGGATAGGGGACGGCGGCCTCGGCCCCACCGAGGGTCAGCCGGTCCCGCAGCGGGGACAGCGCGCGGGCCATCCGCTCGGCCTGGGCCCGGCCGATCTGGTCGGCCCGGGCCGTGATCGGGTGCTCGGTCCGGGTGCGGGTGATCAGCACCTCGCCGGTCTCCCCGACCGCGCACTCGGCGCTCGCCTCGTTCATTCCGGCCTGGTCGACCGCGACCGTGTAGACGCCGACCGGCGGGCCGTCCCGCAGCACGGTGGCCATTCCCGGCAGGTGCCGCAGCGACAGCGCGCCGTCCAGGAACAGCACCACCTCCTCGCCGGCCGGGGTTCGGGCGCCGCCACGGGCCGCGTCCCCACGGTCGGCTCCGGTCCGGGCGATCACCAGATCCCGCAGTTCGGTGATCCGGGCCCGCCGCGTCGGCGCCGTGTTCCCCACCCGGCAGGGCACGTTCGCGGCCTCCCCGGCGTCGACGTGCGGCAGCCAGGCGGTCCAGGCCAGCTCGTCGTCGTCGGCCGCGGTGACCACGACGATCCGCAGGTCCTCCGGGCTGCGCAGGCTGGCCAGTTGCACCAGCAGCGACCGGGCCATCGCGGTGGTGGCCTTCGGCGGGCCGACCAGCCCCAGCACCCCGGCCGCGCGCAGATCGATCGTCACCGGGACCCCGCGCAGAACCGGCTCCGGCAGGCCCGGCCAGGTCGGCCCGTCGAACTCGATCTCGGCCCGGCGCTCGCCGGTACCGACCCGGAGCACCAGGCCGTCGCCCGAGCGCGCGTTGCGGGGCCACACGCCCGGGCGCCAGCCGGTCGCGACCAGCGTGAGGTCGATCATGTCGGGGGCCCCGGCCCGCAGCAGCCGTTCCTGCGTGCGCAGGGTCTGGGCGACCGAGCCGGCGACCTGGGTCCGGTCCTGCTCGGTCTGCCGTTTGCGGGCCGAGCGCTGCCGACGCTCCAGCACCTGCTGCATCCCCACCCCGGCCGGCCCGAGCAGGCCCATCGCCAGGTAGGCGGGGTTGTGGATGAGGTACGCGCTGACCGCGGCCATCGCCATCGGCGTCACCAGGGCGGTCAGGACGGCCGCCAGCCGGTTCCCGCCGGCGGCCCGCTCGGGCGACTCCGGCAGCCGGACCCGGGCCGGGGTGAGGGCGGGCAGCCGGGCGAAGGCCCGGTCGAAGTCCAGCCGGCCGTCCCGGCTGCGGCGGGGTGGACGCGCCGGCGGCGGCAGCGGCACCCACTCCAGCCGGCTGTTGCCGACCGTGAGCGCGGCCCCGGGCGGCAGCGGCGTGCTCTGCTCGATCTCAACGCCCTCGACCGCGGTGCCGTTGTTCGAGCCGAGATCGCGGACACTGGCCCGGCCGTCCACGGTGACGCTCAGCTCCGCGTGTCGCCGTGACACCTGGGGATCGGGCAGGGACACCGTCGCGGCGGCGTCCCGGGACACCTCGTGCCGGCCCGCGGGCAACCAGATCACCTGGCCGGCGTCGGGACCCTCCAGCACCCGGACCGCGCCGGCCAGTTCGGCCAGCAGGGACCAGGAATCCCGGCCCGGCGCACCGATAGTCAGGATGCAGCCCGGCACCAGGGCACACTCGGCCAGAGAGGAGCCGGGCTCAAGCCGGACGGCGCCGACGAAACAGGGCTCGTCGCCGATCTGGAACGGCAGTGCCGCCAGCACCGAGGCGACTGAGGCCTCGGGTTCGGCCATCACCTCGACGTCCCGGGAAGAACCAGTTCGGGCATCACGGGCCGTGAACCGAAGAATCACAGCGGTCCCCTCCACCAGCCGGCGCCCCGGCCCGCACCACGATCTGCGCGCGTTCCGGATCTGTGTGAGTCCCGGTTCAGTCTACCGGCGTCCCCCCGCCCGGCTCGTGGTCCTGCCGAAGGAATTACCCGGACGGCACCGGCGCTATTCGGATCGCAACTCGTCGGCGATCCGCTCCATGAACGCATCGACCTGGTTCTGGGCGTACCCTTCGCGGAATCTGCTCGCCGTGAACCGCTGGGCGCGCACCTCGGACTCGCTCAGCCGCCGGAACGAGGAACCGCCCTGGGACCGGGACCGCAGCTCGTGTTCCACCCGGTCGAGGAAGTCGTCGACCTCGTTCTGGTCGTAACCCACGCGCAACTTCGTGGGGGAGAAACGCACGCGCTGCACATCCTCGGGGCGCAGTCGGCCCCCGGAGAGCTGTCGGTCGGAAGTCATTGCCGTACCCTCGATCCGAAGGCCGATATGTCGGTGGAACCTTACGCCCGGCGGCCGTGACCCAGGATCGGATCCTCAGGTCAGGCCCCGTCCAGCAGGGGCAGCGATTCTGAGAGTAGTTCGATGGAGCTCTGCGTGATCGGATCCAGGACGAGTTGCAGGTGCGTTGCCCCGGAGCTGGCTCTCTACCCGGGTGACCGGAACGGCGTAGCCGTCGGCCAGCCGGAAGACCTCCTCCCGGCGCCCAGGACCGGCGCCGCCGTGGCCGCCCGGACCTGGGCTGAGCTCACCCCGGGGGCCAGCTCGACGAGGTCGAAGTGGTCGCCACCGATGTCGAGCACGGCCAGGTCGGTGATCACCCGCTGGACCAGGCCGGTGCCGGTCAGCGGCAGATCACAGGCCGACAGCAACTTGGGTGAGCCGTCCCGGGCAGTGTGCTCCATCACCACGATCACCTGTTTGGCCCCGTGGACCAGGTCCATCGCCCCGCCCATCCCCTTCACCAGCTTGCCCGGGACCATCCAGTTGGCGAGGTCGCCGTTCATCGCCACCTGCATCGCCCCGAGCACGGCAACGTCGATGTGCCCACCCCGGATCATGGCAAAACTCAGCGCGGAGTCGAAGAACGATGCCCCGGGGGCGACCGTCACCGTCTCCTTGCCCGCGTTCACCAGGTCGGGATCGACGTCCTCCTCGTACGGGTAGGCACCGACACCGAGGATGCCGTTCTCCGACTGCAGGACGACGTGCACGCCCTCGGGCAGATGGTTCGGGATCAACGTCGGCAAGCCGATCCCGAGGTTCACATACTCACCGTCGCGCAGTTCCCGGGCCGCCCGGGCCGCCATCTCGACCCTGGTCCAGCTCATGGCCGGTCTTCTGGGCGGACAGTGCCTTCCGGGCGGACGGTGCGCTTCTCGATCGACTTGGCGCCGGCCTGCTCACCGGTGAGCTCGACCACCCGCTGCACGAAAACCCCCGGCAGATGGACGTCGTCCGGGTCGATCTCACCCGGCTCCACCAGCCGCTCGACCTCGGCCACGGTGATCCGGCCGGCCATCGCGGCGACCGGGTTGAAGTTGCGGGCCGCGGCATGGAACTTCAGATTGCCGTGCCGGTCCCCGAGGGCCGCCCGGACCAGTGCGTAATCGGTCGTGATCGACTCCTCGAGAACGTGTTCCTGGCCGTGGAACACCCGAACCTCTTTCGCCGGGGACGAGGTCAGCACCGAGCCGTCCGGGGCATGGCGCCAGGGCAGACCGCCCTGCGCGACCTGGGTTCCGACCCCGGCCGGGGTGAAGAAGGCAGGGATCCCGGCGCCCCCGGCCCGCAGCTTCTCGGCCAGCGTGCCCTGGGGGGTCAGTTCCACCTCGACCTCCCCGGCCAGGAACTGCCGGGCGAACTCCTTGTTCTCCCCGATGTACGAGGCGGTGACCCGCCGGATCCGGTGTTTCTCCAGCAGCAGCCCCAGCCCGGCGCCGTCCACCCCGCAGTTGTTCGACACGACCGACAGCCCACCGGCGCCCTGCCCGAGCAGGGCCTCGATCAGGATCCAGGGAATGCCCGAGAGCCCGAAACCGCCGACCGCCAGCGACGCGCCGTCCGGGACGTCCGCGACTGCGGCGGCGGCACTCGTGAAGACCTTGTCCATCAGACGTCCTCCTCCAAGTGCTCATTCTCGAGTTCCGCGAGCACTTGCTGAGCGATCGTGAAGGCCCGGTTCGCGGCCGGAACCCCGGCGTAGACGCCAGTGTGCAGCAACACCTCCCCGATCTGCGCGACGGTGACACCGTTGGTCCGGGCCGCGCGCACATGCAGGCCCAGTTCGTGCTCGTGCCCGAGCGCGCAGAGCAGGGCCAGAGTGATCATGCTGCGGGTGCGCCGGTCCAGGCCGGGCCGGGACCAGACCTCGCCCCAGGCGTACCGGGTGATGAAGTCCTGGAAATCAGCGCCGAACTCGGTGCCGGCCGCGCTCGCCCGGTCGACGTGCGCGTCCCCGAGCACCTCGCGGCGCACCCGCATTCCCCGGTCGCGCCGGTCCTGGTCGCGCATCTTTTCGTCGTGCCGGTCCTGGTTGTGCCGGTCCTGGTCGGGCCTTCCCTGGTCGTCCTGGTTCGCGTCGTCCACGTCAGGCTTCCGCCAGGTGCGCCACCAGCAGTCCGCCGATCGCGTCGGGCCGCTCGAGGGTGGCCACGTGGGCCGCGTCCGGGATCACCTCGAGCCGGGCCCCGGGAATCCGGGCCGCGATCAGTTCCAGGTGCTCAGGTGGGGTGGCCTGGTCGTCGGCGGCCGCGACGGCCAGCGTCGGGGCCGTGATCGAGGGCAGACCGGGGCGCAGGTCCATCCGCTCGATCACCCCGCAGCAGGCGGCGTATCCCTGATCCGGGATCGAGGTCACCATCGCCTCCAGCCGGGCGGTCAGCAACGGGTCGGCGGCCGCGGTCGCCGGGGTGATCCAGCGGGAGACGACGGCGGCCGCGATCGACGCGGTGCCGGCGGCCCGGACGGCGGCGGCCCGTTCGGCCCACATCCGGGCCGGCCCCAGGCGCGCCGAGGTGCACAGCAGCGCCATCCGCCCGACCCGGTCCGGGTCACGGATCGCCATCCGCATCGACACCATGCCGCCGAGGGACAGGCCGGCCAGGTGAGCCCGGGCCAGACCGAGCCGATCCAGGACGCCGATCGCGTCGTCCACCAGATCGTCCAGCTCGTACGGTCCAGGTGGTACCGGTGAGCGCCCGTGCCCGCGGGTGTCGTAGCGGATCACCTGGAAGTGTTCGGTCAGGGTGGGCAGCACCGGATCCCACATCTCGATCGTGCTGCCCAGCGAGTTCGACAGCAACAGGGCCGGGGCGCCGGGCGGGCCGTCCGCGACCCAGAAGACGGGCGCGAACCGAGGCCGGCCCGGCCGCCGGTCAGAGCGCGAAGAAGACGGTCTCATGATCTCCTTGCAGGACGAGGTCGAGCCGGTAGCCGTCCGCGCCGGTCCTGGCCACCAGGGTGGCCCGGGACTCGTCGTCGGGCAAGGAGCACAGCACGACGTCGGCGGCGTTGGCCCCGGCCTCGTCAGCGAAGTAGATCCGGGTGACGAGCCGCTCGCTCACCCCGCGTGCGAACACGGACACGTCAAGGTGCGGGGCCTGGAACCCACCCTCGCCGTCCGGTACCGCCCCGGGTTTGAGGGTGTGGATCCCGAACTCCCCGGCCGGGCCGGTCAGGCTCCGGCCGAAACCGCGGAAGCCGGGACGGCGTACCGCTCCCCGGGGATCGTCGGGATGATCGAAACGCCCGCCCGGGTCGGCCTGCCAGGTCTCGATCATGCCGTCCGGCACGGCCGCTCCGACCCCGTCCAGCAGCCGGCCCCGGACCCAGATCGCCCCCGGCGTCCCGGCAGGCACCACCAGCGGCCCGTCCGGCCAGGACAACCCGATCGCCAGGTACGGGCCCACGGTCTGTGAGGGGGTGGTCGGCACGAGGGCCCGGGGCCGGCCGCTCATACCCCGGACCCGCTCTCGAACGGGGTGGCGTCGCGGCCCCGCAGCACCACGTCGAACCGGAAGGCCAGGGCCCATTCCGGTTCGGTCGCGGACAGGTCGAACGCCGACACCATCCGGCGCCGGGCCTGCTCGCTGGTGACGGTTTTGAAGATCGGGTCCTGGAAGAACAGCGGGTCGTCCGGGAAGTACATCTGGGTGACCAGGCGCTGGGTGAAGGCCCGCCCGAACAGCGAGAAATGGATGTGGGCCGGCCGCCAGGCGTTCTGATGATTGCGCCAGGGGTAGGCCCCGGGCCGGATCGTGACGAAACGGTAGGAGCCGGCGGCGTCGGTCAGGGCCCGGCCGAGACCGTCGAAGTTGGGATCGAGCGGGGTCGGCCAGTCGCCGTTCTGGTGCCGGTAGCGGCCTCCGGCGTTGGCCTGCCAGATCTCGATCAGGGTGTCCGGGACGCCGCGTCCGTCGCCGTCCAGGACCCGGCCGTGCACGATGATCCGCTGGCCGATCGGCTCGTCCTGATACCGGCGGGTGAGGTCGTGATCGGTGGGGCCGACCAGTCGCTCGCCCAGCAGCGGCCCGGTGATCTCGGTCAGCCGTTGCGGCAGCTCGATCGGGGCCCGCAGCGGTGCTCGCAGCACCGTGCTTCGATAGTCGGGGTAGAGCAGGGTGACGCCGTCCTCGGCCGGGACCCGGCGATAGTGCGCCAGCGCCGTCTTTTCCGGAAGTCCCGTGGTTCCGGGAAGTCCTGTGGTTTCAGCAGGCATGCTCATCCCTCCAGCACCACGGCCAGACCCTGACCGACACCGATACAGATCGCCGCCAGCCCCCAGCCCCCACCACGCCGGTGCAGACTGTGGGCCAGGTGGCCGAGAATGCGGGCTCCGGAAGCGCCCAGCGGATGCCCGATCGCGATCGCCCCGCCGTGCGGATTGACCAGTCCCGGATCGAGTTCGGGCCAGCCGGCCAGACAGGCCAGCGACTGCGACGCGAACGCCTCGTTCAGCTCGACCTGGACCAGATCGGACCAGCCGATCCCGGCCCGGCGCAGCGCCACCTGCGCCGCCTCGACCGGCCCGATCCCGAACACCTGCGGGTCGACCCCGCAGACGGCCGCCGAGGCGATCCGGGCCAGGGGCTCGCGGCCGACCCGCTGGGCTGCTCGCGCGTCACCGATCAGCAGCCCGGCGGCGCCGTCGTTCAGGGGGGAGGAGTTCCCGGCCGTCACCGTCCCGTCCACCCGGAACACCGGTTTCAGCGCGGCCAGTCGCTGCGCGGTGGTGTCGGCGCGGATCGACTCGTCCCGGGTCAGCCCGGTTCCCGGTACCGGGACGCTCTCGGCGTCGTACTCACCGGCCCGCCAGGCCTGGTCGGCGAGCCGGTGACTGCGCCGGGCGAACTCGTCCTGCTCCTCGCGGGTGATCTTGCCCAGGTCGGCGAGCTTCTCGGCACTCTCGCCCAGTGAGATCGTCCACCCGGCCGGCATCGCCGGGTTGACCATCCGCCAGCCCAGGGTGGTCGAATGCAGGGTCTCCGGTTCGCGGGCATACCCTTTCGCCGGTTTCAGCAGAACCCACGGGGCCCGGCTCATCGATTCGACGCCGGCCGCCACGACCAGGGAGGCATCGCCGGCCAGCACGGCCCGCCGGGCCTGGATCGCCGCCTCGAGACCGGAACCGCAGAGCCGGTTCACGGTGGCCCCCGGCACGCTGGTCGGCCAGCCGGCCAGCAGCACGGCCATCCGGGCCACGTCCCGGTTGTCCTCCCCGGCGCCGTTGGCATCCCCGAACAGCACGTCGTCGACGTCCCCCGGGTCCAGCCCGGGAGTTCGCTCGCAGAGGGAACGCAGCACGTGCGCCGCGAGATCGTCCGGCCGCACCGGGGCCAGCGCGCCACCATGACGCCCGAACGGTGTGCGGACCGCGTCCAGGACGAAGGCACCGGCCGCTCCCGCCGGGCCCGGTCCAGCAGAGGGTTGAGACACCCTCGAGAAACTACGTCTCAGCTCGTACCCTTGCTGTACGGCAATTCCGCTGAGCAGAAGAGATCTGGCCGACGATCCGGCGGCGAGCAGCGAGGGACGAGTTGGGGGCATGGTGGCTGGTGGAAGCGCTGAGCCGGGCCGTTCCGCGCTCTCCCGGGCGGTGGCCGTGCTGGAATCCTTCGATCACGAGCACACCCGGCAGACCCTGTCCCAGATCTCGCGCCGCTCGGGCCTGCATCTGACCACCACCCACCGGCTGGTGAACGAGCTTGCCGGGCGCCGGATCCTGGCCCGGGACACCGACGGGCGGTACGTGATCGGCCGCCGGATGTGGGAACTCGGGCTGCTCGCGCCGGTGAACCAGGACCTGCGCGAACTCGCGCTTCCGCACCTGCAGGACGTTCACGCCGTCACCCGGCAGACCGTGCATCTGGCCGTCCGGGCCGAGACCACCGCCCTGTACGTGGAGCGCCTGGTCGGCAGCGGGTCCGCGCGCGTGGTCAGTCAGATGGGCTCGCACCTGCCGCTGCACGCCACCGGGGTGGGCAAGGTGCTGCTGGCCTGGGCCCCGGAAAGCGTGGTCGCCGAGTGCCTGAGCAATCCGGTGCGGGTCACCCCGTACACCGTCGTGGATCCGCGCGAGTTGCGCCGCCAGCTCAGCGATGTGCGTAAACAAGGCTTCGCCCGGACGTTCGAGGAGATGACGCTCGGAGTCAACTCGCTCGCCGTCCCGGTCACCGACCCACGTGGTGAGGTGGTCGCCGCCCTCGGGGTGGTGATCGCCCGCACCCGTCGGGATCTGCTCAGCTTCGTGCCGGTGCTGCGGGTCGCGGCCGGGGCAGTCGGGCGCCGGCTGCCGTAGATAGGAGTACCTGCTCGCGAAGAGCACTTCTGCTCAGCGGAAGGGCTTGCTGGTCTTCGGCGCCGGGACGCGCTTATCTGAACCATGCGCACCCAGGTCGCCATCGTCGGGGCCGGGCCGGCCGGCCTGCTGCTCAGCCACCTGCTCGGCCTGCGCGGCATCGAGTCCGTGATCATCGAGAATCGGTCCCGGGCCTACGTCGAGGCCCGGCAGCGGGCCGGCGTCCTGGAACAGGGCACGGTCGACACGCTGCTCGAATCCGGGGTGGGGGAGCGGCTCAAGCAGGAGGGGTTGCGGCACGACGGGATCTATCTGCAATGGCCCGGTGAACGGCACCGGATCAACTTCGCCGAGCTGTGCGGCCGTTCGGTGTGGGTCTACGGCCAGACCGAGATGGTGAAAGACCTGATCGAGGCCCGGCTGGCGGCCGGTCAGCAGCTCCAGTTCGAGGTCTCCGGCGTCACCCTGGAGGACCTGGACGGCGACCGTCCCGTCGCCCGGTACATCGATTCCGGCGGTGGGCGGCGGCATCTCGACGCCGACATCGTGGTCGGCGCCGACGGGTTTCACGGCGTCAGCCGGCCGTCCATCCCGGCTCCGCGCCGGCGGACCTGGGAACGGGACTATCCGTTCGCCTGGCTGGGCATTCTGGCCACGGTCCCGCCGTCCACGGACGAACTGATCTACGTCTGGCATCCGCGGGGTTTCGCGCTGCACAGCATGCGCTCGCCGTCGGTCAGCCGGCTCTATCTCCAGGTGGACCCGGGCGAGAAGATCGAGAACTGGCCGGACGAGCGGATCTGGGCCGAGCTGGCGCAGCGGATGCAGCTCGAGGGCTGGTCGCTGCGGGAGGGGCCGGTCACCGACAAGAGCATCACCCCGATGCGCAGTTTCGTCAGCACGCCGATGCGGTACGGCCGGTTGTTCCTGGTCGGGGACGCCGCCCACATCGTGCCACCGACCGGGGCCAAGGGACTGAACCTGGCCGTGTCGGACGTACGGCTGCTGGCCGCCGCGCTGGGTGAATACTTTGCCGGCTCCGGTGCTGGTCCGGGGAGCGGCTCGGCCGCCGGCCGGGAGTACTGGCTGAACCGTTACCCGGACGACGCGCTGGCCCAGGTCTGGCGGAAGACGCACTTCTCCTGGTGGATGACCACGATGCTGCACATCCCCGGCGGCCCGGTCCCGGGCGCCGACTTCGAGCAGCAACTGCAACTGGCTCAGCTTCGGTACGTCACGTCCTCCGTGGCCGCGGCCACGGAACTGGCCGAGAACTACACCGGGCTGCCGCTGCGGATCTGACTGCTCGGGACCTGACTGGAGGCATCGCTATCAGCATCGATCTGGCCGCGATCACCGCGATCGACACCCATGTGCACGTCGAGGCCGACGCTCAGGGCCGTCATTCGCTGGACGAGGAACTGATGGACGCCTCGGCCCGGTACTTCGCCGCCACGGCGGACCGCGCCCCGACCCTGGACCGGATCGCCGAGCACTACCGGCAGCGGGCCCTGGCCGCGGTGGTGTTCACCGTGGACGCCCACACCGCCACCGGGCACCCGGCGCTGTCCAGCGAGGACATCATCGAGGGCGCGCGCAAGCACGACGACGTCCTGATCCCGTTCTGCTCGGTCGACCCGCGGGCCGGTGCGGACGCCGTCGGCCGGCTGCGGGACCTGCTCGCCGCCGGGGCCCGGGGCCTGAAACTGCACCCCTCGCTCCAGGATTTCGTCCCGAACGACCGGGCCTACTACCCGATCTACGAGCTGGTCGCCGAGGCGGGCCGGCCGGTCGTCTTCCACACCGGGCAGACCGGGATCGGCGCGGGGCTGCCGGGTGGGCGCGGGATCAAGCTGCGTTACTCCGACCCGATGCTGATCGACGACGTCGCCGCCGACTTCCCGGCCCTGCCGATCGTGCTGGCCCACCCGTCGGTGCCCTGGCAGGACGCGGCCATCTCGATCGCGACCCACAAGGCGAACGTGATGATCGACCTGTCCGGCTGGTCGCCCCGGTACTTCTCCCCGCCCCTGGTGCGCGCGATCAACGGCCGGCTCCGACGGAAGGTGCTGTTCGGCTCCGACTACCCGGTGGTCACCCCGGACCGGTGGCTGGCCGACTTCGCGCAGCTCGAGATCACACCGGAGGTGCGGGAGCTGGTGCTGAAATCGAATGCCGCCGAGCTGCTGGGCCTGAGATGATGAGTGATCTGGGGCTGGGGAGCTGGCCGGCCCGGCGGGCCCGGATGGACGGCGCCGCGATCGCGCTTGAGCAGGGGGACCGGCACCTCGACTACGCCACCCTGGCGGATCGGGTCGAGGCGCTGGCCGGTGGCCTGGCGCGGCTGGGGGTGAAGGCCGGCGACCGGGTCGCCTATCTCGGGCCGAACGACCTCAGCACCTTCGAGACGCTGTTCGCGACCGGCCGGCTCGGCGGGATCTTCGTGCCGCTGAACCTGCGGCTGGCCGCCGCGGAGATCAGCTACATGCTCGCCGACTGCGGGGCGAGCGTGCTCGTCCACGGCCCGGATCAGGCCGGGCTGGTCCGGGCGGCCGATCCGGCGGCCGCCGGCGTCCGGCACGTCGTCCCGATCGCGAATTCCCCCCAAGAACAGGGGGATTCGCGGTACGAGCGGCTGCTGACGCCGGGCGCAGGGGGCTGCGCGCCCAGCTCGCCGGTGACGCTCGAGGACGACGCCCTGATTCTCTACACCAGCGGCACCACCGGTCGGCCCAAGGGCGCCGTCCTCACCCACGGCAACATCACCTTCAATACCGTCAACCAGCTCGCCCACCTCGATGTGCTGCGCAGCGACACCGTGGTCTGCACCGCGCCGCTGTTCCACGTCACCGGGCTCGGGCAGGTGAGCCTGCCCACGCTGTTCAAGGGCGGCCGGGTGATCGTCGCGCCGAAGTTCGACCCGGCCTGGCTGCTGCGGACCATCGCCCAGCACGCGGTGGCGGCGTTCTCGGCGGTGCCGACCATGCTGCAGTTGCTCTGCGACAGCCCGGACTGGGACACGGCGGATCTCTCGTCGCTGCGCTACGTGGTGTTCGGCGGGTCGCCGGTGGACGAGCGGGTGGCCCGGGCCTGGCGCGAGCGCGGGGTCGACGTCCTCCAGGGATACGGCATGACCGAGGCCGCGCCCGGAGTACTGATGACGCTGCCCGGGACGGCCGCCGGGCATCCCGCGTCGACGGGGGTGCCGCACTTCTTCACCGACGTCCAGCTCCTGCCGCTCGAGGGTTCCGGGCGGATCGGTGGTTCCGGGCTGCGGCCGGCGGAAGGCACCGGGGAGCTGCTGGTGCGCGGACCCAACGTGTTCCGCGGCTACTGGCGGCGGCCGGCGGAGACGGCCGCGGTGCTCGAGCCGGACGGCTGGTATCACGGCGGTGACGTGCTGACCATCGACGGTGACGGCTGGGGCTACGTCGTCGACCGGGTCAAGGACGTGATCATCTCCGGCGGTGAGAACATCTACCCGGCCGAGGTCGAGGCGGTGCTGCGGCAACTGCCCGCGATCGCCGACTGCGCGGTGATCGGCGTCCCGGACCAGCGCTGGGGCGAGGTCGGAGTGGCCTACCTGGTGCCGGCACCGGGCCGGTCGCTCGACGAGGCGCAGGTGCGCGCCCACCTGGAGTCCAGGCTGGCCCGGTTCAAGGTGCCCAGGTATCTGAAGATCGTTTCCGGCCTGCCCCGAACCGCCACCGGCAAGCTCCAGCGCTCCCTCCTGCGCCCCGGCCCCCCTGAAACCGGCCGGTGCCCCTGAAACCAGCCGGCCGCGCGGGCGCATTGCCCGGCCGGCTGCGAGGCTGGGCCCATGCGCCTGTCCACACCGTGACCGCCGCGTACCACCAGCCGTAGCACCAGCCGTTGATCACCGGCTCGGCCTGCGGATCGGCGGTGATCGTGACGTTTTGGCGGGCCCAGCCGGTGATCAGGAGCGAAGATCTGAGGTTCCAGGTCAGACTCTGAGCCCGGCCCGGGCGGCCCGGTGGTGGCGCGCTCCCGCCTCGGCAACTAGCCTTCTTAGGTAAGCATTGCCTAACAATGTTGACGGGAGCTCGGACCGACATGCTGCCCACGTTCGTGATCGGGTTACGCGAGGGACTCGAGGCGGCGCTGATCGTCGGCATTGTCGCCGCTTTCCTGCGCCGGCAAGGCCGCTCCGACCTGCTGCGCTGGGTCTTCGCCGGGATCTTCGCGGCGATCGGGCTGTGTGTCGCGGCCGGGCTCGCCCTGGAGGCCGTGTCCCGGCAGTTGCCGCAACGCCGGCAGGAAGGTCTGGAGACCGTGATCGGCGTCTTCGCCGTGGCCATGGTCAGCTACATGGTGGTCTGGATGCGCCGGCACTCCCGCGATCTGAAAGGCCAGCTCGAGGGGGCGGCCGGGGCGGCGGTGGCCGTCGGCTCGGGTCTGGCCCTGGTGGTGATGGCCTTCCTGGCGGTGCTGCGCGAGGGCCTGGAAACAGTGGTCTTCCTGATGGCCGCGTTCAACGAGACCGGTGGCGGCCGCTCGGCCGGGGCCGGGGCGATGCTGGGCATCGTGGTCGCGGTCGGGCTGGGTGGCCTGATCTACCGCGGCGGGGTGCGCCTGAACCTGTCCAAGTTCTTCCGCGCCACCGGCGTCGTGCTGGTGCTGGTCGCGGCCGGGCTGGTGCTGAACGCCTTCCACACCGCGCACGAGGCGGGCTGGCTGAACCTCGGCCAGCAGCCGACCGTCGATCTGAGCGCGCTGGTCCGGCCCGGGTCGCTGCAGGCGTCGGTGCTGACCGGAGTGCTCGGGCTGCAGCCGCATCCGGTGCGGATCGAGCTGATCGGCTGGCTCGTCTACCTGGTGCCGATGGTGCTCTACGTGGCCTGGCCGGCGGGGCGGGCGCCGTCCCGGCGCAGGGTCGCGGTGCTGACCCTGGCCGGCGCGACGGCCGGCGCGCTCGCCGTCGTCCCCCTGCTGGTGCTGCTGCCGGGCCGGCCCGAGCAGCGGCCGGTGACCCGGTCGGGGCAGTTGCGGGCCCAGTTGCGATCCGCCGGCCCGCTCGCCGTGATCCGGGTCACCTGGCCCGGGTCGCCGTCCCGCGATCTGTCGGTGACCCGCACCGGTGTCCGGCAGCAGGACGGCGTCGGTGTCGACGTCTACACCCAGCAGGCCACCACGGCGGTCCCGGACGCCCCGAACAGCCTGAGCTATGCGCAGGTGGCCGCGCTGAACGGTGGCCGGCTCCCGCTGGGGATGCGGGCCGAACCGGGATCCGTGCCGGTCCGGTACCGCACCACCGAGCAGGTGACGTTCCAGGTGGCCACGAGCACCGGCCGGGTGCTGGAGCTGAGCCGGCGTCAGAGCGTCACGGCGCTGGTCCAGTCCCGGGCCGGGGCCGTCCCGATTGCGGCCGGGGCGACCTCCGTCCAGCTCGCGCCGGTGGTGGCGGCCCGCGCGCTGAAGGCGGCGGTGGCCGCCGAGCGTGATCAGCGCGAGCGGCGCGCGCTGCTCGTCGGCGCGGCCCTGGCCGCGGTGGTCGCGGCCGGGCTCGGGCTCGCGGGGGTTTTCCTGGCCCGCACCGGCCGGGACCGGGATGGTGGCCGGGACCGGGATGGTGATCGGGACCGGGCCGAGGCCGCGCCCAACCCGGCCGCAACCCAACCCGTTGCTAGTTAGGTTAGGCTTGCCTAAATTTCCTCAGGCAAGGAGTTTTCTGGAATGTCGGTTCTCATCGTCCGGCGGTTCGGCGCGGTATCCGTCGCGATTGCGGTGATCGCGAGCCTGGCCGGCTGCGGCGGTTCGTCCAGTGGTTCGTCGGGCGCAGCAGCGGGTGGATCGTCCGGCGGATCCGTGGGTGGTTTGTCCGGTGCTTCCGCCGGTGACCCGCACACCGCGAACGTCACGGTCACCGCGGCCGCGGGCTGCACCAGCGACCGCACGAGCTTCACCGCCGGCCCGCTCACGTTCAAGATCACGAACAAGGACGCCACCGCGGTCAGCGAGATCGAACTGCTCGGCGGGGAGCGGATCGTGGGGGAGAAGGAGAACCTGCCGCCGGGCTTCAGCGGCACCTTCACGGTCACGGTCGCGGCCGGCGCTTACTCGCTGTACTGCCCCGGTGCGGCCACGGAGAAAACCCCGCTGACGGTCACCGGGTCGAGCGCGGCCCCGACCGGGGCCGGTTCCGGCGCCCTGCTCGCCGAGGGCGCAAAACAGTACGCGGGCTACGTGAACACCCAGATGGGGTATCTCGTGACCACCAGCCGGACCCTGGCCGCCGCCCTGAAAGGTTCCGATCTCGCGGCGGCTCAGCAGGCCTACCAGAAGGCCCGGCCGTACTACGAGCGGATCGAGCCGGTGGCCGAGTCGTTCACCACCGGCAAGGACGACCTCGACGCCGCGATCGACGCCCGCGAAGGTGACGTCCCGGCGTCCTCCTGGACCGGTTTCCACCGGATCGAGAAGGGCTTGTTCAAGACCAGGAGCGTGAAGGGCCTGAGCTCGTACGGAGCGGGGCTGGTCAGCAACGTGCAGAAGCTGCAGAAACTGACCGAGAGCCTCAGCTACCGGCCCTACGAGCTGGCCAACGGTGCGCAGGAACTGCTCGACGAGGTGTCCAGCTCCAAGATCACCGGTGAGGAGGAGCGGTACTCGCACATCGACCTGCTCGACTTCCAGGGCAACGCCGAGGGCGCGCAGCAGGCCTTCGCCGACCTGCAGCCCGGCCTGACCCAGATCGACCCGGCCCTGGCCACGACCATCAGCACGAACTTCGCCACCCTGAACACGCTTCTGGACAAGTACCGGACCAGCGCCGGCGCCTCCGGGTTCGTGGCCTACGGCCGGCTCTCCGGTGCCGACAAGAGGGCCCTCGCGGCCGCGGTGAAGGCGGTCCAGGAGCCGTTGTCCCGGGTGGCCAGCAAGGTCGCACAGTGAATCGCGGTTCGTCGAGCCGGCGCCGTTTTCTTGGCGGTGCGCTCGGGGTGGCCGGGGCCGGGGTGGTCGGTGCGGCCGGGTACGGGATCGCCCGGGCCGCCGATGCCCCCACCGCCGCGACGGCGTCCACCACTGCCGGCGACCAGGTTCCGCTGTACGGGCGGCATCAGGCCGGGATCGCCACCGATGCCCAGGACCGGCTCGCGTTCGCCGCGTTCGACCTGAACACCACGGATCCGCAGGCGGTGGCCACGCTTCTCGGCCTGTGGTCGGCCGCCGCCGCCCAGCTGACCGCCGGCCGGCCGGTCGGGGCCCCGGAGATCAACCCGCAGGCCCCGCCGCTGGACACCGGGGAGGCGCTCGGGCTGGCCCCGGCCAACCTGACCATCACCGTGGGCTTCGGCCCGTCCCTGTTCGACCACCGTTTCGGGCTGGCCGGACGGCGTCCGGCCGCCCTGGTCGACCTGCCCGCCTTTCCCAACGATCACCTCGAGGCCGCCCGCACCGGTGGCGACCTCGGCGTCCAGGCCTGCTCGAACGACCCGCAGGTCA
>Ga0265340_10000486_pt1 | contig 21710 bp, 19 predicted proteins | sample 4CB225metaG_FD_202082 | JGI IMG/M metagenome (GOLD analysis project Ga0265340, IMG submission 202082) | Rhizosphere microbial communities from Carex aquatilis grown in University of Washington, Seatle, WA, United States - 4-CB2-25 metaG | ecosystem: Host-associated > Plants > Roots >...
GCTCGATCAGCCCGGCGTGGACCGGGCCGACCGGGATCACGTACACGCCGGTGCCCTGAACCGCGAGGAAGGGGTACGGCTCGTCGGTGGAGCCGAACGGCGGCGGGTCGCCGGCGTCCGAGCGCATCGGGAACCAGCCGCTGGGCCAGTGCTGATGCCGGACCAGCCGGCGGGGCTGCGGATGATGCAACGGCTCGATCCCGTACATGTCGTGCATTTCGCGTTCGAATCGCCCGGCCGGGAAGGAGATTCCGGCCAGGCTGGGGATCTCGGGGGCCTTCCGGTCGGTCCGCAGCACCAGTTCGATCCGCCGGTCCGGCCCGGCGGCGGTCAGCAGGTAGACGATCCGGAACGCGTCGGCGTCCTCCTGGGCGGAGACCAGGGCCAGCCGGAAACCACGGGCCAGAAGCTCATCCACCCGCCCGGACAGCTCGGCTGCGGTCACCTCATGGCTGCTGTTGGCCGGGCTGGTGCTCGCGGGACTGGTGATGTCGGAGCTGACGTCTTCGCGGCCCGGACCAGTGTGCTCGGCCCCGGTCATGCCGTGGCCACGATCTTCGCGGCGGCGGTCAGCAGGTGCTGCAGGGGCCAGGCGAAGACTCCGAGCAGGGCCAGTGCGATCAGCCCGGTGACCAGCGGGGCGGCGGCCGCGATCGGCGAACGGGTCGGCGAAGGTCTCGGACTCGGGGTGGCACCGGGCGCAGTGTCACCGGGCGAGGCCTCGCCGAACAGCATGCCCGCGCCCGCAATCGCGATGGCGACGAACACGATCAGCAGCAGCACCAGGGCCAGCGCGATCGCCCAGCCCAGCCCGGCGTCGGTGGCGGCCCGGGCCAGCCCCAGCTCGCTGACGAACAGGCTGAACGGGGGCAGGCCAAGCAGCGCGGCCAGCCCGAGGGCGAACGTGCCGGCCAGCACCGGGCGCCGGGCCAGCAGCCCGCGGACCGCGGAGATCCGGGTGCTGCGCTCGGATTCGAGGATCTGCCCGGCTCCGCAGAACAGCACCGCCTTGCCCAGACCGTGGCCGAGGATGTGCAGCAGCAGCGCCGTCACGGCCAGCGGCGTGCCCACCGCGATGCCCAGCGCGACCAGGCCCATGTGCTCGATGCTGGAGTAGGCCAGCATCCGTTTGTAGTCCCGCTGGGCCAGCAGCATGGACGCGGCGATCACCAGCGTGACCAGCGCACCGGCCAGCAGCAGCCGGCGGATGAACGCCGGGTCGAGGGCCGCCACCGCGATCACCCGATAACGCAGCAGCGCGTACATGGCCACGGACAGCAGCACACCCGACATCAGCGCGGACACCGGAGCCGGGGCCTGGCTGTGCGCGTCGGGCAGCCAGCTATGCATCGGGGCCAGCCCGGCCTTGGTCCCGAAACCCAGCACCAGCAGGGCCACCGCGATCCGCATCACGCCGGGATCGAGCTCGTCGGCGTGGGCCACCAGGACCGTCCAGTCCAGCGATCCGCGGGTGCCGACCCCGGCGTGCTGGGAGGCGAAGTACACCAGCACCGTGCCCAGGTAGGCCAGGGCGATGCCGACCGAGCAGATCATCACGTACTTCCAGGTTGCCTCCAGCGCCTCCCGGCTGCGCCGATGGCCGACCAGGAAAGCGGTCACGATCGTGGTCGCCTCGATCGCCGCCCAGAGCACGCCGAGGTTGCTGGCCAGCACGGCCAGCACCATGGCGGCCAGGAACAACGGCACCAGCACGCCGTACCGGCGGGCGCCGCGGGCGTCGGTGTGCCCGGCGGCCAGCTCCTGCTCGATGTAGTCGACGCCGGCCCAGGTGGCGATCAGCCCGACGCCCCCGATGACCAGCAGCATGAACGACGACAGGGCGTCCGCGCGGAGGAATCCGGCCGCGGTCAGGGCCGACCCGTCAACGGTGCGGACCGCGGCCAGTACACCAGCGGTCAGGATCATTCCGGACGCGACCACGCAGGACCAGGCGACGGTGCGCCGCCAGCCGGCCAGGGCCGCCAGCACCGCGGCCACACCCGGCGCCACCAGGGGAGTGAACAGGATCACTGATCCTGGTGAATCGCCGGTCAGGACGTGCAGCATATCGCTCTTTTCGGGTTGATACTCGTTCGTGATCATGCACGTTTGCGCAGTAGCGACCGTGCACGAGTGCATGATCACGAGAGGGGATGGTCAGTCGTGCAGTTCGTGGAGTTCGTCCAGATCCGTGTTGCCGAAGGCGAGCCGCATCCGGGCGGTGAGCACCTGGAGCACCAGCACCACCAGCAGCACGTCCAGGGAGACGCCGAGCTCGACGATCAGCGGGACGCCGGCGGCGGCCAGGAACGCGGTCGCGGAGATCCCGTTGTCGAGAATCAGGAATCCGACGATCTGGGAGAGCGCCCGGCGTCGGGTGATCATGACGAAGAAGCCCAGGAAGACCATCGCGATCCCGACCGGCAGGGCCTGGGTGGCCGGGCTGGGAGCCAGCGCCACCAGGGGCCGGCTCAGGGCGTAGGCCGCCAGCGTGATCAGGGCGGCGGCCAGGAGCGAGGCGGTCACGTTCACCAGCGGCTCGGATTCGCGGTCCTCGGTCGTGGTCTGCAGCACCCGGCGCAGCACCGCGGGCAACCCGATGACCTTGAGGACGAGGACGCCGGCCGCGACGAGCAGGAGGTCGCCGTTGCGTTCGTGGATCCCCAGCAGGGCCGCCAGCACGGTCAGCAGCCCTCCCTGCAGGGCCAGCAACCGGACGATCGCGCTCAGTTCCCGCCGCCAGAGAATCAGCACGGCACTCAGCAGCAGGCCGCCGCAGACCAGGTTGAGGCCCTCGACATAGACGTTCTCGTTCATAAGATCTTTCCGTCGCAGCGAAGTTTTCCCGGAGCCACCGGCCTGACATTCACGGGCCTGACGTTCAACGGCCTGATGTTCACGACGGGCCGGCCAGGAAGAAGGAAGCGGTCACGGCCAGCAGACCGAACAGGAACGACCCGGCCAGCAGCTCGGGCACCCGGAACAGGCGCCACTTGGCCAGGAACACCTCGATCGTGGCCAGGGCCCCGGCCAGAACGCTCACCTTGAGCGCGAGCACCAGGGCGGCTCCCAGCAGCGGCAGCAGCCCCGAACTGGTGGCGATCCCAACCGGGAAGAACAGGTTCGCACCCAGGGCCAGCAGCACGGTCAGGCGCAGGCTGGAGGCCAGTTCGACCAGGGCCAGGTCCCGGCCGGAGTACTCCAGCACCATCGCCTCGTGGATCATGGTCAGTTCCAGGTGGGTGGACGGGTTGTCCACCGGCAGCCGGCCGGTCTCCGCGACCACGACCACCGCGAGCGCGACCCCGGCCAGCACGCCGGCGGGAGAGGGCACGTGCACGGAGTGGCTGTGGCTGCTGGCCACGATCGCGGCCAGGTTCGAGGAGCCGACCCGGGCCGAAAGGGCGAATCCGGCGAGCAGAATCGTGGGCTCGGCCAGCGCGGCCACGGTGATCGCCCGGCTGGCCCCCATCCCGCCGAAGGCGGTGCCGGTGTCCAGCCCGGCCAGGGCCAGGGCGACCGTCCCGAGTAGTAGCAGCGACACGATCGCGAACAGATCGGCCACCCCGTCCAGCGGCGAGACGGTGGACAGGAACGGTGCGACCGCCGCGATCACCAGGGTCGAGGCCAGCAGCACCGGGGGCGCGGCGGTGAAGACCACGGTCGATCCGTGCGGGCGGATCGGTTCCTTGCGGAACAGCTTGCGCAGATCCCGCCAGGGCTGGAGGAAACCGGCCCCGACCCGGCCCTCCATCCGGGCCCGGATCTGCCGCATCCCGCCGACCAGCAGCGGAGCACCGAGGACGATCAGCAGTAATTGCAGTCCGACGGCGGCGAAACCGGCGGCGGTCAGGTCCCCGCTGAGGATGTGCCCGGTCATCAGGTTCCCGGTCACGACGTCAGTCCGATCACGATCAGGACGCCGAGCAGCCCGACGAAGCCGTAGGTCAGGTAGCTGTGCACGCTGCCGTTGGCGAAGGCGCGAGACCTTTCCCCCCACCATCGGGCCGCGTTCAGGATCGGCGGGTACAACCGGGCCTCCAGCCGGTCGGGTACCTGCTGGCGGAACTCGACGCTCTCGACCAGATAGCGCGATTCCTGGTACGGGGTGACGTGGACGTCGTTGTCCGGCCGCAGCACGTCGTCGAAGACCCGGGTCAGCGGTTCGGCGAACGAGGTCGCGGTGTACTCCATCCGGGGATCGAGGCGGGTCCCGCCGCACCCCCAGGCCTGGGCGGTGCGCCGGGGCAGCCCACGGCCCAGCCGGCGGGCCCCGGCGGTGACGGTCCCGGCGGCGACCAGCAGGCCCAGCGCGATCAGGAGCGGGGACATCGAGCCGGCGATGCCGCTCAGCCGCAACGTCACCCCGCTGTCGGCCAGCGGGGCGTCGTCGTTGATGGTCGGCAGGATGCTCAGCACCCGGGTCAGCGGAGTGCCGGTGGCAGCGGGGGCGAGGGCCAGGCCCGCGCAGGCGGCGGCGGCCAGGGTCATCCCGGCCCGCATGGTGAACGGGCTTTCGCTGGCCGCGGCGGCGGCCGGGGTCCGGGGCCGGGCCAGGAAGCCGATCCCGAAGGCTTTGACGAAGGTGGCGACTCCCAGCCCGGCGGTGAGCGCGACCACGCCGACGGCCAGCGGCATGGTGATCGCCACCAGGACCGACGTCGATCCGGTTCCGGACAGGCTGTGGATCAGGCCCTGAAGCAGCAGCCATTCCGAGACGAAACCGTTGCCCGGCGGCAGGGCCGCGGCGGCCAGCGCTCCGAACGCGAAAACCGCCGTGGTGAGCGGCATCCTGGTGGCGAGTCCGCCGAGCCGGTCCAGGTCGCGCAGGCCGGTGGCCCGCAGCACCGAGCCGGCGCCGAGGAACAGCACGGTCTTGAACGCGGCGTGGTTGACGATCTGCAGCAGGGCCGCCCCCAGCAGCAGCGAGGCCAGTCCACGATTGAGGTCGGCGGCGAACATTCCGGCGGCTCCGATCCCGATCAGCATCAGCCCCACGTTCTCCGTGGTGGAGTACCCGAGCAGGCGTTTCAGGTCGGTGGCCACGCTGGCCTGGAGCACCCCGTACAACGCGGACAGGCAGCCGACGGCGAGGATCAGCACCCCCCACCACCGGGGGCCGCCACCGAGCAGGTCGAACTGGACCCGGATCAGCCCGTACAGGCCCAGGTTGACCATGGCCGCCGACATCAGCGCGGAGACGTGGCTGGGAGCCTCCGGGTGGGCTCGGGGCAGCCACACGTGCAGCGGCACCATGCCGGCCTTCGAGCCGAACCCGATGAAGATCAGGAGGAAGATCACCGTTCGGGAGCTGGTGGACAGGCCGGCCGCGCCGGCTCGGAGTTCGGCGAACGATTCGCCGCCGGCCTGCCCGGCGAAGACCACCAGGCCGATCAGGATCGCCACCAGCCCCAGGTGGGTCATCCCGGCATACCAGAGACCGGCTTCCCGGACCGAGCGGCGCAGCCGGTGCTCGGCCAGCACCAGGGTCAGGGAGGTGATGGCCATCAGTTCCCACAGGATCAGCAGTGTGGTCACACTGGCCGCGGCCGGAACCAGCAGCATCGACGCGACGAACAGGGGCAGCACCGCCTGGCTGGTGCGGGAGGCCGCGGCCAGCGGGGGAGCAGCCAAGCCCGGTTCATTCGGTTCATTCGGTTCGGCTGGTTGGGCTGGTTCAGCCGGTTGGGCTGGTTCGATCTGATCCCGGGCGTGCTGGCCGCCGGGGCCGGTGTAGCCGATGGCGTAGAGCCCGGCCGCGATCGCGACCGCCCCCACGACGAGCTGAAAACCGCCCGAGAGCGGGTCGATCGCGAACTGCGCCGGGCTCAGCGGCAGGATCCCGGGCAAGGTCAAGGACCAGGTCCGGCCGCCGAGAGCCGCGGCTCCGGTCACCACTCCCGCCACTCCCGCCGTCGCGGTCAGCGACCCGGCCAGCACCGGTCGCCACCGCGCCGGGGCCACCGCACCGGCGACCATGCCGATCCCGCCGGCCAGGGCAGTGGCGCTCATCCCCGCATCGATCGGGTTCATCGGCCGGTCAACCCTCGCAACGCCTCGATCAGGGCATCCGGATGCGGTGGGCAGCCGGGCACCTCAAGGTCCACCGGGATGACGTCGCGCACGGCCCCTTCGACGCCGTGGCCACCGGCGAACACCCCACAGTCGCGGGCGCAGTCGCCGACCGCGATCACCCGCTTGGGTCCCGGCGTCGCCTGGTAGGTCTTACGCAGCGGATCGGCCATGTTCCGGGTCACCGGCCCGGTGACCAGAAGCGCGTCGGCGTGCCGGGGCGAGGCGACCAGGCGGAGCCCGTAACGTTCGGCGTCGTACACCGGCCCGAAGGCCGACCCGATCTCCAGTTCGCAGCCGTTGCAGGATCCGGCGTCGACCTGGCGTAGCTGAACCGACTTTCCCAGCATCAACGGCCCGGAACCGCTGCCTCCGTCGGCGGCGGGGGCCGGGCGCGGCGGCGCCGGTTCCGCCGCCCGGCCGGTACCGATGATCCTTCCGAGCAAACTCATCGGATCTCCTTCGAGGAAACCCGGGTCTTCAGGCCCGGGAGGAATCGGACCCCTGTGGAGCAGGACAGGGGCAGCCGATCCGGGGGTGGGATCGGGGTCGTGGTGGGTACATACGGTTGCAGCGCGTGGACCGGACGTAAGCCCAGGGGTAACCCTGGCCGGCTGGGATGAAGCGCGAACCTCAACTGGATTCCTTCGCGAGTCAGTTGGAATCCCGGGCCGTTTACGGCCGGGAGGACGTCAAGAACTGCTCCTGAGGAGAACGCAAAAAGTCCGTCATTTGTGATGAGACGTGGTCATTCCCGAGGCAAATGCGCTGGTTGCGGAGGAGATCCGGTCTCGGCCCGGCTCCGGACGGCCGGCTCCGGCGCAGCGGCGGCCGGGGGCCCTTCGGCGCGTAGATCGCTCAGCAAGTCGATCTGATCGGCGAGAACCGTGGTCAGGATGCTTCTGGCCACCGCGAGTAACTCTGCCACCTGATTACTCGCCAGCGAGTAATACACCGATGAGCCCTCCCGGCGGGTCGAGACCAGTCCCGAGCGCCGCAGCACGGCGAGTTGCTGGGACAGATTGGAGGCTTCGACCCCGACTTCCAGCAGCATCTCGGCGACCGAATAATCGCGATCGCTGAGCATCTCCAGGACCCGGATCCGGATCGGATGCCCAAGGGTCTTGAAGAACTCCGCCTTCAATTGGTGCAGCGGCGTCGTCATCGATTCCCTTTCACGTCCGGCCGGCCGCCGGAACCTGGAATCCCGTCGCAGAACCTCAGTCCCTGAGGATGTCAGCAATTGCAGAAATCTGCAATTCACGGTTATCGATACTCGACCAGACGGAGGAATCGGGTCCGGACGAGGACGAGGACCGCGCCGGGCCCCGGCCCGGTTCGGTGGTGGCCCGGTTCGGTGGTGGCCGGGCTCGGTGGTGGCCGGGTTCGGTGTTTGAGCCCGGCCTCAGCCTCGAGCCGGCCTCGGGTGTGGCATCGAATCGGGCCGGCTCGTGGTTGGGTAGGGGCGATGGCGCCGGATTCCCGGCGCGTCGTCCAGGTGTTCCGTCCAGCCGTTCTGTCAGTCGTTCTGTCCAGTCGTTCCAGGGGAGAAGCATTGAGCCGGGTCCAGGGCCGCGGGCCGCAGCGGGGCGGCACCCGCACCGCCGAGCAGGAGGCCACTCAGAAGCGGTTGCGCGAGGTCTACCAGGCGATCCTCACCCGGGCCCCGGAGAACGACGTGGTGCCGAGCCTGGACCGGATCGCCGCGGTCTGCCAGCTCCTCGGTGACCCGCAGCGGTCCTTCGAGATGGTGCACGTCACCGGTACCAACGGGAAGACGTCGACCACCCGGATGATCGAGCGCCTGCTGCGTCAGCACGGACTGCGGACCGGCCGGTTCCTCAGCCCGCACCTGAACGACGTCCGGGAACGGATTGCCCTGGACGGCGAGATGCTGTCCGCGGAGCGGTTCATCGAGGCCTACGCCGAGGTCCAGCCGTACCTGGATCTGGTCGACGCCCGCAGCGCACCGGCCGGGGCGCCCCGGCTGAGTTTCTTCGAGGTGCTGGTGGCGATGGCCTACGCGACCTTCGCCGACAGCCCGGTGGACGTCGCCGCGGTCGAGGTCGGCCTGGGCGGATCCTGGGACGCCACCAACGTCGGCACCGGCCGGGTCGCGGTGATCACCCCGATCGCCATGGATCATGAGCGCTTCCTCGGCCACGACCTGGCCTCGATCGCCACCGAGAAGGCGGGGATCATCAAACCCGGGGCGATCGCGGTGATCGCCGAGCAACCGGACGAGGCGGCCGAGGTGCTGCTGGCCCGGGCGGCCGAGGTCGGTGCCACCGTGCTGCGTCAGGGCTACGAGTTCGGGCTGATCGGCCGGGAGGTGGCGGTCGGCGGCCAGGTGATCACCGTGCAGGGCAACGGACCGGTCTACGAGGACATCTTCCTGCCGTTGCACGGCGCCCATCAGGCTTACAACGCCGCCGCCGCCCTGGTCGCGGTCGAGGCGTTGCTGGTCGGTTCGGGGGCGGGGTCCTCGGGGTCTTCGGGGTTCTCGGGAGCGGCGGCCTCGGAGGCGGGGTTCTCGGAGCTGGGGTCCTCGGTCGGGCTGGACATCGATCTGGTCCGGGCGGCCTTCGCGGACGTCGATTCACCAGGCCGGATGGAAGTGGTCCGGCGCAGCCCGACGGTGCTGATCGACGCCGCCCACAACCCGGCCGGGGCCACCGTGCTGGCCGACAGCCTGGAGGAGGCCTTCGGGTTCAACCGCCTGATCGGGCTGGTCGCGGTGCTGGCGGACAAGGACGCCGAGGGCATCCTCGGCGTGCTGGAACCGGTGCTCGACGAGGTGGTGATCACCAGAACGTCGTCCCCCCGCTCGATCGACCCGGCCGAACTCGGCGAGATCGCGACCGACGTCTTCGGTGAGGACCGGGTCACGGTGTTCGACCGCCTTGACGACGCTCTCGACTACGCGATCGGCAAAGCCGAGGAGGACGGCCAGATCGGTGGTGGGGTGCTGGCCACCGGCTCGGTCACGATGGCGGCCGACGTCCGCCTGCTGCTGAGCCGGACCAGCCGGTGAGATCCCCGACCCGGATCATGGCCGCCACCACGCTGACCTGCGAGGCGCTGGTGGTGATGTTCGCCGGTCTGGTCGCCAAGGACCTGTCCTCGCTGTCCGTCGGGGCCGCCCTCGGGATTTCCGCGGCGCTCGCGGTGGCCTGCCTGATCGCCGCCGGCCTGCTCCGCAACCGCGCCGGTTACATTGCCGGCTCGGCACTTCAGGTGCTGATCTTCGGATTCGGCTTCTGGGTGCACTCGATGTTCTTCCTCGGGCTGCTCTTCACCGGGCTCTGGGTGCTGTCCCTGGTCCTGGGTGAACGGGCCGTAAAGACCGCTGAGCAGCGCTGGGGACATGGTGGAATTGGGCAGTGACCGATTTCCCCCCAGCCACCGATTTCCCCCCAGCCACCGATTTCAGTACGGCCATGCAGCTCACCCCGATCGGGGACCGGCGCTGGCGGGCCACCCTCACCGCTGATTGGGGCCAGGGGCGGACCACCTTCGGTGGACTGCTGGCCGCGCTCGCGGCCCGGGTGGCGGTGCAGGTGGTCGGGGCCGGCCGGCCGCTGCGGACCATGGACGTCGCGTTCATCGCGCCGATCGGACCCGGGCCGGCCGAGCTCGAGGTCGAGGTGCTGGGGGAGGGCAAGACGGTCACTCAGCTCGTGGTCGGGATCAGCTCCGGTGGGGTGCTCGGCTGCCGGGCGCATCTGGTCGCCGGCGCGGCCCGCCGTTCCGGCCTGCGGGTCGAGACCAGGCCCACCGAACCGATCGGGGGCGACCCGGCCGACGCGGGTGTCGATTTCTCTTACCAGCCCGGGCTGACTCCGGAGTTCTGCCGTCACATCGAGTATCGCTGGTGTTCCGACGCGGTCCCGTTCTCCGGCGGCGGGGCCGAGACGGCGCAGCTGAAGGGCTGGGCCCGGCACCGGCAGGGGCCGGCTCAGGGGCTGGAGGCCACCATCGCGCTGCTCGATTCCTGGCCGCCGGCCGTGCTACCGATGACTCTCGGCCCCACCCCGGCCAGCACCGTGAGCTGGGCGATCCACTTCGCCGGGCTGAACGACCGGCCCGAACCGGAACTCAGCTCGGCGTCGGCCGGCCCGCAGTGGTTCTGGTACGAGGCCCGGACCGTGCGGTCCGCCGATGGTTACGCCACCGATCAGGCCACCATGTACGACCAGCAGGGGCGGTTGCTGGCCTGGTCGGAGCAGTTGATCGCGGTCTACGACCGGCCGGCCGAGAACGATTCGCTCGGGGTCGGCCCGGTGGCTGACGAGGCCGCCGTTGCGTCGGCCTCGCCGGTGGGGGTGGCTGAACCCAGCGGTCCGGCGTCCTGACCGGTGGCTGGGGACTGAGGATCAGGTCGCGTCGTGACCATCAGCGCGGCTCAGGTGGGGCTCCAGTTCGGCGACGATTGCGGCCCTCGGCCTCAGCCCTTTGACCCGGGCGACGGCGAGACCGCCGATGAACAGCACCAGCGTCGGCATCGACGAGATCTCGAAGTGCGTGGCGGTGACCGGATTGGCGTCGACGTCGATGGACAGCACCCGCAGCCGGCTCGCCTCGGCCGCGGCGATCTGCTCCAGGATCGGGGCGATCTGCTGGCATGGCGGGCACCAGTCGGCGGTGAAGTCCACCAGCACCGGCCGGCCGCTGACCAGGACGTCGGCGGCGAAAGCGGCGTCCGTAGTGGTCGCGAGGGGCACACCTGCTCCTTGAACTGGTCCGGCCCGGCCTGGGTACTGCTGCGCCGTCCCAGGCTAGCGCGGCCGCCGTCGACGATCAGCGGATGTGCCCGCAAATGGGCTGTGTCTGGCCCAGATTCACTGGTCGTCGGGGTCGGTGCGGTCGTCGGGGTCGGTGTGGTCAGTGCCGATCCCGATCGTGGCCGGGGCGAGGGTGGCCAGGGCGAAGCTGGCCGGGGCGAGGGCGGCCGGAGCGAGGCTGGCCCGGGCGAAGGCAGCCAGCAGGGCCGGCCGGTCACTGTGGTTGATCTGGGCGGCGAGTACGGATGACAGCGCGACGGTGAGCGACGGGGAGGCCATGCTCCGCCCGTCGTCCGCCTGCCGTTCGGCATGAGCTCCCACCTCGCTCGACGCTGCGTGATGGTGGGGTTGACCCCATTCGGCTCTGAGCGATTTGAAGGCCACTAGGCTGGCCCGGCCCCGGCTCCTACCGCGGCACAGGGTGACGGCCGGGATTCGTCCGGACGCGGATCGTGAGAGGGACAGAGATCATGGGTGCGGAGCGGACGCTTGTTCTGATCAAGCCGGACGGTGTACGCCACGGGCAGGTCGGGGAGGTGCTACGCCGGATCGAGGCCAAGGGCTACCAGATCGTCGCCCTGGACATGCGCACCGCGACCACCGATCTGCTGCAGCAGCACTACCGGGAGCACCTCGGCAAGCCGTTCTTCAACGGTCTGCTGGAGTTCATGTCCTCCGGCCCGGTGGTGGCCGCGGTGATCGAGGGCGAGCAGGTGATCACCGCCTTCCGGGTGATGGCCGGAACCACCGATCCGGTCAAGGCGGCGCCCGGCTCCATCCGCGGTGACCTGGGTCGGGACTGGGGCACGGCCGCGCAGCAGAACGTGGTGCACGGCTCGGACTCGCCCGAGTCCGCGACCCGCGAGATCGGCCTCTGGTTCCCCGGCCTGTAGCTCCGGCGATCACCTGCCCGTGATCACCTGCCCGTGATCACCTGGCGCCGATGATCACAGCTTGGGCCCGCGAAGGTGTTGCTCCGGTACCGCCTTTCCGGGCTCGGCTGGTGATCAAGGAGGTCTGGCCAGGGATGGCCCCGGCGACGGGGGCGCCCGGCCGAGGGGTGGGGTGGCGGCCGGCTGAGTGCGGGCCGGGTCGGCCGGCCCCGGTTAAGCTGAGGTATGCCTGGCCCCACGGACGCCGAATCCGTCTTCGACCGGCTCGAGCGGCTTCTGCCGCATATCTCCAAGCCGATCCAGTACGTCGGCGGTGAGCTCAACTCCACGATCAAGGAGTGGGACGCCGGCGGCCCCAACACCGTGCGCTGGGCCCTGATGTACCCGGATGCGTACGAGGTCGGCCTGCCCAACCAGGGCCTGATGATTCTGTACGAAGTCCTGAACGAGCGCACCGACGCCCTGGCCGAGCGCACCTACGCGGTCTGGCCCGACCTGGAAAAGCTGATGCGCGAGCACGGCGTCCCCCAGTTCACGGTCGACGGGCACCGCCCGGTCCGGGCCTTCGACCTGCTCGGCGTCTCCTTCTCGACCGAGCTCGGGTACACCAACCTGCTGACCGCCCTCGACCTCGGCGGCATCCCGATGCTCGCCGTCGACCGTGGCGACGACGACCCGATCGTGCTGGCCGGTGGCCACGCCGCGTTCAATCCGGAACCGATCTCCGACTTCATCGACGCCGCCGTGCTCGGTGACGGCGAGCAGGCCGTCGGCGCGATCACCGACCTGGTCCGGACCTGGAAGGAAGAAGGCAGCCCGGGCGGCCGTCCGGAACTGCTGTTCCGGCTGGCCCGGATGGGTGGCGTCTACGTGCCGAGCCTGTACGACGTCGACTATCTGCCCGACGGCCGGATCCAGAAGGTCGCGCCCAACCGGCCCGGGGTGCCCTGGCGGATCAGCAAGCACACCGTGTCGAACCTGGATGATTGGCCGTACCCGAAGCAGCCGCTGGTCCCGGTGGCCGAGAGCGTGCACGAGCGGATGAGCGTCGAGATCTTCCGCGGCTGCACCCGGGGCTGCCGGTTCTGCCAGGCCGGCATGATCACCCGGCCGGTCCGGGAGCGCTCGATCGAGGGCATCGGCAAGATGGTCGAGGCCGGTCTGGCCGCCACCGGGTTCGAGGAGGTCGGGCTGCTCAGCCTCTCCAGCGCCGACCATTCCGAGATCGCCGAGGTGACCAAGCAGCTCGCCGACCGGTACGAGGGCACCCAGACCGGTCTGTCGCTGCCCAGCACCCGGGTCGACGCGTTCAACATCGACCTGGCCAAGGAGCTGTCCCGCAACGGCCGCAAGTCCGGGCTGACCTTCGCCCCGGAAGGCGGCAGCGAGCGGATCCGCAAGGTGATCAACAAGATGGTCACTGAGGACGACCTGGTCAACACGGTCGCGGCGGCCTACGGCGCCGGCTGGCGGCAGGTGAAGCTGTACTTCATGTGCGGTCTGCCGACCGAGACCGACGAGGACGTGCTGCAGATCGCCGACCTGGCCAAACGGGTGATCCAGACCGGGCGGGACGTCTCCGGCAGCCGGGACATCCGGTGCACGGTGTCGATCGGCGGCTTCGTGCCCAAACCGCACACCCCGTTTCAGTGGGTCGGCCAGACCGCCCCCGAGGTGATCGACGCCCGGCTGGCCAAGCTCCGGAACGCGATCCGGAACGATAAGCGGTACGGCAAGGCGATCGGCTTCCGCTACCACGACGGCAAGCCCGGCCAGGTCGAGGGGTTGCTCTCGCGCGGAGACCGCCGAATCGGCAAGGTGATCCGGGCGGTCTGGGAGGACGGCGGCCGGTTCGACGGCTGGAGCGAGCACTTCTCCTACGACCGCTGGATGGACGCCGCCGCCAAGGCGCTGGCCGGTCTGCCGGTCGACGTCGACTGGTACACCACCCGGGAGCGCGAGTTCACCGAGGTGCTGCCCTGGGACCACCTGGACTCCGGTCTGGACAAGGACTGGCTCTGGGAGGACTGGCAGGACGCGCTGACGCAGGACGAGGTCGAGGACTGCCGGTGGACGCCGTGCTTCGACTGCGGGGTCTGTCCGCAGCTCGACCTCGACATCCAGATCGGACCGACCGGCCGCAAGCTGGTCCCGGTGACGATCGGCCTGCCCCCCAGCTACGCCGAGAAGCCCGCGGTAGGCACACCTTGAGCGGCGAACCTCGCCGTCCCCGAATCTGGAGGCAGTTCCTTGGCGCGCAGTCCTGACGGCCCGCCCCCACCGCCGGTCGTTCAGAAACTCCGGTTGCGTTACGCCAAACGGGGCCGTTTGCGGTTCTCCAGCCATCGCGACTTCCAGCGGGCGCTGGAACGGGCGCTGCGCCGGGCCGCCGTCCCGATGGCCTACTCCGCCGGCTTCAACCCGCACCCGCGGATCTCCTACGCCAACGCCGCTCCCACCGGCGCGGCCAGTGAGGCCGAGTACATCGAGATCGCGCTGGCCCGGCGCTGTGACGTCGAGCAGATCCGCGCCGCCCTGGATCAGGCGCTGCCACCCGGGCTGGACATCACCCAGGCGGTCGAGGCCGGTCCGGGAGCGCTCGCCGATCGGCTGCAGGCCTCGATCTGGCAGATCGAGCTGGCCGGGCTGGACCCGGGCGATTCCGCGGAGGGTGGAATCCGGGACGTCGTCCGCCGCTTCCTGGCCGCCGAGCGGGTCGAGGTGCAGCGGATGACGAAGGCCGGATTGCGCACCTTTGATGCCCGCGACGCGATTGTGGCGATTAAGGTTGAGGACGCGCAGGCATCAAGACTTGGGCAAGCCTGTGCGATACTACGAGTGGTCGTACGGCACACCACACCGGCTGTACGCCCCGACGACGTCCTCTCCGCTTTCCACGCGGTGGCCGACTTCGCGCCTCCGTCACCACCTCTGGTGACGCGGTTGGCGCAGGGGTTGCTCGATGAGGCAGACGGTTCGGTGACTGATCCTCTGGTCGCCGATCGGGACGACGACGGCGCTTGAGCAGGTGCCGCGCCCACCCTTTCCGGGTCGGCGTGCACCACGCTGGCGTAAGAACTGACTTCCGCCGCGCCGGACCGGTGCTGCGACTCAGCCGACCGCCCCGAGCGGCGCCGACTTCGGTGTGACCGGCGCCCGGGGTTGACGGGAGAACGCCCGTGACACGCGACAGCGAATCACCTGACCCAGACAACGATGGCAGCCTCAACCCCGCCACCGCCGAAGCGACTGCTCGGCCCAGTACGGGCGAGCCCACCGCTGGGCCGTCCGAGGCCGGTCAGCCCATCCTTGATCAATCCGGCGCGGAGCCGCCGGTCGCCGCACCGCGGCGGCGGGCCACCCGGTCGCGAACCACGAAGAAGGCGGTCGCGCCCGCTCCCGAGCCGTCCGGTGAGGTGGAATCGGGCCAGTTGCCGTTTCTGACCGGCACCGAACTCAGTCCGCCCGCCGCGATCGGGACCGACCCGATCGGGACCGACCCGGTTCCGGGCACAGGTCAGGAGCCCGAAGCGGGCGTCGTTCCGGTCAAGCGTACCCGCGCCCCGCGCAAGCGGACCGCCCCTCGGAGCGCGGTGGCCCCGGCCGCCGAGGTGGTCGGCCCGGCGAATCCGGTTTCCGCCACCGAAGCGACCGGTAATGCGGCCGGCGGTGCTGTCCAGGCGGCCGGCGGCGCTGGGCCAGAGACTTCCGGTGACGCCGTCTCCGGTCCCGCCGCGCCCCCCGAAGCGGCGTCCGGTCCGGACCCGCTGACCGGCGATGCCGGCGCGGACAGTGCCGAACCGGTGAACAGTGCCGAACCGGTGAAGAAGGCGGCCCGGCGGCGCACCCGCAAGGCCACCTCGCCGGCCTTCAGCACCGATACCGGGGGGCCGGGCGTTTCCCAGACGCCGCCCGAGACCGCTCCGGCGGTGGCTGCGGTGGCTCCCTTCGCGGCGGTCCAGACGCCGGCTGGTGACCTTGCCGATGGACCGGCCGATGGACTGGCCGGTGGACGGGCTGGTGGGCTGGGAGAGACCGAGAACGTGGTCCCACCCCGAGTCCCGATCATGCCTCTGTTCCAGGCCCCCGAGCCGGCTGCCCCGAGAGCTCGCCGGGCAGCCTCCCGCCCCGCCGGACCGCCTAAGGCCCCGGTGGCCGCTCCGGAGCCCGAGCTGGAGCTGGAGCCCGCGTCCGAGCCTGTGGTTGACGCCGGTGCTGACGCCGAGCCGATCGCCGCGGTGTCCGACGATGCCCTCAACGTGGACTTCGATGGTGATCTCGATCCGGCCCGGGCCGAGGGCGACGCCGAGGACGTGAACGGCGAGGAACTCGACCTCGAGACGGACGAGCTCGAGGAAGAAGAGGATCCCGAAGAGTCCTCCGAGCAGGAAGGGTCGTCCCCGCGCCGGCGCCGCCGCCGGGGTGGGCGTGGTCGCCGGGGCCGCGGCCGGACCGACGCCGATTCCGGCGACGAGGACGGAACCGACGAAGCCGGGCCCCAGGACTCGGTCGCCGGAGACGACGAGAGCCCGGCGCCCGAGATCGAGAACGAGGCCGAAGCGGTCCCCGGATCCGAGGACGACGAGCCCGAGGAGTCCGCCGGTGAGTCGTCCGGCAGCCGCCGGCGTCGGCGCCGTCGCCGCCGGGGATCGAGCGGTGGCGAGACCGAGGCCGGCGTCGAGGACTCACCGAACGTCGTCACCAAGGTTCGTGACGTGCGCCGGGACGACGTCACCGCCGTCCGGGGCTCCACCCGCCTGGAGGCCAAGAAGCAGCGCCGCCGGGAGGGCCGGGAGGCCGGCCGCCGCCGGACCATCCTGACCGAGGCCGAGTTCCTCACCCGGCGGGAGAGTGTCGACCGGGTGATGGTGGTCCGCGAGCGTGAGGGCCGCACCCAGATCGGGGTGCTCGAGGACGGCCTGCTGGTCGAGCACTACGTGGCCCGCAAGACCCAGACCTCCACGGTCGGCAACGTGTACCTCGGCCGGGTGCAGAACGTGCTGCCCAGCATGGAGGCGGCGTTCGTCGACATCGGCAAGGGCCGCAACGCCGTGCTGTACGCCGGTGAGGTGAACTGGGACGCGGCCGGCCTGGACGGTCAGCCGCGCCGGATCGAGCACGCGCTGAAGGCCGGTGAGGCGGTTCTGGTGCAGGTCACCAAGGACCCGATCGGGCACAAGGGGGCCCGGTTGACCAGCCAGATCTCGATGCCCGGCCGGTACCTGGTGTACGTGCCGGACGGGTCCATGACCGGGATCAGCCGCAAGCTGCCCGACACCGAGCGCTCCCGGCTCAAGAAGATTCTCCGGGAGATCGTCCCGGACGACGCGGGCGTGATCGTCCGGACCGCCGCCGAGGGGGCCAGCGACGAGGAGCTTGAGCGTGACGTCGCCCGGCTCCGGGCGCAGTGGGAGGACATCGCCAGCAAGATCCAGACCGTGCAGGCGCCGGCGATGCTTTACGGCGAACCCGATCTGGCGATCAAGGTTGTCCGGGACATCTTCAACGAGGACTTCGGCAAGCTGATCATCTCTGGGGACGACGCCTGGGACACCTTGCAGGGCTACATCTCGCACGTCGCCCCGGACCTGGCGCCCCGGCTGGAGCGCTGGACCTCGACGGCCGACGTCTTCGCCGCGCACCGGATCGACGAGCAGTTGGCCAAGGCCCTGGACCGCAAGGTGTACCTGCCCTCGGGCGGCTCGCTGGTGATCGACCGGACCGAGGCGATGACCGTCGTCGACGTCAACACCGGCAAGTTCACCGGCTCCGGCGGCAACCTCGAGGAGACCGTCACCAAGAACAACCTGGAGGCGGCCGAGGAGGTCGTGCACCAGCTACGGCTGCGGGACATCGGCGGGATCATCGTCGTCGACTTCATCGACATGGTTCTGGAATCGAACCGTGACCTGGTGTTACGCCGGTTGCTGGAGTGCCTCGGCCGGGACCGGACCCGGCACCAGGTGGCCGAGGTGACCTCGCTCGGGCTCGTCCAGATGACCCGCAAGCGGGTCGGGCAGGGCCTGCTGGAGGTGTTCAGCGAGACCTGTGAGGTCTGCGGTGGGCGCGGTCTGGTCATGCACGACGAGCCGGTCGAGAAGAAGCAGCCGGAGATCATGATGGGTGGCGGTGGCGGTGCCCCCCGTAAGGGCCGTAGCCACGCCCACTGACCCTTCCTCTGACGCGAATGCCGGGTTGGGCTCATTCGATGAGTCCGGCCCGGCAATCGCGCTCAGCCGGCGGTGGGACTCAAGGACTCAGCCGGCGGTGGGACTCAAGGACTCAGCCGGCGGTGGGACTGAAGAAAAGGTATTGCGCCCGGTACGGCACTCCGGTGGTCTGCCCCTCGGCGCAGGTTCCGGCCGGAGCGGCCCCACCGCTGGTGCGCAGCCGCTGGACGTAGCTGACCTGGCCGAAGACGCCGTCGCCCCGGTTCGTGGTGGCCTGCAGCAGCAGTTCGGGGATGGAACCGGGCACCGGGGACGAGGCGATCGCCTTCGCCTCGACCAGCGACCCGTCGGTGGTCGACTCCCAGCTCGGCCCCCGGAAATGCACGGCGCTCTGGTGCCGCTGTGCTTGCGTCGCCTGGCCGGACGGGGTCGCCCGGCCGGACAGGGTGGCGGCCGGTTCCACGAAGGTCCAGGCGCCACCGGTGCAGCGATACACCTGGACGCCCCGTCCGGTGAAGTTCGCGGTGAGGGTCTGTCCGGCCGGCACGGCCAGGTTCGCGGGAACCGGGTCTCCCGGTGCGCCGGCGTGGGCTTCGCTGCTGGCAACCGCAACTGTGGCGGCCATCAGGCCGGCGCCCCCCGCGCTCAGGAGCAAGCGGATGGCAGTCTTCTTGCTGATCATGGCGTTCTCCCATCTCAAGGTGACACGCACAACACGAGTCCCCTCCCGCGCCGGTTCAGCCCCTCAGGAAAGTCTGTGCCCCCGAATAGCAGGAAAGTCTGTGCCCCCGAAAAGCAGGAAAGTCTGTGCCCCCGAAAAGTCTGCGTCCTGGCTCGAAGATGGCCTGAATCACAGGCTCATCGGGGGCACACTCGCGCGGCCAAGGGCTTGGGGGCGGGCACGGTTTGCTCTCCCGGGGCCGGATCCGTACGCTTGAGGGCGGTGCGCCGCGTGGCATGCCTCTGCGCGTGAGCCGTTGCCTCGAATGTCGGGGTCGGATCGCACCCCTCGAAACGACCGGAGAGTGATTTCACGTGTACGCGATCGTCCGTGCTGGTGGCCGCCAGGAGAAGGTGTCCGTCGGTGACGTCCTCACCGTCGATCGTCTTGACGGGGGCGCGGGTGACACCCTGAAGCTCGTGCCGTTGCTGCTCGTTGACGGCGCCGATGTGACCAGTGGTGCCGCTGCCCTCGCGAAGGTCTCCGTGACCGCCGAGATCGTCGAGTCCGCCAAGGGCCCCAAGATCGTGATCCAGAAGTTCAAGAACAAGACCGGCTACAAGAAGCGCCAGGGCCACCGTCAGCAGTTGACCCGGATCCGGGTCACCGGCATCGACGTCTAGGTAATCGACGTCTGGGTAGCTGTGCCCGTGAGGGCACCAAGACATGCATCGGGCGCGGGCACACCAGCGCGGACAGAAGGCAGGCAAGCAGAGATGGCACACAAGAAGGGCGCTAGTTCCTCCCGGAACGGGCGCGATTCGCAGAGTCAGCGCCTCGGCGTCAAGCGTTTCGGCGGAGAGGTCATCAACGCCGGCACGATCATCGTGCGCCAGCGGGGCACGCACTTCCACCCGGGCGTGAACGTCGGCCGGGGCACCGACGACACGCTCTTCGCGCTGGAGTCGGGAGCCGTGCTCTTCGGTACCCGTCGCGGGCGTCGCATCATCAGCATCGTGCCGGCCGCCGAGTAAGGTCTCGCGCCGACAGACACCGTGGTTTGGAAGGGGCGAGCCGGAATCGGCTCGCCCCTTTCGCCGTTTTCTGGGTATCTTCGCCGTTCTTGCGGGGGCGTTCCGCTGTCCTTGCGGGGGACTCCACTGGTGTTCGGGTAGTTGCGCTGGTTCGGGTAAGTCCGTTCTTCCGGGTCAATGAAGCAATGAAAGCAGGGCAGTCATGGTCACGTTCGTCGATCGGGTGACGTTGCACGTCGCCGCGGGCGATGGCGGGCACGGCTGTGCCTCGGTGCACCGCGAGAAGTTCAAGCCGCTCGGTGGTCCGGACGGCGGTACCGGGGGCAAGGGCGGCGACATCGTGCTGATGGTCGACCCGCAGACCACCACGCTGCTGGAGTTCCACCGTTCCCCCCACCGGCGGGCCTTCAACGGCAAGCCGGGGGAGGGTGACGACCGTAACGGTGCCAACGGCGCCGACCTGGTGCTGTCCGTCCCGGACGGGACCGTGGTCAAGGATCAGACCGGCGCCGTGCTGGCCGACCTGGTCGGAAACGGGTCCACGTACGTGATCGGGGCCGGTGGCCGCGGCGGTCTCGGGAACGCCGCGCTGGCCTCGTCCCGGCGCAAGGCCCCCGGTTTCGCGCTGCTCGGTGAGCCCGGCTGGTCCGGCGACATCACTCTGGAGCTGAAGACCGTCGCCGACGTCGGGCTGATCGGTTACCCGAGCGCGGGCAAGTCCAGCCTGGTCGCCGCGATCTCCGCGGCCCGGCCGAAGATCGCCGACTATCCTTTCACCACCCTGGTACCCAATCTGGGCGTGGTCGAGGCCGGTGAAGTGCGGTACACGGTGGCCGACGTCCCCGGTCTGATCCCCGGGGCCAGCGAGGGCAAGGGGCTGGGGCTGGAGTTCCTCCGGCACGTCGAACGGTGCTCGGCCCTGGTCCAGGTGATCGACTGTGCCACCTACGATCCCGGCCGCGACCCGCTCAGCGACCTGGACGTGATCGAGGCCGAGCTGGCCGCCTACCCGGTGGCCGAGGGCACGGTGCCACTGACCGAACGACCCCGGATCGTGGTCCTGCACAAGGTCGACGTGCCGGACGCCCGGGAACTGGCCGAACTGGTCAAGCCCGACTTCGAGGCCCGGGGCCTGGAGGTGCACCTGGTGTCCTCGGCCAGCCACGAGGGCCTGCGGGAGCTGCTGTTCGGGATGGCCAAGGTGGTCTCGGACGCCCGGATCGCCCGCGGCACCCCGGAGCCGACCCGGGTGGTGCTGCGGCCGAAGGCGCTGGACGACGCCGGCTTCACGGTGAAACGGGAGAACACCTCCGACGGCGAGCTGTACCGGGTGCGCGGGGTCAAGCCGGAGCGCTGGGTGCGTCAGACCGACTTCACCAACGACGAGGCGGTCGGCTACCTGGCCGACCGGCTGGCCCGGCTGGGCGTCGAGATGGCGCTGGTCAAGGCGGGGGCGGTGGCCGGCGCGATGACGGTGATCGGCGGCGACGACGGGGTGATCTTCGACTGGGAGCCGACCCTGCTGGCCGGATCGGCGGCCCCGGCCGCGCCGCGCGGCTCGGACCTGCGGCTGGAGGAGCCCAACCGGCCGACCCGGGAGGCCCGCCGGGAGCAGTACGAGACCATGCGGGTGGCCCGCCGGGATGCCCGGGCCGAACTGGCCGACGAGCGCAGCGCCGGGCACTGGGTCGAGCCCGGGGACGCCGAACCGCCTTCGCCGGTCGAGCCCGGGGACGCCGAACCGCCTTCGCCGGACGAGCCCGGGGACGCCGAACAGCAGCCCGCGCAGGACGAGCACGATGGTCAGCCGGCCGAGCACTCCTGATCCTGGACGTCGGGCGCTGGCCGGTGCCGCTCGCGTCGTCGTCAAGGTCGGCTCGTCGTCCCTGACCACCACCGCGGGCGGCATCGACGACGTCCGCCTGGACGCCTTGGTCGACGCCCTGGCCCGGCGTCGGCTGGACGGGCGGGAGGTGGTGCTGGTGTCCTCGGGGGCGATCGCGGCCGGGCTGGCCCCGCTGGCCCTGCCCCGCCGTCCCCGCGACCTGGCCACTCAGCAGGCGGCGGCGAGCGTGGGCCAGGGTTTGCTGATGGCC
>Ga0265340_10000488_pt1 | contig 21670 bp, 24 predicted proteins | sample 4CB225metaG_FD_202082 | JGI IMG/M metagenome (GOLD analysis project Ga0265340, IMG submission 202082) | Rhizosphere microbial communities from Carex aquatilis grown in University of Washington, Seatle, WA, United States - 4-CB2-25 metaG | ecosystem: Host-associated > Plants > Roots >...
CCGATAATGGTGACGAGCGTGATCGCGGTCAGGACGACCCGGGCGACGATGCCGAAACCCCTCCGCGGTAACGAACGATCGTCCCCGTAGACCGCGTGCCTAGCCATCGGGCCCGGCCTCACTTCCGGTTCCGCCAACAGCGGATTTCAGCGGGACGTGGACCGGGCTGGTGCTGTCGACACCCATGACCACCACCTGTTCGTAGCTCCTCTGTTCGCTTCGACTACATAGAGCGACGATTCTCGGGCAATGCCGGACAATGGTGCCCGGTATCACAAAGAGATTAACCGACACGGGCGACAAATTGCCCGTACCGGGCCGAGGCAATGGTGTATGGCCCGGTCGGTGCGGATGAATGACGATCGAGCCGTCGGCCGTCGGCCGTCGGCCGGCGACGGGCGGGCGGCGGGCGGGCCCGGCGCTGGGAGCCGGGAGCGCTGGGGGAGCGCTGGGAGTACTGCGCCGCCGCCCGGCGTTGTGCTCACGGGTACGTTCGCGTTCAACGAAGGGCATTCTCCGTGGCTATCCCTCTCTCCATTCTCGATCTGGCCCTGATCACCAAAGGGCAGACCGCCGGCGAGGCCATCGCCGCCAGCGTCGCCCTCGCCCAGCAGGCCGAGGCTTCGGGATACCAGCGGGTCTGGTACGCCGAGCACCACAACATGTCCTCGATCGCCTCCTCGGCCACCAGCGTGCTGATCGCCCACATTGCGGCGAACACCGCGACGATCCGGCTCGGCGCCGGTGGGATCATGCTGCCGAACCACTCGCCACTGACCATTGCCGAGCAGTTCGGCACCCTCAGCGCCATCCATCCGGGCCGGATCGACCTCGGACTGGGCCGCGCACCCGGATCCGACCAGGTCACGATGCGGGCCCTGCGCCGCGACCTGACCTCGGCCGACACCTTCCCCCAGGACGTCGTGGAGCTGCAGGGTTACCTGAGTGACACCTCCAGGATCGCCGGTGTGGAGGCCATCCCGGGCAAAGGCAGCAACGTCCCGCTCTACATCCTCGGCTCGTCGCTGTTCGGGGCGCAGCTCGCGGCCGCACTCGGCCTGCCGTACGCGTTCGCCTCGCATTTCGCTCCGGCGTCCCTGCTTGAGGCGGTCGCGATCTACCGGCGCCAGTTCAAGCCCTCGGCCCAGTTGGAGAAGCCCTACGTGATCGCCGGCGTGAACGTGGTCGCCGCCGACACCACCGCCGCCGCCGAAGAGGAATTCCACCTGCTGAAACGGGCCCGGGTCAGCGCGCTGTACGGACGCGGCGGCCGAACCTTCACCGACGAGGAGGCCGAGCTGGTGCTCGGCTCGGAAGCCGGCCAGGCGATCGAGCAGATGGTCACCTACTCCGCGGTCGGCACCCCGTCCGAGGTGAAGGAATATCTCGAGCGGTTCACCAAACTGTCCGACGCCGACGAGCTCATCGTCGCCCACCAGCACACCTCGCCCGAGGGCCGGCTGCGCTCGGTCCGGCTGCTGGCCGAGGCCATGCCCTCGGCATCTCCGGCGAGCAGCCATGCATGATCACCGATCCGTCCAGCCCTGACCGCTCCGACCTTGACGACGTCGTGCTGGCCGTTGGCCCGCGGTTGCGGGCTCTGCGCCAGCGGCGCGGCGCAACCCTGGCTGAGCTGGCCGCGACCACCGGGATCTCGGTCAGCACCCTGTCCCGGCTGGAGTCCGGTCGGCGTCGTCCCACCCTGGAGTTGCTGCTCCTGCTGGCCCGGGTCCATCAGGTGCCGCTGGACGAGCTCGTCGGCGCCCCCGCGACCGGTGACCCGCGGGTCCACCCACGCCCGATCACCCGCCACGGGATGACGATCCTGCCTCTCTCCCGGCGCCCCGGCGGCCTCCAGGCCTACAAAATGGTCATTCCGGCGAACTCGCCGGACCGCCCACCGGCGCAGCAGGTCCATGAGGGTTACGAGTGGCTGTACATCCTCTCCGGGCGGCTGCGGCTCTTGCTCGGCGAGCACGATCTGATCCTCACCGCCGGTGAGGTGGCGGAGTTCGACACGCACGTACCGCACTGGTTCGGCAGTCCCGGCCCCGGACCGACGGAAGTCCTCAGCCTCTTCGGCCCGCAGGGCGAACGACTTCACGTTCGCGCCCAGCCCTCCAGCCGGCGGGAATGATCACCGGTGTCCGTCCGGCCAGGCCCTCCGGTGGGCCTGGCCCGGGGAGTGCACGTCGTTACCAGGTCCGACTGATTCTACGGCCCGGACCTTGAGTATCAGCGAGCACCGGGCCCACCTGGGGGCCGTTCGGACACATACCCGCAACGCCGAACCGCTGGACGGCGCCAGTTAGCGTGCCCCTCGCCGCCGCGATAATGGCTCAATGACCGATCAGCAGCGATTCAGATTCAGGAGCGATACCGAGCCCCTCATCCGACCCGCGGAACCGGCCGACGTCGACGTGCTGCACCGTTTCATCGTCGAACTCGCGGAGACCGAGCAGTTCCCCGGGCCGGTCCACGCCCAGTCCCGGGATGTGGCCGCGGCTCTCTTCGGCCCGTATCCGGTGGCGGAGGCGGTGCTGGCGATCGTGGCCGGTCAGCCGGCCGGGTTCGCCCTATTTTATCCGACGTACAGCACGGTGCTCGGCCGGCCCGGCCTGCATCTCGAAGATCTGTATGTCAGTTCCGGGCACCGGGGCAGTGGCCTGGGGCGGGCACTGCTGGAGCATCTCGCCGATCTGGCGATCCGGCGCGGCTGCGGCCGCCTGGAGTGGGGTGTGCTGCGGACCAACGAACCGGCCCTGCGCTTCTACCGCCGGCTGCACGCTCGCGAGGTCGACGAGGTCGCGGTCCTGCGACTCGATGGTGACGTGCTGCTCGCGCTGGGTGGCCGCAGCGCAACACCGTAACCACTCGAGAGCACAATCCGATGGCGCCATGGTGGCATCACTCTTGGCCACACGACTTGAAATGGCATCACTATGGTGCCACTATGGCGTCATGGATCTCGCGCCTTACATCATCGCCTTGCGTCAGGAGCTCGCCGCCGCCGCCGAGGCCGGCGGTCCGGAGGCCCGGGAGCTGGCCGAACGACTGGTCGGCCCGCTGGAGTCATCGGTGCGACTGGCCCTGCTGGAGGCCTTGTCGGCAGCGGCCGGCGAAATCACTCGCGATCTCGCCCCGGGCTCGGTGGATCTGCGGCTGCGTGGACGTGAGCCCAGCTTCGTCGTGATACCGCCACCCACCGAAGGCCCGCTCGAGGAACTCGACGAAGTCGAAGGACTTGACGACCGGGAGATCCCCTCGGCGAGCGCTTCCACGCCGAGCGGGGCCGAAGCCGACGACGGGGTGATGTCCCGGATCAACCTTCGTCTGACCCAGGACCTCAAGGACCGGGTCGAGGAGGCCGCGCGCGGGGCCGGACTGTCGGTCAACGCCTGGCTGGTCCGGGCGGCCTCGACCGCGGTCGAGGCCGGCTCACGAGCAGGATCTGAGAACGGCGAGGGCAGGCGCCGCTCGCTCCAGCGCACTGCCCGAGGCAACAAGGGCTACAGCGGGTGGGTCCGCTAGCCCACCGGCTCTCCTTCGCCACCGCTTCTCTCCCGGAGCGGAAAACCCCATCACCACGATCTGGAGGATCGTCATGCCTACTTTCAGCACCCCGGAACCGATCACGGCGACGCTTGAGCTTGTTGCCGGCATCGCCCGGATCGTCGCCGGCGACCGCGGCCAGACGGTCGTGACCGTCCAGCCCAGCGACGACTCCCATGAGCTCGACCGGCGCGCGGCCGAGCAGACCCAGGTCGAGTACGCAGCCGGCCGGCTGCTGGTCAGGACACCGAAACAGCGTGGTCTGGGCCTTTTCGGCCGGGCCGGATCGGTCGACGTCACGATTGAGCTGCCCGCCGGCTCGCGGCTGGACGGTAGCGCCACGATGGTGGCGTTCCACTGCTCGGGCCGGCTCGGGGACTGCCGGATCAAGATCACAGCGGGTGATATCCAGCTCGACGACACCGGCCCGCTCGAGCTGTCCACCGGGGCCGGCACGATCGCCGTGAACCGGGTCGTGGGGCCCGCCGGTCTGAGCACGGGAACGGGCAAGATCCGGCTGGGGGACGTCGACGGGAGCGCGGTGGTCAAGAACGCGAACGGCGACAACTGGATCGGACAGATCAGCGGCGATCTGCGGGTGCGCACGGCCAACGGCGACATCGACGTCGATCAGGCCCAGGGCGACGTCACCGCCGCCACCGCCAACGGGAGCATCCGGGTCGGCGGCCTGGTTCGCGGCACCGTCTCGCTCAAGACCGCCGCCGGCCAGATCGAGATCGGCGTCCGCACCGGCACCGCCGCCCGGCTCGACGTGCACACATCTTTCGGGCGGGTGCGCAATCAGCTTGACGCCGTGGACGGGCCCGAGCCCGCTGACGAGACCGTGGACGTGCGGGCCCGGACCAGCTACGGGGACATCGTGATCCGGCGGACGCCGAGCCCGCAGCTCGCCGGGGCCCAGGAGCAGAAATGACCACCGCCAGAGCCAATGACCACCGCCGGGGCCGGAGCGATCTCCAGATTGATAAGTCCAGACTGATCAGTTAGTCTGATCATATGACTGAAGACCTGGATGCCAACGGCGTCGCCGAGGCGCTTCTGGTGAGCATCCGGCTGCTGGTCCGGCGAGTGCGGCAGGTGCAGCTCGACGGCGAGCTGACCCTGCCGCAGATCTCGGCCCTGGCCCGGCTGGACCGCGGCGGCCCCAGTACCTCCAGCGCCCTGGCCCGGCTCGAGCAGATCAGCCCGCAATCGATGGGCAGCACCCTCGGCGGCCTAGAGGCCCGCGCACTGGTCGAGCGACATCCCGACCCGGACGACGGCCGGCGGGTGGTGCTGTCGGTGACCGAAGCCGGCCGGCAGGTGCTGCGCAGTCGCCGAAGTGCCAAAGCCGAGCAGGTGGCCCACGTCCTCACCAGCGAATTCGACCGCTCGGAGCTGGAGCGGTTGATGGCGGTGGTCCCGCTGATCGAGCGACTGACCCAGCGCCTCTGATGGCCGAGGCTGACCTGACGACAGGCGCTGACCCGACGACCAGCGCTGAACGGACAAGCAGCGCTGACCCGACGGTGACCCGCGCTTACAAGTGGACGGCGTTGTCGAACACGACGGCCGCCGTGTTCATGTCCGCCCTCGACGGATCCATTGTTCTGATCGCGTTGCCGGCCATCTTCCGCGGGATCCACCTGAATCCGCTGGCGGCCGGAAACGTCAGCTACCTGCTGTGGATGATCATGGGTTACCGGCTGGTCCAGTCCGTGCTCGTGGTCACCCTCGGCCGTCTCGGTGACATGTTCGGCCGGGTCCGGATCTACAACGCCGGTTTTGCGATCTTCACCATCGCCTCGGTGCTGCTGTCCTTCGATCCGTTCGAGGGCAGCCACGGCGCGCTCTGGCTGATCGGCTGGCGGGTACCGCAGGCGGTCGGTGGCTCCATGCTGGCCGCCAACTCGGCGGCGATCCTGACCGATGCGTTCCCGGTCGCCCAGCGCGGTTTCGCCCTGGGCATCAATCAGGTCGCCGCTCTGGCCGGCCAGTTCATCGGCCTGGTCGCCGGGGGTCTGCTGGTGATCTGGGACTGGCGGGCGGTGTTCTGGGTGAACGTGCCGGTCGGCGTCTTCGGGACGCTGTGGGCCTATCGCAAACTTCGCGAGACCGGCGAGCGGCACCCGGCCCGGATCGACTGGTGGGGCAACGTCGCCTTCGCCGTCGGGCTGAGCGCGATCCTGATCGGCATCACCGAGGGCATCCAGCCCTATCGCGGTCACGCCATGGGCTGGACGAATCCATCGGTGGTCGGCCTGCTCGCCGGCGGCACCGTGCTGCTCGTGATGTTCGTCGTGATCGAGACCAGGATCGCCGAGCCGATGTTCCAGCTCGGCCTGTTCCGCATCCAGGCGTTCGCCGCCGGCAACCTGGCCGGTTTCGCCGCCGCCGTCACCCGCGGCGGGCTGCAGTTCATGCTCATCATCTGGCTACAGGGGATCTGGCTTCCGCTGCACGGCTACGACTACAGCGACACCCCGCTGTGGGCCGGGATTTTCCTGCTCCCGCTGACCGTCGGCTTCCTCGTCTCCGGCCCGGTGTCGGGTTTTCTCTCCGACCGATTCGGCGCCCGGGGACTGGCCACCGGCGGGATGCTGGTGTTCGCCGCCAGCTTCATCGGCCTCATGAAACTGCCCATCGACTTCCCCTACTGGGCCTTCGCTGCGCTCATCGCGGCCAACGGCGTCGGCTCGGGAATGTTCGGGGCGCCCAATTCGTCGTCCATCATGAGCAGTGTTCCGGCTCGAGCCCGGGGCGCGGCCTCGGGAATGCGATCGACGTTCCAGAATTCCGGTACCTCCCTGTCGATCGGGGTGTTCTTCTCACTGATGATCGCCGGGCTGGCCAGCAAACTGCCCCCCGCGCTGGTCAGCGGCCTGACCCGGCAGGGCGTGCCGCACACCGTGGCCGCGCAGGCCGGGGCCCTGCCTCCGGTGTCGTCGCTGTTCGCGACCGTGCTGGGGGTGAACCCGATCCGGAACCTGCTGGCTCCCAGCGGAGTGCTGGCCACCCTGCCCAAAGCCAGCCGGCAGACCCTGACCGGCCGGCAATTCTTTCCGAACCTGATCTCAGCCCCGTTCCATCACGGCCTGGTGGTGGTGTTCGCCGTATCCGCCGTGCTGTCCGTGCTGGCCGCCCTGGCCTCACTGCTCCGCGGCGCCCCCGGGCACCCCGACGTCCCGAAATCCCCCCAACCGCCAAACGCCGACCCGCAAGGAGAACCGAAGACCATGACCCTGTCGACGATCGACCCGAAACCCGCCCTCGTCGTGATCGATCTGCAGAAAGGGCTGAGGAACCGCACCGCCCTGCATCCGCTCGATCAGATCGTGCAGCACTCGGCCAGCCTGGCGGCCGCCTTCCGCCGTCACGGCCTACCGGTCGTGCTGGTCAACGCCACCGGCCGGGCGCCTGGTCGCACCGACGTCCACCGGGCCCGGGCCTCCGGCCGGACTCCGCCGCCGGACTGGGCCGACCTGATCGAGGACCTTGACGTCCAGCCGGCCGACCTCTTGATCAGCAAGCAGACCTGGGGCGCGTTCACCGGCACGTCGCTGGATGCCGATCTGAAGGAACGGGGAGTGAGCCAGATCGTGCTGACCGGCGTCGCCACCAGCATAGGCGTCGAATCCACGGCCCGCTCGGCCCATGAACACGGGTACCACGTCGTACTCGCCACCGACGCGATGACCGATGTCGACGCCGAAGCCCATCAGAACAGCATCGAGCGGATCTTCCCGAAACTCGGCGAAACGGCAACCACCGCCGAAGTCCTCGAACTGCTGGAGAAGACCCGCTGACGGGAAGATCTTCAGTCCACGATCAGGAGTGTCGATGCGCCAACCATCGCGACATCGATCGATCGATGACCACATCGATCGGTAACCACATCCATGAATGACAGTATCGATCGGTAACCACTCGGGGGAGTCCGCGGCAGATGATCAATTCTCTTGGCGGTTCCCGCTCGGGCCTGCCGAATTCCCGGGCGTCGGCGACCAAGACGGCCAGCACGACCCGGTATTCCGAGGTCGCGGATTCCCTCGACCGCATCGGACCGCGTCAGCCTCATCGGTTCGCGCCCAACGATCCGCGGAACAACCACCTGACCAGCGACGATCGGAGCCCGATCAAAGCCGCTCCCCGGGTGGACATCCGTCCCGACGGCGCGAGGCTCACCCGGCCGATCACCGCCGGTTATCTGGCCCAGCTCACACAGGAATTCAGCACCCGGACCAACGACAGCGCCGATGAACTGGAGGGCGGGAACCTCGACATCACTGTTTAGAGTTCGCTCATGACAGTGCCTGCCTACCTCGCCGAAATGTTCTCGCTGGAGCACCGGATCGCGCTGGTGACCGGCGGCAGCTCCGGCATCGGCCGGGGGGTCGCCGGGGCGCTGGCGGGTGCGGGGGCCCGCGTCGTGGTCGTGGCCCGCCGGACGGCGGAGCTGATCGCCACGGTCGACGAACTGACGGCCGCCGGTGGCCGGGCGGCCTGGGTCAGTGCCGATCTGAGCCGCCGCGATGGCGTTTCGGCGGCGGCCGAGGCGGCGGCCGCGGTGTTCGGCGAACCCGACATTCTCGTCAACTGCGCCGGAGTCAACCTGCGACCACCGCTGAACGACCTGAGCGAAGACGTGTGGGACGCCACGATGGCGGTGAACCTGAAGGCACCGTTCCGGCTGGGGCAGCGTTTCGGGCCGGGGATGGCCGAGCGCGGATTCGGGCGCATCATCCACATCACGTCCCAGCAGGCCCACCGGGCCTTCGTGCAGAGCGGCGCCTACGGCGTCTCCAAAGGGGCCCTCGAATCGCTGACCCGGTCGCAGGCCGAAGCCTGGTCGCCGTACGGCGTCACCTGCAACACGCTCGTGCCCGGATTCGTGATGACGCCGCTGAACGCGCGGCTGTCGTCCGATCCGGAGAAGGTCGCCGCGCTGGCCGCCCGCACGATGGTCGGGCGCAACGGCCGGGCCGACGACTTCGCCGGGGCGGCGGTGTTCCTGGCCAGCCAGGCTTCCGGTTATGTCACCGGACAGGCCATTTTCGTGGACGGCGGCTTCTCCGTGCACTGAGCCGACGGGCCGGGTCAGCCGGCACCAGCACCTCCAGCCCGATTCACCCGGGCCAGACATTGACGCACGTCTATGTCTCGTGCCAGCCTTGACCCAAGACATAGACGTTCGTCTATGTGACTAGGTCGATCTCGCGGAGGACACAATGAGCACCGACACCACGCCGGCCACCGGTTCCGGCAACGAGCCCACAGCCAGCCCGGAGGCTGTGCTGGAGGAGGTCCGCTCCCGTTACGCGGCCGCGGCTCTCAGCGTCGTCACCGCCGGCGAAGCGAAATCAGAGGGTTGCTCCGAGGCCGGCGACGGCAGTTGCTGCGCCCCCGGTGAGGCCGCCGCGACCGTGGAGGAAGGCTTCGGCTCACTGCTCTACAGCGAGGCCGAGCGCGCCGACCTGCCCGCCGAGGCGATCCTGGCCAGCCTGGGCTGCGGAAACCCGCTTGCCGTGGCCGACCTGCATCCCGGCGAGATCGTCCTGGACCTGGGTTCCGGCGGCGGCATCGACGTGCTGCTCTCCTCCCGGCGAGTCGGCCCGGCCGGGAAGGTGTACGGACTGGACATGACCGACGAGATGCTCGACCTGGCCCGCCGCAACGCAGCCACGGCCGGGGCCACGAACGTCGAATTCCTGCGTGGGCGGATCGAGAGCATCCCACTGCCGAGCGCGTCGGTGGACGTCGTCATCTCGAACTGCGTGGTCAACCTCTCCACCGACAAGACCGCCGTCCTGGCCGAGATCGCCCGGGTGCTGCGGCCCGGGGGCCGGATCGGGATCAGCGACGTCGTCGCCGAGGACCGGCTCACGCCCGCCGACCGGGCGGCCCGGGGCAGCCACGTCGGCTGCATCGCCGGCGCGCTGAGCTTCACCGAATACCGCGAGGGCCTGGCCGCCCAGGGCCTCACCGAGATCAGCGTCACCGCCACCCACGAGGCGGCCGACGGTATGCACGGCGCGATCGTCCGGGCCGTCAAACCCGTTCCCAGCGGCGACTGCTGACGATCTGACAGGGCACAGACGGAGGCGATCCATTCGAAGGCCCTACCGGGCTGACAGAATGCACCTGATGCTGGCGACCGTGATGGCGAGACTCGACCGGTTCAACCAGGCTCATCCCTGGAGCCACAACGATCATTATCGCCAGTGGGTGATCCGGCAGATCCCGGCCGATGCCGGTGAGACCCTCGACGTCGGATGCGGGACCGGAAACCTTGTCCGCGCCCTGTCGACTCAGGTCCGCCGGGCCCAGGGAATCGATCGGGATCCGGCCATCGTGAAAGTGGCGCTCGAAGCCTCCACCGGAATCGGTAACGTCAGCTTCGAGAATCGCGATCTTCTCGACCTGCCACCGGTGCCACGCTTTGACGCGGTGACCGCGGTGGCCGTCGTCCACCATCTTCCCCTGGATCAGGCTTTGACCCGGATTCGGGCCGTCGTGCGGCCGGGTGGCCGGGTCATCATCGTGGGTTGCTACCGCGAGGAGACCGCGGCCGACCACGCCGTCTCGCTGCTCGCGGCGCCGGCGAACGTCCTGATCGGCTGGCTCAAGCGAAACCACGCGGCTCAGGCCCGGGTGGCCATGTCGGCCCCGACCGCCACCGCCGACACCAGCCTGCGGGAAGTGCGCGCGACCGCCGCCCGGATTCTGCCCGGCGCCCGGATCCGGCGTCAGTTGTTCTGGCGTTACTCGCTGACCTACACCGAGCCGACGGTGCCAAATGACGGAACCACCAGCACGCCCCCGGGCTAGCCTGACCACGTGGCCAGAACCCGTTCCGACCAGCAGAGGAGATCGTCATGACCACGCTGCCAAATCGGCCCAGCACCGCGTTGATGGTGATTGATGTCCAGAACGAGGTGGTCGCCGAAGCACACCGGCGCGATGAGGTCCTCGCCAACATCAACACCCTGATCGACAAGGCTCGCCAGGAAGGCACCCCGGTCGTCTGGGTCCAGCATTCCGACGAAGGATTGGTGAAGGGCAGTAACGCCTGGGAGTACGCCCCAGAACTGGTTCGCCGGGAGTCAGAACCGTTGGTGCACAAGACGTTCGGCGACGCCTTCGAAGGCACCGACCTGGCGGACGTGCTGGCCCAGGCTGGAGTCGGGCATCTGGTCGTGACCGGCGCCGAGTCGGACGCCTGCGTCCGGTCCACGATCCACGGTGCGTTCACGCGCGGCTACGACGTGACGCTCGTCTCGGACGCGCACACGACGAACGATCGGAGTTCGTGGGGCGCTCCGCCTCCGGAGCAGGTCGTCGCCCACATGAACCTCTACTGGCAGCACCAGGCCGCGCCCGGCCGCACTGCGGAAGTCCGGGAGACCAAGGCCGTGTCGTTCAGCGGCTGAATCCGCAATACCCCAGGTCGCCGTTCTGGCCCGGGTCGCCGTTCTGCCTGGCGGGATCGGCGATCCTTATCGGTCAGGCTCGCGGCCCGGCTCGGCCGCCGTCACCCGGAAGACCGGGTACCGGGCCGTGACCTCGGCGAAGGCCGACAGGTCGGCCTTCGGGTCGACCTGAATATGCGGACGGCCGCCCGCGACCTTCCGCAGGTACCGCTTCAGGATCGGGGCGCGCTCCTCGACCGGCACCTCGACAAGGCGGCAGACGAGCGAGCGCCGCCCGTGAAGGATTGCCTTCCCGCCGGCGGCGCGCACGTTCTGAACCCAGTTGCACTGTTCGCCGAGCATCGACACGAGGTACCACTGGCCCTGCCAGTCGGCCATTCCGAGTGGGAAACGTGTGCTCCGTCCCGAACGGCGCCCGATCACCTCGAGGGTCACCCATCGCCGGGGCAGTAATCCGAGGCTGAAGACGCCGGCCCAGACCCGCGCGAACCGCCGCGCCGTGGTGTTTCCCCGGCCCCCCAGGTACATGGCCCGTAACGTGTCGTCGGAGTAGAACACGATTGCCACCATTTCTTCCGGAGCCAGCGGGTGCCCTGATGCTCGAGTCTTTGTCGACGCCCTCGCCGAGCGATAGGGCCGAACGGCCCGAATGGTCCAGAAGATCGCAGGAAGTCCGTAGATCCAGAAGGACCAGAAGGTCAGAGACCGGCCGCCGCCTCCCGACGCTGGGCGGTGGCCAATTGGGTCAGGTATCGCTTGGTGATGTGGCCGTTGTATCGCTGTTCGATCAGAGCGCCGATGCACCGGAACAACCCGGTCCGGGCAGGAGCCGGCAAGGCTCGATGATTGGAGTAGGTGGCCAGCAAATTCAGGTAACCGCTCGTGCTGTACGTGGCGTCCCACTCGAGGCAACGGAAATCAACTGATCCGAATTCTCCGCTGTCGTCGAATTCGCCGGCCTCCTGGGGAATGTCTTCCGAGCTGACCAGGGTCAGCCCCGGGGGAGTGTCGGGGTCGAAACGCTCGTAACAGGGCTGAACCTCTTCGAAGAAGTGCTGGGTTCCACCGCGGATGTGATGGGTGGAGACAACTGCGAGCGTTCCATCAGGCCGCAGCGCTTGCGCCGACTTGCGCACGCGAACGCCGGGATCCACCCAGTGGAACGCGGTGGCCGACAGAACCAGATCGAACGGCATCGTCGGCAGCGGCCATTCCTCGAACGCCCCGACAACGACCTCGACGTCGGCCCACCCGGCCAGGCGGCGGCGAGCGACAGCGGCCATCGCCGGGCTGATTTCCACGGCCGTGACCCGGGAGCCGAGCCGGGCCAGCGGCGCGGTCGCCTGCCCGGTCCCGGGGCCGATCTCCAGAACCCGGGCGCCCGGCCGGAGCCCGGCGATCGTCGTCAGATCAGCGAACAGGGCGTCCGGATAGCCGGGGCGGCAGCGGTCATAGAGGTTGGCGTCCTGACCGAAGATTTCTCGCAGCCGGTGCCGGTCGGCCTCACTCATGGGCAGCACGCTCCTTCCACCGTTTGCTCCGATCGCCGCACCAGATCATAGTTAACGGGTCCGAAATCTTTTGGAAGCATCCCGTTGACAGCAAAAAATGCCAATAATACGATAAATCGGTACTCACTCGGGGAATGGGTAAACCGCTCGGGTTTGATCGGATGCTCTCTCAAATTCTGGCAGAAATGCGACTTCGGTGTGCCGAAGCGAGTCGATGGTTCGGGACGCCATCCTCGCTCTGCGCTAGCTGAAGGAGTCCTCAACCATGGTAAAGACTCTGACCAGGGCCCTCTCTCCACGGCAGCGGCCACGAATCGTGACCGTCGTCGCCGTAACCGTCGTCGCGGCCGGTTCGATCGCGATCGGCGGTGGTGCGTTCCCCGCGCAGGCGAGCGTCCCCAAGGTCACCGGTGACAGCCGGGTCGACACCCTGCTGACCAGGATGACGCTCGACGAGAAGCTCACACTGATCGAGGGCCAGGCCGAAGCGGTCACGCCGGACAAGCAGTACCAGGCCGGCTATCTGCCCGGGATTCCCCGTCTCGGCATCCCGTCGCTCAAGCTCAGCGACGGCCCTCCCGGAGTCATCACCAAGCAGGACTCCACGGGGATGACCTCGACCATGGGCCTGGCCGCGACCTTCAGCCCGGAGGATGCCCGGGCCAACGGAGTGGCCATCGGCAGTGACGGCAAGGCGCTGGGACAGGACGTCGTCCTCGAGCCGTTCGTGAATCTGGACCGCGACACCAGTTTCGGCCGCGGATTCAACACCTACGGGGAAGATCCGCTGCTCAGCGCCCAGACCGGCGCGGCCCTGATCACCGGCATCCAGAGCACCGGTGAGATGGCCCATCAACACCTACCACGCCTGCGCCAACTCCACCACGCTGACTCAGATCCTGCGTAACGAACTCGGATTCAAGGGTTTCGTCACCTCGGACTGGGGAGCCACCCACGGCACGACCGATCTCAACGCCGGTCTGGATCTCGAAATGCCCGGCGGAAGCACGGGGTCGTACTTCACCGCCGCGAAACTCAAGACGGCGATCGCCAACGGATCGATCCAGGTCGCCCGGGTCGATCAGGCGGTCGGGCGCATCCTCTACGAGATGGATCGCTTCGGGTTGCTGAGCGGGAAATCCAAGCACACCATCACCGCGGAGAACACCACGGCCGACGAGGGGATCGTGCTCAGGACCGCCCTGGATTCGGCCACCCTGCTCAAGAACACCGGCAACGCCCTGCCGCTGAGCAAGAATTCGCTGTCTTCGCTGGCCGTCATCGGCCCGGGAGCCGGGCAGGCCCTGGCCACCAACAGCGGCGGTGAAGCAGCCGGAGGTTTGATCAGCCAGCAAACGAGCGCCCTGACCATGCTGAGGAAGGAAACCAAAGGCACCGGCCTGACCTACGCGGTGGCCGACGACCTGACCGGTGTGCCGGTTCCGGCCTCGGCGCTCTCGCACAGCGGCGATGCCGGCCTGGTGCGCACCACCACCGGCACCACGACCACACAGGTGGACCCGGAACTGAATTTCACCAGCAGCAATGGCGCAGCGCTTCCGGCCGGCGGCACCTACACCTGGACCGGCACCCTCACCGTCCCGACCGCGGGGTCCTACTGGCTGAACACCCAATCCCTGGGCGCGGTCACCTCGCTCAGCATCGATGGGACGGTCCGGAGCTCGACCCGGGCCCGCTACGGCATCCTGCACAGCACTGACGGCAATGCTCCCACCGCCACCACCGACGGGATCGCCAACAACCGGGTCAAGGTCACGCTGAGCGCCGGACAACACGCGCTGGCACTGGTAGCGACGGCGGATGCCTCCGGGCGCCCAGTTCAGGTACGGCTCAACTGGGTGACTCCGGAACAGCAGACGGCCAACCATGACGCCGCCGTCGCAGCCGCCAAGAAGGCCGCAACCGCGGTGGTGTTCGCCCGGAACACCGGTTCCGGTGACCTGGCCACCCCGCTGCCCGATGATCAGGATCAGCTGATCTCGGACATCGCCGCGGTCAATCGGAACATCGTGGTGGTGCTGCAATCGGGTCAGCCGATCTCGATGCCGTGGCTACCGAAGGTGAACGCCGTCCTGGAAGCCTGGTACGGCGGGGACCAGGCCGGGGTGGCCCAGGCGGAACTGCTGCTGGGAAACGCGAATCCCAGCGGACGGTTGCCCTTCACCTGGCCGGCCAGTCTGGATCAGGAGGTCGCGCATTCGGCCAGCCACCCCGAACGCAGCTCGGCCGGGGTGGACTCCAAGACCACGTATTCGGAGGGCCTGAACATCGGCTACCGGTACTTCGACGCCACCAATGAGACGCCGCTGTACCCCTTCGGATACGGGTTGTCCTATACCTCCTTCGGCTAGGCTCCATGTGCCGTTGCGTCAACTGCAGTACTGGAGCGACTCTTCGGGCTGGACCACCGCTACCGGGTCCCGAGGTCTCGACGTCGGTTCCTCTGAACGGACCAGTGGGCTGCGAACCACCGTCACGATCGGCTAGATGGGGCGGAACACCGATGATCGCGGGTTGAGCCCGGGAACGTGCTGCGCGAAGGGCATGTTCCGGGGCTCAACTGATGACCAAGGGGGAGTGGTGCCAGGTCGGAGATCGTGAGCACCCGTTTCGGGTCGCCGCCGGCGATCCGCACGAGATCGGGCAGGGCCCCGCCGCCCGGGGCGGTGTCGAGGACGAGGTCGACCGGTCCATTGCCGATGGCCCCGACCCGTTCAACCATGCCGGCCCCGTAGGACGTGACCGTAGCCCCGAGATCTCGCAGTCGCTGGGCGTACGTCTCGCCCGCGGTGGCGATCACTCGCAGGCCCCGCAGCAGCGCGATCAGTCGGCCGGAGCCAGCCCGCAGGCGTGGACGACGATCCGAATCCGGTTCGGGCCCGGCGCCGGCACGGGCACGGTTTCCAGCCGGAGAACGTCTTCGGGTTCGCCGTACTCCTGAAAGCGCAGGGTGCGCATCATCGCCGTTGCGGAGTCGTGGTTGGTCATCGCGGTCTCCCTGGTTCGGGTCGGTTCGGGGCGGCTTGTAGGGTCGGCGCACGTGGTGTGCACGCTCATTCCCCGCCGTGGCGGGCGGATTGCCCCTCAAGCGGAGCATGTTCCGCTTGCCTAGCACTACAATAGTGCAAGTGGAGCGTGATCCGTTTGAGTGAAGTCGACGTCCGAGCGCTACGGGCCGACGCGGCCCGCAATCGCGACACCCTGCTTGCGGCGGCCACCCGGGTCTTCGCGGCCTCCGACACCGAGCCATCTATGCGGGCCATCGCCCGGGAGGCCGGAGTCGGGATCGCCACCCTCTACCGCCATTTCCCGACCCGCGAATCGCTCGTCGACGCCGTCTACGAGGACCAGGTCCAGCGCCTGACCGTGGGGGCCCGCGAACTCCTCCAGCAGCTCCCGCCCGCCCAGGCCCTGCGTCGATGGATGGACCTGTTCGCCGACTGGCTGGCCACCAAGCACGGCATGACCGACACACTGCTGGCCATGATCGACGCCGGCGAGATAACGCTCGCCCACACCCGCACCGAACTGCTCGGTGCGATCAGTACGATCCTCGACGCGGGCAACGTCGCCGGCGACATCCGACCCGACGTCAGCGCCGAGGACATCGGCGCCAGCCTCCTGGGGATCTTCACCGTGGCCGGCAAACCTCAGCAGAACCTCCAGGCGGGCCGCCTGCTCAACCTCCTCATGGACGGCCTCCGGCCCCGGCCTGCTGAAGCCTGACCGGCACGCCGGGGTCACCGGCGTGCGCCCGGCGGGAACAAGCGCCGGCGGCACTACGCTGCTTGTCATGTCGAAGACGCGCCTCGACATTGCCCGGATCCGGGCGTCCCGCCGGGTGATCGACCCGATCTTTCTCGACACTCCGCTGTACCGCTGCGAGGCGCTGGAGCCCGAGCTCGGATGCACGCTGAGCATCAAGCTCGAAACGGCGAACCCGGTCCGCAGCTTCAAGGCCCGCGGCACCGAGGTCGTTGCCAGTCTGCTCCCCGACAATGGCTCGCGGGCCGTGGTGTGCGCCAGCGCGGGCAACCTCGGCCAGGCCCTCGCCTGGTCCGGTCGCGGCCGGGGGATCGACGTCACCGTCGTGGCCTCCCGCTTTGCGACTGCGGCCAAGCTCGATCGGATCCGCGCGCTGGAGGCCAGGCTGGAACTGGTGGACGGCGATATCGAGCTGGCGGTCGAGCGGGCGGCGGCCATCGCCCGGCACGACGGCATCCGGCTGGTCGAGGACAGCCTGGACATCGAGACCTGCGAGGGTGCGGCGACGATCGGCCTGGAACTGGTGGACACCGGGGTGTCGTTCGACGTCGTCCTGATTGCTCTCGGCGGTGGGGCGCTGGCCACGGGCGTGGGTCACGTGGTGAAGGCCTTGGCGCCCGAAGTCGAGGTGATCTGCGTCCAGCCGCTGGGTGCACCGGCGATGACCCGCTCGTGGCACCAACGGCGTGTCGTCACCACCGACTCGACCGACACCATCGCCGACGGCGTCGCCGGCCGGCGTCCCATCCCGGCTGTCCTGGACGATCTCCTCGTGGTCGCGGACGACGCCGTCCTGGTCAAGGAAGCGTCGATCATCGCCGGGATGGGAATGCTCTTCGAGCACGCCGGCCTGATGGTCGAACCGTCGGCCGCGCTCGGCATCGCCGCGGTCCTCGAAGACCGTGACCGCTTCGCCGGCCGGCACGTGGTCACCATCGTGTGCGGCAGCAACGTCGACGTCGACGCCTATCGCCGCTGGATCGGCCGGATCAGCCCACCAGCAACACGAGTTTCCCGCGCCCGTGACCGTCCTCGCTGACCCGGTGGGCCTGAGCGATCTCGGCGAGCGGGAAGGTCTGCGCGACCGGGAGGCAGAAGCGCCCGGACTCGATCAGCTCGCCGATCTCGGCGAGCGCGTGGACCGCGCGGCCGGTGTCCCCTCGGCTGAACGTCACCCCGTGCTCCTGGGCGCCCGCGAAGTCGGCGATCGTCACGACCCGATCCGGGCCGCCCGCGAGCTTGATGAGCTCGGGTAGGACGCCGCTCCCGGCGACGTCCAGGGCCAGATCGACACCGTCAGGAGCGAGCGCGCGAACCCGATCGAGCAGGCCCTCGCCGTAGCCGACGGGCTCGGCGCCCAGCGAGCGCAGGTACTCGTGGTTGGCCGGACTGGCGGTGCCGATCACGCGCACACCACGCACCACGGCGAGCTGGACGGCGGCGCTGCCGACGCTTCCGGAGGCGCCGTTGATGAGCAGCGTGCGGCCGGCTTCGGCGCCGAGCTGGTCGAGGGCCCGGGTGGCCGTCTCGATGGCGGCCGGCAGCGCGGCCGCGTGGGGGAAGTCAAGGGACGGCGGGATCGGCGCATAGTAGGAGAGCACGGCCAGTTCGGCCTGGACGCCCTCCTCGGCGGAGAAACCGAACACCCGATCGCCGACGGCCACGCCCGAAACTCCCTCGCCCAGTTCATCGACGACGCCGGACGCCTCGTAACCCAGGGTCTGGGGGAGCTCCTGATCCATGAGGCCCTTGCGTTTCTTCCAGTCGCTCGGGTTGACGCCGGCCGCGCGCACGGCAATCCGGACCTGCCCGGGCCCGGGGTGCGGATCCGGAAGATCCACGATCTCGAGCACCTCCGGGCCCCCGAACCGGCTGAACCGGGCTGCGTGCATCATTCGCTCCGAACGTGGGTCGATGTTCTGGCGGGTCAGTTCAGAGGGCATGCCCACCAAGCTGTGCGACCAACTTTAGTTACACATCCGCACCACCGTGGCCTCGGCCGCTCCTGTCCGTTGTCACTCAACCTAAGCTAGTAGACAGACATCTGAGCTGCGGTGGTCCAGATTGGATGGCAGGGCAGAGTCGGTGGGCTGTCATTCTTCGTGAGCCAAACTGCCGTTTGAGGGCCATCCGGAGTGTCGCCATCACGGGCTCGATCTCCCCGCGACGCGTTCGCGTCTGGTCCGCGGCTCGGGGCGGTGCAGACTTAGAGGATGGTGAAGCGTGTCCCGCTGGCCGGGGATGAGAAGACCAGTTTACAGGTCAGTCTGGATCGGCACCGTGATGTGGTGTTGTGGAAGCTGGAAGGTCTCAGTGACGAGCAGCTTCGCAGGCCCATGACCCCTTCCGGGACAAATCTGCTGGGCCTGGTGAAGCATCTCGCCGGCGTGGAGTACCAGTGGTTCGCCCAGACTTTCGGCCGGGAGACGGGGCCTCTGGAAACAGACCCGGTGGCTGACAGGAATGCCCTGCCTGGGGAGTCCACGGCCGACATCGTCGCCTACTACGGCAGAGCCCGGATGTCGTCCGACCAGGTGATCAAGGAACTTGATGTTGATGACCTCGGAACTGCCTGGTTCGGTGAGCAAGTGTCACTGCGACGGGTGCTGATCGGGATGATCGAGGAGACCGCCCGTCATGCCGGGCATATGGACATCGTGCGCGAACTCATCGATGGCTCCACCGGGGAACACCCTGAGTCGCGCTGAGGCCGAGGCAGATTCACCGACCTGAGCCAGTAGACGGGCGCTGAGCTGCGTGGCTCAGATCGGATGGCAATCGAGAGCCGAGGGGTTTGCCATTCATGTTGAGTCAATTTGTCGTTTCAAGGCTATTCTCTGAGACGGTTTCCGGCCGTGGCTCAGGTCGAATGACGGAGGACAGCGGAGTCGTCTCCCGACCGGCGCACCAGATGCGATCTGCGCTACTTGAAATGTCATAATGTCGATTATCGGCTATCGATTCAGGACGGCGTTCCCGGCGCCAAGTCCGACTCTCGGCGACGATCGATCCGATCCGGCATGAGCACCGCGCCGGGCCACCAGCCCGACCACTACAGATCCCCGCAATCGACCTTAGGACGCCCGCACCCGGGCCGCCTCGGCCGATCGGGGCGATTGGGACAAACAGGCTAATCGGGGCGGCCGATCGGAACCGGTGAGGCCCCGGATACTCACAGTAACGAGATTCGAACACATGTACCAGATAATCAGGATTATCTAGTAATCTGAGGGAGTGAGTACTGATCTTGGGGACGACCGTCCGAGCGAACTGGAGGTCGTCGATGAGTTTGTTGTCGATGAGCAGCACAACGAGGATCCCTGGCCACATTTTGTGCGCGCGTGGCTGATTGCTCAGCGGGCCCCGAACACCGCCCGGACCTACGCCACCGCGGAGCTCCAATGGCGAGAACACTGTGCGGACCGGGGATTACACCCGCTTCAGGCCCGTCGAGGTGACGTCGACGACTGGAAGCAGGAGATCACGGCCCATGGCGGGTTCCATGGCCGGCCCGCCTCCACCAACACGATCAAGCTCAAACTGGCGGCCGTTTCGTCCCTGTACGCCTATCTGGTCGGGGAGGACATTCTCGGGTCCTCCCCCGCCGCCCACATCAAGCGCCCACCCGTCAGCGACTACGCCGCAACCGCCGCGATGGATCCCCGGCAGGCCGCCAAGTTCACGGCGGCCGCCGAAACGCTCGGTCTGATGCCATATGTCGCGGTCCGGATCCTGCTCGGGCGGGGCCTGCGCGCGACCGAACTGGTGGGCCTGGACGTCAGTGACATCGTCGAGCATTTCGGCTACGTCACCATCACCGTCACTCACAAGGGCGGCAAGAGGCAGGAGCTACCGCTCTCCCCCGCTACCGGCCACCTGGTTCGCACGTACACCGACACCTGTCTGGGCGGCCGGGTGTCGGGGCCGTTGATCGCCTCCCCGGACGGTGCCCGGCTGACCTATTGGGACCTGTACAACCTCGTCGCCCGCATCTCCCGCCGCGCGAAAGTCGGGATCCAGGTCACCCCGCACGTTCTGCGGGCCAGTCACGCCACCATCTATCTCGACCAGGACGGGGCCCAGATCGATCGTCTCCAGGACGGTCTCGGTCACGCCAGCCTCGACAACACGAAGTCCTACGACCGTGGGGCCGGTGCCCTCTCCCGTCTGGCCAGCGTCTCAACGGCGGTCGAGGACGCCTATCTGAACTCCGGCCCGATGAGATAATTGGCGAATGCCAGATCAATTCATCTACACCACCGACGACACGCTGCGCATGCTGGACGGGCTCCTGGCGGAACGGGACGGCGCTTGGTGGAACGGGTTCTTCTCCAACCGCGCCAAACCGTGCCCGTTTTTCGTCGAATGGCCCGACGAGAATCTCGTCGAATGGTTCGACCAGGGACGGCTGGCTCCCGGGCACGTCCTGGAACTCGGATGCGGACATGGCCGGAACGCGATCTTCCTGGCCGGGCGGGGCTGCACCGTCGACGCGGTCGACTTTTCCGCCGAGGCGCTCGGCTGGGCCGCCGAGCAAGCGAAGACGGCCGGTGTGACCGTGAACTTCCAGCCTGGCAACATCTTTGACGTCACCATCGCGGAAGGGTCCTACGACCTCGTTTATGACTCCGGTTGCCTGCACCACATCGCTCCGCACCGTCGGAAAGACTACGTCGGGCTCGTGCGCAGGGCCCTCAAGCCCGGCGGCCGATTCGGTCTGGTCTGTTTCCGGCCGGAAGGCGGGAGCGACCTCACCGATCAGCAGGTCTATGAGAGCCGCAGCCTCGGTGGTGGCCTGGGTTATTCGGAAGACCGCCTGCGGGCCATGTGGAATGCGAGTCCGTTCTCGGTGCAGGTGCTTCGACAGATGCTTCCGCAGGGCGATCAGGGTCCCAACTTCGGTCTGGACTTCCTGTGGGCCCTCCTGGCCGCGAAGGACCTTCCCCTGGATCAGGCCAACTGCAGATCGTAGGTCAGCCAGGTGGTCCTGGTGCCCACCTGGTCGTACAGTCTCTGGGCCGAGGTGTTGTCCTCGGCGGTGATCCACCGGATCACGCTGCACCCCTCGGCGCGGGCCCGATCGGCGACCGCCGCGATCAGCGCGCGACCGATGCCGCTCCCCCGGTGCGGTGGAACCGTGAGGAGATCGTCAAGGTACAGCCCGATTGTTCCGGTGGACGGCCGGGCAAAGCGACGGTAATGAGCCAGGACCACCAGGTTGCCGTCCAGTACGGCCACCAGCGCCCGCGTCTCGTGGTCCGGATCCTGGATCCAGGACCACACCCGCACGACGACAGCCTCGTCCGGAACCAGCCGATAGAAATCCCGATAGACCCGGAACAGGCCGGCCCACTGGTCGTACTCGTTCTCCAGCGGCGGACGGACGACGAT
>Ga0265340_10000491_pt1 | contig 21625 bp, 17 predicted proteins | sample 4CB225metaG_FD_202082 | JGI IMG/M metagenome (GOLD analysis project Ga0265340, IMG submission 202082) | Rhizosphere microbial communities from Carex aquatilis grown in University of Washington, Seatle, WA, United States - 4-CB2-25 metaG | ecosystem: Host-associated > Plants > Roots >...
AAAGGGGCGAATGCCCATACAAACGAAAGTAGAGCCCTTTTGCGCACGAAGGGCGCGCAACAATGGCGTTCCACGCCATTGAGAAGGGCTCTAGGTGCACACGCTACAGCGCAGTTTTGCGATACCTAGACCCCAGCAATTGCGCGGCAATTGTTCGGTTGGAGGATGAACTCAGGTTAGCGTTCGACCGCTTCGTTCAGCAGCCGGAGGAGCGCATTGAGTCCTGCATGTTGACGCAACTCGAGGCGACCCTCTGCGATCCGCAGGATTCCCGGTAGGCAGAATCCCTGCTTTTTCCGCGTTTCGCGTCGATGCGAAAATATTTGAGCCGACATTAGTGGCCTGGGCCATTTGCGTTCAGAATCCGAATGCTGTACGAGACTGACTGTCCGGCGGAACACGTTGTCGAGTTGCTGCCAAAGCGCCGCTTGTCGCGGGCACAGCGAAAGTTAAGCTCACTTGCCGCGCGTGACTCGGTTCTACGTGAGCATTTGAATGAAGGGGGGGTATCGTGAACCAACCCGCCAACGACGAAAAACTATTGACGCGGATCGCTTTGCTCCACGAGCAGGCCGTAGCGTCAAGCAATGAGCAACTGGCGGTAGACCGCGCGTCATTTCGGCAGCGACTGGAAGATCTGACCCGGCGCAAGCGTTTGCTAGCTGGCCGTGCTGCGATTCAAACGGTCGAACCCGCAGTGCACTCATCGTGGGTGCAGTTGCTAGCCCTAACCGGTGCAGGGTTACTCGTGGTACTGGGAGTCGTATCGGTTCAGCACCTGCGACGTCAGGCGACGCGCGCTCAGGCGACGCCAGCGACAGCGGCAGCACTTGGCTCCAATCGCCAAGCGCCGAGCATTGCATCCAGTACCGTCAATCCGCCACGCGACGCGTGCGACGCGCGCAAACGCGCGCTGGGCAAAGAGCCACTCATCGACGACTTCGAAGATGGCAATCCGCTGATCGCCGCGTTCGAAGGTCGCGTTGGACTTTGGTCGTTGTTCAAAGATTCCGATTTCCCAGGGTCATTCAACACAATTACCCCAACGTTACTGACCCGCCCAACGCAGAAGAATCGTTATGCGCTGCATGCCGTAGGCGGAGAGCTGCTCAACTGGGGAGCCACCATTTCATTTCCATTTCAACCCGCTTGCTATGACGCCAGCGCGTACGCGGGCATCACATTTAGTGCCCGGGGCCCCGGTCGCATTTTCGTCGGGATGCGCGAAGTAAGCGTGGTACCGGTCGAGTACGGCGGTGCGTGCACGAAGGATTGCTACAACACGCATGAAAAGAAAGTCGATTTATCAGCGCGTTGGCAGTCGTATACGATCCACTGGGGCGAGATGCGCCAGCGTGGGTACGACACGAAACCGCTCGATCCATCGCGCGCCAGTGGAATGAGCTTTCTCATTCATGCTGCTGACACACCCTTTGATCTTTGGATCGACGATGTGAAGTTCGCAACTCGTTAGGACCGCTCGCGAGGCGGTGTTCAAGACCTTATTTTGGTGAATTGGGCACGGATCGGGGTACCCATATTGCAGCGTTGCCCGATCAGAAAGCAGGACAATCATGGCATTTCGCAAAAGCCTCAGTGTTTTTCATTCGTTCATAGGGAACCACAATCGGATCAGTCGAGTTGCGTTCATCGTGTCGGTGTTCTCGGCATTTTCTCTGGCTGCGGCACCATCAGCACGAAAGGTAATCATTGGCGAGAACGGAAAATTGGACGGTGCGCTCAATGGTTGGGCCTGGGTGGCACCTGGCCAGCAGACGACCGTGACTTTTCCCAGCCCCTGCAATGAAAAGGGTTGTTTCAAAAACACGGGCGGCAAGCTCTGCACCAAAGGTCACATCAATGCACTGACGTGCACCAACCTAGGCACCCCCCAAGTGAGCTGCAATTGGGACAAGAACTGGGGTGTGGTGCTGGGCATGAACCCAGGCGTCGAGCATATGCCCTGGGGCACCTCAGCACCGACGCGCGTAGCCGTGGACTACACTTCGGCGACGCAGGGAGGAACCGCCGGGCACTATCGCTTGAATGCCCACCTTGCTGGAGATCCCAACTCCAAGCAATACTGCATTGACAACTACACCCCGGGCGCAGTGGTGCAAGCGAGCGATTTCAAGACCCAATGCTGGTTCGACGCTGGCGACAAATTGCCCACTTTCCGCACCGTTGACACGCTCGGTCTCTTACGAGTATCGGAATACGCGCCAGTAGACTTCGATTTTTGCATAACCGGGATCAGCACAGACTAGGTTTTTACTCGGCAGCATTTTGAGACTCACAGGAAGGGCAGAGGGGCGGAAGAATTTGATCTCAAAAATATCAGATGACGCCGAGGAATGGTGGTCCTTCGATGACGCCGAGGAATGGTCGAAGGACCACCATTCCGCTGCGTCTTCGGAGGACCATCTTCCGTCCTTCCTGTGCCCCATCTGGGAACGAAACGGGCCGTGTTTCATCCTTCAGAGTGGCGGGAACCCGCCATTGAGGACTTCCTGTGACGCTGAGGCCGGTCCAGACGCGCCACTGCGAGGCTAGCGTAATCTGTAATTGACGTCCGGCTCGATTGTAGGTTTAGGTAGCCGGCGTCGATGCATCGAGACCGACCGAGGAAACCATCGTGGGTGGCGGCAGCTGCAATGCCAGGCCTGCTGCTGTCTCTAGCTGACACTGCCAGAGCCGCGACGTTTGTTTGGGAAGCACCTGCTGGCTGCCCCGAGCGGGATGCGGTTCGGTGGCGTGTTGAGGAGGCATTGGGGACCAAGCTGGAGAACGCAGCGCCTCTGAGCTTCGTTGCCAAGGTGGGGCGAAGTTCGCCGAATCGCTGGGTTGTAAGGCTGGATGTGGCGCCGCTTGCGACCGAGTCAGTACCGGCTGGGTCCACCGCGAGTTCCCCACCGACGGCATCTAGCGATGCCCCACCTGTTCAACGGCGAACCATTGAAGCGTCGAATTGCGAAGACTTGGCGCAAGCTACCGGCGTTGCAATTGCACTGGCGCTCGGAGCTGATCTCAGTGAACCCGAAGTTGCAGCCGACTCCGCACCGTCGACGCCAACCGGGAATGCAGCGCGCAGCAACGCGAAGACAGAAGCGTCGGCGGGTGCAACCTCAGCTGTTCGCGAAGCAAAGACCAAAAAACAAAGCACACACGGAAGTTCCCTCTGGTTAGGCGGTGAGCTTGGGCCAGTGATTGACCGCGGCACGTTGCCCGGTTGGGCGCCGGGCGTTGAAGGAGCTTTTTCTTTGGGCATGGGCGCATTCTCGGTGCGTCTTGGGGGGCTCGTGTTGCCCAGCGAGACCACGGAAGTCAGTGGCAATGAGGGCGGCGCGTTTGCGCTGTACGCGGCAACGGCGGCGTTGTGCGGCAGTGCCCAGCGCTCAGCCACGCGGTTGCGGCTTTGTTTGGGTTCTGAAGTCGGTAGCCTTACCGGGCGTGGCGTAAACGTGAGTCACCCGCGGCTCAACGCGTCCACCTGGGTTGCGCCGCGCAGTGATCTCGATGTTTCGATTCCGCTCGGTGATGCATCGCTGCGGGCGTTTGGCCGCGCGGCATTGGTCGTGCCGCTGATCCGCAGAGAATTCGACGTAGACGGGCTGGGTCCGGTGCATCAGCCAAGCAAGATTGCCGGGCGTTTGGGCATTGGCCTCGAATTGCTGTGGCCATGAAGGATTCGAGCGGGTCCGGACACTCACGTACGGAACCTGCCGTGATAGACCAGCTCGAACTGATGGGAACCGTGGCTTTGCCTGCTGCGCGTTCCTCCGAGCGCGTAAGCGACGAGCAAGCCTTGGTCATGCCCGAATTCGACGCCTTGTACGAAGAACACTTCGCTGCAGTGTGGCGCTTGTTGCAGGCCATGGGCGTGATGCGCTCGTCGCTGGATGACGCGGTGCAAGACGTGTTTCTTGCCGCCTATCGTCAGCTGGGCACATTCGAGGCGCGTTCCAGCATCAGAACCTGGCTCTGCGGAATTGCTTGCCACGTGGCCGCGAATCATCGCCGGCGCGAGCAGCGCAAGGGCGGCCTCGCGTTGCTCGACCAAGAAGCGTGGGCTGCTGTTGGCCCTGGCCCACTCGAGCAACTCGAGCAAACGCGCGCTTGGGCCATTGTGCGCGTGTTCCTGGAGAGTCTCGACGAGCGCAAGCGCAGAACGTACGTGCTCAGTCGCGTCGAAGGCCTAACCGCGCCGGAGATTGCGCAGACGCTCCACATCCCTTTGAATACCGTCTACTCACGACTACACGCCACTGAAGTTGCCCTTGAGCAATTTCTTGCCGTCAACAAGATCAGGGAGATTAACCATGAGTGATATCAGCTCCTTCGAACGCTCCCTGTTCGCACGTGCGCGCGGAGCCCTTGAGCCCACTGAAGCGGATCGCGGGCGCATTCACCAGCAATTGGCTGCGCGCATTGCCTCGGCATCAGTGGTTGAAGCGTCGAGCGCGTCGCCGGCCGTGCCGACGAGTCCCTTGCGGCACCTGATCGATTCGCATCTGGTTGCATTGAGCACGGCCGTCATCTCCGTTGGCTTGGTGGCCTTTGGCGCCGGGTATCTATGGGGGCAACACAGCCAGAAACCCGTCGTGACAACGGTCATCCAATATCTTCCAGCGCCCAACAACGAGGCGCCGAAGTCGCTGGCAGCTGCGCCCAATGATTTGCCAACCAATCAGCCTTCCTTAACTTCCTTTCCTGATCGGGGTCGTGGCGGCACTGGAGCAAAAGCAGCGACAAGCCCCGCTACCAGCGCCAAGTTGAATGACGGTTCGCTCAGTGAAGAGCTCGACCTATTGCGTCGCGCCGAGCGCACGATTCGCGCTGGTAACTCCATGGTGGCTCTCGGCCTGCTCAATGAACTCGATGCGCACTTTCCCAAAGGTCAAATGCTCGACGAGCGCGCCGCTGCCCGGGTGATGGCCAATTGCCAATTGACTGACGAGACCGCAGCAAAGGCCATGGGCCAGGCGTATCTCGGCGCGCACGCACAAAGTGTGTACGCGGCCCGCGTGCGCTCGATTTGTCACCTTGATTCCGAGAAATCGCCGACGGGTTCTCGAGGTAGCGGAGACTAAAGGACATAGTAGGAGGCACACATGACGATTCTGAAAGTAGTTCCTTTGAGTCTACTCGCTGTGGTCGCTGTAGTTGGCGGCTGTTCCCAAGGTAAGGCAAGCATTGGTGACGAACCGGATGCCCAAGTCAAGTCAGGCATGGATGCGTTCGTGGGGAATTGGGACGGCTACATGGAAGCGTATACTTTTTCGGATGGCAGTGACCGCGTGCGCTTGACCATTCAGAATGGTGGCAAGAGTACGGTGCGCTTCGGCGACCAGGGAATTTGGCCGCTGCCGACCAGCCCCACGGATACCTATCCGCCTACTTTTCCAGCTACGGCTGGTCTGCCGAGTGGAACAGCAATACCCACCATCTGGAGTGGGTACCTGTTCGATCTAGGCAGCTTGCAGATCGACGCCACTCGGCTCAAAGCAACCGCTCTTTCCACGCAGCTCTTCGATACCTGGTGCAAGCTGCAGACATCGTATCATCTCGCCGAAGCTGATGTCTACGCCTGTCTTCCTTGTGACTTCGCGGCTGACTACGTAACGGCCGTAACTGACGGAGGAGAGAACTCAATCATGTGTCGCTCGTTGACATCCCCCTGCTGGAGCACTGCGGACGGCAATTCTCTCGATTGGTCGTATATACCAATAACTTGTGAACAAGAAGCGCTTTGCGCCAATGGAATCTACTCGGCTGGTATTCGAACTGGAACCCAACCCAATGCCATTTGTGCGTGCGATGCGAGCGGCTGCGGGGTGGCTGCCACTTCTCCGGACATTACGCTGGATGCAACGCTGGTCGAGAACCAGCAAACACTAACCGGTTCTCTCGTGTTCGGTGACACGAACCGAACCATCTGGCTGCAGCGGCAGTAATGGGAGTACCTGGCACGGCGCGGAGCTACTGCCCCAGAATCTTAGCCACGACCGCTGCTCGAATGGTCGACAGCTTGCTCTCATCCGATGTCCAATAGGTGCCTTCGGTCACGGTCACCGCAGCTAGCGCGAGTCGATAGCCCAATGATGGCGTGTCGTGACCGATCGATCGGCACTGCCGCACTGAATGCTTCGCTCGGGAGAGCGAATGTCACGACCAGTATGACCGATTGCTACGCCGAACACGGCCGAGCGCTGGGGTCGCCGTGGCCATCGAGTTGGGTCGGTTTGACCGAGCACTGCGGTTGGCTCGACCGATCCATTGAGTTGCCGGGAGCAACCCCTCGGGTCACCTTGACCATTAGTTGAGGCGCTGAGCACTGACCAATTCGGTACGCCTGACCGATGCATGAGGTTAGCGACGCGATTGGATCGGTCGAACCGAGCATAACGATCCGTTTGTACGGGCCCTATCAGCAAGATTCTGAACCAAGAGTGAGGATTGCGCTCAGCTGCTGGCTGGGGTCCGGGCGGAACCGGCTGGCGTGGAGCGACAGAGCTGTGGGCGTACGCTCCCGAAAGGTGCCGAACTACGCAGCGGCTGCGGCAGCCGTCTCAGCAGCGGCTGCGGCAGCCGTCTCAGCAGCGGCTGCGGCAGCCGTCTCAGCAGCGGCTGCGGCAGCCGTCTCAGCAGCGGCTGCGGCAGCCGTCTCAGCAGCCGTTCTTTCACCGCGCGTAATGGCTTGTGCCTGCCCTGATGGCGCACTTTGCGCGCCAACGGATATCGGTAAGATCGATTGAAGGCTTGCCGTTGTCACGCAAACTGCGCCGGGGGAGGGCATGCACAAGCCATTACGCTACGAATTGTTGGAACAGGCAGTGGGCGTTGTTGAGCGGTGTCGGCCACTGGTCGATGTGATTCAACGCAAGGACCGCGACCTTGCTTCGCAGGTTCGGCGGGCTGCCAGCAGTGTGGTTTTAAATACTGCGGAAGCCTTTGGAACCGCCGGGGGCAATGCGCGGCTACGGTTTGAAACAGCACGTGGGTCACTCTACGAAACGCAAGCCGGCATCCGTACGGCGGTTGCCTGGGGCTACTTTGCTTCCGAGCAGACCTCTGAGCTTCTGGCAGCCATGGAAGATCTTGGCGGCAGACTATACGGGCTTTCGCGCCGGTAAGCAGCAGAGGCAGCTGCCGCGGCAGACGCAGTAGCCGCGGCTGCTGCACCAGTTCACCTGCGCACGAGCCCGAACACCCGTGCGCCCAGCGCGTCGAGTGACATCAGTGCATCTGTGCAAGCCGCGCGAGTAACGTAGTGCCAAGCGATTGCAAGACGGATCCCCGCACGCGCTTCGTGTAGTGACCCGTGCGCCGTTTCAAATGCATGTTCCATAATCGAGTCGCTTCGTGGATGACGCCGAGGAATGGTCGAAAGACCATTGTGCATGCCCCCAAAGGCGCAGGTTTCATGACGCGGCGTGCACAATCCACGAAGCGCCGAGTAAGGAAGCAACGGCGGTGGCGGCAGCAGTGGCGGCAGCAGTGGCGGCAGCAGTGGCGGCAGCAGTGGCGGCAGCAGTGGCGGCAGCAGTGGCGGCAGCAGCGGCAGGCAGCAGTGGCGGCAGTGGCAGACCCAGCTGCAGCAGCAGTGGCGGCAGCAGCGGCAGGCAGCAGTGGCGGCAGTGGCAGACCCAGCTGCAGCAGCAGTGGTGGCGGCAGCAGCAGCAGTCCCAGCGGAGGCAGTTAGATGCCGGCCCAGGTCCGAGTCTGGTCCCGACCCAGCGGAACCGTTCACTCTTAGGAACTGTGGAATTCACTTCGTTGACTGTGGCTAATCGCCGGCTGAGTAAGAAAAATGGCGCGACAATGCAGAGCGGCTTGCACGAACCGGCAACGCGATACAGGCTTGCTTGCACATGGTGCCGGCTTGCAGGTGAGTGTATGACTTTACGGTGCTTTTTTTTTGACAGAATCATGACGCGGCTTCGAAATACTCCTTCTAACCCCGGTATCATCGTTTATGTGTTGCTGCTCGGCGTGACGAGTGGGTGCAAGACCCAACAAAGTAAATACGAGCCCCCGGCGGCGCCAGCCGTGGCCGCGTTGACCACCGAGTTCAATGAAGTTCCGGCGCTGGTGCGCAAAGGCACGGTAGCTGCCGGAGCGCAGTTTCGCTTGGGCTTTCAGGTACCGGGCGTGCTCGAGACACTGTGCTGCCACACGGGCGACACGGTGAGGCAAGGGCAATTGCTCGCCACGCTGCGTGCAGGTGACGCTGACGCGCGGCTGCGGGCGGCGAACGCGTCGCGGGCCATTGCCGAGCGCGATGAGGCGACCACGTCACACTTGGTGGATGGCGGTGCCCTGGCGCCGAATCTCGCCAAGCATGCACGGGATCAATTGGCCATTGCCGAAGCGCAAACAAAGGTTGCTGGCGAGGCCCTGCGTTATACGCGCCTGCAGTCGCCGGTGGCCGGCACCGTCCAGATGCGTTTTGCAGAGCCGGGCGAATCGATTGCACCTGGGACGCCCGTGCTGCTCGTGGAACAAATGGGCAAGCTGGTGGTGCGAGTCGGTGTGCTTCAGGAGGAACTCCCAGGTATCGTGCCTGGCACTGCTGTCACACTCGACATTGATGATGGAGTGAATTTGGGTTCCCAACTCCAACCACCAGACGGGGGAACGGGCCGCTCGCTGGTCGGCGTGGTCTCGAACGTTGCGCCCGTGCCAGAGGCGACCGACGGGTTATTCACGGTGGAGATCAATCCCAAAGGGCAAGCCTGCGTCAAGTTGATTCCAGGTGCCATCGTGTCGGTTCACTTCAAGAGCCGATTGACGGATCGAACCGTGAAGATCCCCAATGACGCTCTGGTCAATCGAAAGGAAGCCACGGGCGTTCTGGTGTTACAGGAGCGTGACGGCATAACCAGAGCCCACTTTCGTCCAGTCAGGATCGCCAAACGACTCGGCAAGGACATTTGGGTGACTGACGGGCTCACCAGCGGCGAGCGAATCGTGGCTGAAGGCGCCTACTTTATCGACGACGGTGAAGGCGTGCGTGTGTTGCCCAAGGCCGCGGTGCCGCATGGCTGAGGCACGGCGGGCCCTCGACACGGGGTTCAGATTCAAGGAACGCGTCTCGCAAGTATCGATCCGCGCCTGGCGTGTGGTGTTTGTAGCGTGTCTCGGCATCATCGGACTAGCCGTACTTGCGTGGCAGAGCATCCCGCGTCTGGAAGATGCGCGGATTGACTCGCCGGGTGCGTCCGTTGTCATGCTCTACCCCGGTGCATCGCCAGAAGACATCGAGTCGCAAGTGATTCGCCTACTCGAGCCGGAATTGAATGGCCTCGAAGGGCTAAAATCAATCGAGACCACAGCGCGGCCGAACTCGGCCACATTCATACTCAAGTTCGAGTACGGCACCAATATGGATGCCACGGCTGAGCAAATTCGTGGGCATATTTTGAGCAAGAAAGCGGACCTCCCGACAGAAGTTCGTGACCCGATGGTGGAAAAGTTCACCACCGCATTCACGGCTCAAGTGGTACTGGCGGTCACTGGCTTTCGAAGCGAGTCGTTACTGACGGATGCGGCAAAACGCCTCAAAGACGAGCTCTTGGCACTACCTGGGGTTTCGACCGTAAAGTTGCGGGGCCAACGCTTTGAATCGGTGCGCGTTACATTCGACCCCGTACGTCTCGCGCATCACGGCCTGACTACCGATGCCGTGGTTGCGCGCTTGCGGCAAAATAGCGTCCGCGCGCCGGCGGGTGATATTGATGCGGGCAATCTCGTGACCATGCTGGAGGTCGAACACGAGCCCCGTACAGCGGCAGCGATTGCTCGCCTGCCCGTCGGCGCTAGTCGTGACCAATGCGGTCAGATGCGCACCGTGCTGCTCGACGATGTGGCAGCTGTCGAAGACCAACCGTTGGTCATGCACGAGCGGTTCTTGCACGACAGCCAGCCCGCGGTTGGTATCGAGGTTCGGTTTCGCGATAGTGCCAATGCAACCATACTTGGCAAACTCATTCGCACCACGGTTCAGGCTTTCGAGAAACGCCAGGTAGACGGTGTTCGAGTGCGCTTTGCTTACGATCAGCCGGAATGGGTCGCGCGTAACCTGCAAAACTTCATGGAAAGCCTGCTTGAAGGCATTTTGCTGGTAATGGCTGTTGTCACACTGGGACTCGGGTTGCGTTCGGCAACCGTGGTTGCGGTAGCAATCCCGCTTTCTATCGGCGGGGCTCTCGTTGGGCTATTTTCTTTCGGGTTTGCACTGGAGCAGGTGTCAATTGCCGGCCTCATCGTTGCTCTCGGGCTGCTGGTTGATGACGCAGTGGTAGTGACCGAGTCGATCCAGTTGCTGCGCGACCGGGGCCTGTCTGCCTGGCGTGCCGCCATCCTTGGGACGGGCCGCGTATTCTGGGCCAACAACGTCACGACCGCGGTGGCTTGCGCTTCGTTCTTGCCGTTTTTCTTCATGGGCGGTGACCTCGGCAAGTTTATCATCGGTCTGCCAACAGCGGTGGTACTGGCGCTGGTAACTTCCGTCGTAATAGCGCAGGTGCTAACTCCTTGGCTGTCACTCAAGCTCATTCGTAGTCGCTCGAAGACGCCGGCGATTGCCGACACTGAAACATTTCACCTCTCGCTCGACCGCGGCGACGACGCGCAACACGAACGCAATTGGCTGTTTCGGCCGCTAAAAGCGCTGTACGCGCGCATGTCGCCCACTATCGTCAATCGTCCTTGGCTAGTCGTCTTGGCGTCACTCGCGCTGCTCGGTGCGTCGCTTTGCCTATTCCCCAGGATTGGTCTGCAGTTCTTTCCCAAGGCAGACAAGCCGCTGCTTTTCGTGCGTATCGAATTGCCTAAGGGCACGCGCATCGATGTCACGTCAGAGACCGTTTCGCACGTCGTCAAGGCGATTCGACAACAGTCCGTGGTACGCGAAACCTCAGCGGTCATTGGCGCCGGTTACCCACCGATCTTCCTAGGAAGAGGCACACCGTTTTCGAGTTCGGACATCGGAGATGTGCTCGTGCGCACGGCGCCCGAGATCTCGTCCCAAGATGCATCTCGGCAAATCGAGCATGTCCTAGCAGGTTTCGCCGGATTGCGTACTCACGTCGAGGAACTCTACACTGGACCACCGGTGCTGCACCCAATCGCGATCCGTGTCTTCGGTGACGACTACGAATCGCTGCGTACCTATGCCGAGCAGATTAAGGGACTGCTGCGAGCGCAACCAGGCACCATTGACGTGCGAGACAACCTCTCGGAGACCGTGCCAGTGTCAAGGGTCGAGCTCGATGCTGATCGGGCTTTGCGCTACGGGGTTACTTCCGCACAGGTGGCGGGAACGCTTCGCTGGCTTTACGGTGAGGACAAGCTCTGGGAATTCCGCGACGACCGTGACACCAAGCAAGTCGTGCTGAACAATGCACCCGTCTCCGGTGAAGCGCTCGCTGACCTCGAGCAGGTGCGCCTTGCCACTGCGGTGGGTACAGCGATACCACTTTTCTCGATCGCACACGTGGTTCAGACTCAGACCTATGCCGAACTTCATCGGAGAAACAGCCGTCGAGTCGTCGAAGTCACGAGCGAGCTCGCAGGTGCTGCTCTGGCATCGCGCGTGGTCGCGGCAGTACGCAGTACCCTCGAGCACTACGACTGGAAACCCGGCTATGGCTACACCTTTGCTGGGCAACAGGAGGAGACGGAGAACAGCTTTGCCAAGCTGGGACTAGCAGCCGTGTTTGCACTGATTGTAATTGCGGTGCTGCTCCTGCTGCTGTTCGACAGCTTTCGGCTAATGCTCATTATCGTGTGCGCTGTTCCCTTTGTGCTCATCGGTGTTTTGCCTGGTCTTGCGTTCACCGGAAACCCATTTGGGTTCATGGCCTTCCTGGGTACCGTGGCGCTGATTGGTGTGTTCGTAAACCACAAGATCTACTTCGTGGACCGCGCCCTTGAGCTCATTCGACGCGGAGCGCCAGTGAAAGCCGCGATTCAGCAAGCAGGCACGGATCGCATTCGCCCGGTGGTTTTGACTGCGCTTACCGCCGTGCTCGGCCTTCTGCCCCTCACGCTCAAAGGCGGACCGCTCTGGTCTGCTTTTGGTTGGGTCAACGTGTTCGGACTCATTGTTTCAATTCCACTTTCTCTCGTGTTGGTGCCCGCATTGATGGCAATCGTGTATCGGCGGCGCGACTCGGATGAGGGCACAGAAAGTCAAATAGCGGATTCCAAAAGCTTGTCGTGAAAGTTGACGTCACCCTAGTCCATTTTGAAATGACTCAATTCAATTCGGACGACGGAGTCGTGAGATTCGATAAGTTCAATTTCAAATTACACGTCGAGGTTATGAAGTTCAATATATCGCAAAGCCAGGTGTGAGTCGGAGGCGTCGTGTCGAAAGACTCGCCAACCAGAATGATATGAGTCGAACGCTTGGGCGAAAGTACCGGTAAGCGAAGTGACACTTGGTATCGGCTTGGTCGATGGAGTCACCGAATGAGACGACACTAGTTGAACGCTCCCATTGCATTGCGCGAAGCAAACGAAACGCAAAAGGCCATCGGTAGCCCATGAATCGGCCAACAATTATGTGAATAAATCCCTAGAAAATGCCCATTTGAGAAATCTGACAACTTTGCCTCCTCTCTCTCCGATGAGAGCGCGTGCAGAAAGTGAAATCATCAGATGAGTCTCTTCGTGTCGATCGATCGACCAAACTGGAGCCAAAACCGCCAAACCACATCGACTACGGTGCTCGGGTTGTGCGCAACCTCGGGCCCGTCCAGGTGCAGCACATCTTTCCGTTTCACTATTGTGTAGCTCTCGGCAGGCCCGACCTGGAGCTCGACGAGCGAAACCTCATTACGCTGTGCGGCAAGTCACACGACGGGATTGGCGAGAACCAATTCCATCCTCGCTCGCTAGCTCAGCTGAGGCACAGCCACGCGGCAGGGCAACGTGATGTTTGGAGTGCACGACCATAGTGCATCGAATGCTCGAGGCTAGCGTGCTGTTAGCAGAAGCCTCGGAACACATATGAATCGAGCCTTTCGAATGATCTACATTGAGACTTGATATTCATCAGACGGTGACCGCTATCAATTCGGTCAATCCACTCGATACGGAATGTACTTTCGAGGTTTGCTGCCTCCGCCATGGAATACCGACTTCGGCGTTGCCACTAAGGATTGGTCAAATACGAGCAGGCCGTCATGCCCAGACAGCTCGTACGTACGACTCGGGTTCCTTGGCTTGAGCTCTTGGTGCCCGGATGTGTCTAGACTCACGTTGAGTATTTTGACGTTACGGTCAGCCTTCACCAGTACATGCGCAATCCCATCGGCGTCCGTGGTACCTGCGGGCCTCCCATCAACTCGAAGCGGCAGAGCCGCGCCGCCCAGAGCGTGCACGACAAGTACAAGGTTCCGAACGTTGCGCTGGCAAACCGCCTCGGTGCGCATGGGTTGGTAGCCACTGAGGTTGACGCGGCGAGTATGTGTGAGCCTCAGGGGCGGTGCCTTTTCAGGCCCTGTAAAGCCATCGGGGCACGATACGGTCACCGGTAGTGACTGTCCTTCGGCGCCGGCGAGGTCGGCCTTCAGTAAGCCGTCAGGTCCAGTGGTGCCGAGGCGCGTTTTGCCCGCAGCAATCACCGCGCTTGCCAGTGCGTCTCCGTCATCATTGGTTATGTGAAATTCTGACGCAAACCTTGTGCTGACCGCCGCGGAATCTTTGCCACCGCAACCGGGAGCTAGGATATGCAACGTAACGAACGCGATTGCGCGAACGATGGTTCTTGAATTCATGGCTTGATCTCAGGACATGAAATGCCGACAACGTGCCCAGTGCTCGAGCACTTGGGGTCAAGCTTTTTGGCTAGTAACCGGACCACTGTGGCCAGCGACGGATCATTCGGTGATTGCAAGGCAAGTATCGTGTACGCAGCCTGTGCATCATTATAGCGACCCGCAACGAGATGACCTACCGCGGCAACGAGTTCGGGGTCATTGGGTTGGCCTTTCTTCTTTGACTTCCTAGTTGCTAATGAAGAGACTGCTGGAACTACGACGACAGGTTCGGCGATGTTCTTGGGGGCCAAAGATGTATTGGCCTCAACAAGCATGCCGCCAGATGGCAATGGCGGCGCTGTGATGACTGCTCGCCTTGAATGCCCTGCTTTTGGCTCCGCCACGTGACGCAAGTGCTTGGTTGCAAACCCTATCGAAGCAGCAAGGACAAATGCTGAAACCGTTCCCGCGAGCCATACAACGAGTGGCCGACGTCTGCTCAGTAGTCCCAGTCGCAACAGCCACCCGTGAGCATCAGGCTGTCGAAGTCGGATACATGGGACATCGAACACCGTAGTGCTTTGGCTTGCCGAATCTTGCGCTGCGCAGCGCGGCGCGCTGGAACTTCTTACGGGCTCAACGCATGTCGTTATGGCCGTTTCCTCGGACGGAGCCAAGCCTGCGCACTCGATTGGGGCCGGTACCTGAGGTGACCCGCGGTCAGCCTGTGCCGGAGTTGATTGGGCAGCCGCGACTTCTGGGAAACTCGGATTGACTCTAGTTCGGCATTCGGGCTCCGGTTGAGTCATCCAGTACGGCGCCATGCTGATCGTGTCTTGCGTAAGCATGTTACTCAATGGGCCGATGCAACCTGTTGTCGGCGAGTCTTTCGCAGGACATTCGCAGGTTCTAAGCATGGGCGGTATCTTCTCGCCCATATCCAGATATTCAGGTGGAGCCACCTGAATCGGTTCAATGAAGACGGTCCGTTGTACTGGAACGACGTCTGCTGCGTTCACTGGCGAAAACCGTTCTGTCAGCGCCTCGGGTTTCGCTGCTACCGAAGTGACGAACTTTTCAAAGGATACCGTTGCGGAGACCTCAGGGCTGGCGACTGGACTTGAAGCTATATGTGCCTCAGCCTGCACTTTTTCTGCAAACAGAATTGCACCCGATTCGTGAGCACAGCGCTCGGTATCCGGCTTTGACAATTCATTGATGAGTGAGCCCCTCACTTTAGTCAAATCTACATCGAGCACACTGGCGTGAATGCGCACGCCAGCAAACTCGATAACAGCGCGGCCGTCAATTTGTTGGGGACCGGTTACTCGCGCGGTGTCTACGCGAAGATCGCTTGAGTTGTATGCGGGTACAATCCACAGGGCACCATCATCACGTTCGATATGAAACTGAACCGGTGCAACGCCTGGGCGGTCAATTCTTAGATCGGCACTGAGCAGCGACCCTATCGCAACTGCGCGCAACTCATCGGCCTTGAGCTCGAATGTATGAGATTCGCCGTCCATACACAGTTCGAGCCACATGGAGTTATTGTTGGATGATTTTGGTTCAACTTTCATGGCTGAGTTCATGGGCAACTCCCTTGTTGTTCGGTGGGTTTGCGGCGGGCCGCCTGCGCCAAACTCGAAGGTAATTCGAGACCGTGAGCACGAATGATGTCAATGCACCCGGGAAGCGCCCCCGTTGGAATGAGCTCAATCGGAACCGTTCCATCGCTGAGAGGACGCATGGAGCGAGTGGTAAATAGGTCATTGAGGCGATAACTGTGATTGGTGTCGACACCGAGTACTTCACTGATATGAGTCACGCGACGACGACCGTCGCGCATTCGAGCAGTCTGCACGATGATATCCACAGCTGACGCGAGCTGTGCCCGCAATGCAGAAAGCGGCAATTCGACGCCGCCCATCAGCGCAAGCGTTTCAAGTCGATTGAGGGTATCGATGGGGTACGTGGCGTGCACGGTAGTGAGGCACCCACCGTGACCGCTCGTCATTGCCTGGATGAGGTCCAGGGACTCGCCCCCTCGAATCTCGCCGAGCACGATGCGGTCAGGCCGCATGCGAAGACTGGCCTTGAAGAGGTCTCGAATGGTGATAGCCCCTTTGCCTCGGGCATCTGGCGGCCGGGCTTCGAGTTGCACCACATGCTCGCGCTGCAGTTGAAGTTCTCGAGCATCCTCAATCACTATTACCCGTTCGCCATCGGGGATGAGTGCCGAAAGCGCATTGAGCATGGACGTCTTGCCTGAGCCTGTACCGCCCGCGATCACAACGTTTTGTTTACACTCAATGAGCGCTTTCAATGTGTCGGCCGCGTCCTGACTGAGTGCACCAAACGTCAACAACTTGGCAAGGGTGAGGCGCTCTTTGGAGAATCTTCGTATCGACACCGCCGGTCCATCAGGAGCCACCGGCGGCAGAAGCGCCTCTACGCGCGAGCCGTCGGGCATGCGCGCTTCAAGGATGGGGTGCTGCTCGTCGAGCGGGCGGCCCACGTACTGAGCAATGATGCGAAGCGCCGAGAGTAGGCTGTCCCCGGAATCGAACTTCGCGTCGGTACGACTCAGCTGGCCTCTGCGCTCGATGAAGATCTCACTCGGGCTGTTGATGGCGATTTCGGTGACACTTTCATCGTCTAGAAACGGGGCCACTGGCGCAAGGGCCGTCCGCAACACGCTTTCAAACACGTCAACTGGGATCATGGCGTTGCCTCACTTGATGGCCCCGAGTCAGTGGACTTGGGTGAACGCCCAAACCAAGCGACATCGTCCACCTGCGACGATTGGGTTGCGCCTATGGATTCACCCCCGGGCTCGACTATCGGCACAAGAGTGGCTTCACTGGGTGCCGCAAGGTTCTGATTCAGGTCAACACGCACCGCGAGATCAGTGAGGCGACTTCTGACTTCGATTGCGTGTTCACCCTGGGGCGCCAGCTCCAAGTACTTTCTGAAATACTTCGGAGCCTCCTGCACGTGGGCGCTAGATTCAAGCACACCCAGCAGATAGTACGCGTTGGCGTTACTCGGCTCGAGACGCAGCAGGTGATTGAGGTCGATTCGCGCGTCATCGAGCTGCCCGAGCCCGAGGTGAATCGTGGCAACCAGGTAGCGCAAGCTCCTATCGTTCGGATTCTCCCGCAGATACGGTTCGGCGTGATTCAGAGCAGCGCGTAGCCGTGAGCTCGATAGGCAAACGCGAAGCATGATGGGCAGCACCTTCTTTTCGTCAAACCCGCGGTCTAGAGCCATCGACAGATACTGCTCAGCCCGAACGGTATCGCCCTGCTCCGCTGCCCGCTCTCCACGCCGAAATAGCTCGGCCGCGTTGCGGTTTCTGGAGTCACCGGATACAAACGCAGGCTCCGGTGTGGCGCCGGCACCGCAACCTGAAAGGGAGAGTGCCGCCAAAAACAAACCAAGAAATGTGCGAATGACCATGCTGTTTACCCCCGGGGACGTCGCTGCTGCCCGGTCTCACACACAGTTCGGTCAATCAAGGCCAAGCGTTGCGCAGAATCGTCGTTGGCCGACATTTTTGTACCTAGGCGGCTTTGGAGCGTCGGTCAGGACTTGGGCCGAGCAAGCTTTTGCTCAAGGGTTCGACTGAGCTGCCCCAGCCATTGCCGATACAGACCATCATCTTGATGCGCTAATAGGGCCTGAAGCTCCCTGACTGCAGTCAGCGCGTCCGCGTGGCGCTGCTTATCGACCGCCACCTTCAGCTGCAAGCGAACTGTCGCGTAGCGCTCGTTGAGCCGGCCGCTCCACTGGGAAAGTTTATTAGCCACTCGCAATACGTCATCAGCTTTGCCGGCCAACTGAAAGCAGGCTTGCGCCTCACGGAAAAGGGAGACCGCATCAACGCCATCGGTGGCGTCAAATGCAGAGCGTTCCTGCTTGGCGAGCGCGGCTCGCTCGTGATCGCGGGCGCGATGCTCGGCAACGGATGACTCCCGCTCGGGACATTGGCTAACTTGACGTTCGTCGAACAGCGCAGGCGCAGGCACTTCATGGGTGGAGGCGTCATCTTGCGAAGCTGCTCGGTAGGCACTTAGACCGAGCACAATAATGGCAACTGGAGCCAGCAGCAGCAACACAGGGCTAATGCGACTCACTTTCGAATCGCGGAGGAACGTCAGTCGGACATTGCCGACGAAGAGCTCACCGCCCCAGGGCACACTCACCTTTCGATGTTCCGTACCCTCGAAGACGAGAGAGCCTTTGCTTCCTGTCGGCACCTGAACGCTCACTACTTGGTCTCCGGTAAACAACTCAACTTGTTCGGCAGCCAACCCGGAGGACTCGGACACACGAATCGATGCGTCAGCGCCCGTGCCGAGAGTTGTCCGGTTACGGAGAAGCTCGTGACGCTGAGCGGAAGAGCCCGGAATGTGGATTTCGACGAAATGCTCCATGGCTAGAACCCAATCCCCTTGACCATGAATGGCCCCATGAGCAGCAGCAAAATGCAGCCCAGGAGCAGCACCATAGGACCAATCATCAAGACGCCCGCGCGCGCAGCTGCTTCTTCGGCGGCCACACTGCGGCGCATGTTGAGCATGCGTCCCTGAACTTGAATTACCTTGGCTAACGGGTTGCCCTTCTGTTCAGCCTGAACCACCGCATTGACGAAGTCGCGCACGGCTGGCGTTCGCACACGCTCGGCAAAGTTGAGCAGGGCTTGGCGCCTGGTATGACCGAGGTCGAGTTCCTCGAGAATGCTCGCGAATTCTTGCGTTAGCGCATCTTTGTGTTCTTTGTCCGCTTTGACCAACATCCGCAGTGACCCCGGAAAATCAAGACCCGCACCCATGCAAAGCGCCGCGATTTCAATCGAATGCGGCAACCCTCGGGATATGGACTTGACGCGTTCTCGGATAACCTCCTGTACTTGAAGTCTCGGCAAGATGAAACCAAAGATGGCCGCGGGAATGAACAACGTTGCATTCGTTCCGCAATGCTTAGCAAGCACGCTAACCAGAGGTCCTAGGCAGAGCGCGGACAACAAGCAGAGCGCCGTGTACTCATCAGGGGTCAAGCCAAGACAGAAGCCGGCCCGTCGAAGTTCCAGTTCTTGCTGAACCCGAAAACGATGCAGCGGAAGTAGGCTTACCAGGCCCGCAACGAATCGAAGTATGGGTTCTGCTGTGGCAAAGAGTGAATTGCTTGTGAGACCCTTACGTCGCTCGGTGCCGCGATGCCCAAGCCGCGGCGCCGGTGGCACGGGCACAGACGCGACCAACGTGACAATGCCAAAGGCGGCTGCCGCCAGGAGCATGTAGCATCCAATCCTCAGAAACAACGTCATGTACAGTCATCCTTCACACATCGACAGCCAGGATCTTGCGAGAAGCCAAGATGGCAATGGCCCAAAGCGTTACTGCCCCAGCAACAATCAGCTGACCGAGAAATGAATGAAATAGCGGGTCAAAGAAGTGCGGATCCATGGCGTTGATCCCGAGCACCATGGGAACCGGGATCATACCAATAACAAATGCCTGCGCTTTGCCTTCAGCAGTCTTGGTCCGCACTACTCCTTCGAGACGGGCGAACTCGCGCAAAGATGCCGCCGCTGTTTCCAGCATCTCCGTCAAGTTCCCACCACTTCGGCGCGCTATCTTGAGAGCGGTAACGGTGCCAGTCAGCGTCTTCGAATTGATTCGGCGCCCAAGGTTTTCGAGTGCGTCATCAAGTGGCGTACCGAGCTCGCATTCTTTGACCAGCACGTCGAGTTCTTGACTCATTGGAGAGGGAACGAGCGTTGTTGTCGAGCAGATGGCTTCTCCGAGCGAGGGGCTGGCCTTGAGCGCATTGGCGACGGCATTGATCCAAGGCTCGATTTGCTCCTCGAGTTTCGCGACGCGATGGGCTCGCCGTTGGTTCAAGAACAGCCTTGGCCCAGCGAGAATCGCGGGAAGAAGCAGAAACCATACCCATTCTTTTCGCAACAATATATACCCCGCAATTCCTAGACCGAGCGTCAACTGTCCGATCAGAATGTGATGCCCCGTAACCACTGAGCGAATAAACCGCAGCTGTTGGTCCAGCATAGCACTGTAGTTGCGAATCGAGCGTTGCCCCGGACTCTCACAGCTACCAAAAAGGGACAGCACACCGAACAATAACGCCATTATCAGGAGTGCGCTGGTGATGCGACCGAGCCACCAGGTTGCCGGCGTCATAGGTAGACTCCATCCTCAACGAGGCTATGGCTTATGAACTGGTCAAGGAATGACGGTAAGTAGCCCGTCGGCAAGAACTCACCTTCGATGCGACCTTCCTTTCCCGTTCTGACCATCTTGTACTCGAAGATATCGCGCAGCTCCACGTCACCTTCGTCACCGAGGCCAACGACTTCGGCAATTCGAGTGACCCGCCGCGACCCGTCGGAAAAGCGTGTCTGCTGGACAATCAGGTGCACGCTGGACGCAATTTGTTGACGAATGGCACGAACCGGCAAATCGAGTCCCGCCATCAAACACAAGGTCTCGATCCGCGCCACGGCTTCCCGGGGGCTATTGGCATGGGTCGTTGTCAATGAGCCTTCATGCCCGGTATTCATGGCTTGGAGCATGTCAATGGCCTCTCCCCCTCGGCATTCGCCAACAACGATGCGGTCAGGGCGCATGCGTAGCGCATTCTTCACCAAGTCTCGGATCGAGTACTCCCCCTTGCCTTCCAGATTGGGCGGACGGGCTTCCAGTGACACCACGTGAGGCTGGGCCAGCTGCAGTTCGGCTGCATCTTCCACCGTCACGATCCGCTCATGAACAGGGATTGCCGACGAGAGCACATTGAGTAGCGTCGTCTTGCCACTGCCCGTGCCCCCGGAAATAATGATGTTTTTTCGCACTTTGACGGCACGCTCAAGAAAGCGTGCCATCTGCTGCGTGACCGTTCCAAATCGGATGAGGTCCGGCATGCGCAGTGGGTCTTTGGCGAACTTTCGAATCGTAATGCAGGGTCCCCTCAGAGCCAATGGTGGAATGACCGCATTCACGCGGGAGCCATCCTTGAGGCGCGCGTCTACGAGCGGAGTAGATTCGTCAATTCGGCGTCCGAGTGGGGTCACGATGCGCTCGATGACAGCACGTACCGAGTCATCGTCCGTAAAGCGGCAACCGGTGAGCTGCATCTTGCCTAGGCGCTCGACGAAGATGGTCTGTGGATCTACCACCATAATCTCATTGACGTCTGGGTCGGAGAGGAAGCGTTCCAGGGGCCCAAGGCCTAACGCTTCGTCCGCAAGCTCTTGCACCAGCACTTCTTGCGCGGCCGTAGACAGCGCGAGACTGACGGCTTCTGTCACAATGCGTCTGAGGGCTGCCACAACCTCTGGACGCATGGCGTTCACGTCGATTTTGGTTCGACCTCGAGCTGGCAAGTCGAGATATTCCAACAGCTGACGATGAATGCGTCGCCGCACGTCAGCACCCGGCGCACTCGAAGCATCTTGCGGTGCTGGACATGTCGTACTCTCTGCGTTGGGTGAAACGATTGACTTCTCGGGCGCCGGTAGCGTAGGCGAAGTTGCGGGTTTTTCGACAGGTGGACATGAGGCAACAAGCCCGCCGTTTCGGCGCGGCTGCCCCAGATCGTCGGCACGGGAAAACCGAATCTGGAACGGACCAACTCCGAGTGTTCCCGAACATTTAGGAATAATGCGCGTCGCGCGTCGAAGCAGGAGCTCGTCAACTAGGGTCCCATTGGACGAAGCGTCGGTGACTTGAAGGCCATCCGACACGACTTCGACTGCAACGTGTCGCCGCGACACATTGCTTTCCGCCAAGGTGATAGCGCAGCCAGAATCACGCCCAAGCCAGTGTGGACCT
>Ga0265340_10000492_pt1 | contig 21623 bp, 19 predicted proteins | sample 4CB225metaG_FD_202082 | JGI IMG/M metagenome (GOLD analysis project Ga0265340, IMG submission 202082) | Rhizosphere microbial communities from Carex aquatilis grown in University of Washington, Seatle, WA, United States - 4-CB2-25 metaG | ecosystem: Host-associated > Plants > Roots >...
TTTCGCCTTTTTCCGATATTGGCGGATGGCTTGGGCGAGTGATTTACGATGCAAAAGACGTGCTGCCACAATTGCGAAGGGTAGCCGAATTCAAATCACACAAAAACCAGCTATAGCTGGTATTTTATTCTTGCATTTTCCCCGAGTTTTGCCGATTGTTGGGCAACATGAATACGCCAATTGAATTTCGCCGCAGAATCGGCCCCGACCCGCACGCAAACGGCAGGCAGACGATTGCGCTCAACAATTGTCCTGACATTTGGGAACTGGCAAACGGCGACTTTGCCGTGATCGGCATAGACATTACGGACACCGCCAAGCCGAAACTGCCGCCAACCGCCGGTTGCGGGCCGGATGAGCGCATAGTCCGCATTCCGCGCAATCTCCTTGTGGACGCCAGGCCGGATATTCCCGACAAAATCTAGGGCATTTGCTCCATTTGCTTGCTGTGCGGTATAATGGCGGGCAATGGAGGCGTGGTTAGCTGAACACTGGTTTGATTTGGCTCAAACTGCCGGAATTATAGGCGGGCTGGTTTTCACCGCGCACGCGATCCGCAGAGATGAAAAGGCGCGGGCGATAACAAACACAATTGCTGTAAATGAGCAATACAGCCACATCTGGCATGAGTTTTACGAACGTCCTGAACTTGCGCGAATCCTGAAAAAGGACGTGAATTTGAACAAACAGCCGGTTTCCAACGATGAGGCGTTATTTGTCAAAACGCTGCTTCTGCATTTGGATGTCGTGCGTCGGACGATGAAAGCGGGCATCTTCGTGAAAATTCAAGGGTTGCAAAAAGACATTCGGGACTTTTTCACGCTTCCGATTCCAAAAGCGATGTGGGAGAAAATCAAGCCGTTCCAAGACGCTGATTTCATTGCGTTCGTCGAGAACTGTCTGAAATAGCAATTTCGTCTCGGTGTTTTCGACCAGAGTACAGATTTTAAATAAATAACAAAACCCCCTTCCGAATGCATTCGGAAGGGGGCCAGAGTACTCTTTTGCTAGATCGCGTGGGCTTAAAAATAGAACCGCACGTATAAAATCAATCCCTGTATGGATTGTCAGCGTTATATTCTTCTTTCCCTCAATTCAGGGGGCAGAAATGAACGCGTCAACTGTGCATCTTGAACTCTTCACTCGGTGTTGTTCGAACTTACACCAACATGAAGCCATAATTTACATCACAAACCGCTCCGACTTTCCTTTCTATAACTAGACTTCTCACCGGCTTTTTCTATTTCGACCGCCGGTCTGGATTGCTATAACAATAAACGTAATTATTGCTACAACTGCCCATGTCGGGATGTCAACGTGTATGGCAGTCATCGTTAACCCTTTCTCTCTTTTCCATGGAAATTCAAGGGCTGACTGCTTTCCCAACGCTTAAAGCATAAATCACTCAACGCAGAAAGTCAAATCCTCCACTTTGAAGCCCTCCAAACGGAAAGCCTCGGGTGATCAATCCGAGGCTGGCCCACCGCTGCCCATTTCGGGCACCATACACGTTTATGGTAAGCCATTATGACTATATCAATAAGTTGTGGTATTAGTCAAGCAATACTACTATATGTAGTGGTATTTCCAGTTGTGACAAAAATCAAGCCGTCCCAAGACGGGGATTTCGTAGCGTTCGTCGAAAGCTGTTTGACGGACAACTGAACGGGCAATCATCCCGCCGGTTCGTCCGCAAGGATGCGCTGCTTACGCACTTTTTGCTCCATGAAAAGTTCGCGTGCTGTCTGGCGCTGGTATCACCACTCCTTGGGCTGCTTTTCCGGCGCAAATGGCGTCCCCTCCGTCGCCTCGCGGTAGTCGAGGGGGCGAATCCAAATTGCGCCGGTCTGGTCATGAGTCACTTCCTCAACCGCGAGCGAAAATTCCGCTTGGGCAGATCGTGGCGACGCCGCACGCCCTCATTTACCAAGCATTTCTGCGTTTGAATGGCAGGGTGGCGAATCCACCCTTATGGTCTTGATCACCAGATGGCAAAAAAGTTTAAAAACCACGGGATTCGCCTTCGATTTCGTTTGCGAAAGATCTTGATGAGAGCCGGCTTGCTGAATTAGTAAAATCCTGACATACCAATTTTATGACGTCTTTGACAGAACATCTCTGGTTTGAGGTTCCGAATCGCCGAGGATTCGTAAACATCACTGGCACAGTCGAGAAATTGGTCAAGAAAAGCGGAGTTAAAGAGGGCATCTGTCTGGTGAATGCCATGCATATCACGGCGGCGGTGTTCATAAATGACGCCGAGGAGGGCTTGCTGCAAGACTACGATGCTTGGCTTGAAAAACTCGCGCCACACGAGCCGACCTCACAATACCAGCACAACCGCACTGGCGAGGACAACGCGGATGCGCATATGAAACGACAAATCATGGGGCGTGAAGTTGTGGTGGCCATCACGAAAGGCAAACTCGATTTCGGACCATGGGAACAGATTTTCTACGGTGAATTTGACGGACGCCGCCGGAAACGAGTTCTGGTCAAAATCATCGGGGAGTGACCTGTTTGGGCTGGTTTCGTGGATCGTAGCCGAGGAATTCTATCACTTTTTCAACAACCCGGGGATTTGGCTCGTGAATTCCGCGCTCCCAGTTTTGGACTGATATCCGGTTAACGCCTAAAAGATTGGCCAATTGGCTCTGTAGGAGGTGGCGCTCAAGCCTGCATTTTTTGACGTGCTCTCCAAGCGTTTTAGGCTCTTTGGGGGTGGTCTGGATGCATTTCCATAGGTGTGGATACGGGCAACGTATGGCTTTGATTTGCAGGTGGCAAAATGGCAACGCATGGCACTGCCAGCGTATATATCAACGACGCCGAGGACGGTTTGTTGCATGATTACGAGGTGTGGCTGGAAAAACTGGCGCCGCACGATCCGGCGTCCCAATACCGGCATAACCGCACGGGCGAGGACAATGCCGACGCGCATTTGAAACGGCAAATCATGGGGCGTGAGGTCGTGGTCGCCATTACCAAGGGCAAACTCGATTTCGGCCCATGGGAACAGATCTTCTACGGCGAATTTGACGGGTGCCGGCGCAAACGCGTGCTGGTGAAAATCATCGGGGAATGATGCTTCCATGAATGGTTGCGCGCCGATGATGTTTGAGGTGTTCCACCTTCAAACAAACAGGGCGGCTGAAGCCGCCCTTGAATTCTCCAATCAGGCTTCAAATTATTGCGCGAGGCGGTAAAATTTCTGCTGGTTGCCCATGGACTCGGTGTAAGGACTGGCGGCACCCGGAATGTTTGTGTAAGTGCCGGTCACGTTGGGCGCGGACTGGAGGGTGAACCCGGAATCGCTCCAGGTCAGCTTGACATCATTGTTTCCGTCGCGTTGGATGGTCAGAGACGGGGACAATGCCAGCGGCGCCCCGGATACGAGAAAATTGTCAACACGATCCGTTCCTGTGCTTCCAATCGAAGCGCCGTTTTCGGCGGTGCCATCCGCCACCGTCAGCCGGAAATAAACCACCGGCTGGTTGTCAAGCGAAGTGATCGAACCCAGATCGAACACCAAAGCATAGGCCGGCTGTTGCGAACCGCTGGAACTCCATGCGCTGGTGCTTTTCCCGCTGCCTTCATTGTTGACCGAGGTGTTGTTGGTCAAAACAACGTAAGACGGGCCGGACGTCGTGAAATGGATGCCATCCGTGCCGTAGGAGAAGGTGAAATCCCGCGGCCCGGTCGGGCTGCCGGCCTGGTCGTAGGACACGGTCACATTTTGGAATCCGATGGTGCTGACGGCAAACTGGTAAGCGTCGCCGGTTGCCCAAGCGGCGGAACTCAGCGAGTTCGACGAGCCGTTGCCGGGTCGAGAATTGTAAGTCGCACTGCCGGCATGCCAGCCCGCAGCGGTGCCGACGCCGATATCGGCAGGCAGGTTGGTGATCCAGACGCCGGCGCCGGGAGCTCCCGCCGGCGGGTTCGTTTCAAAGTTCCATTTGGCAATCGTATCCGCCAAAGCGAAGGATGATGCCAGCACCATGGCGGCCAGACAGGACAGCAGACGTTTTGAGTTCATCGTGATCATGTTGGTTGTTTGTTTTAATTTGGTTGGTCGTCGTTTGACTGTTTTACGGATGGTTTCAAGGATGCGACGTGCGAAAGGAGGAGTTTCCCAGCAATGGCAAACCGGAGCGTCCCCGCGCCCGCGCCGGCGGTTGGATCGGCGTGAGCATGGCGATAACCGCCGGCAGCGCGAGCCTGGCAAAAGCGCGCCGGAAGGCTGGTGGAACAAAGTCTGCCCTAGTAACCCGGGAATCGGTTTTGCTACTAGCCACATTAACTAATGTTAATTTATAACCCTTTTAGCAAAACTGCTTTCGCATTTTCTCGCATGGCCTCCGGGTGCTGGCAAGTATTTCCTGAAATAGTTGTTCACAGCGCTTCCGGAGCCTGCAAAACGGCGGCACTTTCGACACGCGGCTTGCGTTCCTGGAACCGAAAGCGCATTTTCCATGGCGTTAAACAGGAATTTGAAATGAAAAAAAACGTCTGGATTTCGTTGATGGCGCTGGCGGGAATTGTCCGCGGCGCCGACATCGTCCCCACCAATTCGCCCGCCGCCGGCACCAACGCGCCGTCCGCCGCCAAAATGGAAGCCGCCGCGATTCCCGACGCCACGCACAAGCCGGTGTTCACCACCAACACCGTCGCCATCGCCGGCCAGCGGGTGACCTATGTGGCCGAGACGGGCATGTTGCCGCTGCTCCAGTCCGACGGCACGTCGCAAGCATCGGTTTTTTATGTAGCCTATACGCGGCAAGGCGAAAAAAACGAAGCCGCGCGGCCCGTGACCTTTTGTTTCAACGGCGGTCCCGGCTCTTCGTCCGTCTGGCTGCATCTTGGCGCGCTCGGCCCGCGCCGCGTGAAAATGAATCCCGATGGCACGCTGCCACCGCCGCCGTTCAGCCTCGAGGACAATCCGTATTCAATTTTGGACGCAAGCGATCTGGTGTTCATTGATCCGGTGGCCACCGGCTTCAGCCGCGCGGCAAAGGAAGAAAAGCGCGACCAGTTTTTTGGCGACTCGGCTGATCTTGATTCCGTCGGCGAATTCATCCGGCTCTGGACGACGCGACACGAACGCTGGCTCTCACCGAAATATCTCTGCGGCGAAAGCTACGGCGTCTTTCGCGCGGCGGGGCTGGCTGACCATCTGCGTTCACGCTATGGCATGTATCTCAACGGCCTGATTCTCGTTTCCGGTGTCCTGGACTTTGCGACGATTGCGGACAATCCAGGCAATGACGTGCCCTATCCGCTCTATTTGCCGGCCTTTACCGCGGCGGCGCAGTTCCACAACCGGCTGCCGCCGGATTTACAGTCCGATTTGCCCAAGGCTTTGGCCGAAGCGCGCGCGTTTGCCAAAGGCGAATATGCCGCCGCGCTGCAACAGGGCGACGCGCTCTCCGCCGGGGAACACGAAAAAATCGCCGCCGAACTCGCGCGGATCACCGGCTTGCAACCGCAGATCATCGAGGACAACCATCTGCGGATTGACGAGGGGGTTTTCCGCAAACAGTTGTTGCACGACCAGGGTTTGATTCTGGGTGCTTACGACGCGCGCATCACCGGACGCGACGATGATCCGGCATCGTCTTATCCCAATTTCGATCCTTCTGACGCCGCGGTGCGCGGGCCGTTTTCGGCGGCCATCAACAGCTATGTCCGCAGCGAACTGAAATTTGAGGACGATTTGCCGTACGAAATTCTCGCCGGGGTGCAGCCGTGGAATTACGGCGCGCGTAATAATTACGCGAGCGCGGAGGACAAGCTCGCCTCCACGATGAACCAGAATCCTTACATGCGCGTGCTGGTGCTGGGGGGCCGGTGCGATCTCGTCTGTCCGATTGACACGGTGCATTATGCGCTTGACCACATGCCGCTCGACGCCGCCTACCGCACCAACATCACCTACGCCGAGTTCGACGCCGGCCACATGATGTATATCAACCTGCCGGACTTGAAAAAATTGCAGAAGGACCTGGAAATCTTCCTGAAATGATCCGGGTGGGTCGCCGCGGCGGCAATCCTGATTTGGGTCGGCGACACACCATCCCCCCCGGTTCACTCGTGAACCCGGATCAGCGTTTTGATGGCGTGGTTGCCCGCGGCCATGGATTTGAAAAGCTCCGGCAGTTGCGTCAACGGACATCCGCCGTCCACGAAATCCGCCGCGCGAATCACGCCGGCTTCAATGAATTCCAGCGCCTGCCGGATGGTCTGCGGCGTGTGATGAAAGCTGGCAAGCAGCGTGAGATTGGAATAATGGATGAGCGTCGTGTCCAGCGTGATGCTCGCGCCGGACGAACAGCCGCCAAAAAAATTCACCACGCCGCCCTTCCGCACGAGATGCACGGCAGCCTCCCAGACGTCGGGATGCCCCACCGCTTCAATCACCGCGTCAAAATGCATCCTGGTCGCTTCGCGGATCTTCGTGACCAGTCCCTTGCCGTCACCGATGTCAATCGTCCGGTTCGCGCCGAGGCGTTGCGCCGCCTCCAGCCGCGCCGCGCGGCGGCCGGCCACGGTCACGTCGCAGCCGGTCTTTTTGACCAGCGCGGCGAACATCAAGCCAATCGGCCCGGCACCGAGAATCAAAACGTTCCGTCCCGTGCGCAAATTTATGTCTTCGACGCCTTGGACGACACAGGCGAGCGGTTCCACCAGCGCGGCGTCGCGGAAATCGGTTTCCGGCTTGAGCCGCAGCAGATTCTTTTGGACGAGCCGCGCAGGCACAACCACGGACTCGGCGTAGGCGCCGTTCAAAAAAAGCAAATCTTCGCAAAGATTTTCCTGCCCGGCCCGGCAATGAAAGCATTCGCCGCAGGGCGCGGAATTGGCCGCGGCCACGCGGTCGCCAACGCGCCACGCCTCGACAATATCGGTGAGGCGCGTCACTCCGTGCGCGCCGTCTTTGGCATTTGAACGCGCGGCGGGCAGAGGACTGCCCGCCCCACCATCAGCAATTTCCGAAATGACACCAGCCAGTTCATGACCAAAGACGGCGGGCGGCACAATCATTTTGGCATGATAACCGCGTTTGAATACTTTCAAATCCGTGCCGCAGGTGAGCGCGGCCTCGATGCGGATGCGGACTTCGCCCGGTTTGAGCGCGGGCGGCGCAATGTCTTCAATCTGAATGTGTTATTTGCCGTGCAGGATGGCAGCTTTCACGCGCACAGCTTAGGCGCATGAAGGAACAAAGCGAAGCAGAGTTTTTAACCGGGCAAAGCTAGTAAGCATTCCAAGTCGCGCGAATGACGCCCTTGGATTGCGGCGTGAGCGGCGGCAGCCGGACTTGCTGCATAAAATTCGTGTCGAAAGCCCAGTGGCGAGTGGGGGCGTCGTAATAGTTGCCGGTTTGCTGCCAGAAATTCGTCGCATATTGACTGGGAAACATGACCACAATGGAGCCGTTATACCACAAATCACCGGATGCGTTCCAACTCTCGAGCATACGCAGAAAATTTTCCACTCCGCCGCTGTAGTTTGAGTTGGTTGATGCAACAATGCCTGCGAGTATCGCCGCGTTAACGGTGGTGTCGGAAGCCCCTGGCTTTTTACCGGTATTGCTGTCAACCCAACCATCGGACAGGATGGTAACGGCATCGCCCATCAGCCCGGCAGGCCAGGTGTAGGTGGTGCTGTTTTGGCCAAGAGACGAGCCGAGGTTGTTCGACACATTGTAGTCGCCCCACACATAAATCGGCATCGCCGTGGCGACGGTGAAGCCATTGGGTGCCGTTTGTGACGGCAATATTGCTCCGTTGGCAACGCGCACCGCCGGGAGGGTCGTGCCGGTCAAGGGAACGGAGTTGTAAATGTAAATGGAGTCAATCGGATGGGTTTTGTGGCTGGGTAGCTTGCATTGGGTGTTGTAGTAGATACCGTTATTGGTGGCCGCACTATTGGTGAGCCAGATATTGAATTTGGCAATGTCGACCTGAACGGCTTGAACCTTTTTCGCCGGGCCGGAGCTTCCATTCCAACCTTCGCGCCAGTCAACAAAGGTAACGTTCGTCAAAAACGAATAGCCGGCATATATGATGTTGGTAATATAGTTGCGGTTGGTGGTGATGATTGTATCCGCCCAGTTGGTGGCAAAAATTCCGCTGGCGGAAAGCAGTCCGTGGTTCGTCTTCATCAGGTAATAATCATACGGTATCTTGGTCTGATAGTTGGGGGAGTTGGCCCCATCCTGATAATACAAAATCATGTTGGTGCCCTTGGGATAAGCGTTGGGCGAACAGTTGGTGCCGGTTGGAAAATTGGTGAGGTAGAGGTCGGCGCCGTTGGCGAGATAAAGCAGGCCATTGGTCGAAAAGGCCGCCGCCGTGTTCATGGTATAGGCGGCAGGCGGCAGGTTGATGATTCCCTCGACGGCGGCAGGATTATTGTTGGTGCCGATCGGCATGGTTATATGATCGTTGCCGGAGGTCGGCTGGCCCGCCATGGAGTAAGTGGCCAGGCCGCTGCCAGTATAACCGGTGCAAAAGGGGTCATTGGCGGTATTGGTCGCAATTCCGACGGCGGAAACCGAATTCGCGAAGGTGATGGTGGTTGCTCCCGACCAGATGCCACCATTCGAATATACCGGGCCGGCGATGTTCAAAGTCTGGGCGGCGGCAATTTCCAAATTCATATTATAGAATATGGCGAACTGAAAGAGGGGGATGGAGGCGAATTGGAGCGACTCACTGACGGTGGCCGGCACGTTGAAACGCTGGCCAATCGGCGTGGCCGTGGCGGTGATGGTGACAGGTTGCACCAGACCATACAATCCCGTGAATTGCGAGTTCAGCGCCTGCGTGTTGGTGCCCTGCGCGCCCATGTTGACGCTGATCTGGTTTGTCACGGCGTTGGCGTCGCTATAGACGTATTTGGTGGGCCAGGTCGCCTGATCGGTCGTGGAGGGAATAAATGTCTGGCCGTAATAGGTCCCGCTGTTCGAGAGGCTTTGGGCGACAAAGTCGTAATTCATTTGGGAAAGGACTTTTTCGGTGGCGGCTTCCGCGGCGGCTTCGCTCATGTTGAACTGGTTGTTCCGGTTGGTCACGTTGGAATTGCTGGAAATCCAGGACATCGTGCTGGCAAAGACAATCAGGCAGACCACCAAAAAACACAGGATGATGAGCAGGGCGTAACCGCTGCGGTTTCGCCGTATGGGGCTGGATAAAATTTTCATAAACGTCCTTGTCGCTTTCAGTTCCACGCGCGGCGGAAAACCCGCGTGCGCAATTGGTAATAATCGTAAGCGTTGAGACCGATCCCGCCGACATAGGCCAGGGGATATTCCCATTGCGAAAATTGCATCGTCACCTCGATGAGCATACGATTATCCAGGCTTTGATAATTTGTCACAATGTTGTTCTGAAAGTCCCGGGCATCGAAAACAATTTGGTTGGTAATATACTTGGTCAGCGTGTTGGTGTAGGTGGTGGCCCAGGTGCCGGAGCTGTTGGTGGCGTTAAATTGAATCAGGCGATTGGTGCTGGTGCTGGTATCCAGATAGTAAATCGAGCAGGAGATCGCGTTCGTCGTGGTATAAATGATCAGCGCGTTGCCCTGCTGCGGCAGCGTGTTGGTGATAAGTTGGAAGGAAGAAACATTGGCAGAAGAACAGGTCCCGACGTAAACCGTCTTCGCCTCCCGGATTTGGTCCCGGATTTGGTTCAGCGCCTGGCGGCCGCTGGCGGTGGCCACCAGCTTGGTTGCCGCCAGCGCATAAATGCGCAACCCGAAAACCTGGACGCCAATCCATACGCCGGTGAAAATGAACAGGAAGACCACCACCGTGATCATCATTTCCGCCAGGGTGAACCCCCGGGCGCTTGTCCAGCGCGGCCGGTTCCGCATGTTATTGAAAAGTTTCATTGGAGCTGGTCGGGGGCGCGCAGGGTAACAATGCTGTTGGTGAACAATTGACCGGTCAACCGGAAGGTCCACACCACTTGCGAAACGATTCGCCTCAGCGGCGGGTTGGTTGAAACCGACGTGACATAGAGATAGTTCGTAACATTGATCAGGGCGCCACTGGTCGGGATGTCCAGTGTGTCAACCTGATTGGTCCAATAGCCCCAGGTCCCATCAGGCTGATTCGTCATGGACAACGCGTCGGTGGTTCCCTGCCCGCTGCCGGTGGAGTATTCCTCGGCATCCCATTGCGCCGAACGCATCTGTTCCATTCCCTGCGACGCATACGACATGGCCGCCAGCGACTGCGAACTCCATTCCGCCACCCGGTTGGCCTCCACGTATCCGGAAATCATCCCCGCCGTCACCAGTCCGAAAATGACGAAGGCGATCATGACCTCAATCAACGTGAACGCGGCGCGCGCGACACGCGATTTGCATCCTGCGGCTTTGCCAAGGTGGATCACCATAGATTCTTGCGTCAAATTTTCCGTTTGCTGGAATCATAAGATAGCAGTCGGCATACCATTACGGTGAGTGGGAATCGATGCCGGTTCACAGGCAGGCAAACAACCTGATCGGGTGATTGTCTGGAAAATTGACAATTTTGCCCACAACCCGGACTCAGGCAGACAGCCACACCGCCTTCAAGGGACAGTGGACTTCCGCGCCGGGACTTTGGCGAAATTCGCCTCCCGCAAATAAATCGGCTCCAATTTGTCGCCTGCAACAAGGCCGTCCCGCACAACTGCGAGATGGGCCAGGGTCGCGGCGCGCGGAAAAATTGTCCGGCCACCGGGAAACCAGCGCGTCACCTCCGGGCCGGCTAAAATTTCCCCGGCCCCGGTGCAGGATGGGATTTCCCCCACCATTGCAATCCGCAGCGGCCTGATTGTGTTCCAGCCGTCCGCCGAAATCTCGTATGTGGCCAGATAAAATTCATTCCGCTGTGCGTCCACCATCACGTTCACGCGGCCGAAAATTTGTTCTGCCTGCGCCTGCGCCGCCAGACAGTCCATGCTGCTCACACCGAGTAATTTCACCGCTCGCGCCAGTTGCCAGCCCTGCGCCATTGCAAGCGCCACGCGAATGCCCGTGTAAGAGCCGGGACCGAGACCCACCGCCAGAATTTCAATCTGCTCGCGCTCCAATTTTGCTTCGCGCAACGCGGCCTCAATCATGCTGAACGCCCCCGTTGCGCCGGCTTGCTGTGGCGAAGCCACTGCCCTTTGATCGGGACGAGGCCCGGCGCCGGTTTCAATCACTTCGCCAAGCACCCGGCCCGCGCGCGCGACCGCCACGCTCCGTTGCGGCGAGGAAAATTCAAGCGCCAGCATCGTCATAAACAATCCGCCGTTCCGACTCGCTTACAATTTCTATTTGCACCTTCATCAAATCGTAAATCGTAAATCGTAAATCGTAAATTCTGTCGGCCCATTCAATCACCGCCACGCCATCGGGCGACAAAAACTCCTCCAGACCGGCGGACAAAATCTGTTCGCGCGTTTCCAGCCGGTATAAATCCAGATGAAACAACCGCAGCCGCCCGCCGCCGTATTCATTCACCAGCGTGAACGTGGGTGAATGCACCCGCACCGCAATGCCGAGTCCGCGCGCCAAGCCTTTCACCAGCTGCGTTTTGCCCGCACCGAGCTCGCCCGACAGCGCGATCACCCAGCCGCGTTGGGCCGCGCGTCCCCACGATTCGCCCAGCGATTCCGTCTCCGCAGGACTATGTGAAATGAACGTAACCATGGTCGTTGAGCATGCGTGTGCCGTTTCGGTCACGAATCGTGACGCCGCCGCCGGCGACAATTTTACCAATGCAGCTTAATTTCAATCCGGGAAATTTTCTTTTCCAGGCATCGAGCAGTTTCACTGCGTCGCCGCCGGAAACCGTGAACAGCAATTCAAAATCCTCCCCATCGGCCAGCGCGGCGGTAAAAGCCGGTCTGGCCGGGGCGCCGGTCCGCGATTGCAATTTTGCGGCGCGGCTGACCGGCACCGCTGTTTTGAGCAGTTCCGCACCGAGCCCGCTCGCCTGCAAAAGGTGCCTCAAATCGCCGGCCAGGCCGTCGCTCAAATCAATCATCGCATGGATGGAAAAATGTTCCGCGAGCCAGCGCGCCTCGGCCAACCGCGGCTCGAATTCCAGATGTTTGCCCGCCAGCGAACCGCCCAGTTCGCCGGTGACAAAAATCGCATCGCCCGTCTTCGCGCCGGAGCGGAGGATTTGCTTCCCCCGCGCGACCGTTCCGAGCAGCGCAATGGAAATGAACAGGCGGGCGGGATTCGCCGTCGTTTCGCCGCCGACGATCGCCACGCCGTGTTCTTCCGCTAGCGCGTTCATGCCGTCATAAATTTTGCCGACAAACCCCGGCTCAAAGCGTTTTGGCAGCCCGAGGGTCACCAGCGCGGCGGTCGGTGTGCCGGCCATGGCCGCGATATCGCTCAGGCACCGGGCGAGCGCCTTGCGTCCGATTTTTTCCGGTGGTGTGTTCTTGGTGAAATGAATGCCCTCAACCACCGCGTCGGTCTTGAACAGCAGCAATTTATCCGGCACCCCAAAATCCAGCACGGCACAATCATCGCCCGCGCCCACCAGGACATTCTGGTTGGCCGGCAGCGATTTGGTCAGGCGCGCGATGAGCTCGAATTCGTTCACTTTACAAAGTAAAATACAATCAGGTTGGCGACATTGAACAAACTGTGCGCTGCGATGGGCGCGAGCAGGGTGTCCGTTCGTTCGTAAAGCCAGGTCAGTGCCAGCGCCAGCACGAACAACGGCACGAGCGCCGCGGCGTCCATGTGAATCAATGCGAACAAAAAACTGACGCCCACCCACGCGCAGCGCGGATAACCGAGCTGTTTGACGAATGGATACAGCACACCCCGGAAAATAAATTCCTCGGCCACCGGCACAATCGCGACGGCAAACAAGCCCAGATAAACGCGTGTCCACCACGATTTCGCGCCCGCCAGCAGCATGACGGCGGTTTCGGCTTCGGGCGAGAAGCCGATTTTTTCCAGCATGATTGCCGAAGCCTGTTGCAACGACCACGCAACGGGCAGGATCACGAGCACGGTCAACAGTACCGTCAGCAGCATGCGCAGCCATCGCGATCCGCCAAGGCCAAAAACTTCGCGCCAATGGACTTGATGGCGCCGCAAAAAAAAATAAATCAGCACCCAGGTTGCGCCTTGAAAACTCAGCGTGCCGAGCAGCACTGTGCCAAAGCTGTCCGGTGATTTGAATCCGGTGAGACCCGTCTTTTGCAACAGGCTGACCATGATCACGCCAAGACAAAAGCAGATCAATTGCGCCGCGCAAAAGAACGTCACCAGCTCGCCGCGCCATGGTTTGGCGGATAACATGCCGTCAGCCTATCGCAGCGACGCGGCAGTGACGACGCAAAATTATTTATCGCCGGATTCACTTTACGCCATCTCCATTCGCGCCATACTCCCACCGGATGGCAGCCGCTGACACCAACCGTCTTGCCCGTGAGAAATCGCCCTATCTGCTCCAGCACGCGCACAATCCGGTGGACTGGTTCGCATGGGGCGAAGAGGCGTTTTCCCGGGCGCGCGCTGAAAACATACCGGTTTTCCTCAGCATCGGCTACTCAACCTGCCATTGGTGCCACGTTATGGAACGCGAATCGTTCGAGGATGAAAAGGTCGGCGCGTTCCTCAACGAACATTTTGTGAGCATCAAGGTGGACCGCGAGGAACGGCCGGATGTGGACAAGGTTTACATGACGTTCGTCCAGGCCACGACCGGCGGGGGCGGCTGGCCGATGAATGTTTTTCTCACGCCGGAACTGAAGCCGTTCTTGGGCGGCACGTATTTTCCGCCGGACAACCTCCATGGACGTCCAGGTTTTTTGCAGGTGCTCCAGCAAGTCGCCGCGCTCTGGCGGGAACGCCGCGGTGAAATTGCCGCTGCCGCCGACGAAATCCATGCGCGGCTCGAAGCCGCGACCACAAACGCAACCGCGGGCAATCTGATCCTGACCGCGGAGGCGTTGCGCAACGCAGCGGTGATGTTCAAGTCGATTTATGACCGGCGCAATGGCGGCTTTGGCGGCGCGCCGAAATTTCCGCAGCCGGCCATGCCGGCACTTTTGCTGCACTGTGCAAAACGTTTTCACGACGACGAGGCGGCGCGCATGGTCCTGCACACGTGTGATCGCATGGCTGCCGGCGGCATCCACGACCAGCTCGGCGGCGGCTTTGCCCGCTACTCCGTGGACGCCGAATGGCTCGTGCCTCATTTCGAGAAGATGCTCTACGACAATGCGCAACTCGCGCAACTTTATCTCGACGCGTTTCTGGTCAGCGGTGAAACACGCCATGCCGACGCTGTGCGCGACATCCTTGATTACATCCTGCGCGACATGACGCATCCGGACGGCGGGTTCTATTCCGCTGAAGACGCCGACAGCGAAGGACATGAGGGGAAATTTTATTGCTGGACGAAGGATGAACTGTCGAAGCTGCTCACCGTCGAGGAATTCAACGTGGCGGTCCGCCATTTCGGCATCACCGATGACGGCAATTTTGTTGACCACAGTCATCCGCACCCGTTGCCGGGCCAAAATGTTTTAAGTGTGGTCAATCTGATTGGGAGGGACGGCGTGTCGCCGTCCCAAACTGCATCAAAACAAATCAGGGACAGCGACACGCTGTCCCTCCCGGAAAAGGATTTTCAATTGCTCGCCTCCGCCAAACGCAAAATGTCCGATGCGCGGGCCAGACGCGTTCGCCCGCATCTTGACGACAAGATCCTTGTCTCCTGGAACGGCCTGATGCTCGGCGCGTTTGCGCGGGCTTACGCCGTGCTCGGCGACCAAAAGCATCGCGCTGCGGCGGAGACAAACCTGGCGTTCATTCAAAAGACGCTCTGGGAGCCGAAGTCCAGTTCGCTTTACCATCGCTGGCGCGACGGCGAACGCGACAACGTCCAATTGCTCGAAGACTACGCGTTCCTGTTGTCCGGCGTCATCGAGCTTTACGAGGCGACACTCGGGCCGGAGCATCTCCATTTCGCCATCGAACTGGCCGAATCCATGATTGTAAAGTTTTACGAGGCAGAGAATGGCGGCTTCTGGCAAAGCACAACCGATGCAAAGGGGTTGATTGTGCGGGTCAAGGACGATTACGACGGCGCGGAGCCGTCGGGCAATTCCGTCGCCACGCTCGCGCTGCTGAAACTGGCCGCCATCACTGGGCGGGAAGATTTCAAGAAACCCGCCGAGGCGACACTGCGGCTGTTTGCGCATCGCCTGCAGAGTTTTCCGCAAGCCATGCCGTTCATGCTGCAAGCGCTGGACTTCTGGCTGGATGAGCCGCAACGGGTTGTCATCGCCGGCGATGCCAATTCCGCCGTGGCGCGGGAATTGTTGCGCGCCGCGCACTCGGTTTATCAACCGAACAAAATTGTTTTGGGGAATGCCGGCCCGGTTGAGGAATTCGCACGCAGTCTGCCCGCAAAAGGCGGCCCTGTCGTTTATCTCTGCACCGGCAACGCGTGTCAGCCGCCGACCAGTGAACCCGCGAAAGTGCGGGAATGGCTGCAATAGGCACTGAACAGATCAGTCGTTTGGTTGAGGCCGTTCCGGCCTTTCACCGCGCGGCTGATGAATCCGGCGCAATGCCTGGCGCAATGATTCAATTTCCCGCTCGTCAGCGAGCTTCTGGCGCTCGGCCATTTCGACGAGTTCGAGCACTTCCTCCATCTGGTCGAGCGTTTGTTTGAGTGATTCGACAACCTGCGTCACCTCTTCAATTGCCTGGCCGATGGCGGAAGCAGGAGCTTCTATCTTTCGTTCGGGCAATGGAGGTGCGTCGGTCGGCGGACCGGCCGGGGAAATTTGCTCCGTTCGCCGCGGGCCGCGGCCGCGGCCGCCGCGATGGCCGCGCCGTCTCCCGCCGCCGGGGCTTCGCGGCGGCGGCGGCGCGGGAGGATTTGGTTCGGTCTGTGGTTTCTCCGGCATTGCTGGCGCGAGCATGGCGCACCGCCGGACAAAAGCAAAGGTGAATTGTGATTACTTCTTCACAAACAGCGCGAGCGAGGCGGTGTAGCTGTGCAGAAAACTTTTTTCGCCGATGGGGCCGATTTCGCCGTTGCAGAAGAATCCGGCGAGGCCGAACGGACCGAGTCCCGCCTGCACAAATTCCGCGTCATGGTTCGGCTGTTGGAACAGATGCATTCCCCGGCCGTTGCAGCAACAGAGGCAGCCGCCGTAGATCGTCGTGGCCGCCAGATTCCTTTTCGCGCGCCCCAGCAATTCGTTCATGTCTTCGGTCGCCGCCGCCGCGTCCCGCCGCTGAAACTGCATGGTCTGGCCCGTGCGCGGCAGCGCGCCAACGGCCAGCACGCCGGAGCGCGGGTCGGCACCGACCAGATTGCGCACGAGGAAATCGCCGCGATGGAAATCCTCGAGGTATTCATTGACGACGAGGCCGATCAGCAGGTTGCCCTGCGCCTTGCGTTGTTCGTCGGGCGTAAGCTTCTTGAACGTTTCGTCCAGCACGGCATACGCGGGCCGGTTGCCGATGTGATGAATGAAGTTGCGTTCCACGCCTGTAAGCGTCCACGTCTCGCCGATCGGTGTGCAACCCTGGGAGATGACGCCGGTCAACGCCACGTCACCGCCGACCGAAACCGCCACGCCGCCATCCTCGAACACCTCGCCATCCAGATACACCTGCGTGAGCGGTTCGGGAGCAACGCCGCTGGCCAGTCCGCCATAAACCGGCAGCGGCGCGTAGGCCCCGTTCCACGAACGAATCCAGCCCTCCACATCGAGGTGAAACGGATCAATGAACGCGAGCCAGCCGTTGGTGCGTGAAGGCTCGACGCCGGTTTCCAAATGCCAATATGCCGGGCCATTGGCTTCTTCGACCTGCGCCTGCGTGAAGCGGAAGCCTTTCAGGTCCGCGCCGGGCAGCGAGTACAGCGCGAGCACCAGTCCGGGCGCATTTTCAATTTCCTGTGAACCAACAATCAGCCCGTTGCTCGAACAGCCCGCCAGCAACGGAATCCGGGCGTGCACACGCAAAATTTCCAGCGCCTGCCGGGCGTGTGGAAAAAATTTCGGCGACATGAACACGAGGCCGAGCGAAACCTGCGGCGCGGACAGTTGCTGGCGCAGGTCTTGCGCCCACTGCCGCAGCCCGGCTTCATCGAAACCGCCCGGCCAGTGGGCCGCAATGGAAAATCCGGTGTTCACTTCTCCAGATTAACGCCGAAGCGCACAATTGCAAATGCTCTCACAGCCGGAGAATCGGATTTTGTCCGGCAGCCTTTTGGCGTTATGCTGTTCCGCAGATGGCCGTGACACCAACAGCGGATACAACGCGAGGCAGACCCGCAGCAGCCCACCCGTCGCGCCTGCCTGAATTGCTGGCCCCCGCCGGCGATTGGGACTGTGCCCGTGCCGCCGTTGAAAACGGCGCCGACGCAATTTACTTCGGCCTCGAAAAGTTCAATGCCCGGATGCGGGCGCACAATTTCACGGAGGCGGATCTGCCGAAGCTGATGGAATTTCTGCACCGGCGCGGCGTGCGCGGTTACGTGACGCTGAACACCCTGGTTTTTGAAAATGAGCTGGCGGACGCGGAAAACTATCTGCGCACGATGCTTGCCGCCGGGGTGGATGCGGTGATTGTGCAGGATGTGGGCATCTGCCGGCTCATCCGCCGGCTTTCGCCGGATTTTCCCATTCACGCCTCGACGCAGATGACCATCACCAGCGCCGGCGGCATCGAATTCGCCCGTGAACTCGGCTGCAACCTGGTCGTGCTGGCGAGGGAATGCAGCATCAGGGAAATCGAGGGGATGGGTCGAAAGCCGAAAGCCGAGGGTCGAGAGCCAGATGGGGCGGACACTTTGCCCTCGACCCTCGGCCCTCGACCCTCGGCTTTGCCCTTGGAGGTTTTCGTCCACGGCGCGTTGTGCGTCGCTTACTCCGGCCAGTGCCTCACCAGCGAGGCGCTGGGCGGACGCTCGGCCAATCGGGGCGAATGCGCGCAGGCCTGCCGCATGCCTTACGAATTGATCTGTGACGGCAAACCGGTTCCACTCGGCGACCGGAAATATTTGTTGAGCCCGCAGGACCTGGCCGGGCTGGAGGTCCTGCCGGCCCTGCTTCGCGCCGGCGTTGCGTCACTAAAAATCGAAGGCCGTCTCAAGACGCCGGAATACGTGGCGAACATCACGCAGATTTACCGGCACGCGCTGGATGAATGCGGAATTCGGACGGCGGAGTGCGGAACGAAAACAGGAGAACTCACGGCAGTCGTTCCGCATTCCGCACTCCGCATTTCGCGTTATGAAATGGAGATGGCCTTTTCGCGCGGGCTTTACACCGGCTGGTTCGGCGGTGTGAACAACCAAGCCCTCGTTCATGCGCGATTCGGAAAAAAACGCGGCGTTTATCTCGGCCAGGTCACAAAACTTTTGCGCGACGCGGTCGTGGTGAAACTCGAAGGGCCGCTCAAACCCGGTGACGGCGTGGTGTTCGATGCGGGCAAGCCGGAGGCGGAGGAGGAAGGCGGGCGGGTGTATGAAGTTCAAAGTCCAAAGCCCAAAAATCAAAACCACGCCTCAGTCGAAGTTCGTTTTGGCAAGGACGACATTGATTTTTCACGCGTTCACATCGGTGACAAACTCTGGAAGACGAGCGACCCCGAACTGGACCGTCGCCTGCGCCGGAGTTTTGAGGGGGACACGCCCAAATTTCACCAGCCGGTGGAGATGGAAGTCCACGGCGCCGCCGGCGGGCCGCTCACGCTCATTGCGCGCGATGGGTCCGGCCACGTCGTCCAACTTGATTCGGCCGGGCCGCTGGCCAGGGCCGAGAAGCAGCCGCTGACGACCGAACGCTTGCGCGAGCAATTGGGCCGGTTGGGCGGAACGCCATTCGGGCTGGGTGAGCTGAAAAATCATTTGCGTGGCGAAGTGCTTTTGCCCGTGAGCGAACTGAACCGCCTGCGGCGCGAAGCCGTGGCGGAACTGGAAAAATTACGCACCCAACCGAAACGGTGGAAAATCAATCATGGTAGGAGCCGAGAAAACAAGGCTCATTCTACAAACTCATTCAGTCAGAGCCTCCTCACGTCGGCTCCTACAAACCCGGAATTGATCGTCCTCGTCCGCACGTTCGCGCAGCTCGAAGCCGCGCTGAAATGCGGCGTGGAAACGATTTATTGCGAGTTTGAAGACCCGAAAAAATATCGCGAGGCGGTGCGGATGTGTCGAGAGCCGAGCGTCGAGCGTCGAGGGATTGAAAGCACCCCGCCCTCGACCCTCGACTTTCGACCTTCGACAATCTTCGTCGCCCCGCCGCGCATTTTCAAATCGGGCGAGGAATGGATTTTGCAACAGGTCCGCTCCTGCGGCGCCGACGGCTATCTGGTCCGCAACTGCGATCACCTGACATTTTTCGCAAACGACCGGCGGCGCGGCGATTATTCATTGAACGTGGCCAACCGGCTGGCGGCGGATTATTTCAAAAATCGTTTCGGCCTGGAACGCCTCACGCCATCATATGATTTGAATTTTCAGCAGCTCGAGGCGCTGCTGCGCGCCTCGCCGCCGGAATGGTTTGAGGTGACGATTCATCAGCACATGCCGATGTTTCACATGGAGCATTGCGTTTTTTGCGCGTTCCTGTCCAGCGGCACGGATTATACGAACTGCGGCCGGCCCTGTGACCGGCATGAGGTCAAGCTGCGCGACCGCGTGGGTGCGGAGCATGGCTTGAAGGCCGACGCCGGCTGCCGCAACACGGTTTACAACGCCCTGCCGCAGACCGGGGCGGAATACGTGGCGAAGATGATTGAACTGGGCGTACGGCACTTTCGCATCGAATTCTTGGATGAACCGGCGCAGACCGTCAGTCGCACCATCGCCAATTACCGTCGGCTCTTGCGCGGCGAAATCAGCGGAACCCAACTCTGGCGTGAGTTGAAATTGATGAATCAACTCGGCGTCACGCGCGGGCAGATGGCGAGGCTGTAGCGTTGGTCCCGTGGCGGGATCATTTCGAGCCGGAGGCCCGACACGACATCGTTTCACTTCAACCACGGCGCAATTTTCTCGCCGGACCAGATTTTTTTTACAGCCTGGCGTTCGCGGACAGCGGCAGCCTTTTTCCCGTTCACCAGAACTTCGGCGACGAGCTGGCGTGAATTGTAATTCGACGACATAACCGAGCCGTAGGCCCCCGCGCTCAACAGCGCGAGATAATCCCCTTCGCCGACTTTCGGCAGCGGCCGGTCCTTGCAAAAATAATCGCCGGATTCACAGACGCCGCCGACAACGTCAGCTTTCATCCTCCCGCCGCCCCTGCGCGTGAGCGGCACGATTTCGTGGTAGGCGTCGTAAAACGCCGGCCGGATCAGATCATTCATCGCGGCGTCCACGATGACAAAATTCTTCCTGCCTGTTCTTTTCAAATATTCGACCCGCGTGACAAGGATGCCCGCGTTGCCGGAGATGAAACGTCCCGGTTCGAACAGGATTTTCAAACCCAGCGGCCGGAGCAGGGGCAGCAGCCGGTCCGCGTATTTTTGCGGCGTCAAAATGTTTTTGGCCGCGGCGGATTTCCACCATTGTGACGGGCCGCTGGCGAGCGCAGGCTGATAGACGATGCCCAAACCACCGCCGATGCTGAAAAATTCCAGCGCGTATCCGGCCTGCAGTTTTCTGACGAGCGGCAGGACTTTGCGCACGGCCTTCTCGAATGGCGACACCGTCGTCAGTTGCGAACCGATGTGCATTTGCAATCCCCGCAGCCGTAGATTTTTCAATTTCGCCGCGCGCGCGTAAACGCCCTCGATTTGCTCGAAGGCGATGCCAAATTTGTTTTCGTAAGTGCCGGTGGTGATTTTCGCGTGCGTGAACGCCTCGATGTTTGGGTTCACGCGCACCGCGATGGGGGCGATTTTGTTCAGCCGCGCGGCAATCCGGTTGATGCGTTCCAGTTCCGGCACGCTCTCAACGTTGAAACAATAGACATTGTGTTCCAGGGCGGATTTGATTTCCACTTCGGTTTTTCCGGCGCCGGCAAAGACACATTGGCGCGGGTCGCCGCCGGCCGCGATGACGCGCTGCAATTCACCGCCACTCACGATGTCGAAACCGCCGCCAAGGTTCGCGATGGTGCGCAACACTGCGAGGTTCGAGTTCGCCTTCATCGCGAAACAAATCCGATGGTCCAGCGGTGCAAACGCCCGGTCCAGTTTCTGAAAATGCTCCGTCAGCGTGCGTTGTGAATAAACATAAAGCGGCGTGCCGAACTTGCGCACGAGCGATTCGACGGCGACGCCTTCGCAAAACAGCCTGTTGCCAATGTAACGAAAATGGTGCATGACGCCGTGAGTTTAGGCTTCAGCCTTCAAAGTTCAAGGTTGGGAAATAAAAAACCCGCCGGTGACTGCCGGCGGGTAAAAGGGCAATTTGATTTTACGGCTCCGCCAGAATTTTGGCCCGCTCGGTGTGATATTGTCCGGCTGTGATTTGGTCGGCCTTGTATTTTTCGAGCAACACTCGAAGTTGTGCCTGCTTGGCGGCGGAAATCGGCACCGGCGGCACTTGAATCGGTTGCAAACCCGGTCGTTCCGTTTTGGGAAAGTTTGAGTTGCTCAACTCAGCGGGTGCCGTTACCACCGGCTGGACT
>Ga0265340_10000496_pt1 | contig 21514 bp, 21 predicted proteins | sample 4CB225metaG_FD_202082 | JGI IMG/M metagenome (GOLD analysis project Ga0265340, IMG submission 202082) | Rhizosphere microbial communities from Carex aquatilis grown in University of Washington, Seatle, WA, United States - 4-CB2-25 metaG | ecosystem: Host-associated > Plants > Roots >...
TCTCCTTGAAATCGTCCATTTCCAACATGCCGTCCAGCAGCCAGGACCCGTCCTGGCGCTGGGTGGCCTGCGGTTCGGCTTCGATGTCGCCGACGATCTCTTCGATGATGTCGTTGAGGGTGAGCAGGCCCTGCAAGCCTCCGAACTCATCGATGACCAGCATCAGCTCGGCATTCTTCTCCTTGAAGACTTCAAGCGCGCGCGAAGCGAACATTGTCTCAGGCACGTAAAAAGCCGGCCGCAGTTTATCCTTGAGCTTGAAGTTTTCGCTCGAAAGCCCCGGAGGTGCAAGCAGGTCGCGGGCTTTGACGATGCCGAGGACGGTATCGAGGTTATCCTGGCATACCGGGAAGCGAGAATACGGACTTTCCACGATCTTATTACGGATCTCGTCGGGGGAGTCTTTAATATCGAGCCAGATAATTTCGGTGCGGGGCGTCATGAGGGAGTAAATACGCGAATCGCTCAAGCTGAAAATGCCCTCCACCATATCCTGCTCGGATTCTTCTATCACCCCTGCTTCCGTGCCCTGGTCGATCATGAGCTGGATCTCTTCTTCCGTTACGGGCGGTTCATCCGTAGGTTTGATCCCCATTACCTTCAGAGCAAATTCAGTACTGAGACCCAACAACCATACCAGCGGATTGAATAATTTTGAAACAAATAACATGGGGCCGGAAATGGCCGCTGCTATCCTTTCGGGTTGGTGTAACGCCAGACGTTTGGGAATCAATTCGCCGACCAGCAGGGTCAGGCTGGTGATAAGCACCACGACGATGCCGAAAGCCAGCGAACTTGCATACGGACTGACCAGCGGCCAGAGCAGAAACAGTTTGGCCAGTGGGGGAGAGAATACCGAACCACCAAATGCGCCTAACAACACGCTGACGAGCGTGATCCCGATCTGTACGGTGGATAGAAAAACCGAAGGATTCTGCGCCAAGACGAGGGCAGCGCCGGCGCGCTTATTTCCCTCGTTGGCAAGCTGCTGTAAGCGCGCCTTCCGTGATGAGACGACCGCCATCTCCGACATCACAAATATGCCGTTAAGGAGAAGTAAAAATAAAAGTATTAAGATTTCGATGAAATAAGCTGACATAAATTGATGTTTATCATCCAACAGGAGAGGACTTCTACTTTATCTATTTTACCCGAATCCCTTTGCCTGCTTTAACTATTCCAATCGGCCAGACCGGTTGGCTCAATTCGTCGGCGCGTTTCGTGAATGCAGCAAGCTGATTTTCCGACACACCGAGCAACAGGCCACCACTGGTCTGCGGATCGAAGAGCATCATCCGGGCAAGCTCATCGATCCCTTCATCAAATTGGACCCGCGGCCCAAAATAGGAGCGGTTGTCGAATAGTCCGCCGGCAAAGGTGCCCAACTCGGCATACTTACGCGCACCACTAACAAAAGGAACCTCGCTGTAATCGATCTCCAGCGCAAGACCGGCGCCTCCTGCCATTTCCGACCCGTGACCGAGAAGGCCGAAGCCGGTAACATCCGTGCCACCATGCAGGTTGAATTCAAGGGCCAATTGCCCTGCCGTTTTATTGAGGCGAGTCATCCACTTTACAACTTCTTCCACATCTTTTTCTTCAGCCTGTTCGCGTTTCAAGGCGGTGGTTGTCAGGCCGAAGCCGAGCGGTTTTGTTAGCACCAGCACATCACCCGCTTTAAGTCCACTTTTACTCAACATTTTGTGCGGGTCAACGAAACCGATCACGACCAGCCCGTATTTCGGTTCCTTGTCTTTGACAGTATGTCCGCCGGCGATGACAACCCCGGCCTCACGCGCTTTCTCTGCGCCGCCGCGCAGGATTTCGGTAACCAGGTCCGCCGGCAAGTCTTCAGGAAGGGCCGCAATGTTCAAGGCCATGAAAGGTGTGCCGCCCATGGCGTAGATATCCGAGAGGCTGTTGGCGGCCGTGATCGCCCCGAAATCATAAGCATCGTCCACAATCGGCGTAAAAAAATCAGTAGTCATTACCAGGGCACGCGAATCATCCAGCCGCCAGACGGCTGCGTCGTCCGGGCTTCCGAGTCCGACCAGAAGATCTGGAAAGTCGGACGGATTGAAAATTTCCTGCACGGGGCGCAGAACCTGCGCCAGCGTTTCCGCGTTGAGCTTCGAGGCTCAACCCGCGCAGGCCGCCAAACTCGTTAGACGAATCTGGCGACCACTCGGATTCTTACGATTCATAAACTCCTGACATTGGTAACTTACTGCTGGGGAGTGGTTGTATTCGTATTCGGCAGGGGCAATATAAATTGATTGCCGCTGGGAATGAAGATGGTCTGCACGCTGGGCGCCAGTTTGTTGACATACATATACTGGGTGAGCGCAGGGCTGATCGATTGAGCGATTTCCTTGTTGGCTTCCGCTTCCGCCTGGGCTTGAAGCAAGCGGGCGTCCGCTGCGCCTTTTGCTGCGATAACAGCCGCATCGGCCTGCCCCTGTGCCACCTGGCGAGCCTGTTCGGCTTCCTGCTTCTTCTGCTGGACGACCAACTGGGCTTGCAGTGCCTGCTGTTCGGCGATCTGTTTCTGCTCGACGGCTTGCGCATACTGATCGCTGAAGCGAATGTTACGAAGCAGGAAATCAGACAAGATCAAGCTATTATCCGATAGACCCTTTTCGATCGTTGTACTGATCGCACTTTCCAACTCAGTGCGTTTGGTACTCACAATCTCCTCGACGCCGTATTGTGAGACGGCATCACGAATGGCAGCACGCGTTACGGGCCGTACAACGTTATCTTCATAGCGATTCTGCCAGCGGATGTGCAGGTTAATCAATTGCGCCGGATCTATCGTGTAAATCACGGAAGCATCGATAAAAACCTGCTGCCCATCCTTGGTACGGGCTTCGATCGAGTCATCGCCTGCCACCTGACCTTCGCCGGTCGTTCCAGACATGGTGTAGGTCTCGCGTGCCACAGAATATGGGACTACGCTTTCCAGGAATGGGATGACCAAGTGTAAACCAGGTCCCAGGGGTTTGGCGCGATAACCATTTGGCTGGAAAGCAGATATCACAACACCATATTGGTTTGCCTGCAGGAACACCACGCCCGCGCCGACGGTGGTTAGCAACAATGCCGCTATCAACATGATGACGATGAACGTGCTCAGCCCTTTGGTCGGTTGACCGCGGCTGGAGCGGACGAATGTCATAGCCAAAAGTGCAACAAAACCCACCCAGGCGATCGTAGCAATGCCTTGAAATACACTTGCAATATTCATTTTTCCTCCGTAGAAAAACTTCTTGAAATGATTGTACTTATTCTTTGTCCCAACCTCTCAGCATGGAAAAAGAATTCCGAGTACACGAGCCAGAACACCTCCACCCCTAGAAAAAAAAGAATATTTTATACAGGGGCAATGATTACTTACAAATCATTATAATCGCTTGCCGCCGGCGAAAAGGCATGTTACGATGGCCTCATGCAGTCCGAGGGAAAAGTCGTCGAACTGGTACTTGTGGATGGGCTTTCTGCCGCGCGCATAGCCTGCCCACCGCGCATGATCCCGCCGGCGGGCACCTATTTGCTTGCATATGTGCCCGATTCGAATTTACCCCTGGCGACCATAGTCTTTGCCGCTGGATTATTTACAAGCCCCTATCGAGTAAGAGGAGGCAGTTTTATCATCGCACCACCCACGCCCGAATTATGGACTCCGGGTGTTCGCCTGGGTCTGCGCGGCCCGTTGGGGCACGGTTTCGACATGCCCGCCTCCGCGCGGCGGATTGCACTGGTAGCCTTTGATTCTTCGCCCAGGCGGCTGTTGGCCCTGCTGGATGCGGCTTTCGAGCAGACAGCGGAAGTAACGCTTATCTGCGAGAGTCCGCTCGATGACTTGCCTTTGCAGGTGGAAGTCCAGCCGCTGAGCGCGCTGACGGAGGTATGCAGCTGGGCAGATTACCTGGCGGTTGACGCGGCCCGTGAGTCGATATCCTCGCTGAAACAAATAATGGGAAAAATCAGCTCGCTGAAAATCCCCGGCCAGGCGGAGATCCTTGTCCGCACACCGATGCCATGTGGGGCACTTGCCGAATGTGGTGTGTGCAGCGTCGAATTGCGTAATGGGATTCAATTAGCCTGTGAAGACGGGCCGGTTTTCGATCTCAAATCATTGATCGGCTGAAGCGGCGTCAAAATTCAACAAAGCCTGCACGATCTTTTCAGCGGCGTGACCGTCGCCGAAGGGATTGGCAGCCTTTGCCATTTGCATGTATACGGATGGATCGTCCAGCAGGCGGTTTGTCCACTCGACGATGCGGGCGCTGTCCGTGCCAACCAGCTTCAATGTGCCGGCCTCGATCCCCTCGGGGCGTTCGGTTATTTCGCGCAGAACCAGCACAGGGATGCCAAAGACAGGCGCTTCTTCCTGTATGCCGCCTGAATCCGTGAGTATTAATGCAGCATGTTTCATTAATTGTACGAGGGGAAGATAGTCAAGCGGAGGGAGGAGAGTAATATGGGGGATGTTTTTCAAAATCCGGTTGACCGGCTCCTGCACATTCGGATTGAGATGAACAGGATAAATGATTTCAACGTCGCCGCGAGCGGCTAGTTTTTTGAGCGCCAGGCAGATCGCTTCAAGCGGCGCGCCAAAGTTTTCGCGCCTGTGTGCCGTAACGAGGACTAACCGATGTTTGCCGGGAACCAACTCCCGATCTCCGATCCCTAATTTATCAAGTAATTGAGTTATCGACTCTACATCAGGCTGTTTTGCAACAAACTCCAAGGCATCGATCACCGGGTTGCCCGTGACCACGATGGTCTTATCGTCCACACCTTCGCGCAATAGATTTTGGTGCGCCCATTCCGTGGGGGCAAAGTGCAGGTCGGCCGTCACACCGGCTATGCGACGGTTGATCTCTTCGGGAAACGGCTGCCATTTGTCGTGCGTCCGCAACCCGGCTTCCACATGCCCGACACGGATACGGTGATAGTAAGCCAGCATGGCTGCGACTGCCACCGTGGTCGTATCGCCCTGGACAAAGACCCAATGCGGTTTGAAATCGTCCAGCACCGGGTCAAGATGTGTGAAGATCGCGGCACTGAGCTCCGCAAGGCTTTGGTCGCTGCGCATGAGATCGAGGTCGTAATCGGGCTTGATCTGAAAAAGACCCAGAATCTGGTCGAGCATCTCACGATGCTGGGCCGTGACGCATACTCGGGCTTCAATGCCGTCGGTCCGCGCTAAAGCCTGTACCACAGGCGCCATCTTAACAGCTTCGGGCCGGGTACCAAAAACAGAAAGGACTTTAATAACCGGCTGCGGGGTATCTGTCACACTTTACTTTCCTACACCCAAGCGCCCAATCTGGAAACCCGCCGACCGCCATTCATCCGGATCCCAGCCATTGACCGTATCGACAAGGATACGAGCTTTGGTTGCGGCTGCAAGGTCGGATGGCTTCAAGTTAATGAAATCGGTATGCCGGACGAGCAGTACGACGGCATTAGAGTCTTTCAGCGCATCGTCGAGGCCGGCGGCCATATCGATCCCTGGCAAGTTGGCATCGGGTTTGAAAGGTTCCCAGGCTTTGACTTTTGCGCCTTCTTTTTGCAGTTCAAGGATAACCTCCGTTGCCGGGCTTTCACGCAGATCGTCCACATCGGGTTTGTAAGACAGGCCGAGAGCGGCTATCTTTTTTCCTTTTAAGCTGCCTAATGTCCGCCTGACCAGTTCCACAACGAAATGCGGCTGCGCGTCGTTGACCCGGCGGGAGTTATAGATGAGAGGGGTCAATTCCGGTGCGGCTTCCACGAAGAACCAGGGATCCACACTGATGCAATGGCCTCCGACACCGGGGCCGGGGCTCAAGATCTTCACACGCGGATGGCGGTTGGCAAGACGGATGGCTTCCCATACATCCACACCGAATTTATCGGCCAGGCGGGCAAATTCATTCGCAATGGCGATGTTGACATCGCGATACGTATTCTCCATCAACTTGACCATTTCCGCGCTGGTCGCATCGGTCTTGACGATCTCGCCCTTAACAAATATCGAATACAGGTCTGCGCCCGCTTGCGCGGATTCGGGGGTCACGCCGCCAATCACGCGCGCATTCTCGATCAACTCGCGCAGGATCTGGCCGGGTAGGACCCGCTCCGGTGAATAGACCAGGTAAAAATCGCGTCCCGCCTGAAGTCCGGAGCGAGCGAGGATCGGAGCAATCAGCTCAAGCGTGGTGCGCGGCGGAGATGTCGATTCAAGCACGACCAGGTTGCCTTTCCGTAAAAAAGGAAGGATGGCTTCTGCCGCGGAGATCACGGCGCGCATATCGGCCAGTTTATATTTCCGGTCCTCGTATTCACCGAATTTATCATCGAGGAAAGGTGTAGGTACGGCAATGAGGAAGGCGTCGGCTTCCTCAGGTTTCGTTGAGACCGTCAGGTTGCCCGAGGCAAGTGCGGTCTTGTAGGTTTCGCGCAGGCCCGGCTCGTGGATGTGAATGTCGCCGCGGCGTAAAGTATCCACGATGTTCGGGTTAACATCCACTCCGAGCACTTTAACGCCATGCGCGGCAAAAGTGGATGCGGTCGGCAGGCCGATATAGCCCAGGCCGAGGACACAAATTTTATTGAATTTCAAAGAGGACTCCTATTGACCCTGCTCCCCGCTGCCTTCGCTCCCACAATGTGCTTGGCAGAACTCCTCCTTTTCCTACACAGGAGTAAAAATGAGGGCCAGTATTAAGTTGAATGTAAACTTGTCACCATTATACACCGCCTAAAACCATTGGCTGCCTCACACGTATGATCCTATAAGGCAAGCCGATTGTTGTATAATGGATTTGGCTTTCAGATGGAGGCCGCATGGATATTTTGTTGAACCCTAACATCGCTTATCTGCTGCTGGTGGCGGCGACTTTTCTTGGTCTGGTTGCACTGACCGCGCCCGGAAGCGGTATCCCCGAAATCTCGGCTCTCTTTTGTATGGTTTTGGCAGGCTATGCAGTCTACCATTTATCATTCAATTGGTGGGCCTTGGCTATTTTGGTTGTGAGCGTGGTGCCGTTCGTTTTTTCCATTCGAGGGCCGCGCCGAGAATTATGGCTGGCGGTTTCCATTGCCGGCCTGACCGTAGGTTCCGTGTTTTTCTTCCCCGCTGGGCAGGGTATTATCTCGGTAAACCCTGCGCTGGCGATCATAACGTCTGCGCTGTATGCCGTTTTCTTGTGGATAGCCGTCCGCAAGGTTTTACAGGTTTCGCAGACAAGACCAGTGAACGACATATCGGTTTTAATAGGTCAGCGAGGAGAAACGAAAACGCCTGTAAAGGCAGAAGGCTCGGTGCAGGTAGCTGGAGAGTTATGGTCGGCCCGAAGTGAAATACCCATCCCGATCGGGAGCCAGGTCCGGGTCGTCGGACGGGATGGTTTCATTCTCATTATCGAAAAAGACGATTTATCAAAAAGCTAGACACAAAAGGAGTACTCTATGTCTTCCGGTTCTGTTTTTCTTTGTCTTGTCGGCGCGGTAGTGGTGCTGGCCTTTATTATTCTGGTCAATGCCATTCGCGTCGTGCCCGAGTACCAGCGCCTGGTGGTATTACGCCTCGGTCGTGTGTTGACCGCTCCGAAAGGCCCTGGAATAGTCTTTATCATCCCGATCGTCGACCGCCCTGTAAAAGTTGACCTGCGTGAGCAGATCCGCGAGGTGCCTCATCAGGTCTCGATCACCAAGGACAATGCCCCCATTTCAATCGATTTCCTTTGGTACTTCAAGGTGGTCGAGCCCACTGCCAGCGTAGTGGCCGTCGGTAACTTTGAGTTATCCGCGGCAGGAATGGCGACCACCACCCTGCGCTCCGTGATCGGCGGTATCGCGTTGGATGAAGTCCTTTCCCAGCGCGAGAATATCAACACCACCTTGCGTACGAAACTTGACGAAGTCACCGAACGCTGGGGCGTCAAAGTAACGAACGTTGAAATCCGCGAGATCATCCCGCCGCGCGAAGTACAGGAAGCGATGAACCGCCAGATGACGGCAGAACGCATCCGCCGCGCCGTCGTGACCGAATCAACCGGTACGCGCGAGGCAGCCATCAACGTAGCGGAAGGCGAAAAGCAATCTGCGATCTTGAGAGCTGAAGGCCTGAAGCAATCCGCCATTCTGTCGGCTGAAGGTGAACGTCAGTCGCAGCAGTTGCGCGCGGAAGGTTTTGCGCTGGCGCTGCAGAAAATCTTCGATACCGCCAAGGGTATCGATCAGAACACCATGACCTTGCAGTATTTCGAAGCGCTTAAATCCATGGGCGCCGGTGCATCTTCCAAATTCATCTTCCCGCTTGAATTCACCAGCATGGTGGAGAAGTTTATCGGCGGCAAGAAATAACGAGAATTAAATTTCCGGGTGTTACAATAAAGGCCTCTCATCTTTTGAGAGGCCTTTTGACTTATCCATCATGGAAATCGTTGCTGCATCTTTGCTCGATCTCAATGCCCTTAACAAGCTCGAACACGTCTGCTTCGAAAAGGACGCGTGGCCGTTCCTTGACCTGCTGGCAGCCTTGACCTTTCCTGATGTGATCCGTTTGAAAGCCGTGGAGGACGGACAGATGATCGCCTTTGCGGTCGGCGACCCGCATCCCTCCGAGGGGTTTTCATGGATTGCCTCGATCGCAGTGATGCCAGAATATCGCCGGCGGGGCATTGGCCGCCGCTTGTTGCAGGTCTGTGAAGAAAAACTAAAAACGCCACGCGTCCGCCTTTCGGTGCGCGCCTCGAACGACAGCGCGATCCGCCTTTACGAACACGAAGGCTATACACGCACCGAGGTGTGGCAGAGTTATTACAATGACGGTGAGGCCGCGATCGTCATGGAAAAGATACGGGCGATATAATAACGCCGTGACTATAATCTCCCTGCCTCCTCCTTCATTGGTCCAATCCCCAGATGATTTTTTAAAACTCATCCACGATCTTGATAACCAGGCGCGCATCGCCGTGGATACTGAGTCGAACAGCCTGCATGCATATCGGGAGCGGGTGTGTCTCATACAATTTTCGACTCCTGAGCAGGACTATATTCTCGATCCGCTTGCGCTCGACGATCTCAGCCCGCTCGCCTCGATCTTCAGTAACCCGCGCATCCAGAAGATCTTTCACGCCTCAGAATACGACATCATTTGTCTCCGCCGCGATTACGGCTTCACCTTTTCGAATATTTTCGATACGATGCAGGCAGGGCGCATCCTGGGGCGCAAACAAGCCGGACTTGACCGGCTGCTCGAAGATAAATTCGGCATCAAGGTCAACAAACGCTTCCAGAAAGCGGATTGGGGAGTGCGCCCGCTCTCCCGTGACCTACTGCTCTATGCCCGCCTCGATACGCATTATCTCATCCCATTAAGTGACCTGCTCAAAACAGAACTCGAAGAAAAAGGACTCTGGCAGCTTGCGCAGGAAGATTTTATTATTGCTTGCAGTGCCAACGGTCAGAAGACCAAAGTTGAGTTGCCGGCCTGGATGCGTTTCAATGCACGCCATGACCTGACGCCGCGTGACCTGACGGTATTAAATGAACTGCTGGCATGCCGCGACCTGATCGCTTCCAAACTCGACCGTCCTCCATTCAAAGTTCTCGATGACGACAGCCTGGTTTCGATCGCGAAGGCCAGGCCATCCACCCTGGAAGAATTGGCGGAGACCGGACTTACCTCGAAGCAAATGCAATATTGGGGCTCACTCTTTCTGGAGGCGGTAGGACGGGGGAATGACAGTCCGCTGGTAAAACGGGTGGCTGTACGGCGCCCGGACGATGAATTTTTGAAGCGACTGGAAAAATTGAAAAGCTGGCGGAAGAAGGCGGCTTCGGAGATGGACGTCGAGTCGGACGTCGTCCTGCCACGCTCGTTCGTGCTGGCATTGGCGGAACGAGGCCCACAGGATATGAGATCCATCATGGAGTGTTCCCCCTGGCGATTGGAACGATTCGGAGCGCAAATCTTCGAGGTATTACAGGGCAGCGCACATTAATGGATTGACCTACAAATCCTGCGCTAAACAGTTTCAATGAGGGGATGCGGACGAGCGCGGAAAACGCGGATTTTTTTCTATTGGGCGAATTGGATAAATATGCAAGGAGCTCCCTTCTGGGGCTATGCAGGGGAACCACATCTTATTTACACGGTAATCGCATTTTAATTGATAGCTGAAAGGGGCTAACCCACAGGGGGCTTCGCGAGGCCTCTGTGGGCGGCGCCACTGGAAGTGACACCGCTTTGCGTCCACAGGATCCGCTGCGCTTATGCTTCGCATCAGTTCATGGAAGCCCTAGCGGTCTGATCGCAGATACGATTATCCTGGGATGCTTTGCGATTCGAGTGTAGAAATCTGGGTTATAATTTTGCTCCGCATGCGGCCTTGAAACTGAGGTGTGATGCATCTGGGGAGGTGCCAGAGCGGTTGAATGGGACAGTCTCGAAAACTGTTGTGGGCTCCGGTCCACCGAGGGTTCGAATCCCTCCCTCCCCGCTGATAAGCCCGGAATTGCTATGGGACGAATTGATATGATAATTTATGAGGGACAAACACATGAAAGACTACGACAACTTTTTCCTGCCAGTCAATAATTTAAATGAGGCCAAGAATTTTTATAATCAAATTCTTGGTTTTCCGATTAAATTTGATTTTTCCGATGCCGGAATGACTGCATTTAAAGTTGGCGATCAGGAGCCGGCAATTATAGTAAAGGATACAAAGATTTTCCCCTCTACAAAACCTACTATTTGGTTCGTGGTTGACGATGTTCAATTGGAGTATAAAAAGCTCAAAGAGGCAGGAGTTGTTTTTTTGTCCGAACCCTTTGAAATTCATACAGGGTTAGCTGCAGAATTTGATGACCCATTTGGAAATAGGTTGGGAATTACTGATTATTCAAAACAGAAAGAAAAGTAAAATAATTTGCCGCCAAACCATGCGAGATTCGGTGTTCTGGTAAAAACGGAACGAAAAACTTCAAATTGTCCGGTCCGAGAGGGTTGCATTTCCACTATAAGTAAATAGCTACCAATGGGTGGAAAGCGGTTATGGGGAAGTGTGTAGTCTTTGAAGGGCAAATAGTAACATCCTGCAAACGTAAGAACCCATTCAATTTCACGGATTGACAAACATGTTTTCTTGTGCTATTCTAATATTAGAATAGAAGAAGTGAGAAAAAGCTTTGACGAATGCAGAATTAGCAATTCTCAGTTTAATCGCAGAAGGTCCCCGCTATGGGTATGAAATCGAGCAGACCATTGAAGAACGAGGTATGCGAGACTGGACGGAAGTAGGATTCTCGTCGATTTACTATTTGCTTAAAAAGCTTGAGAAGGATGGGTTTGCCAGAGGCAAAATGCAGAGATCGGGTAGTCGCGGACCTTCCCGAAAAGTATATGAAATTACACCCAAGGGGCGAAATGCACAAATAAAAGCCACGATTGAAGTGTTTTCAGTGGCGAGACATAGTTATACATCGATCCTACTGGGTGTGGCTAACCTTTCAGTGATTTCGCACGAACAGGCGATGGAAGTCTTGAACAATTATTGCCAGCTCCTGGTTGAAAGAAGGACAAAAGTTGCCAATACGGCGCGGTCTCAGCGCCCCTTATCGAATGTTGCGGAGAGTCTTTTTGATTACAGCTTGACCATGATCAATGCCGAATTGGCATGGGTACAAAAATTCATGGCCCAACTGGAGACTCGAAATTATCGAAACAACCTTCCAGGAGGAATTAAGAATGAAAAGGATGAACATTAAGCCATACGCAGGCCAACATTGTGAAACGACAGCCACGGGAACTTTATTAAGGCAGATTGGCATTGACCTGTCCGAGCCTCTCCTTTTTGGACTCGGTGAAGGCTTGAGTTTCATTTTCTGGAATATGAAAACCATGGACTGCCCTTTTTTAGGTGGGCGTATAAAACCGGACCTATTAACACAAAATATCGCGAAAAACTTAAATCTCAAGTTGACGGTTAAAGAAACCACGTCCATTCAAAAAGCGTGGGATAACGTAAAAGAACTTATTGATCATGGACAAGTTGTTGGGCTCAAACTGGACAGCTTTTACCTCGAATATTTTTCCGAGCCAATCCATTTTGCTGCGCATTATGTTGCCATTTATGGATACGATGAAGTGCAAGTCTATTTGGTGGATACCCAACAACAAGGTGGGGAAGTAAGAACATCCCTCCGGAGTTTGGCGTTGGCTCGAAGGGAAAAAGGGCCTATGGCCTCCAAGAACCTTTACTACACAATCGACATAGCGGCAACGAAATATGATTTAGAAACAGCGGTCATGAATGCAATACGAAATAATGCAAATGAGTATTTGAACCCAGCGATCAAAAATGTCAGCTATAAAGGTATATTAAAGGCAAGTTCTGAAATAATAACATGGTTTGAAAATTCGAAAAATATAGAGTCCGATTTCAAAACGACAGCCACCCTCATGGAGAAAGCAGGAACAGGCGGAGCGCTTTTTAGAAATTTGTATCGTGATTTTTTAAAGGAATGTTACAAGTTACGGAAAATTGTCGAACTTAAGCTGGCACATGAATCATTTATTGAAATCGCCGGACATTGGACATCCGTGTCCTCCCTGTTCGAAAAGGCAGGATCAACAAAAGATATAAATTATATTTATCAAGCCTCGGCCATCCTTAAGGACCTTTCGATAAGAGAAAAGAAGACCATGGAGTTACTCGCAACTCTGTAAAGTCGGCAAATTGGGAGTTTCCATTTAGGAGTCAATCGAAAAATATGAAAAAACAATTATTAAAAGATTCCCTAGGTTGGGGATTTGTCCTATGGCTAATCGGCTATATTCTCGGAATAATCCTGTTCTTTGTTCTGCCGCCTTCCTTGATCGGCTGGTTTATATTGCCTGTGGGGTTAATCATCACCCTTTGGGTATTATTGAAAAAGGTTAAGGGTGACACATTGCAGTATTATTTGATTCTGGCAGCGGTCTGGACTGTCATTGCCGTTGTCCTTGATTACATCCTTATTGTCAAAGCCTTGAATCCGGCAGACGGATATTACAAGCTGGACGTATATCTATATTACGCACTCACCTTGATTACTCCAATAGTTATAGGCTGGTGGAAAACATCCAGATCCAATGAAAAAATGTAGGACTTTCGAAAGATCTATTGGTTGAGAATTCAAGATTTTGACGCAAGAAACAAAATTTTACAGATTTTGTTGTCCTATTAAAGACTCGATGCGGAAAAAAGCGGGGTATTTCATCTCCGCGTTCTTAATCTTGAATTCAAAATAACTGCTTCATCCCCCAACCAAACAACAGCTTTTGTCCTATAATCATTGGATTATCATGGAACATAACCATGCGCATTCTCATTTAGGTAACGTTGCCAGGCAAACGATATCCCGTTTGGCGCTCTCCCTGGGCCTGACAGCGTTATTCGTCGTGCTGGAAGCCGCGGCAGGAATCTACGCTAACAGCCTCGCGCTGCTTACAGATGCCGCGCACAATTTTACCGACGTAATCGCGTTGGGGTTGAGCTGGTACGCGGTCAGCTTGACGACCCGGCCTTCCAATTCGCAGAAGACTTATGGCTATCATCGCGCCGGAATTTTAGCAGCGCTGGCAAATTCGACCACGCTGGTACTCATCTCACTGGGCGTATTCTATGAAGCCTATCAACGCTTTAAGTCCCCGCCTGAGGTCAAGTCGGGTGTGTTGATCGTGGTTGGACTAATTGCGGTCGTTGTAAACCTGGTTACAGCCCTACTCGTCAGACGGGGAAGTGAGCATGACCTTAACCTGCGTTCGGTGTTCCTGCATCTGATCGCTGACGTTATTTCCACCGTAGGCGCGGTGATCGCAGGTGTCATTATCTATTTTACACACGCCAACTGGCTCGATCCGTTTGTCAGTGTATTGATCGGTTTCCTCATCTTATACAGCGCCTGGGGTATCCTGCGTGAGACGGTTGGTATCCTGCTCGAGTCCACGCCACGCGATGTGGACATGCAGGCCATGGTAGACGACATTAAACAGGTCAAAGGTGTACTGGGCGTGCATGACTTGCATGTATGGAGTCTTGCCCAAAACCTGCGTACCATGTCAGCTCACATCCTGACCGATGACCTGCCCATCAGCGAGGGAGCCGAGATCCAGTGGCAGATCAATGAAGTCGTTTTCCATCGTTACAATATCGCTCATGCCACGCTGCAGCTCGAGTGTGTAGACTGCGAACCGGACATGCTGTATTGTGAGATCAAAGAGGGCAACCATAAGCATTCGGATGTATTACCGAAAATCAAATAATGGATGATCATCAAATACCCATCATTTATCTTCAGGTCATTCATTTTATTGCTCTTAGCTTTTGACCAATATTAGGAGGAAAGTATGCAATGGATCACACGCTCGCACATACATGTCGACCGCGTCGCCTGCCCCTGGTTGATCACCCGGTTTATCGATAGCGAAGCGGAATTTTTATTTGTGCCAGGAAATCAAATAGAGAAAATCGTAAAAGAAACGGGAGCCATCCCCTTCGATGCGCCTGGAGTGGAATTAGGGCACGGTTCGGATGGACGATGCTCCTTCGAATCCATCATTCTAAAATATGGCTTGAAAGAGCCGGGGTTGCTGCGGTTGGCGAAGATCGTCCATTCCGCGGATGTTGCAGAGGATATTGACAAGGATCCCATCGCCCGCGGTCTTGAAGCGATTGCCAGCGGTTACAGCTTGCGCTTCCCTGAAGACATGGAAAATCTCGAACATCAATTCGAGGTATACGACGCCTTGTATGCCTGGTGCAGGCTGCAGGTGGCGAAGACCCAGGTATGAACCGACGCGACGCGATCACTCTTTTTTCCACGCGTATCATCCGTCTCTTTTGTTACGGATTTCTTTCCGTCATCCTGGCGTTGTATCTCATTCAAGTCGGGCTGAGTGAAAAACAGATCGGCCTGCTCCTGTCGCTCACACTGGCAGGGGATGCGGGTGTATCTCTGTGGCTCACGACCTCCGCGGACCGCTTCGGGCGTAAACGCACACTTATCATCGGCGCGCTTCTTATGTTCGCCGCCGGAGTCGTCTTTATCATTTCTCACAATATCGTTGTGCTCATGGCGGCTGCCATTATTGGAGTCATCAGCCCGAGCGGCAACGAGATCGGCCCCTTCCTGTCCGTTGAACAAGCCGCGCTGACCCAACTGCTGCCAGACGCAAGGCGCACGCAGACCTTTGCCTGGTATAACCTGGTCGGATCCTTTGCGACTGCTGTTGGAGCTTTATCAGGGGGCTGGCTGGCACAATTATTACAAGCGCGCGGCTCCTCCGCGCTCGAGGCATATCGAACTGTCTTAATGGGCTATGCCCTTGGCGGATTTATCATCGGCATTTTGTTCCTTTCGCTTACGCGCGACGTGGAAGCGCCACCAGCATCTCAACCCGACCAGACCAAGCGCGTGCTTGGTCTGCACCGCTCGCGGAATGTGGTCATCAAACTAAGCATGCTCTTTTCCATGGATGCATTCGCAGGTGGGTTGATCGTACAGTCCATGATCGCCTACTGGTTCTATATTAAGTTTGGTGTGGATGCAGGCGTTATAGGCACGATATTCTTCGGTACCAATGTTCTGGCGGGACTATCCAGTTTGCTGGCGGTGCCTCTGGCCAATAAGATCGGCTTGATCAACACAATGGTACTTACGCATGTCCCATCGAATATCCTGCTTATCCTGGTACCGCTCATGCCGACACTGCCACTGGCCATTGCTTTTCTGCTTATGCGTTTCAGCATTTCGCAGATGGATGTCCCAACCCGCCAATCGTATACCGTGGCGGTCGTCTCTCCGGACGAACGTTCGGCTGCTTCAGGCGTTACAACGATCGCGCGTTCGGTAGGCGCGGCGATCTCACCCTCTCTAACGGGCATCTTTTTCTCCATACCAGCGCTCTTCAGTGCTCCGTTCTTCCTGGCTGGTGGTCTTAAACTTGTCTATGATTTCCTGCTCTACCGCAGCTTTCGCGCCATTAAACCACCCGAGGAACAATGAACTGGCTTGAAGTTTCCCTGACCGTCAACGGAGAATTGGCGGAAGCCGTTGCGGACGTGCTGGCCCGTTTCGCGCCCAACGGCGTGACGACCGAGCAGGGCGTCAAATTCGTCAACGATGAAGATGAAGGCACCGCAACGGGACCGATCACCGTGCGCGCTTATCTGCCTGTTGATGAGCATATCGAAGAGACACGGCAGAAGCTCGAGGAGTCACTGTATTACCTCGGAATGATCCAACCCCTGCCAGCCGCGGTATTCAACTCCATTGCCGACCAGAACTGGATGGAAGCCTGGAAAAAACATTACAAACCCATCTTGGTGGGTAAGCGGTTGGTGATCGTGCCTGCCTGGCTGGATTCACCCGAACCGGGGCGCATAGCGATCAAGATCGACCCCGGCATGGCATTTGGCACGGGAACCCATCCCAGCACGCAACTCTGTTTGGAATTAATTGAAAAGAGTTTAGAGGAACTTGGAGGTTCAAGTCCAAGGATCATCGACGTGGGCTGCGGCTCCGGTATTCTATCGATTGCCGCGCTCAAACTGGGCGCGGCATCCGCCCTGGGTGTGGATATCGACCCTGAATCCACCAGGAATTCGCGCGAGAACGCGGATATTAATGAAATAGGTGAAGAATTTATTTTGGGCCTCGGTTCGGTAAAAGAAATTCTAGATGGAAAGTTCGCTTTTCGCAGCTCGCAAATGGTCGTGGCGAATATCCTTGCGCCGGTGATTATCCGACTATTCGACTCCGGTCTGGCGGACCTGCTCGAGCCAGGCGGCGATCTGATATTAAGCGGTATCCTCCAGGAACAGGCACAGAGCGTGGTGGAGGCCGCACAGGGTAAAGGTTTAATGCTGCAGGAGAAGCGGCAGATGGGGGATTGGGTTGCGCTGGCTGTAAGCCGCAAAGTTATTCGATCGAAGAAATTTTAATCCTTTATAAAGCAGCCTACCAGAGATTTTGTGCTATGATTCATTCAATATGGATCGCCGCCGTTTGATCTATTATTTGCTGCTGAATGTTTTCATCTCCGCCTGTGTGACATCGGCCATCCTTTACTGGTACGACCGTAATTATCGGGCTGTAACCCTGCCGCAGGTTACCCTGCCGACGGCTTCCTCGAATGCGACCGGTGTGCCGCCGGCAGCGACCCTCCAGCAGGGAACGGTGCAGATCGTCAGTGTAATCGGCGCCGGGACGTTGACGGCGGAGGCGGTGGTTATCAGATACAACGGAGAGGGTGAACTCGATTTGACAGGCTGGCATCTTAAAGATGCGGATAACAACGTATACACCTTCCCTCCGTTCAAGTTGTTCAATAATGGGGTAGTGCAGGTGCATACCGCCATAGGAACGAATTCTGCCATCGTCCTTTATTGGGGGCAGAGTCAATCCATGTGGAAATCAGGGGAGGCCGTATTATTGACCGACCCGCAAGGGAACGTGCAGGATAGTTACCCTGTGCCTTGAACCTTGAACTTAAAACTTTAAACTTATTTTATGTCCCAAGCACTCTACCGCAAATACCGCCCTAAAGGATGGGCCGAGGTTATTGGACAAGAACACATTGTCCAGACTCTCAAGAACGCAATCATCAGTGATCGCGTAGGCCACGCTTACCTGTTCGCAGGGCCGCGCGGCACGGGTAAAACCACGCTGGCTCGCCTATTAGCGAAGGCTGTCAATTGTCTGGCGGAAGATCCGAATGAAAGACCATGTAATCACTGCGAACACTGCGTTGCGGTTAACCAGAACCGCTTCCTCGACCTGATCGAAATCGATGCGGCCTCCAACACAAGCGTGGACGACGTACGCGACCTGCGCGACAAAATCAACTTTTCGCCATCACAGGGCAAATACAAGATCTACATTATTGATGAAGTCCACATGCTATCAACGGCGGCCTTCAATGCCTTACTTAAGACACTGGAAGAGCCCCCTCCGCACGCCATCTTTGTACTCGCCACCACCGAGATCCATAAGATCCCCGCCACCGTGCTTTCGCGCTGCCAGCGGCACGAGTTCCGGCGCGTGCCAGTGGACGAAATGGTCAAGCAGCTTAAAATGATCGCCAAAGCGGAAAAGATCCAGGCCGATGACGAGGCGTTGTCGGTCATCGCCCGCCAAGCGGGAGGAGGGTTGCGTGACGCCATCTCACTGCTAGACCAGCTTGCTTCCACCGGGACTAGGATCACGCTTGCGCTCACGCAGACCGTACTTGGTACGGCGACGAGCCAAACCGTGCTCGATATTGTCACTGCTCTTGCTGACCGACAATCCGCGGCAGGGCTAAACGCGATCGAACGCGCGCTCGACTCCGGCGCCGATTCGCGCTCGCTAGCGCGACAGATCGTCGACTATATGCGCGGCCTGATGCTGATTCAATTGGGTAACGGCGACCAGGTTGAAACGACCAAAGATATCAAAGAACAAATGACTGTTCATGCCAGGTCCTTTTCCACGCCCGATGTATTGCGGATGATGAGGGCCTTTAACTCAGCCGCTGTAGATGCGCGCGGTGGATGGCAACCATCGCTCTCGCTTGAATTGGCCCTAGCTGAATCGCTCGAGACCCCTGTTGAGATTGCCGGTTCCACATTGGATTCCTCGGGTGGGAGCCGGCGGGATTCTAAAACCGGAGGTGTTAAACCGGTCAATGTTTCCAAACCAAGCCAGACCGGTAAAGCAGAATCCGTTGGCAGTGGTGAAAAGTCTGTAGAGGAGGGCCGATCTACAAAAGCCGCGGTCATTAATCTCACTGAAATTGCAAAAGCCTGGAAGGACGTACGTGCAGTGATCAAACCAGCACATCCGGCTGTGGAGGCCCTGCTTAATTCCTGCAAGCCGATGGATGTGCGCGGTGACGAGCTGCTCCTGGGGTTTCAATCCGATACGGTACGGGCACTGATGGACAAGCCTGAAAATTTGGAAGTAACCGCCAACGCCATCGCAGACGTGCTCGGTATCTCGCTAACGATTAAGTGTGTTGTGACGAATGCCAAAGGCAAGCTGCCGCCGGACGTATCGCATGACGGCATGGTGGCTGCCGCACTTAACCATGGTGGAGAAATTGTGGACGTGCAGGATTGAAAAAGATATTCGAGAATTAGATAATTGGGTTGATATATTGTAAGGCGCTTGAAACTCATATTAATACGAATCGAATTGTAAATAATGAGAAATTCGTACTATTCAACACGAAATTAGAAGCTTATTGCATTCCAGAATATCAACGTCTTATCGTTTACTAACCAAGCAGCGTAAAGATTTGGAAGAGTAACAGAAATAGGAGATATTATGGCTAAAGGGTTTAATCGTCCACCCGGTGGGGGCGGACAAAGCGGAATGATGCAACAAATTCAACGCATGCAGCAGCAACTGGCTGAAGCGCAGGCCAAGCTGGCTGATGAAACTGTTTCTGCAACGGTGGGCGGCGGCGCGATCAAAGTCACAATGACCGGCGACCAGAAATGTAAATCAGTGGAGATCTCTGCCGACCTGCTTAAGGATGCGGATGCCGAGATGCTTCAGGACTTGGTTCTATCAGCCGTGAATTTGGCGCTCGACCAATCACGGGAACTGGCCTCACAGCGATTAGGCCCTCTCGCCGGAAGTCTTCCCATTTAACGATATTCGATGACCAATAATCGATAATTCGTTATTTGCAGCTTGCTGCCGCAACTTAATCCCTAATGCCTGATTTCAAACATGATCCTGCCTGAACCGATCCAAAAACTCATTAATGCCTTCGAGCGCCTGCCCGGCATTGGCCCAAAGTCCGCTTCGAGGCTGGCATTCTATTTATTGCGCGCCCCGGACGAAGTCTCGCAGGACCTGTCAGAGGCACTGGACGGTTTAAAGAATAAAGTTGCGTTTTGTGAGGAGTGCTTCAATATCACGGAGGCGGGCAGGGTGCGCTGTGAAATTTGCGAGAACCCCAAACGACTCGGTACATTGATCTGTGTCGTAGAAGAAGCGCTGGACGTATTAGCCCTGGAGCGCACGGGTGCATATAATGGAAGGTATCACGTCCTGCACGGGGTCCTATCTCCGATCGAGGGTGTTGGACCGGACGATATCAAGATCAAGCCACTGATCGGGCGGGTGGCCAAAGGCGAGGTACGTGAGGTGATCCTGGCAACCAACCCCAGTATGGAGGGCGACGCCACGGCTTTGTACCTGCAGCAGCAACTGCGACCTTATGGCATACAGGTAACGCGGTTAGCGCGGGGCTTACCGATGGGCGGTGACCTGGAATATGCCGACCAGAACACACTTTTGAAGGCATTATCCGGAAGACAGGCGATGGATTAGGGATAAGATCGGAAAAGCCCGATACTAAAATGCCTCAATTTGGTTTGACCCATAGTGTGATTGGGTGACCAATGAATGATGGATATAAGGATATCGGTGTATAGCTATTTTCTTTTGCGTAATTGACAAAGGGGGTCTCGAGTGTGCCCGGATCGTTCCTTATAAACCCAGCATTTGTGTCTTCGAAACCGGTCAAAATTGCATCCGGGGGGTCCTTTTTCAATATAACGGGTAATTCTTCGGGCGATATAACACCATATGTTGTGCGGCGTTGAGAAGTTAACAGCAATGAGGTCCGCCATGAGAACGGTCCCGTCACAGTGAACGGATAGATATCATAGCCAGCTTCCAGAGGTATCATCGGAATAAGGGTTAATATCCTGCCTTTAGGTACGTATTGTTTTATTTCCTCCGCGAAGTCATGGACCTGGATGGGGGTCGATTGAGAAGGGTTGGATAAGTATTTAAACTCATCCAAGGGATTTGCAACCCTAAGCTTCGGATCCATAGCAAAAAGCAAGAGCAAGACCGCCATGTAGAAAACCAAAATGTTTTTTTTGCTTAGTTTTAATCCCATGAGAGCCAGGATAATAACCAGGAAAGGAACGGGAGCAAAAAAATATTGCTGCTGGATAGGCGTGGGCGCGAAGGCGGTCAGAAATAACGTAAAAGCAAAGGTAGCCACCGCCAAATAATTGAGATCCACAGGCGATTTTTTTCTGAGAAAAAGGACAAAAGAGGTGATCCCCACATATATCAATAAAGTGTAAAGGATGAAATTGAGCGGTGAAGAAAAGGTGCCAGAGAGGAATCCTCTTATTTTTGAGCTAAGGAGCATACCCGATGTGAAATGTAATTCCTGATAGTAAATCGTATTCAGTCTGGTATAAACAATATTTCCATAATAGGACGGGTTGGGAGCAAGAACAAATAGCACCAGGGCAGGCAGTGCGGCTGTTAACAAACCGGCTGAGAACGATAAAAAAGAACTTAAAATCCGGGGTGGATTAAGAACCAGTTTATAGGTCAAAAACAACAGGAATAAGACCGCGATCAGGCTGGCGTAGTTAAAGCGAATGAATGCTGCCAAACTAATACAGACACCGCATCCGAAGGCCATCCAGGGAGGTGAATATCTTTGTTGTAC
>Ga0265340_10000499_pt1 | contig 21487 bp, 18 predicted proteins | sample 4CB225metaG_FD_202082 | JGI IMG/M metagenome (GOLD analysis project Ga0265340, IMG submission 202082) | Rhizosphere microbial communities from Carex aquatilis grown in University of Washington, Seatle, WA, United States - 4-CB2-25 metaG | ecosystem: Host-associated > Plants > Roots >...
TCACCGGCGAGAGAGGTGCGTCCGCAACTAGTAGTGTTGAGCAGCAACGCGCTTGCGATCGTAAGAATTACTCGGGTCATATCGAGTCCTCCTCGGCACGCTCGGCGAGTCGAATCGGTGACCTAGCGTAAGGCGATTCCTGCTGCAATGGAACATCAAACACGAGTGTCGAGCGAGATAGTGTCAGAATAGCGCTTCGCTGCTGGCATACAGCGAAGCCGCGGGAATATCTCTACGCCTTGCGCTCAGCTTTGCGCGCCCGCTTCTGTTCATACATGAGCGCATCGGCGCGCGCCAACACCTCTTCGACCATCTCGGCACTGTTTGGATCGTAGGGAGCAATCCCGATGCTGAACTGCAACTCGAATTGCCGATTCGGTTTGCTGTTGTTGTCGGCAAGCGCTTCGCGCAATCGTTGCTCGATGGAGTCGCAAGTGTCGGGTGCGGCATCGATCGCCAGCGCAACGAACTCGTCTCCACCCAGTCGTGCGATGACGTCCGAATGTCGAAAGCAATGTCGAAGTACGTTGGAGGTTTCGACGAGAGCCTGATCTCCGAACTCGTGCCCCAGTTCGTCATTGATCCGCTTCATTCCATCGAGATCGACGAAGACGATTAGTGCCGGACTCAGCGTGCGGTCGTTCAGCTTGAGCTGTTGCGTTGCGAGCGTGAGGAAACCACGCCGATTGTAGAGCCCTGTCAATTCGTCAACCAAACTCAACGCACGTTGCTCATCGGCTTGGCGCTGCAACGAATCCTTGCCGACCTCTCGCTGTGTTACATCGCGATAGACCCAAAGGTGGCCCACGGAGCGGTTCTCGACCGAGAGCGGCACATAGTCGCGTTCGATGATGCGCATGTCGGCCAAGTAAACCAGCTCGTTGCGCTTGGCAGTGCGCGACTCGATGAGGCTATTCGTGCTCTCTTCGAATGCTTCGGGAATGAAGCAGACGGAAGCCATGCGGGTCATCAGTTCGTGCCCATCTTGGGTGAGGTGCGGAGCATCACCGGTGTCGAACTGCATTAGCTCGCGCAAGCGATTGTTGCACAATTGGACTTGCCGGCGCTCATCTTCAACCAGGATCCCGTCGTCCAGGCTTTCCACCAATGCTTCGAGTCGAGCCGTGACGGCTGCTGATTCCGACTGTTTTTCTCTGTCTTCAGTCACGTCCCGCACAACTAGAATGCCAAACACTACTGTGCCGGTTGGATCGGGCAATGGTCCCGCAGAAAGTTCATAGCAGCGCTTTCTTAGGCGTATCTCCAAGGTGTCATGTTGCCCGTCAATTGCTTTGAAACAGGCGGCATTGATGCGTCCAGCATCGTGCAAGGCGAAGTGTTCAGTCACCAGGTGACCCGTCTGAATATCGCCATTACCACAAGGCCAATCTAGGGCTTGCCATCCCTCTTGAATGCGGACGTGCAAGTCCACGTCAAAGACCAATACGGCGGTGCCGGGCAAGTGTTTGGCGAGCTCGCGATACAACACGTGCTGCCGCGACAACTGCTCATGGAAGTGCGCGATCTCTACGGTGGCCAGCTCACGCTGTAACACAATGTCCTTGTGCCGAGCCAGGAACGTCATCTCCCGTTCGGCCAACGCTGCACAGAGCTCGAAGGCACGGACTTCTTCCGCAAAAAATGGCTGCCTCGAGGCACGCGCGATCCACATCAATGATCCGCTATTGCCCCACGGCTGAATCCGTCGAACCTGCCAGACCCACTGCGGCCAGTCATTCCCAAACGGAAACTCAACGCCCGCCGTGCGCAATTGCTCTGCAGTGAAGGAACTCGTTACGCAAGGGCCCGTCAACTGTGCGAGCAGGCCCTTGTGTTGTGGCACGCCGTATTTGTCGAATCCAACTGTGGTGAGCGCATGCTCCGCGTCTCCATTGAGGGCAACCAATGCAGCGGCCTCGGCGTGGCAAGCAGCAGCTGCGAGTCGCGTGACGTATTGCAATGCATCGGTCGTTTCCCGCGCAAGGTATGCATGCGCTAGCTCACTCCAGTCGCTGACCAAAGCAACCGGCGCCGCTGAGCGTGCGCCTGGGACCTCGGGCGGCATTAGTCACCCCCCGTGGACGGCCAGCACTCTTTTTCGCAGGATAGGGACGTCACTCGCTCAGTCGCTAGACGGCGCTGACTCCCCCCAACATTAGATGGCATCCCGCGCAGCCTTGGACCACCGTCCGGAAAACCGCGACGCCAACCTCATGGTCGAATCGAATCTGCCCGATAGACTGGGCCACCGGTCAGCCTTTGAGGTGCGTGTTGGGCGGCCCTTGGTGGCTGTCCTCTTCGGAAAGTACCGAATAAACGATGACCGCGCCAAGTAAGGGTACCAGCCAGATGAGCTTGAATTGAGCTGACTTCTCGCTCCTCACGTAGATGTCCGTGCGCCAGACACGCCAACTGACCCAGAACTGAAATGCCACAAGCGCAGTGAAGAATAAAACCGGCAACGTAGACATGGGCGGAGACGCAAAGCATGTGTCGGCGATTTTGCGACGCAAGTGCGCTGCGTGAAAATTGGCCCGAACGGGTGCGATAGCGTCGAGCTTTGTGCGCAACTGCACTTACGATCAGAGCCGGTGGGGCACCCAGCCGTCGTGCTTCAAGCGCGCCACGATGCCGTCTTTGCCGACGAAGTGTCCTGCGCCGAGCACCACGAAGATTCGCTCCTTGCCAGCAAGCCAAGTTTCAATCTGTTTCGTCATGTGTTCGTTCCGTTTCACGATGAGCGCGTCGTAGACTGGTGCATATTGCGGATCGTCGAACTGACCAAACATCTCCTGCGCGAGACCGTCGGCATCCCCGGCTTTCCAAAGTTGCACCACTGACGCCAGTTCGTCTTCACTTTGCTTCATTGCATCGAGCTGCTCGAGAAGCATCAACTCCTGAGTTGCCGCGGGCAACTCTGCCAGTGCCCTCACATGGTCCTGCGCTTTCTCCACGCCCACCACACGACGCGACCCGCGCTGATTGAAGAAGTAAAGGTCCAGTCCCTGGTTGGGGTCGTAGCCATTGAGCTCTGACTTCTCGCCCGACAGAAAGACCGCCACGAACCACGGTCGATAGCCGTTGAAGAACTTGGCCTGGTCCTCATGCCGCACGGCAAAATCTTGGTAACGGAGCCACGCTTCTTCCGACAGGCAGTCGTGCAGAGTCTGGCCCTTAGGTAACGTTGCACTCTGGACCAAGAGTTCAGTAATGCGTTCCGGTGGTTCTTGGTCGAGTGCCAATTCCATCGCTAATGTCGTTGATTCGCGGAAAGCCCGTAGCATTGGTTCGGGGAGCGGATAGAGCCCGTCGAAGCCAACGTGAATGCTGCCCATGAGCGTCACCTGGGTGGAAGTCCCCAGCACACTCCACGCAAACCCTGAACTTGGGCGCGTCGACTCCTGGCTTGCGGCTGTCGTGTCGGCCGCCGCCTGCGGGGCTGCGTTCGGCGTCCCGGAAACGACCACCCCCTTTTTAGGGGCACAAGCAAGCAGCCCCACGAGGACACCGAGGCACAACGTTAGTTCGACGCCGCGAACGCCAAACCGCACGCCAACCGTGCCCGGCGATTGTATCGTCCTTGCGTAGCTCTCGGCATTTGGCGCGCCCGACACCGTCCAATATTCCTGGTAACGCATTGCGCTGCATGCAGTCTAGCAGCGCGGTCCCACCGATGGCTTCTGTGGGGTTGGTTGCGCCCGCTGGCTTTCCACGAGCAACGGCCAGGAAATAGGCAAACGGCCCAAAACCGATTCTTATGGGCCTATCGGTCGGATAGTTGTTCGAGTCGAAACAAAAGGTCTAATTGACGTTAGTCTCGTCTGTACCTGCCGAGCGGGACGCCATGAATGATCCTGATTCTCTGCCACGCGAAAAGCGCTACCCCGCGGTGGCGGAATGCACGTGGTACGGCCAGGGGAGGTGCGTGAACGTCGAGTGCCGATACTCGCTGTTGCAGGAGCGGCCTCAGGTTACGAGCTGGGATTTGGACGACTTTCTTGAATTGGTGGACGCCCTGCCGTCCACGTGTACCCTAGATTTGGCGGCCCGAGGCGGGATGCGGCTCGAGGAAGTTGCAATGGTGATGGGACTGCCTAGGCCGCGCGTTGAACAATACGAGATTGCGGCGCTGAGGAAATTGGCCAAAAGTCGCGATCTGCGAAAAATTCGATGGGACGGCCACTAGAGCAATTTGTTGCAGCTGCCATGGTCCCTAACGACATCGTGATTGAGAAAGAAAGATTGACTGCATCATGCCCGTGAACCAGGCAACGAACAAGAGCCGCGCAGCGAGCATCTCCGTGTTTTCCAACACACTGCTCGTCGTGGGCAAACTGATCATTGGCCTCATGATTGGCAGCGTTTCTGTACTCTCAGAAGCGATCCATTCCGGCATCGACCTCGTTGCGGCGCTGATTGCTTGGTGGGCGGTCAAGGCATCTTCGGCACCCGCAGATGACGAGCATCCGTTTGGCCATGGCAAATTCGAAAACCTTTCGGGTGCGATCGAAGCCTTGCTCATTCTCGTTGCCGCGACTTGGATTGTAATCGAAGCAGTCCAAAAACTCATGCACCCGATGCCCATGCAAGGACTGAGTCTCGGCATCGCCATCATGGGTGTTTCCTCGATCATCAATCTATTCGTATCCAATTGGTTGATGAAAGTGGGGCGACAAACGGATTCAGTGGCCTTGATTGCCGACGCTTGGCACCTGCGGACCGACGTATATACGTCATTCGGGGTCATGCTCGGCCTTGTCGTGGCGACGTGCGTTCATTGGCTCTATCCGAAAGGTTCCTTTGAATGGATTGACCCTGTGGTTGCGCTCTTGGTTGCGATGTTCATCGTCAAGACTGCAGTCAAACTCACGGTTGGGGCAGTGAGCGACTTGCTAGACAGTCGCCTGCCGCTCGAAGAGCTAGGGCAGATTGAGCAATACTTGACGAATCGTAAGGACCTGCTCGGTTTTCATGACCTGCGCACGCGCAAAGCCGGTGGTTGGCGCTTCGTCGAGTTGCATCTGGAATTGCCCCCTGACATGACGGTCCGCGAATCGCACGCGATTGCCCATGGCGTGTCACTGGACATCCAGAGCCAATTCCCCACGGCCTCGGTTCTCGTGCACGTGGACCCCAGTGATGAAGACCCGCCGAGCAGCCGTCGACTGAGATCAGTCAGACTAAGCCAGGACCCTCCGAGGCCCCCCGATGAGCAATAACCATTCATCACATCTCAGACGACCCGCCCGTCAAGCTCGTTTGCTGGCGAGGCTTGACCGACGACGCAGCGGAGTGGTCCTACGACCATTCCTCGGCGTCATCGGCGGGCGTCACATCAACAAGCGATGAATGCTCAGATGACCAATAAGAGCGAGTCTACGAGTGAGGAGTGGTTGCCCTTGGTTGATGCGAACGGGGTGCCCCAGGGCAAGGCGCGGCGTTGTGACGTTCATGGCAATCCAGCGCTGCTGCACCCAGTGGTACACTGCCTGGTCTGTAACGCGAACGGAGCGATTCTGCTGCAATTGAGGAGCGCTAGCAAAGACGTGCAGCCCGGGCGTTGGGACACTTCGGTTGGGGGACACGTGGGGGTGGGTGAGGCCATCGAATCGGCGGTGGTTCGAGAGATTAGCGAAGAGATTGGGATTGACGTGTCCCTATCCCAGCTGCGATTTCTCTATCGGTACCTCATGCGTAGCAGTATCGAGAGTGAGCTGGTTTACACCTTTTCCCTCGTGCACGAGGGCCCCTTCAGGGCAGAACTGGGTGAGATTGACGATCTGCGTTTTTGGTCCGCGCGCGAGATTCAGTCAGTGCTTGGCACCGGAAAATTGACGCCGAATTTCGAGGACGAGTTTGCGCGCCATCAGGCTTGGTGCGGCTGATTCGACGTTACGTTTGGATTGTGGGCCAAGTGAACACCGCTCGACGCGGCGAAACTTGAATCCTGGCGCCCGGCGGGCTTTCCGTGGGGCTCAAGTCCATCAAAGGGAACCTCGATGATTCATGTTACCAAGGGCCTCGTCCCAGTTGAGCGCAGAGATTGACTGCGTCAATAGACCAACCGTTTGGACGAGCCTTGCCGGGAAGCCTCGTCGATAGAGCAACAGTATGGACGAGCCTTGCCGGGAGCCTACGTCGATAGAGTCACTGTATGGACGAGCCTTGCCGGGAGCCTCGGTCGATGAGTCACTGTATGGACGAGCCTTGCCGGGAGCCTCGGTCGATGAGTAACTGTATGGACGAGCCTTGTCGGGAGCCCGCTTCGATAGAGGCGCTCTATCGAGGGAAGCTCCTGCCAGCTGCGTCGGTATGACTACTCTATGGACGGGGGCAGCTGAGGCCATCCAACCGTAGTGCAACTCGCGGAAAGGGGCTCCCGGAACCATTCACTTTCTACGCAACAAGCGACTTTGGGCAGTCGAGAAAGGAAACAAAGGTAGAACCATGAGAAAGTATCGATGTACCGGCAGGCGCTTGGCGTACCATCGGCCAAAGACTCCTGCACCCAAGAATGGCTGGCTTCTCAGTGAGTTGGCGCAGCTCACGGAGCTTCCGGAAACCACCGTGCGCTATTACCTGCAGCGGCGCTTCATCAAACCCATCGAGATCCGAGGCACCGTGACCCGCTACGACCGCCACAGCTTTCTGCGGGTGCTCGGTATTATGCGGCTCAAGGGCGAAGAGGACTCAACCCTCGCCGAGCAGAAGCGCAAGCTCGACGCCATGGACCAGCAGGAACTCGAACGTTGGCTCTGCAGTGGTTCACTGCCAGCCGCAGCCGCAGCCGCGCTTGGACTCGTTTCCGTGCTCGCTGTGCAGCCACAGCGCACGACAGTCGCGCCTGGGTTCGAGTCTAGTGCCAGCGTGAACTCGACTGTGTTGACAACAACACAGTCCGCATACGAGATCGAGCGGGCAGCCGCTGAACGTTGGGAGCGCATCGCGCTCTTGCCCGGATTGGACCTAATCGTGCGCGCTGATGCGAGAGAACCGGCGCGGCTGGTCGCGCAGCGAATTTGTGAGGTGTATGCGGTGAGGTAGCCTCATAAGTCCTGCCCCGAGTTCTATGTCCAGTTTCGTCGCCCAACGAACACAAGGGAAGGGGGCGAAGGCCAGGTATTGCCCTGCCCCGCGACGTTGTACGCAAGAGCGACTGGGCAGGGCAATACGAGCCACTGGTTTCTGAGTCGTCGCTGCTAGAAGAGCTCAGTCATTAGCCCTGAGCGGGGAATTTCGCAGCTTTCACCGAGACAGCCGAGACCCCAAATGTGCTCAATGGTCGCGAGCAGCGAATAGTGGTTGAACGCGACATTGGATTTCATCGCGTGGCCACCGCGTGACGTGACCACGAATGCCGGAGCGTTGGCACCACCCAGAACGACGCCGTTTTCTCCGCGCGGGCTCTCACAACAGCCCGAAAAACCCGCGTAGTCATCCTCATCCCAAGCGACGACGATAGCCGCGCCCTCTTCCCACGCGTGCGAATGCATGATCTTGCCGATGGTGTCCTTGAGGAAAGCGTCACCGAGCGCAATGGCACCATGATCCAAGCCCGAAGCAGGCGAGCCACAGCTGGGGATACCGAGGGTTGCAGCAGAACTCGGAGAAACACCGTGCATGTCGTGACATTGATCTGGACTGATCCAAACGAAGTTCGGCACGTGCTTGGATTCGAGGTCGCGGTCAAAGCCATTCATGCTAACGATCTCATTCATCCGCGCTGGGTTATTGCGGATGTTGCTGAAGTACATGAAGGGGTTGTGCTTTTGAGCATACAGCTTGATCGCGCTGCCAGTTGCTGGATCGGTCGGCGCGTACTCGACCGTCTTGTCGGATTCTGGCATTGACTGCATGTACGCCCTCCACGTGAGGTGTTTGCTCTCTAGTTGATCGACCAGGTTCCGCCCGGCAAACCAGTGAGGCTTGGCGGTTGCGCTCGTGATCTCTGCTGGTGTCAGATAGTTGCCGTCAGTGCCATCACCCGAACCTGGAACGAACTCTTCTGGTGCACAAGTGACACTGGCTCCAGCCTTGCAATCATCCCAGACACCCTGAAATGATCCGGAGAATACAGCCAAGTAGTTCGGTAAGCTGGGGTGCGTCACACCGAAGTAGTTCATTGCAACTGCTGCGTGCGAAGCTAGCTGATTGATGTACGGGGCATCCGCTGTATTGCCAATGATCTCGTTGGTGGCGTGATTCTCCATCATGATGAAGAAGATGTGCTTGAACTGCAAACGTCCGTCGTCATCGCGACTCGCGGGTGCTTGGAGCGCTTGCGTTGCGGGTGCGACGCTTTCATTCGAGCTTTCGCCGGAACTCGAACCGCAGGCAACCAACAGTGGAACTATGAGAGCGGACAAGTGTGAATGGACATGCATGATTGTCTCCTCCTCGTTAGGTGTGAAGTGCTCGCAATGCGTAGCGTCCGTTCTGTCGCGGTACGTGCCATTCATGTAAAATCGATGCGACTTGTTATCGACACGTCGGGGCGGAGTGCCCCGACATTACCGTTCGATGAGTAGACGCATCCCCGAGTAGCTCAAGTCGCAGAGGTGTCCAAGGGATCAGGCGGCTTGTGTCTGGATGCCTAGATGCGGACGCAACTGCGTTACGGTTCTGCAACGAATCGTAAGACCGCCCCTGGCTGGGTGAACGGTAACACCCATGCCAGGGGCGTTGCCAAGCACGTACCCTCAACAATGAGCCGTTCCATCAATAAGGACGCTCGAGTTGCCCAAGCGTCGCCGAATTTCTCCGTACGAATCTCAAATAGTTGGTAGCCCAGTAACGACAAGTAGGCGAGGGGCACTGGGTCGTGGGGGTACTAGTAGAACGGTCGCATTTGCGACCGTGAAGTCCACCGAGCAACGAACGGTTCCGTACCGCGCAAAACAATATCTGTCACCGGACAGCTAAGACTACGGAACTACGTTGCGAGTGGAGAGAACTAGCGTGGGCCCCGAACCGCCCACATCGACACAGACGTATACCGCAGGTAGCCGTTTCAGCTCTCAAAGCGCCAACGTAACTATCCGGGCCAAGGCCAACGGAGTCGGCGGCGCACCCACTTTGCCATCGCTGGGGTACGGGGCAGGCCCAAGGTGCCGCTTAGACGCCACGAAAACCGGAGGCAGCAGTTTGTGCCCGGCCCTGCCCACGTGATAACTTTGGAAACGAACCAATGTTCTCCTCTTTCCGTTTACGCGTGGTGCTCGTGCTTGGCGCTCTGGTCGTGCTCGCAGCGTCCGCGCTCTCGTTTTGGGCCGCGCTGCGTCTGCGCGTGCCGAGTCTACCTCCCTTGAGCACGACGGAGACCGTGGATCGACCCCTGCCGAGCGTGCTTCTGGCGGTGCATGACTTGGCGCGCATCGAGAGTGTCTCCTTTCACATGGAGCGGGTGATCGACCTCACTGAGAAGCAGTCGCGCCTATTCGGTTTGATGGAGTCACGCGACGCTATTCTGCTGGTAGCAGTGGCAGATGTGAGCGCCGGTGTCGATCTCGGAAAGGTCGCGGCGACGGACATCGATGCGGATCTCAAGAACGGTTCGGCGCACGTGCGCTTGCCAGCCCCCGAGATCTTTCACGTTACGTTCGACAAGGAACACACGTACGTGCACACGCGTCAGACAGACTTGCTCGCCCGCCGTCAGGAGAACCTGGAAACCAAGGCGCGCAACGAGGCCGAACGCGTGCTCGTCGATGCTGCGCGTGACGCGGGAGTCCTGACGCGAGCCGGAGAAAACGCGCGCAAAGTCATCGAACAGCTGGTGCGTTCGCTCGGCTATCAACAGGTAACGGTCACGTTCGCAAGCGGGGGTTGACCGATACAGTTTGTGCGGGTGCGGCTTTTGCTTCGCGTGACTTGCTACCGTTGATCGTGGGCCGAGCCAAGCAACCAGCGTTTGTCTTGTCCCGGATTTCGTGGAACCAGCGCAATCTCGATGGATAGGTGATGATCGAGCTCGATGATGCCGATGTTGAGCATCACGTGCAAAGGCTCTTTGAGTTCTGCCGTGGGAGCCACGTCGGCGATCAGTCGCAGTCGGCCTGGACCAGTGAGCACAGCCTGATGCGGCGAAACTTGAATCATGGCGTCCTGTGGGCTTTCCGTGGGGCTCAAGTCCATTAAAGGGAACCTCGATGATCCCGTGATGAGCTCACCCGAACACCGATGCATGGGAATGCAGAGCCGTTCGGTGGTCCGCGGGATCACATAAAGCTCACAGTCGAAGCGACCTGCGCCCCATGGTGACTGCGCTTCGTATTCGGCCTTGAGGATTTCGATTTCCGGTTCGCGTAGGGCAGGGACGAGCAATCGCAACAGTTCCTCGCGCTTGGCGCTGCGGACGCGCGTTGCTTCACGCCAAGGTACCTCACGATTGGTGGGTCCCTGTTCACTGACGTTGACGACGTAGGGAGCACGGTCAGTTTCAAAGCAGAGCGCGGCAACCGTGCGACCCTCGTACGGCACATTCACGTCCACGATGATGGGTGCGATGCCATCGAACCAGTGCGCCACTTGTGGCCACCAGAAAGCCAGGTTGGCATAGTCGGCGCCCGGGACTGAGCTTGCCCCTTCGTCCACCCCGATCAGCCAGAGGATAGGTTCCTGACGGGCAGCGTTGGCGTGGCCGGCAAGCCGCCTAGCGGCGCGCGCGGGTTCCCTAGGCCATTCAGCCTTGAGTTCGACCCGCGAGTCCTCGACAGGTTGGCTCTGAACCACCCGGTCGATGATCGCCAGAGCCCAGCTTTCAATTTCATGCGGTCGCATGCCGTAGTCTCGTTTCTACGATATCTGAAGCACCACGACGCGTCGATTTTGATTTGTGCCGACCAGATGCGCGAGTTTATCGGAGAATTTTTGGAGTTATTGCTCAGGGCGACTTGCGGGCCTAATCGAATCAGGCTGCCGCGCCCCGGAGCTTGTTGCCGCCGCATTTTCGATGTGGTAGCTGGCGCCCGCTATGCGCGACAACATTCGCCTCGTTTCTTCCGCCGGCACCGGGTTCACGTATTACACGAACAAGAACAAGCGGACGATGCAGGGCAAGCTTGAGCTCAAGAAGTACGACCCAGTCGTTCGCAAGCACGTGCAGTTCAAAGAGGCGAAGATGCCTCCGCACTCGAAGTAAGGCTGGCTGGGCCGTCCGGTAGTCGTGCGTGGGCACCGAGCTCCGCGTGCTGTGCTCTATCGTGATAGAGTCGCGTTCTCCAGCATATACTGCAGCAAATCACGCAGCGTGCCGGTGGTGAATTGTAACGTCGGCTTGCGCAAGCATTCGCTGTAGCGGTCGCCCACGCTTGCGGCTAGACTCCGGCGCCATGAAACTTCGCCATTGCCTGTTCATCTCGCTGTTGGCCATGTCCTGCAAGAGTCAGAGCGCGCCGACGGAAACGGCCCCTCCAACTGAGCCAGTTCCTGTGGCAAGCAGCGCCTCGCCACAAGCTAGCTCGGTGAACGCCAGCGTGGGCACCCCGCCACAATCGGCGGAACCAGCAGCCCCTGCGGTCCCAGTGCCCGCCGATCTAGCCACTCCGCCTGCCAGTGCCAAGAAGACCGCATCAGGATTGGTTACCAACGTGCTCACGCCGGGCACCGGTAAGGAACACCCAGGACCCGATGACAAAGTCTCGGTTAACTACTCGGGCTGGACCAAAGACGGCAAGATGTTCGACAGTTCAATCCCTCGTCATGAGCCGGCCTCTTTTGGTGTTTCGCAGGTCATCAAAGGTTGGACGGAAGCGCTGCAGTTGATGGTTGAAGGCGAGAAGCGGCGCGTGTGGATCCCCTCCAAATTGGCTTATGGTGAGCACCCCATGCCCGGCGCGCCCGTGGGTGACCTGGTATTCGATGTTGAGCTGCTCGGGATCACCAAAGCTCCCCCAGCGCCTAAGACGCCCACGGACGTAAAGGCCGCGCCGAAGACTGCCACCAAGACCGCGAGTGGACTCTCCTATCGCGTGTTGCAGAAGGGCACGGGCAAAGTTCATCCATTGGCTACCAACCGCGTGACGGTTCATTACACGGGCTGGACGACTGACGGCAAGATGTTCGATAGTTCGGTCACGCGTGGTCAGCCGACGACGTTTGGTCTCAACCAAGTCATCAAGGGTTGGACGGAAGGCGTGCAGTTGATGGTAGTGGGCGAAAAGACGCGTTTCTGGATCCCGGCGGAACTTGCCTACGGAACCAACCCACGCCCAGGAGCACCTTCCGGCATGTTGGTGTTCGACATCGAATTGATCAACATCCAGTAGTCCGTTTCAGAAGCACCTACCTCATACATCGCGGTGCGCAGGGTGGGATCCTGCGCACTACGGGTGCCGCCTGGGGCGACACCGGACAGGGTCAGGAAGTCTGAACTCGGCGTGCTCTTGCCGTTACAGAGGTGCCTGAACGACCCTCGATGCGGCCGCGGCAGTTGGGGCCGCCGCAGCAACAGTCGAAGGGCGACATGGTCTCGCTACAGAACGTAGCATAATCGAGCGTCAGCTCCTCGCCTGAGACAATGTCGCGTAGAGCCACGACGTCCAGCCCGCGAAAGCCCGTGTTTGGATTGCACGAGTGGTTTTGGGGAGCCCACTTTTCCGCATCTTCGTCCCAGAGTACATAGACCTCATCGCTGAGCGGGTACGCGTAACTTCGAAAGACCTTTTGGTCATCTGTTTGCCAAGTGCTCTCAACATGGGAGCGGGTCACGATCCGATGGGGTCGTTCCTCGCCGGGAAAGATGACTTCGCCCTCAGCAATGGCGAGAGTGGCATAAATGCCGAACCCGGATACTGCGTCTCCGCGCCGCTCGTAGAGCTTGCGGTGCTTCTGGTAGCGACTCTGCCCCTCTGCAATAACGTGACGGAGAAAGCCGGCGGCACCTAACGGGTCATTGGCCAGTATGTAGTCCGCTGAGCCCTCGTACCCAGGCGGGTAGAAGATCGAGCAGGCGAAATTGATGTCGAGAAAAAAGATGTGCCCCGCATCGTTTACGCGAAAGTCGAGGCGTGCGTAACCTTCGCCTGCAAAGCCTGCGAATATGTTGGTAGCCGCAGTTCGCAGGCTCTGACCGAGAGCACTATCGCGCAACGGGACATTGCGAGTTGGGTGGTGCTCCTGGACTTTCAATGCGTAGGTCTTGAAAGGAACTTCCGGCGGAAAGAGAAACTCGATGGGTTGAAGCGCTAGGGGCGGGCCTCCATTCACGCCTCCGGCAACTAGTACCGTGAACTCTCGCCCAGGAATGTATTGTTCGACGAGAATCTCGCCGAATTCGGGCAGAAGTGCTGCGCACTTGCTCTCGAGGTCCGCTTGCGACGTTACCAACGAGTGCTCGTCGATGCCGCGACTGTCGCCGGCGTGGGCGGGCTTGACGAACACGGGGAAGTTCAAGCCTCGTGCGGCGCTAGCCGTGCCCATTACTCTGGATATCGCGGCAAACGCGGGGAACGTTACGCCCTGCGTGTGGGCAACGTACTTCATCAGTGGCTTCGATGGATCGTAGAGTCGCATTGACGGACCGGTGTAGGGCAAACCGAGTGCATCGAGTGACCAGATAACGTCGATCGAGGGGATGTCCCAATCCAGGTAGCCCTCGCAAAGGTTCACGAAAATGTCGTAATCGTGCCGAGCCGCTTCGCGCAGCTGTCTGTATACCGACGTTTTGCGCAGAAAGAGGTGATCGACACTCGACTCTTGCAGCAGGGGCGACAGATCGCGGGCAGGATCGTGGTGAGCGTATTCGAGGTTGGAGCCGCTGTAGTCGACCTGAAGCACGCAGACCTTCATGTGTCCACCGCCCTGCATCGCGACCGCACGAGCGCTCCTTCGGCGATGGTGGCAAGTAGCTCCGAAAACGCAATATCGGCCAGGCGCAGGATCTCACCTGCCGTTGTCTCGCGGTCGCTCGAGAGGCCACAATTGGCGTTGACTTCGAGAACCTGCAGCTGGTCCGTCAGGGCGTTGAAACGCATGTCTACACGGCCGTAGCCCGAACCGTCAACGGTCCGATAAGCCTTCAGCGCCAGTGTGGTCAAGTTAGTCGCCATTTGCGCCGAAGCCAGTTCGTATCGATAGAATGGTTCGCCCAATTGAGGCTGAGATTCCTCGCTAAAATAGCCCCAGTAACGATCGAAGGAAAGGAATCGCTCGTGCGCCGGGATCTTGCTGTGGAAGACTCGCTCGACCGGAGGTAGGCACACGAGCGGTACTGCACCGTTCGTTTCACCCAACACCAGCGCGGTAAATTCCGGACCATCGATGAAACGCTCGGCAAAGATTGGCACGTCGGCAAAGAATGGGGCACCGGGGCCGACGCGGAGTCGGTCGCGTTGCGCTGCCAATTGGGCGTCGTTCGCGACCACCGATTGCAGCCCGATACCGAAGCTGGCAGCAGAAATATCAGGCTTCACGATGACCGGGGCACCAAGGCGCTCGCAGACACCCTGGACGGGGCCGCAGGGCGGTAACAATTCGAAGGGTGCGGTCGGTACTCCGGCGCGTATGAAGCGTTCCTTCATTGCGACTTTAGACGTCGAAATGCGATAGTAGGAACTTCTTGCACCCGTGAAGGGAACGCGGGCTTGCTCGAGGGCATCGGTGACTAAAATGCCGGGGTAACCGTCCGTCCCCGCACCGTCACAGAAATTGAAGACCAGGACCTCACGTTTCTTACGGCATTCCAGCAGTTGCGCCATCACGTTGGGCAATTCGTTCAAAGTGACGGGTTGCCAAACCCAGGCTAGTCCCAACGCGAGAAAAGCCTCGGCCAGTTCCGATTTAGTTTGTGCAGTTTCGTAGCTCTCGGCAAGCAAACGCGTACCGTCGATTCGATACGGAATGAAAGCCCACACCATCGGTTTTAGCTTAGTTAGCAGCGGCTTGGGACCAAAGAGCGGCATAGGCTCCTTTCTTCGCCATTAGCGCGTCATGGCGACCGCTCGATTCTAGTCGCCCATCTGCAATCACCAGCACCTGGTCAGCGAAAATGGCGAGTTGAAGCCGGTGAGTTACGGCAATGATCGTCAGCTGACGGGTAAGATTGAGATCGCGCAGCGTGGCGAGTAATTCCCGCTCATTCTGGGCGTCGAGCGATGACGTGGGCTCGTCGAGAACTAGGAGCGACGGGCGCCGCACTAGCGCGCGTGCCAGTGCCAGCCGCTGGCGTTGCCCACCGGACAACATTGCCCCGCGCTCGCCGACTCGAGTATCGAGTCCATTGACCAATTCTCGGACGAAATCCGCGATCTCCGCTGCTCCCAGTGCCTCCCAGATCTCTTCATCGCTGGCATCGAGCTTGCCCATGCGTACGTTGTTGCGGATCGTGCCGTCCATGAGCAAGATCTCCTGGCTCACGAAGCCAATCTGCGAGCGCAGCGACGCCAGCGCAATGTTTCGGATGTTTGTGCCATCAACCAAAACGCTACCTGATGTTGGATCGTAGAGACGCAGGAGCAGATTCAACAAGGTGGTCTTGCCGCCTCCACTCGGCCCGACGATGACCGTGAGATCACCCTTCCGAATCACAACGGTGACGTCGCAAAGCACGCGTGTTGCCACCCGGTCGTCAACGTGTGGGTAGCTGAACTCGACATGCTCGAACGCAATACTGTTGTCAAGCGCACCGAGTCGGATCGGGAGTTTGGCCTCGTTGACGGACGGCTGCTCAATAAAGAGCTGGTTCAACCGATCGAGGGCTGCCCTGGCCTCCATCATGATCGGAGCCAACCAGGTCAAGTTGGCAATTCCACTGGTTAGGCCCAACATCAAGACTTGGAAAGAAACGAGTTCACCGACCGTAAGCGCCCCGCGCGTGGCTAATCGGGCACTGCCGGCCAATACCAACAGTGCCAGCATGAAAAAGGCAAGCAACGGGATACGCTGAGCGGTGTAAGAGAAGAAGTTGGATTTGACCGACGCCTTCACCAGTGAGTCGCGTTCGCGGACGAATCGTGCGAGTAGTTCCCGCTCCAGTCCAAATATCTTTACGAGCGACTGAGCCTGCAATGTCTCTTGCACGCATGTAGAGACACGCCCTTGGTGCTGCCGGACATCGAAGGCAGCCTTCCGCGCACGCTCTAGCAGAAGACGAGGTAACGCAAAGCAGACGATCAGGCCCAGAAGCGTGAACAACGCTAGCCAAGGCTGTATAGAACTCATGAATGCCAAGGAAAATGCCACGCCCGATACGCCAACGACCGCGTAGGGTACGATGGTTACCAAGGCATTCTCGATGCACTCTGCATCAGCCATAAAACAGCTCAATAGATCACCGGAGGGGCGCCTCGAAAAGAAGTCCATCGACAGTGACTGCAGGTGCATCAGAAGTGCGGTGCGCAAATCGTTGACAACGAGCGCGCCAATTCTTGCCCACAGAAAATCTCCGAGAGTACAGAATACGGTGATGACGACAGCTGCGCCGCCGAGAAGTACGAACAGGGCGAATAGGCGGGATGGGTTCCGTGGGCCAACGACTTCGTCGATGAGGTACCGAAAACTAAACCGCGTCGCACTATCTACGCCAGATTCCACCAGTAGACAGATCGCTAGTACGAGCACCATCCACCGATAAGGCCTCACGTATTGAGCAAGCTGCCGAAGAAAGGAGAGGATAATGACCTCCTGGACCTATGACGTTGCTGCCGACGCGACCAGCGAAGCAATTCGGTGAGCCAGCAATGCACGCGTGTGAGGCGAAAGTCGAATGCCAGGCGGAAGTGGCCATGGCAGAAAAGAAGCCCCCCGGATCTCATTGAGGCAACTTTGCGCTTGGCAATGGCACTTGAACGGACACGTCATCACCCATTCGGTTGAAGGGTAGAAGAAGAGAATCTCCTCGCCGGTTGCAATTGGACGAAGCGCAATGAACTCCCTTCGCACGACATCGAGTAGCACGTTGGGGTCACACCCGTGATTAATGTATTGAAGGAACGACGGATTTAGAAGTATGTGCTCGTGTTCGCTCACCTGCACCGAGTGGCGCGTGGGCACCTCGACTTGCGACTTTGCGGAAAACCCGTGAAGCACCTCTCCAGCTGCAAACCGTTGCCCCGCATGTAACGCGGATTGTCCTGACGACGAACGCCAAACCTGGAGTCGACCGTTGTCGACGGGCAGCCTATCTATCTGAGCCTGTATGATTTCTTCGTGCATCACGCTTTGCTGCATCATTGCCTCCGCGATTGAACGGTTCGGAAAATCGGAACATAATGGTTGCTCGAACCTACTGGTGTTTACCGCTATTTGTGGGCAATAATGACTTGTCAGGCCCGGTGGCTTACCACCAGCCGCAGCTGACGTTCTGCAACCGAGGTCCGTCGCATTCGGACCCAACCAATCAGGTCCCGTGAAGCGAAACTAAGCCCAGGTTGCGACCGGTTGGCACCCGTCGATAGATCACCACCCCATTGATGGTTTGCTCTTGCGCATAGTGTGTCGCCAAAAGATCAAAAAGCTGGGGAAACTTTTGGATCGGGTAGACACCAAAGTCCCCTAGATTCGCCGGTGCCGTGTCCACAATTAGCATGGGTGGGTTTGCCGCCAGATCCTGCGCCAGCAGCGGCCACATTTCGGGTCCAGAATCCCAGCAATCCGAAAAGGGACTTTGAGCATGTCGCCCGCATCCCCGCTTGAAGGCTACAAAGCGCGTTGCAGGTAGACGGTCCGACATGACGTAGATGGGAGTGTAAGCGCCCCAAACGAAGATGCGGTCGTTGGGTGCGGTCGTTTCGTGGATATGGCGCGCCACCTGCAGATAGAGAGGTGGCTTGCGACTAAAATAGGAAGGCGCAAACGGTTCCCACAATACAGCTATGATGCCGAAAACTACGGTAAGAGCGCCGAGTAGCCCGATGCTCCATCGATTCAGTCGCCGGTGCTTTGGTTCGCTCGCCGCATCGAGACGTTTTCTAAACTCTATTGCGGACAAGATTGCGAGGGGGCCGAATGCCTGAATTGCATAGTGGGGATGGAAGCGTCCAGGAACCAGGACGATTGCGATACTGAGGACCAACCAAGCCCAGAGCACTTTTTCTGGCAGCGAGAACCAGCGCCACCCGCGTGCTCTGAGCACGATAAATGTCCCAAATACCGCGGTTTCAGCCAGCATCGCGAGCTGATGGAACGGCGGTTGAAAGTGCCAGCCGTCAGGTAGGTAGCGTTGTCGCACTACGGTGACGGTCCAGAACCAGAAATCCTGCAACGTTCCTTGTGCGAGAAAGAAGTAGACAAGTGCGGTGGCGATAGTGGCAAAACCAAGCGCGGAAATGAAGGACGATGTTAGCCTTTTTAGCCAACTCATTCTCTGCCAGAAGAAAGGCACGGCGCAGATCAGCAGCAGGTTCAACGCTGCGAGCTGGCGGATCACCGTGGCGGCGCCAATGAGCAGACCTGCCGTGTACATTGGCAACAATCGAGGGCATCGCGATGACCTATTGGGAAGACAGAGCAGCACCGCGATAGAAATTGGCAGCATCGTAAAGACCTCGGTATTGGCCCCGAGCATCTTTGGCGTGTAGAACGTCGTGACCACGCCATAGAAGAGCGCGACCATCCATGCTGCTGATTTGTTGCCGATACGCGCCGCAATCGCGCCTAGTACCGCAGAAGTCGCAAGCACGACAAGAATGGTGAGTACGTGGACCGCATTCATCGAATACTGTCCGAAAATCCGAAAAGCGCTCGCGTAGACCCAATAAATCCCAGGAAATTTGTTGTCCACGCCGCCTTCCGCATATAGGTGGCCCACTTTGTTTGTCAACGCGGCGATGGTCGCGTAAACCGCTTCGTCGGAATCCACAAATGGCTTGGTCAAGAGCGGCGCATGAATCAACGTGATTGCTAGGCCCACGAGAAGCCATGGGCGATAGTGATTCACTACTCGCAGTGCAAGTGCCTTGAACGTACCCGAATTCATCAGTTCCCCGATCTCGTGATCGACTCCACCCCAGAGCATTCTCGCCTCGCAAGCTACTGGCTGCTGGTCGGTCACGGGTACGCCAGTTCCGCACCTGCGTCAATCTCAGTCCGGCGAGCGAGCCTGCGCTGTCGGATGAGGCTCCGCCATTGGTCCACACTCCTGGAACAGTATCATCTGTGCAACTCGTTTGCGGGACGCATGGCCAAATCCTACGGCGCCTAGTGACTCGCGATGAAATTGGCCGATGCCTGCTCAGCCTGCTCAAGAAGTGGATTGGGGTACAGGCCCAGTCCTACCACCCCCAATGTGCATGCGACAATGGCGAGCTTGAGTGATGGACTTACAGTCAGCGGCTTATCGGCGCTAGGCTTGGTCATGTACATGGCTCGCACCATTTGGAGATAGTAGAAGAGCGACACCACCGCGATGAGTGCCCCGAGCACTACCAGCCAAGGGTAGCTCCCGCGCCAAACGGCAATGAACATGTAGAACTTTGCCCAGAATCCTACGACGAAGGGGATACCGGCGAGGCTCAATAAAAACAGTAGCATTGACAACGCCAACCACGGCGATCGAGACCAGAGTCCATTGAGGTCGCTGACCGTGCCCTCGCCGCCATCGGTTTCCATCGCTTCGAGCACGAGGAATGCACCGAGATTGGTCACACCATAGCCAACCAAATAGAACAGGAGCATTTGAAGGCCGAAGTGATTGACCACCAATAACCCCATGAGCACGTAGCCAATGTGACCGATGCCCGAGTAGGCCAACAAGCGCTTGGAGTTGGACTGGGCCAACGCCCAAAAATTCCCGAGCACCAGCGTGGCAACGCACAGCGCCAACACGATGGGTACCCAATGGTTGGCCGCGACGCCATAACCAAAGAGCAAAATGCGGCTCAGCGCAGCAACGCCCGCGATCTTTGGAACGGTTGACAGGAAAGCCACGAATGGAGTGGGGGCTGCCTGGTACGTATCAGGCACCCACATGTGGAATGGGACCACTCCGATCTTGAAACCCATACCAGCGATCACCAAGACGAGGCCCAGGATTGTGGCCGGCTCAACTTGGGCCTGGGCAATCTCAGCGATGTTGGTCGAACCCGACAGACCGATCAGGAAAGAGGCTCCCAGCAAGGCGATCGGTGTACTGACAACGCCCATCATGAAGAACTTCATGGCCGCCTCAGCGGGGTAAGAAGCTTTGATGCCGGGTTGATCTTGCTTATCCAATGCCGCGAGCACGAACAGCGGGATGCCCATGAGCTCGAAGCACACTACGAGCAAGATGAGATCACGCGCTCCAAACAGCAGCGTCGCGCCCAACAGGCTAACGAGGGTCATGAACGCGCCCTCGCCTTGCCGATGCGGCGTCACTCGACGTCCGCGGTCATTGCCGCCAAGCATGGCGATGGCTCCGAGTCCCCACACCGCACGTTGCAGAAACAGCGACCAATCGTCGGCAACATACACGCCAAAGAACGCGGTGCCTTCCGGCGGGTACAGCACGCTGGCTGCGACGAGGCCAACGAGTGCCAATGCTCCCACATGTCCGCCCCAAAGCTTGTGCTGTGGATCCTTCACCAATGCATCCCACAACACTACGACCAGAATGACGCAGCAGAGCCCCAGCGCGGGCCAGATTGCCTGAAAGTCGTCGAGCGTCAGATTCACGGGCGGCCTCCCCGCGCCAGCGTTCCAACGAGGTATTCGGTTGTTGCCCGATCAACGAAGTCCAGGACGAATCGTGGCCAACAACCGAATACGACAATGGCAGATCCCAGCAGAGCCAATGCCACCAGCTCGGTGCCCTTGACGTCGGCTAGGTCGTGGAATCGCTCACTCGGTCCTTCGCCCCAAAAAATGTTACGAACGGCTCGCAGTACGTAGATGGCCGTGATGAATGCGCCCACGACTGCCGGGATGGCCCACCAAGCATGCCGGCCTTGTGCCGAACCCAAGAACACCAGAAACTCGGCAACGAACCCAGCCGTACCTGGTAGGCCCAGACTCGAGAGGCCCGCCAGGGTAAAGAACACGGCCACGATCGGCATCTTATTGGCAAATCCTCCCATGATCGAGACGTCACGGGTGTGGGAGCGCTCATACACGAGCCCCACCAGGGCGAAGAACAGGCCCGTCATGATGCCATGGGCGAACATCTGAAACACAGCACCATTGAACCCGTTGACCGTCAGTGTGGCCAGTCCCAGCATGACGATGCCCATGTGACTGACTGACGAGTAGGCAATGATGTACTTGAGGTCCTTCTGACTCATCGCTGACATCGCCCCGTACACTATGTTGATCACGGCTACGGTGCCCACGACCGGTGCCCAGATTCGAGCCCCTTCGGGTAACATCAGAATCCCTATGCGCAGTACCCCGAATGCGCCAAGCTTCATCAGTACTCCGGCATGGAGCATCGATACTGCGGTTGGCGCCGAGGCATGCCCGTCGGGTGACCAGGTATGGAACGGAAAGACGCCAGCGAGGGTTCCAAAACCGAGCCAGAGCAGCGGAAAACCTACGACCTGCAGCGTGTGGGAATACTGGGTATGCCCGAGCAATG